>ERZ772909.1919-NODE-1919-length-10944-cov-9.483515_pt1 | contig 10944 bp, 5 predicted proteins | sample MGYA00511137_ERZ772909 | MGnify/ENA primary metagenome ERZ772909 (study PRJEB29015, sample SAMEA2738095) | human oral metagenome | biome: human oral; feature: human-associated habitat; material: saliva | place: China | collected 2270 ... | reverse complement strand
GAGATAAGTGCTGAAAGCATCTAAGCACGAAACTTGCCAAGAGATGAGTTCTCCCTGTCTTTAAGACAGTAAGGGTTGTTTAAGACTAAGACGTAGATAGGTCTGGTGTGTAAGCGGTGCGAGCCGTTGAGCTAACAGATACTAATTGCCCGAGAGGCTTAACTATACAACGCTCAAGGGTTTTGGGTGTTGTAATGATACAAAGACGAAACTCAGAGACTAAAGAGAAAGTATTGAAAGTTATCAGCTTGTTTGGTTGTGAGCGCTAGAGATAGCGGAGCAGAGAGAAATAGAAAAGTTATTAAAGGAATAATCCTGGCGGCGATAGAGCGGTGGTCCCACCTGACCCCATACCGAACTCAGAAGTGAAACGCCGATGCGCCGATGGTAGTGTGGGGCTTCCCCATGTGAGAGTAGGACACCGCCAGGTACTGAATGTAGAACCCCGAGCTGAATGGCTTGGGGTTTTTGTTTATGGAGTTTTGTTAAAGATTACTGACAATATAAGTGCGGTAGAAAGTTAGGCTATTTTTACGTAGAGAATATATAAAAAGGAGTTTATCCCAAATATCTGGGGATAGACTCCTTTAATCTTTTAAGAAAATAGCTTATTCCAGAAAGAACAAACAAATTCTCTTTCTTCTATAAATTCCGAATCATCAACAATGACAGGCTTTCCTAATAAGTTTAGGTGATGGATTTTATTACGCAGTGTCACGTAACAGGATTTGAGCTTTTCACATTCTGTTAGAGAAATAATGTGATATTCTGCCATTGAATCAAAGATACGGACATTATCAGACCATTTGGTTAATATTGGATTAGCTGGGGCATTCGCGAGCATCAGATACTGGGCGATAAATTCAATATCGGTAATGCCGCCACGATCTGTTTTGATATTAAAAAAGCCTTCTTTTGTGTGAGATAAATGTTCGTACATTTTTTCACGCATGTCTCTTACTTCAATTTTTAGCTGATTAATATCTCTTTGAGCAGAAAGCACATTACAGCGAATTTTTTCAAATTCTGTTTTTAATTCAGTTTCTCCAAAAATAGCACGGCTACGGACAAGTGCTTGCTTTTCCCAAGTCCATGCTTCATTGAGTTGATAGTTTTCAAATGCTTGAAGCGAACAGCCTAATAAGCCTGCATCGCCTGAAGGACGTAATCGCATATCAACATCGTAAAGTACGCCTGCACTGGTATTCATGCTAAAAATGCTGACAATTTTTTGAGCCAATCTTAAATAGAATTGATTGCTATCAATGGATTTTTTTCCACCAATGGTTTGACCTTCAACGGATTGGTATAAAAAGACTAAATCCAAATCAGATTTATAACCGAGTTCAATTCCGCCTAATTTGCCGTAGCCAATAACTAAAAAGCCTTTTTCAGTTTTATCTACAAGATGTTCGGGGACCCCAAATCGTTGACTGACTTGTTGCCAAGCAAAATTGACAACGGCATTAATGATTGCTTCTGCCAGATAAGTGAGGTGATCACTGACTTTCATAACAGGCAATACGCCGAGAATATCAGCGGCTGCAACACGTAATAAAATAGACTGCTTGAATTGTCGTAAACCGTCAATGAATTGCTCTTCATCGTCTTGCGGTAATCGCAGCATATATTGCTTCAATTCATCAGGATATTGTGTGAACGGCAATGGATTACGTAGCGCTTCAGTATTTAATAATTCATCGAGTAGAATAGGGTAACGAGCGACTTGTTCGGCAATCATCTGGGATTGCGCACATAGTTCAATAAGCTGCTTAATGGCTTGAGGATTTTCTAAGAGTAATTCTAAATACGTCGTTCTACTCGCAATTTTATCGACAATATTGAGGATGCGTGGCAATAAAGTGCGGTAATTTTTTTGTTCAAATATTTGAGTGAAGATATTTGGCAATAAGTGAGCTAAAACTTCTCGACCACGAGAGCCAATAACACGGCGCGCAAGCCCCTCTTTGAATTGAATAAGTTTATCTAAGATATCGGAAATCGCGTCCTCATCAATGTGATTATCGACTAGCATTTGTTCAATATCATCGAGATCACTTTCTAAAAAATCAATCCACTGATTATTGTCATCGGTACGTTCATCTTTTTCTTCACCAATTAACGCATCAAAAACTGACCGCACTTTTTGTTGGTGTGATTGTAGTGTTTGATAGAAATCATCCCAGTTTTCAATTGGATAAGATTTTATCGTAGCCTGATTGTTCTCATCTAAATAAGTGTATTCTCGACAAGCAACCATTAATCTAAGGCGATTTTCTTCATCTGTTGGGAGAAGTTGCGTTTGTTGATCATCAATGGCTTGTAGCACGTTTTCAGTACGACGAAGGAAGATATAAGCGTCTTTTAATTCATGATATTGTTGAGGCGTAATTAAACCAAGATCTCGTATTTCGGGGAGAAGTTTAAGCAATTCATGTTGTTGGAGCTTAATCTCACGTCCACCTCGAATCAGTTGAAAAACTTGCACAATAAATTCGATTTCTCGAATCCCACCTGCACCTAACTTAATATTGTCTTTTAAGCCACGACGACGCACTTCACGCTCAATTTTACCTTTCATTTCACGTAAAGCTTGAATCACACTAAAATCAATATAGCGTCGATACACAAAGGGGCGAAGTAATTGCTGCAAGGTTTTTACATAGGGATCTTGCGCATCAGCGCCTAAAATACGCCCTTTAATCATGGCATAGCGTTCCCAGTCTCGCCCTTGATCTTGGTAATATTGCTCCATTGCAGAAAAACTTAAGGCAAGTGCACCACTGTCGCCAAAAGGACGAAGGCGCATATCTGTACGATAGACAAAGCCATCTGGCGTAAATTGATCCAACGCATTAATTAGACGTTGTCCTAAACGGGTAAAAAATTTGGCGTTATCAATGGCTCGTCTTGCTCCAACGGTTTCGCCTTGTGAAGGATAGGTAAAAATTAAATCAATATCAGAGGAAAAATTTAGTTCAAAACCACCTAATTTTCCCATACCAAGAATATAGAGTTGCTGAGGATTGCCATTTTCATCACAAGGCGTGCCCATTTCTTCGCAAGCTTGTTTATATAGCCAATCTCTCGCACCAATGATAAGACTCTCAGCAAGTTGAGAAAGACGAATAAAAATTTCTTCTACGGTGGCAAGATTCAAGCTTTGACAGAAACTAAGTTTTGCCATTTCTTGATTACGAAAATCTCGTAGCGTTTTGTAAAGCTGTTCTTCGTTTTGGATAGTGGAGAGTTGGTCAGCTAAACGGCTAGCATAATGTTGACAATCTGAAAATTGAGGAGGTGTTTGCCACCATTGGGCTAAAAAGTGCGGGTGTTTTTTTAAGACTTTTTCCAAGAAATCAGACAGACTGATGGCATAGTTTATTTGTCCGATTGGTGTCGTGAGATCTGTTGCGTCCCGCTCGATTTGCTGGGTTATTTCATCAAGATTCATTTCAGGGAAATGTTGGCAAAGCACTTCGCCAAGTTGAATGAGTTTTTCAGTCGAAAGCGGAAGTGAAAGCGCCATAATTTACCCCTTAAAATGTTCGTCAATCTTGCGTAGTACGATTTCTTTGGCTTGTTGCGGTTGCAGACTATCTAGCCAATTTAATGGTGTTTTCCAGCCGCGCAGCCAAGTGATTTGTCGTTTGGCTAATTGGCGAGTCGCACAAATGCCACGGAAGACCATTTCTTCATGATCATAGTCACCACGTAAATATTCCCACATTTGGCGATAGCCCACACAGCGGATAGAAGGCAAATCAGGATGGAGATCTTCTCGTTGATAGAGTTTTTCAACCTCTTCTTGGAAACCTAATTCGATCATTTTATGGAAACGTTGTTCGATACGTTGATGTAATACCGCACGATCTTTTGGTGCAATAGCGAATTGTAAAAATTGATAAGGTAATTCTTCGCCTTTTTGTTCGGTTAATTCCGTTAATGATTTACCCGTTAAATAGAATACTTCTAATGCACGATTAATGCGCTGTGAATCATTTGGATTAATACGCTCTGCTGAAATAGGATCAATTTTTTGTAATTCTTGATGAAGTGCTGGCCAGCCAAATTTCTGCGCTTTTTCTTCAATCTCTAACCGTAACTTTTCATCAGCAGATGGAAGGGGAGAAAGTCCTTCAATCAATGCTTTGTAATACAACATGGTGCCGCCAACCAAAAGCGGAATTTTACCTTGCGCGGTAATATCGGCCATTTCTCTGAGCGCATCGTCACGAAAATTCATCGCAGAATAACTTTCAGCGGGATCTAAAATATCAATTAAGCGGTGAGGGGCAAGGGCAAGTTCTTCTTTAGAAGGCTTTGCCGTACCAATATCCATACCTTTATAAATTAATGCAGAATCGACACTGATCACTTCCACTGGCAGGCTTTGACGTAATTGAATAGCAAGATCTGTTTTTCCTGAGGCCGTCGGTCCCATCAGAAAAAGTGCGGTTGGTTTGGAGTCAGTTTTTTGTGTCATATTACAAATCGCTTAAAAAAGGCTGCCAGTTAATCGGTTTCAGTAATGTATTAAATTTTTCTTGATGAGCTTTATTCAGTAAGCGTTCCGTTTCACTTAATAAGCTGACCGCATCCGCTAACACTTGAATTGGTTTCATCTCTAGCGTCTGACAAAGTGCGGTCAGAAAATCAGGCATATTTTCTAGATGTTCAGCAAGTAGGCTTACCACACATTTTTGTAAATTTTGTGTACGTAAAACCGCAGGCACTTTGTTTAGACTGAGACGTAGCTGGGCTTCATTTTCAATAAATTCAAAACCACTTTGTTGGAAAAAAGCTTTTTGTTTTTGCCATTGTTCAAATTGTTTTTCATCTAAGCGGAAAATAATCGGAATGAGCAACGGTTGTTGTGGAATTTCACCTTGTTGTAAGGTTAATTCATAATTTAAGGTTTGCAATTTAGCTAATGACATCAAATAAAACTGTTGATTTTGTTGTAAAAGCAATGCTTTATTTTCAATTAATGCTAATGCGCGTAAATAGCCTGTTTCACTTGTCTGTGGGAGTTGTTCAACGACAGGTTTTGTTAAAACTTGAGATGCTTCTGTTGGACGTACTAATTCACCATATAAGCGTTGTTCGGTCTTTGTAGGTTGTTCACGATAACCATACGACGGAACGTACTCACTACGGTTTGAAAAGTGCGGTCGATTTTCTGATTGTTTTTCACGAGGCTGATTATAATGCGAGGCGAAAATATTTTGCCCTGCCGCTGCACGATTAGGTTTTGTTTCATAGTGAGGTTGATATGAAGCCGAAGGCTCTCTTGCCTCATTCATCGTTGGCGCTAAATCCAATTCAGCTTGAGGAATGGCATTAAGCGCATTTGTTACGCCTTGGCAGATAAAATCATGAATTAAACGCGCTTGATGGAAACGAACCTCGTGTTTTGTTGGGTGCACGTTGACATCGACATCATGTGGATTGAGATCGATAAATAGTACAAATGCAGGGTATTGCTCAGTATGCAAATGCTCCGCATAAGCTTGACGAATGGCGTGGGTGATCACTTTATCACGCACCATTCGTCCATTGATATAACAATAGCTCAAATCATTTTGAGAACGTGTAAATTCAGGTGTTGCCACCCATCCGGAAAGATGCAAATCATCATGTTTCCAGTCAATGCGTAAGGCATGTTGAACAAAATCATCGCCACAAATAGCGGCAACGCGTTTTAGTTGTTGTTCTTCATTTGTCGCGGGACGATATTGTCGAACAATTTTGCCGTTATGTGTGAGCGTAAAAGCAATATTAAATTTCGCTAAAGCAATTCGGCGAATGACTTCATCAATATGAGCAAATTCTGTTTTATCGGTACGTAAGAATTTACGACGAGCTGGTGTGTTAAAAAAGAGATTAGCTACTTCAACTGTCGTGCCGACTGGATGAGACGCAGGTTTAATTGTGGTTTCCATCTCTCGCCCTTGTGCATAGACTTGCCACGCTTCATTTTGCTCTGCAGTGCGAGAGGTAAGCGTGAGACGAGAAACCGAGCTGATACTGGCAAGGGCTTCACCGCGGAAACCTAAACTTAAAATGGCTTCGAGATCATCAAGATCGGCAATTTTACTGGTTGCGTGTCGAGCAAGGGCGAGACTTAATTCTTCTTTAGGAATACCACTGCCATTATCTCGAATACGAATCAGACTGGCGCCGCCGTTTTCAATATCAATATGAATTTTATTGGCACCGGCATCAAGGCTGTTTTCCACCAATTCTTTCACCACAGAGGCAGGGCGTTCGACCACTTCACCTGCGGCAATCTGATTAGCCAGCTGTGGAGAAAGAATTTTGATTGCCATAGGATTCCTTATTTTTCTTTAAGTTTGATTTTTTGCCCAGTCACGACTTTGCCGTTTTTCAATGTTGGGTTCAGTTTTAAAAGACGATTAACCGGTACATTGTATTCACGAGAGATAGCATAGATAGTTTGATCGGCTTTCACAGTATGGTAAAGCGGGGTTTCTTTCTTGCCATCATCTTTCTTCTCATTTCCTTTTGAAGAAGTGTCTTTTTTATCGTTACCTTTTTTCTCAGGCTCTTTTTTACTCTCGGTTTTTTCTTGTTTTTTATCTTTTTTAGAAACCGCTTTTTCAGCTTCAACAATCTTGCTGTTTTTCCCTTTGTCATCGGCTTTGGCTTTATCATCCGATTTAGGTTTTTCTTCTACCTTTTTACCTTTGCCGTTATCAGGAATTTTAATGGTTTCATTCAGCCAAAGTTCTTTACGTTTCAGTTTATTTAACTCAATAATTTCACTGACTTTCACATCATATTTGTTCGCCAGACTACCAATGCTTTCACCTGGTTTCACTTTATGACGGACGCCGCTGTCTTTGACATCGGAAGTGCGGTCAGATTTTTCGGTGTTTTTCTCTTCTTTTTTGATCGGTTCTTCCGCTTTTTTGCCTTTGCCATTATCAGGAATCTTAATGGTTTCATTTAACCAAAGTTCTTTGCGTTTCAGTTTATTTAACTCAATGATTTCGCTGACTTTGACATCATATTTATTTGCTAGGCTACCAATGCTTTCACCTGGTTTCACTTTATGGCGAATACCGCTGTCTTTCACATCGGAAGTGCGGTCAGATTTTTCATTATTTTTGTCGTTTGATTTTGTAGATTTGCTGTCTTGCTCATCACTAGGTGGAACGGCAATTGCTTTTAAATTACCATTACGATAAGCAACCAAACCTTCGTAAATCATATAAGCAATACGACGACGATAAGTAATGGTATTCAGTTTCTGCTCTTCTTCCATATTGGAAAGGAAGCCTGTTTCCACTAAAACAGAAGGAATGTCGGGTGAACGTAATACGCCAAGGCTCGCATGTTGTGGGGTACTACGGCTTAATGAGGTCACGCGAGCAAAGCGACGTAAAATGCTGTTACCAAGTTCATAGCCTGTACGTTGGCTATGACCAAATTGTAGATCGAGTACGGTTTGATCTAAATATTTGTCATTGTTATTGGAAAGTACTTTACCGGCTCCGCCTAAAAGCTCAGAGCGTTTTTCATCATCTTCTAACCATTGCCCCATTTCATCGTTGGCACGACGATTGGATAGCACCCAAACAGATGCACCACGTTGGTCTGAATTAAGAGAGGAGTCCGCATGGATAGAAACGAGGAAATTTGCTTTATATTTACGTGCAATTTCGGAGCGTTCAGGCACCGAAATGTAGTAATCACTACTGCGTGTTAAGACACCTTTGAAGTTAGGATCTTTATCTAATAAGGCTTTTAATTCTCGAGCAATCGAAAGGGTGACATTTTTTTCATAAATGCCGAGATTTTTTCCGATAGCACCGGGATCTTTACCGCCATGGCCGGGATCAATGGCAATTGTCCATTGTGGTGCGGCAAATACGGTAGTAGAAATTAGAGAAAATATTCCAAAAAGAAACGAAAATTTTGCTTTCATGTAAATCAATTTTATATTTGTGTCAAAATATGCTCGCCCACTGAGATGGAAAAGGAAAGTGGGTTGGGTAGAAAAAGAAAGTATCACCCGAGCCTTTGCGCACGAGTGATACTTTAAAAGGATTGCTTTTAGGGTTTAAAAGCTGTGTTATTAAGGGGTAATGTCGTTGCTTTTACCATGCAAAAGCACCCCTTTTATTTTATAAGAACTTTTTATTGAGCTTTAAGCACCAATTTGTTTTCGATTCCGTTGTCGGCCTTTGCTTTCACAATGATGTCGCCTTTCTTGCCATTGCTTTGTACGATGAGCACCAACTTACCGCTAAACAACTTCATTCTTGGTTGTGTGAAAGGTTCTAACGAGGTGGCATCGCCATTGCAAGCAGCCTTAAACTGTCCTGCTCCTTCAACGGTGAAGCTGATAGATTGGTTGGCTGTTGGGCATTCGTTGCCGTCTTTGTCGAGCATAGAAAGAGTGATGTAAGCTAAGTCTTCGCCATCACTTGCAATAACCGAGCGTTCTTCTTTCATATCGAGAACGGCTGGTTGACCTGCGGTTCTAATGGTTTTTTCAGACACTTGCTTTCCGTTTTCGTCGTAAGCCACAACCTTAATTTCGCCTGGAGCATATTTCACGTCGTTCCAACGCAAACGATAACGATCTAATTGAGTGTTAGCTTGCTTGTGAATGCGTCCCATGCTCTTGCCGTTTACAAAGAGTTCGGCAGATGGATAGCTGGTATAACAATACACAGGAGTGGTTTCTCCTTCTCTACCTTCCCAGTTCCAGTGAGGCAATAGGTGAAGTGTTGGCTCTTTTTTGTTCCACACACTCTTGTAAAGATAGAAGCGGTCTTTGGGCAATCCTGCAAGGTCTACGGCTCCAAAGTAGCTACTTCTTGATGGCCAATATGAGTAATAAGGAGTGGGTTCGCCAAGATAATCCTGGCCAGTCCATATAAACATACCCATATCATAAGGTAAATCGTCCATCTTTGCGAAGTCATCATCGGGCAAGTTGCTCCATCCACAGAATTCAGTGTCGTAGCTACTGCATTGTCCATCGTCGTAAGTTTTCATCTTTTCGACGGTCACTGGGAACTTATAAACGCCACGGCTACTTACTGCTGATGTGGTTTCAGATCCTAATAAGAATCCTTGACGAAGTTTGCCAATGAGCTTTTCGTAGAGTTGTATGCGGTAGTTGAATCCTGGAACGTCTATTGCATCGTAGAAACCGCAGTCTACTGCTTGTTGAGGTGCATCGACTCCACAGGTTACAGCGCGTGTTGAGTCGAGCGAATGGCAATATTCTGTCATGGCTTTAGCACGCATAGTGCCTTCTTTTTTGCTTTGTTCAGGAATCTCATTACCGATACTCCACATTACGATAGATGGGTGGTTGCGGTGTCCTTTGATGAGGTTTTCGAGGTCTTTGCGCCACCATTCGTCGTAGATACGGCCATAGCCGTTTTTCACTTTAAGGTCTTTCCAAGCGTCGAAGCTCTCTGCCATCACCATCATACCTAACGAGTCGCACACGTCCATCTGCATTTGTGAAGGCATGTTGTGCGATGTTCGAATGGCATTGACACCCATCTTCTTCATCATTTCGATTTGACGAATCACCGCAGTTTTATTCAATGCTGCACCTAATGCGCCTAAGTCGTGGTGAAGACAAACACCTTTGAATTTCAAACTCTTGCCGTTGAGGCGGAAACCATATTCTTTGCTCACATCAATGGTGCGTATTCCGACCTTGGTTGTGGTTTGATCGATGGCTTTTTTGCCTTTTAAAAGAGTTGTTTTAAGGGTATATAAATAAGGAGTGTCGATGTCCCAAAGGTGTGGATTGGTTACTTCGAGGTTGAAACTTGCGGCTCCTTGTTGGTTGATTTTTTGTTGATTAGAAGCTACTAGTTTACCTTGTGCGTCTAATAACTCAATCTTTGTGGTTAAATTTTTTAGTGCATTGCCGTCCTCTATGCGTGTGTCTACCTTTAAGAGTGCCTTTTGGGGGTTGGCAGAAATGGTTTTAAAGTAGGTCTCCCATTCGTCTATTCGGCTCTCATTGGTGGTGATAAGCTTCACAGGACGATACAATCCTGCTCCAGGATACCATCTACTGCTCTCTTCAAGGTTGTTAAGATGCACCTCAACGCTGTTTTCTCCGTCTTTAATATAAGGTGTAATGTCGAGTCGGAAGGCGTTATAGCCATACATCCAACGTCCAACTTCTTTGCCATTGACCTTCACTATTGGCTCACTCATTGCGCCATCGAAGTATAGTTGGGCGTGTTTGGTACCTTTCTTTATATTGAATGTGGTTTTATAGCTGCCTTCTCCAATCCAAGGAAGACCACCTGAACGAGCTGTATGTTCGATAGGACGCTCTTGTCCGTCTTGAACAATTGCCAAATATTGTATGTCCCACTTCTTATCAAAGGGTCCATCAATAGCCCAGTCGTGTGGTACAGTAACTTGTTTCCAATTTACTTTATCACGAGAAAAATCCCATTTCTTGAGTGAAATCTCATTTCTTGTTTGCCCGTGGCATGACAACGAAGCTGCAAGAGATGCTGCTAGTAATGCTACTTTCATGTTTATTTGTTGCTGATTGTTTATTGTTATTCTGACTAATACATACAAAGATAATGCTTTTTTCTTATATCTCACTAATTTATAGCATTATAAGCAAATAAAAAAGAGACACCTTTTGCAAGATGTCTCTTTGTTTTTTGAATATAATTGTTTATTACTTGCGTAATAATGATTATCTCAATTTCTTGTAACCATAGCGAGCTGATGCGCCAAGTTCTTCCTCGATGCGGATCAATTGGTTGTACTTAGCCATACGGTCTGTACGACTTAGTGAACCAGTCTTGATTTGTCCAGAGTTTGTAGCCACAGCGATGTCAGCGATAGTTGTATCCTCTGTCTCACCAGAACGGTGTGAAGTTACAGTTGTATAACCATGACGATGAGCCATCT
>ERZ772909.1915-NODE-1915-length-10966-cov-1.929154_pt1 | contig 10966 bp, 4 predicted proteins | sample MGYA00511137_ERZ772909 | MGnify/ENA primary metagenome ERZ772909 (study PRJEB29015, sample SAMEA2738095) | human oral metagenome | biome: human oral; feature: human-associated habitat; material: saliva | place: China | collected 2270 ... | reverse complement strand
ATGGAAAGAAATGCGTAATCGTTTGTGAGTGTTATTTGTAATTCGTCTTCCATACCTGTAGAAAGTATATGGCATCCTGATATAAAATGCAATGTGTGGAGTGCACGAATAAATCCTCGACTTACTCTGTGTATCGACTGATACAGCGATCATAGAGATGATAAATGAAGGAATTACTGGCTTGAGAGGCTCTCCTTCACTAATAAACCGTCACATAAAATAAAAACCTCTAAAAACAAACGTTTTTAGAGGTTTTTTAGCAATTTAAAATCCTTATCGTAATGCAAGTTATGCAACGAGTAACGCTGCATTACGGTTCTTTTTGAAAATCTTCCCGAAAATTACACGTATCGTTATATCGTTACCTCGGCAACCGGACCTTTTTTCGCGCTACCGATCAATAAATCGCCTGCCTGTTTTTTACCCGAAAAGAAGGTAATACACGCACCTGCAATGTAAATCGTTGAATATACGCCGCTTACCATACCGACCAGTAACGCAAGCGCAAAGTCTTTCATACTGCCTGAGGTAAACGCATAGAGCGAAACGGCTGCAAGCATCGTTGTAACGGTGGTAATAATCGTTCTGCTCAATACTTCGCTTTGCGCCAAGTCAAGGACATTGACCAATGGCAGCTTAGGATTCAACCGAATATTTTCACGGATGCGGTCAAACACAACGACCGTATCGTTAATGGAATACCCGACGATGGTGAGGATGGCCGCGATGGTTGTGGAGTTAAATTCCATTCTGGACCAGACGATAAACGTAATCATAATCAGCACGTCGTGTACGAGGGCAAGAACAGCACCCAGCGCAAACGTCCAGCGGAACCGCACCAATGCGTAGAAAAAGATCAAGCACAGTGCACCGAATACCAACAAGATAGCCTGACGCGCAAGCGAACCGGAAAAGCGGGAACCGACAAAGTCGGTGCTCAATACGGCGAAATTATCGGCTTCATAGGCGCTAACCAATGCAGTGCTGATCAACGAACGCAATTCGGCATTAGCATTCGTATAGGTACCGTTATCGGGCAGCCGGATTTGGAAAGTACGGTCTTTCGCTTCGCCGATCTGCTGAACCGAAACGGACGGAACGGATGCAAGCGCATGGCGTACTTCATCGGCATCGATAGGCTGGATTTGATCGGGAACATAGTGCGCGCGGAACGGTTCTGCTGTTACGCGGGATGTTTCCGAAGTGATAAACACATCCCGCATCGGCGTGTTCGCTTTTGCGAGCGTCTTTACTTTAAGACCATCGATTTGCTGTACTGCTTCAACAAATGCGCCGATTTCGGGATATTCGGCATAGGTGAACGGGTATACTTTATTTTCCGTATCAACGGAGATCACCGTTATGTCTATGCCCTGGGAATTTTGCGCCACCTGGATATTCTTTTCACCGCTGTAGGTTAAAATAAACGCCGTCGGAGCAAAGCGTACTTTTTCAATAAAACCGGCCTGAAAATCGATACCAAAGTTAATGCCCTTCGTAAAGTATCCTATAATCCCGGAAACGATAAGCACGGAGCTCAAAGTTACCATCACGGTAAAAAGCTTACTGAATTTTATACACTTTTTCATGCGAGCGTCCTCCAAGTAATGCGAAGTTTCTTCTGGTGCAGCGTTTCCGTACCGAAATCAAAGATCAGCCGGGAAACAAACAACGCCGTAAATACGGAAGAAACAACGCCGATTGTCAAACTATAGGCAAAGCCCTTAATCGGCCCCGTTCCCAATATCGATAAGAAGAGCGCTGCGATAAAGGTCGTAATGTTAGAGTCCATAATTGCCCAGAACGCATGATCAAATCCGGTTTGAATGGCAGCCGCCCGGCTCTTATGCAGTGCGAGTTCCTCTTTAATGCGTTCAAAGATAACGACATTCGCGTCAACCGCCATACCAATCGTCAAAATCATACCGGCGATACTCGGCAGCGTGAGCGTCAAATTAAAGGCTGAAAGAACGCTGAATACGATGTAGAGGTTTAAAATCTGCGCGATACACGCATTAAATCCTGCCGAGCGGTACCAAATCAGCATAAATACCAACACGGCGATCAAGCCCCATTGCAACGCGCGCAAGCCCTGGTTAATCGCCTGTTCGCCCATGCTTGCACCGATAACCTGCTGATTTTCCAGCTGCAGCGGCACATTCAGCCATGCCGTCCGTAAAATCGTCTTAAGGTTTTCCGCTTCATCCGCGCTAAAGCCGCTGATAGTACCGGTTCCTCCGGTAATCGGTTCCTTGATATTCGGCGCCGATTTAATCTTATCGTCGGATACGATCGCAAGCCGCTTGCCCTTGTTTTCGGTTGTTACAGTTGCGAATATTTCAGCGCCTTCCGAATCCAGCTCAAATACGACAAGCGGTTCATTGGTTTGGCTTGTTGTCGTATTGACCCGCTGCAAATGCTTTCCTTCCAAGGCTGCCGTCTTCTTAACGACAAGAAAGCCGTCGCGTTCATCAAGCCCGTAGGCGTCTTTTTTATACACGCCGAGCACCATCGTATCTTCGGGGATAATCGAAGGATCGAGCAGGTTGTAGTCGGCATCAAAGGTACGTGTTGGGTTAGCATTATAATAGGAATAAAACGCTTGCGTGGCATCATCGTCTACGATATGGAAAGCAAGCAGTCCCCGTCCCATAATAATAGAATTGATTTTATCGGCATCGGCAGCACCCGGAATTTCAACATAGATGCGGTCATCGCCCTGCTGTCTAATCACCGGCTCCGTTAAACCGAATTTATCGATACGGCTGCTAATCGTATCGATCGCCAGATTCATCGCTTCTTTTTTTGCCGAGGTTCCAGCCTCACCGCCATCACCACTGACCGCACTTAAATCCGCTTTAATAATGATGCTCATACCACCGGACAAATCAAGACCGAGCTTGACGGCATTGGCCTGTGCATTTTTAATACTCAAAATTTTACTACGGTATGCATCTTCCAGAATCGGACTGATCGTCGAACGGGCATTTTCTTCCGAGCTCCCGGGGAACGCAGCCAGCAATTCACCGGCTGACCAGACTTCAGGAACCGGCTTACCGAGGCTTTTTAAGTTTTGCTTTGCTGCTTTAATGAGCGGATCGTATTTGGCCGATACCGGTTCGGTTTCGCCTTTTTTTGCGGCAGCGATCAACGCATTCACATCCGCTTTGGTCATGTTTATCACATAATCTTTTATCTTTTCTCTGGAACCGAGCGCCAATGCCTTATCTTCTTTACCTGTCCAGAAATACCATTTCAGGGTGGGATATAAAAATGCAAAACAGAGGCCTAACACAGCCAGAACAATCACGAATCGAGTTCGCTTTTTCATGTTTATCTCCTCAATTTAATGGGAACACATATTCCATTTATACTATTATAACTACCGGTATAAACGGAAGGAACACCGATGGAACACTGCATGGGAACGGCAATCATACCGCGGCTCCGTATTCAGTGTGATCGGATTGTATTCTTTACTTCGTTCCGCCGGAAAAATTAGGCGGCTGTGGTTTTTCCGAATCGGGCTTGTCAGCTTTTTTGTCTTTCTTTTTTGAAAAAAAAGAAAATAAGGAACCTTTTTCAGGCGCATTTGCCAAGCGGGCTGCCTTTGTTTTTTCATCCAATAGAACATTGGCAATCGCGGAACGGTTCATTTCAAGTTTGCAGTTGTCATCAACTTTCAGGATAATCGAATTTTCCTTGACAGACGTGATAACGCCGTGAATACCGCCGATCGTAACGATTTTATCGCCCTTTTGGACACCGGCGATCATTTCCTGCGTTTTCTTTTGCTCCTTTTTTTGCGGTCCAATAATAAAAACGTAGAAAATCACAAAGATGAGACCAATCGCGACAAGCGGCACAAAACTGCCTCCCGACGCGGCTTGCTGCAGCAATGGAATTGCATTCATTATTTACATCCTTATTTATGATAGAATATCCCTAAAATAGTAACACAAAAAAAATGCGTAGTCAAGGATTCGTGTTATCCCAACAATGGAAGCCGCACGCGGCTGATATATCCGTGATGGAATATTTTGAATGCTGGAGGAGATTTTTGGCGGCCTCGATGCGCAGCAGCGTGATATATTTTTTGGTTCAGCCTTGTCCGCGGCATAAAAGGTAACTTCTTGCGGACGGATTAAAAACGCTTGATGCGCGCATACGGAATAGGCCTTTTTCCCGACATGATAGGTTCCCTTGCCGCTTATTACCAAGTGGATAAGGTAATGCACTCGTACGGCAGGCCCGAACGAGTGCGCGGCTTCACATTTTTCATATCCGCTGTAGTAAAACTGCAAGGAGGATTATCCATCCATACGCTCTGATCCTGATCGGAATGCGCCTCATCGGTACGGCTGATTAATGATTCGGTATCGTCATATTAAAGATAACGCCGACCCGTTTAAACGCGATTTTATCGGCTTTCGATTTATCGATGTACCGTGTCTGATAAAACTGCGATATGCGTCCGGAGGATTGATATTGATGCACGGTTTTCAGCTGAGCAATCAGCAGAATCGTCAGAGAATCGGTTACTTTAAAGCTCAGCACCGGACCGAATACGACGCTGTACCGATCTTCTCCCCAGTCGCTTTTCTTGCGTCCGTCGAGCACTTTGTAGAATGTCTTTTGCGTTTCTACCCGCAGTGCAATGAGATTGAGCGGAATCGGCATTTGATAGCCCAAAAGATAGGTACCGCAATAGATAAACCCGTTTCTGTTTTTCCCTTCATCGGCTTGGAATATCCACGAATCGAGTGCGTTTGCCCCGGTGATCCCTCGATAAAAGGCATATTGATCGATCCTAAACACGATATGAGTCCAGTCCCCCGGAATAATTGCACCTAAGTCGAACTGCAGGGCGCCACCGAAATTAGCCGTATAAAAAGCCTGTTTGAAGTTGACGGGAACCGCCTCCGATTTTCCCGATTTGTTCATATTGATGGCAAGTCCGTGTAAATGTTTGAGGCTCCAACCGGAACCGATGCTTGCTCCGCCGTATAATTCCAAAAATGCAAGAGGCGTCCAGACAACATCGAATTTTCCTTCCAGCGTGATAGGAGTCAGTTCCGCACCGAGTTTAAACGTTACATTGTTTCCGCGCATAAACGGATTGTTAAAGTTCAAAAACGGAACCTTGAACGCTTCGGTTACATTCAGCTGCACTCCCCACGGATAGGTGAACGCTGTCGTGATATGAGTGGTATACTTGACCCCGGTCTGGGGCTCTTCCTGCGCATCCTGTGCAAAAAGGACGGTGATAACGCATAGTCCGGCAAGCGCCGACAATATTGCTTTTTTCATTGAACACACTCCTTGCGCCGTTTTGCATTTCGTTCGGACGGCATGACCATAACGGCTGATAAACCCTACACGGATGCACCGTTTTATGCAAGGGGCTTTGCACTTGAACGCAGCATGCAGCCGAGAGCTGCTCTATAGGACCATACCGGGGTTAATATCCTTATCAAAGCCCCTCCGCACAAAAAATATGTTACGCGCTCTCCCCCTGCGTCCGTAACGTTCCGCATTGACCGCCGTATCGGTTTTATTTATTATCTATATCGAAAAATTGATATAACTATCTATTCATCATTTTACTTAAAAATCGATAGGAAGCGTACTATGAAACAGCCTCATTTTTTCCATGTTATGATTACAAACAGGTCGGCCGCAGTTGGAGCACATGATCTTGTGATGAAGCCGGCTGTCGCTGCGTTAAAATTCGCTGCCGTGCTTATTTTTGCTGCGGCGTGTTTTACCGGATGCGCCGACAATCGGCAAACGGCTGCGGACGCAGGAACGGAAGAATACGTTACGGCTATTTCTCCGACCAATATCGGGCGGCTTGACCCTATTGCCGTCAGCTTCGCCTGCGATATTATCGGGGAGCCTGAGCAGGCCTTACAGTTTTCTCCACGGTTAGCGGGGAGCTGGGAACTGCAAGACGGCAAAACGGCCGTCTTTACCCCATCGGCTTCCTATCCTTCAAGCCGCAAGATTATCCTGTCGGCAGACTGCGCAAAGCTATTCGGAAAAGAGACAGCGCACGGCATCTACCGCCATGTCTTTTTAGCCGCAACGCCTTCTTACGAAGTTGCCTTTGATACCTTGACGCTGAATCAGGATGAGGATGCCTATTCACTTGGCGGCAGCATCACCACGGATATTCCTGTTACAGCGGAAACCGTCCGGCACTGCGTTTCAGCGAAGTCGGGAGGCTTTTTTAAGAGCGCTCATTCAGTGCAATGGGAACAAGGCGCTTCGGGAACGGTGTGGAAATTCTTCATCAAAAATATCGGCATTACAAAAAGGGCGCGCAGCTTATCAGTTGCGTGGCAAGGACGGAAGCTCGGTTTGTCGAGAAAACAGGATGCAGCATTTGCAGGGGAAAAATCGTTCAGTATTCCGGCAAAAGGCGAATTTGCCATCATCGATATCAATATCTCAAAGCGGAATACTGTACTGGTCAGCTTTTCAGGGTCGATCGATACTTCTGAAAATATAGAAGATTTTATTTCAACATACGATGCGGACGGCACACAGATCAGCGGAGCCAATGTTTCGGTGAGGGGCAATGTCCTGACGGTGTACGACGATTCGAACTGGCAAAATATTCGGAATATTCGCATTTCCAACGGGATTAAAAGCGCGAACGGTATCTATCTGGCCGCGGCAACAAATATCGCGCTGTCTGATAACTGGGACTTACCCTCCGTGCGTTTTATGACCGAAGGGACGATTTTGCCGTCCTCGCAGGGTACGGTACTGCCGGTTGAGACACGGAACGTGAACGGCCTTTTGGTGCAGGCGTTCGCTATCTACGATTATAATATCGCTCAGTTTTTACAGGTCAACGAATTGGACGGAACGAGGGAACTGTATCGTGTCGGAGAGCCGGTGTGGACACAGAGTGTTTCCTTTGATTGGGATCAGTCGATGCAGAACAAATATATTCCGCGCGGAATAGACGTATCGGCGCTGCTTAAAAAATATCCCAAGGGGATGTTTCAGATACGCATTTCATTTAGAAAGAAGAATATCAAATACCGCGCTCCTTCCGAGTCCGAAGAAGCCTTTGCTTCGCTGCCGCAGCCTCCCGATACAATCGAAGCGGATGCGCCTCCTACCGAAAAGAGCTTGTGGAATTACTGGGAAGATTTGGACTATGATGAGCGGGATGCGTATTGGTCGAATAAAGATAATCCCTGTCATCCGGCCTTTTATATTCCCCGCTTTAATAGTAAGAATGTAATAAAACGGAATGTCCTTATTTCGGACATCGGAATTATGGCGAAAAAGACGGCGAGCGGGCAGCTGTATATCACCGTTGCCGATATTAAAACGGCGCAGCCTATCAGCGGAGCTGAGGTTACCTGCTATTCGTATGTCGGATCAAAAAATGCCGAAATGAAGTCGGATAAAAACGGCTCGGCAGTGCTTGCAGACGCTTCCAAAGCGGTGTTCATTGCCGCAAGCTACAAAGGACAGACCTCATACCTCAAAATCGGAAGCGGTACGGGCTTGAGTATCAGCCATTTTGAAACCGGCGGCGAGAAAAATATCGGCGGGGTAAAAGGCTTTATCTACGGCGAGCGCGGGGTATGGCGGCCGGGTGATCCGCTCTATCTTACCTTTGTGCTGCAGGATTTACAGAAAACCTTGCCGGAGGATATTCCGGTCTCGTTTGAGCTCTCCGATCCGCTCGGGCGGGTAACGGAGTCGCGCACGCTGACGCACTCGGTGAACGGTTTTTATCCGGTGGAAACAAAAACTGCCGCCGGAGCGGTAACGGGGCTGTGGCAAGCAAAGGTAAAAATCGGCGGGCAGGAATGGACACGGCCGCTCCGTATCGAAACGGTAGTGCCGAACCGCCTTTCGGTTAAGCTCGAACCGGAGAAAAAGATGCTGACGAACGGCGCAAACAGCTTTACGCTTTCGGGGGCATGGCTGCATGGAGCCCCGGCGCCCAATTACAACGCAGATGTCGCCGTGTTTTTTACCTCTTCGCCTGATAATTTCGGCTATCCCGATTTCAGCTTTACCAATCCTGCGGTGGAAATGCAGCTGGAACGCTCTACGCTTTGGGAAGGTTCATTGGACGGCTCTTCCAAGGCAAAATTCACCGAACACTTTACCGTAGGCTCGGAAGATCCCGTACCGGGAAAACTGACGGCGCATTTTGTCAGCCGTATCTTTGAACCGGCGGGCGGTTTTTCCACTGCGCAGAGCTCCGCTCCGTATTCTCCGTATAGCCGCTATGTCGGTTTACGGCTGCCTAAAGGGGATGCAGCCCGCGGCATGCTTCTAACCGATGTCAAGCATACCGCAGACGTACTGCTGGTAGACCAAGACGGAAAACCGGTCTCATCAGGTGAACTTTCATACACCATTTATAAACTTGACTGGAAATGGTGGTGGGAAAAAGACGCCCTTACCGATGCAACGTATGTTTCCAGCCGCTCTTCATCGAGAATTGACAGTGGCTCGGTAACAGTCGCAAACGGAAAAGGGAACTTTCAGTTTGAAGTAAAATACCCGTCATGGGGACGCTACCTTGTTACGGTTTCCGACGGGCAGCGCGGACACAGCGCGGCAAAAATCGTGTACATCGACTGGCCGGGCTGGGCGGGACGCGCTCAGGAAAACGGTTCGGGCAGCGCGGCAATGGTTACGCTTATTACCGACAAGCGGCAGTACAGCACGGGAGAAACCGCTTCTATTTCGTTTGCCTCAAGCGCCGGAAGCAGGGCGCTCGTTACGGTGGAAAAGAACGGCGAAATCCTCAAGCAGGATTGGCTTGAAACCGCTAAAGACACCACGGTGTATAAACTGAAATTGACGGAGGCGATGTCGCCGAACGTGTATGTACACATCACGGTATTGCAGCAGCATTTACAGACCGCGAACAGTCTGCCGATCCGGCTTTACGGTATCGTACCGGTCATGGTCGATAACCCTGCTACTCAGCTAAACCCGCTGATCACCGCTCCGGCTGTGTATGCGCCCAACGAAAAGGCGGTTATCTCTGTCTCCGAACAAAACGGAAAGCCGATGACGTTCACGCTTGCCGTTGTCGATGAAGGCTTGCTGGGATTAACGAACTATCACGGGCCGGAACTGAGGCGTGAATTTTATAAGAAGGAAGCATCCCAGCTTTCAAGCTGGGATTTATATAAGTATATTATGAACGCTTACAGCGGAAAGCTTGAAACGTTGCTTGCAATCGGCGGTTCCGAAGACATCATCGATAACCGTGATCGGAACAGCAATCGGTTTAAGCCGGTGGTGCAATACCTCGGTCCCTTTACGCTGGCTGCCGGTGAAAAAAAGCAGCTTTCATTCGACATGCCTGAGTATGTCGGCGCCGTGCGGGCGATTGCCGTCGCAGGCTTTAACGGCGCATACGGCGTTGCGGAAAAAAGCATCCCCGTAAAGGCTGATCTTATGATACAGGCAGCGCTTCCCCGCACACTCGGCACTAATGAGCGTATTGAGGTGCCGGTTACGGTATTTAACGGCACGGATTCGGTACAGCAGGCAAAAATCACGCTGAATACAAAAGGTTCCATTCCGTCCTTTACCGGTGAAAAGAGCATAAAAGTGCCGGCTTCTTCGGAGGCAACCGTTACGTTTACGGTCAAAACGGAAGGCGCCGGTACCGCAGACTTTACCGCAGCGGTAACAACCGGAAAAGGTTCTGCCCGGTCGGTAACGCCGGTACAGGTGCAGGCGCGGGGTATTCCCGTCAGTTACCGCACACCGTTTACGCTGAAACCGTCGGAGAAACAGATAGTGAGCGTACAAAGTCCGGGAGAGATCAGTACGGCAAAACTTTCGATGGAACTTTCCTCCGTACCGGCGCTCAATTTGGCGAGCCGCCTTGAATACCTTATTCAATACCCGCACGGGTGTATCGAGCAGATTACCTCAGGCGGTTTCCCGCAACTCTATCTTGCGGACTTTACACAGCTGTCGCCTGCGGAAACGGCGCGCATTCAAAAGCATATCCGGTCGGTTATCGAACGGTACCCGCAGTATCAAACTTCATCGGGAGCTTTTGCCTACTGGCCGGGCAGCAGTACGCCTTCCGCATGGGGCTCAAGCTATGCGCTCCATTTCTTGACGGAGGCGCAGAAGCAGGGCTATGCGGTACCCGATTCGATTAAAAAGCCGCTCACGTCTTGGCTTGCCTCTACTGCGGCGGATTGGGAATCGTATGAGGATGATGATACGCCGGAAATACAGGCGTACCGGCTGTTCTCGCTTGCGCTTGCAGGCAGTCCGAATATCGGTGCGATGAACCGGCTCAAAAACAAACGGCTTGGCACTTCCGGCTCGCTGCTGCTGGCGGCTGCATACTCGCTTGCAGGCAGAAAAGACACGGCGGAAGACCTATTCGCCGATGCCTTGAGTGCGCTTACTTCAATGAGCCCCTACCGATACACCGGCGGCTCTTTCGGTTCTTCCACCCGCGTACAGGCGCTCTATTTGATGGTATGTACACTGCTGCAAGATGAGGTAAAGGCAGCGAAAGCAGCCCGCGAGGTTGCATCCGTACTTTCCTCCGATGATTGGTGCAGTACGCAAGAGACCGCATGGCTCCTATTCTCGCTTTTACCCTATTACAAAAACCGCGATGCAGCCTCGTGCAGCTATACCGTTGCAGCGAACGGAACAGCGCGGCAGGGACAGCTTAAAAACGCTTCGATTATCGAAACCTTGCCTGCGGGAAGGGAGAACCAACAGACTATCGAAGTAACGAACACCGGAAAAGCGATCCTCTACGGCATTTTAACCGCAGAAGGTATGTCCGTACCGGGAACAGAACAGCGGCAGAATGAAAATATCGACCTTGATGTTTCGTACTTCGATTCCGACGGATACATGATTTCTCCTACCAATTTGAAGGCAGGGGATTCATTCGTCATAAAAATTCTTGTCGCGAACCAAACATCGA
>ERZ772909.1911-NODE-1911-length-10980-cov-5.463982_pt1 | contig 10980 bp, 10 predicted proteins | sample MGYA00511137_ERZ772909 | MGnify/ENA primary metagenome ERZ772909 (study PRJEB29015, sample SAMEA2738095) | human oral metagenome | biome: human oral; feature: human-associated habitat; material: saliva | place: China | collected 2270 ... | reverse complement strand
AAGCCTATTCCAACCCTATATAAACCATTGATGAGTGTGGACATCGAGACTCACGAACCATACAAGGCAACCGTGGAGAGAAGTGATCCGACCGCTCTACCAGCAGCAGGTGTTGTCATGGAAGCTGTTGTGGCAACAGTTCTTGCGCAAGAAATTCTAGAAAAATTCTCATCTGATAATCTAGAAGAGTTAAAAGAGGCAGTGGTTAAACACCGTGAATACACGAAGAACTTTTAAGGAGTTCCTATGTCAAAAACCATCTATATTGTAGGTCTTGGCTTGATAGGGGCCTCAATGGCTTTGGGAATTAAACGAGATCATCCCGATTATGAAATTTTAGGATACAATCGAAGCAAGCCTTCAAGAGATATTGCATTGGAGCGAGGAATGATTGACCGTGCGACTGATGACTTTGCCAGTTTCGCTCCCTTAGCGGATATCATCATTCTGACATTACCTATCAAACAAACCATTGCTTTTATCCAGGAGTTGGCAAGTTTGGGCTTGAAAGAAGGTGTTCTTATCTCGGACGCAGGCTCGACCAAGTCAGCTATTGTGAACGCAGCGGAGGAGAATTTTGCAGGGAAGTCTGTTAGATTTATCGGTGGGCATCCCATGGCAGGGAGCCATAAGACAGGTGCTGCCTCAGCCGATGTTAATCTCTTTGAAAATGCCTACTATATCTTTACTCCATCTAGTCTGACAACTTCAGATACGGTCGAGGAAATGAAGAGTCTACTTTCAGGTCTACATGCTCGTTTTATCGAGATTGACGCTGAGGAGCATGACAAGGTAACCTCTCAAGTAAGCCATTTTCCTCATATATTGGCCTCTGGTTTAATGGAGCAGACGGCCCTTTATGCTCGAGAACATGAACTGGCTGGACGTTTTGCTGCGGGTGGTTTTAGAGATATGACTCGAATTGCTGAGAGTGAACCAGGTATGTGGACCTCTATTCTTTTGTCCAATAGGAGACAATAATAGAGCGGATAGAGGATTTTAAGGGACGTTTGGATGAGATAAGTCAGGCAATCAGAGACGAAGACGAGGGCCAGATTTGGGATTTTTTCAATCAAGCGCGTGAACAACGACAGGTTATGGAAATTCACAAACGTGGAGGAGTTGATAGTTCTTATGATCTTTTTGTAGATATTCCTGATGAGGAAGATGTGATTTTACGCATCTTAGAATTACTTAGAGGAACTTCTCTGGTTAATATTCACATCAATGAAGAAAATCGTGAAGATGTTCATGGGATTCTACAAATTTCATTTAAAAATGCTCAGGACTTGGAAAAAGCTGAGCATGTGATTACAGAAAATACTGACTACACAGTAGTCATCAAATAAGGGGAAAATCATGTCAAATATTTATGATAGTGCAAACGAACTAAGTCGCGGATTACGCGAATTACCTGAATACAAGGCTGTTAAGGAAGCAAAAGATGCTATCCAAGCAGATGCAGAAGCTAATAAAATTTTCGAGGATTATATTGCCTTCCAACAAGAAATTCAATTCATGGCACAAACTGGACAAATGCCAGATGCATCTTTCCAAGGGAAAATGGATTCTATTAGCAAGCAGATTGAAGGGAACGATCTAGTTTCAAGTTTCTTTAACAAACAACAACAACTATCTATTTATCTATCAGATATTGAACGAATTGTTTTTGAACCGATTTCAGAATTACTAAAATAAAAAACTTATTTTGTTTATGATTTATCGGTATTTTCTCAATCGTATTTTTATTATCGATAACTACTATATAAGCTAGAATTATTAGCCTGGTCTGTTTAATAATGACTGTGGGAATGATTGTCTTTACTAATAATCAAAATGCAAAATAAATTTGAAGGTTTCTAACTATAGAGCTGAGTTAATTGGAATAGAGAAAGATGCAAAGTTTGTCCCTGAAATCAATTTAACTGATTAGTCTTGTGGGGGATCTCCTATGAAAAAGTTAATTTTACTCTTAATTATCCCTTTATTCTTTTTTATGCCACTAGTGGCGGCTAATATAGCTGTTCCAGATCGGCCTTTAAATGGTATATACGATCCTAATGGTTATTTAACCACTAGTGTTGCAGAAACGTTAGAGAGTATGAATGCTGGAAGTGAAACCCAAGTAGGTATTTACATTGTAGATACCCTGAACGGTTCCAGTATCGAAGAGGTAGCCAATGAGGTTGCACGCAAATGGAAAATTGGGAAACAAGATTCTAACAGTGGAATTTTAATCGCTATTGCTATAAAGGATAGGAAGTTTCGTATTGAAACATCCAACGAAGCAGCAATTTGGCTACCTGACTCGAAGGCCAGTTCTTTACTAAATGATTCGAAGCCTTACATGAAAGAAGGGAAATATACTGATGCTCTTAACAGAATTCTAGTAGGCATTTCTAAAGCAGAGTCTAGAAAAGCTGAAATCATAAACAAGAAGGAGAATAAGAATACTCGGCTTCCAAAAAGCTTAAAATACATAGCAATAATTTTGGAAATCCTTAAGATAGGCCTTAAGTACATGCCGTTAATTTTCTTGGTTTATGCACTTTTAGCAATTTGGTTCCATTACTTAAAAAGATGTCGCTTTTCTAAGTATGAGTATGAGGGAAAGGGGAAGCTGTATCCAGATTTTCCTGACTTTGTACCTAACGATACGTGGACTGAAGAACGTAAATCTGACTATAAAAAAAATAAGCGTTTAATTAGGTCTCAATATAACTACACAGGATATAACAAACTCTATCCAGACTCAAAAGGTTTTCTACCTAATGATTCTTGGACTACATTACTGATAGAAGCATACCACGCAGAAGTTAAAAGAAAGCAACTAGATAGGCTGAACCGCTCTCAATACTCTTATAATGGAAAGGGAAAACTCTATCCAAACGATAAAGATTTTGTGAAGAATGCTTCTTGGACTTCCGAGCTCAAAAAAAGCTACTATGCTTCACAAAGGGTACAGTCAAGTTCTTATGGTAGATTAGATTCTTCCACATCTAGTTATGATACTGGTAGTTCTAGTTCATCTTGGTCTTCCGATGATTGGGATGGCGGAGGATTTGATGGTGGTGGCTCTTCAGATAGCTGGTAAATTGAAAGTGAAAAAGAATTGCTATTAAAGATCTTTAGGTTGAAATAAATCAAAAAGGTAAAAGTTTATTAAAAAATATTTTTAACTATCATAAAGTCAGGAATCTTTAAGAAATTTCTGACTTTTTATGATAAAATAAGAAAAAGTATTGCCAGTATGAGGACCAGTATGAAATTAAAAACAAACATCAAACACTTAAATGGTAGCATTCGCGTGCCTGGGGATAAGTCCATTAGTCATCGCTCGATTATTTTTGGAAGTTTGGCTGAGGGTGTGACCAAGGTCTATGATATTTTGCGTGGTGAGGACGTGCTCTCAACTATGCAAGTTTTTCGTGACCTTGGTGTTGAGATTGAGGATAAAGACGGTGTCATTACCATTCAAGGTGTTGGAATGGACGGATTAAAAGCTCCGAAAAATGCCTTGGACATGGGAAATTCTGGTACCTCTATTCGCCTGATTTCGGGTGTTCTTGCTGGTGCAGAGTTTGAAGTGGAGATGTTTGGTGATGATAGTCTTTCAAAACGCCCTATGGACCGAGTAACCCTACCGTTGAAGAGAATGGGAGTTAGTATCTCGGGCCAAACGGAGCAAGATTTACCACCTTTACACTTGAGAGGGACTAAACATTTAACTCCAATCCACTATGAATTACCGATCGCCTCTGCCCAGGTCAAGTCAGCCTTGATTTTTGCAGCTTTGCAGGCTCAAGGGCAATCAGTCATTGTTGAGAAAGAATGCACACGTAATCACACAGAAGATATGCTGCGTCAATTTGGTGGGGACTTGACTGTAGATAGCAAGGAAATAACAATTAATGGTCTACAAACATTAACAGGTCAAACTGTAGTGGTGCCAGGAGATATTTCTAGTGCAGCCTTTTGGTTGGTAGCAGGTTTGATTGTACCAAATTCACGAGTGGAACTTAAGAACGTTGGTATCAATGAAACACGAACAGGGATTCTTGATGTTATTCGGGCTATGGGTGGAAAATTAGAGATTACTGAAATAGACCCAATTGCTAAATCAGCAACCTTAACTATTGAAACCTCAGACTTGAAAGGAATAGAAATTAGCGGTTCCTTGATTCCACGCCTGATAGATGAATTACCGATTATCGCCCTTCTTGCAACGCAAGCAGAGGGAGTGACGATTATCAAAGATGCTGAAGAACTTAAAGTCAAAGAGACAGACCGTATTCAGGTTGTTGCAGATGCCTTAAATAGCATGGGGGCTGACATTACACCTACAGAGGATGGAATGATTATCAAGGGGCAGTCTACTCTTCACGGAGCTAGAGTCAATACCTTTGGTGACCATCGTATCGGGATGATGACGGCTATTGCAGCTCTTTTAGTCCCAGATGGAGAAGTAGAACTTGACCGCGCAGAAGCTATCAATACTAGCTACCCAGGCTTTTTCAATGATTTGGAGACTCTGATTCATGGCTAAAGTATTGCTAGGATTTATGGGAGCAGGAAAATCTACTATTGCTAGAGGATTGGATCCTGATTTTGTGGATATGGATGCTTTACTAGAAGACCGGCTAGGAATGCCGATTGCTCGTTTCTTTGAAGAAAAAGGAGAAGCAGCCTTTCGTCAAGTGGAATCAGAAATTTTAGCTGACGTACTCAAAACGGACCAAGTCGTGTCAACTGGTGGAGGAGTGGTTGTATCTTCGAGAAATCGAGAATTGCTGAAGAAAAATGCCGATAATATCTACCTAAAAGCTGATTTTGAAACTCTTTATCAACGGATCGCGGCTGATAAGGAAAATCAACGCCCGCTTTTTTTAAATAATAGCGAGGAGGCTTTGGCTGCGATTTTTAAAGAAAGACAAGCTTGGTATGAAGAAGTGGCTAGTCAGGTTGTAGATGTAGCAACATTAAGTCCAGAAGAAATTATAGAGGAACTGAGATGAAAATTGCCTATCTAGGTCCCAAGGGATCTTTTTCGCACCATGTTGTGCAAACGGCTTTTCCCTACGAGGAACTAGAGCCATTTTCAAATATCACAGATGTCATCAAGGCTTACGAACAGGGCTTGGTTGATTATTCTGTTGTCCCAGTCGAAAATTCTATTGAAGGAAGTGTCCATGAGACCTTAGACTATCTCTATCATCAAGCGAAAATTCAGGCTGTTGCAGAGATAGTACAACCGATTCAGCAACAGTTAATGGCTGTTGCGGGGTATTCCAACATTGAAAAAATCTTTTCTCATCCGCAGGCACTTGCACAAGGTAAAAAATATATCGACCAGCATTTTCCAAATGCTGAATTAGAAGTAACAGCCAGTACAGCTTATGCAGCTAGATTTGTTGCAGAACATCCAGATCAACCTTTTGCAGCTATTGCCCCGAGAAATTCTGCTGATGAATATGGTTTAGAATTGATTGCTGAAGATATCCAAGAGATGGCAGCTAATTTCACTCGTTTTTGGATATTAGGTGCACAATTACCGGAGCTAGCGTTGCAGTTCTCAACTGAAAAAATGAGTCTGGCAGTTACTTTGCCAGACAATTTACCTGGAGCTCTTTATAAGGCGCTCTCTACTTTTGCTTGGCGTGGAATAGACTTGACAAAGATTGAGAGTCGCCCTCTTAAAACTGCTCTTGGTGAATACTTCTTTATTATCGATGTTGATTATAGAGATAAAGATTTAGTCCATTTTGCAAGAGAAGAACTAGAAGCTATTGGAATCCAATATAAAATTTTGGGAGCTTACCCTATTTATACCATACACGATAAAGGGAAGGAGAATCTATGACTAGAGAAAATCCTCTATCTCATCACGAAAAACTACGCTATGATTATCTCTTAAAAAACATTCATTATTTGAATGAGAAAGAAAAGAGAGAATTTGCCTTTTTACAAGCTAAGTTAGAAGGTCAAAAAGATTCAGCAGAAGTTTTCAATCCAGAAGCCAAAGAACAACTTCTTTCAGACTCTGGTATCGACCTGCCAACCTATGCTAATCGTAGTCGTTCTAGTCGCCGTAGTAGTGGAGATCAACTGGAAACGAAGATTCCAAAAGCTAAGAAGCAAAAGAAAAAAAGAGGTTTTCGTTTTAAACGCTTATTTGCTTGGTTAGGGATGATATTGCTTTGTGTAGCAGTAGGAATGATCGTCATGTTCTTAAAAGGCTTCCAATCGGCGAACCCTAATAGTTCAAATGGGCCCAAAGATGCCAAAGCTGCTCAGGTTGAAGTCTTCAATGGACAAGATACGCGTGATGGGGTTAATATTCTGATTTTGGGTACGGATGGCCGTATTGGACAGAATAGTGCAGAAACACGGACAGACTCGATTATGGTTTTGAATGTCAGTGGTAAGGATAAAAAAATTAAACTTGTTAGTTTTATGCGAGATAACTTAGTCTATATCGATGGCTATAGCCAGGTTATTGATGGTCAGAGACAAGCCGATCATAAATTGAATCTGGCATATGAATTGGGAGAGCAGGAAGGGAAACAGGGAGCTGAGAGAGTACGTAAAGTTCTCAAGGATAATTTTGACTTGGATATCAAATATTACGCTCTTGTAGACTTCCAAGCCTTCGCCACAGCAATTGATACTCTTTTCCCAGATGGAGTTACCATCGATGCGCAATTCTCAACCTTAAATGGTGTCCCAGTCACAGAAGCGACTGTAGGTGATGACCTACATGCGACTGCAACTGAATCTCCAACCCAAACTATTCGAGCTGGTAAGCAACAAATGAATGGTTCTACATTACTTAACTATGCTCGTTTCCGTGATGATGATGAAGGTGATTACGGTAGAACACGGAGGCAGCAACAGGTTATGTCAGCAATCTTGCAACAAATTAAGGACCCGACAAAACTATTCACTGGTTCAGAAGCTCTTGGGAAAGTATTTTCTATGACGTCAACAAACCTTCCGTATACTTTCTTACTAACTAATGGCTTGTCTATTTTAGATGGAGCTCAAAATGGTATTGAGAGAGTAACAGTACCAGAACTTGGTGATTGGCGAGACGAATTTGATGTTTATGGTGGTCAAGCCCTTCGTGTAGATCAAAACGCTTATAAGAATAAGCTTGCCCAAATGGGATTGAGATAAAAAATATAGTAAAATCAAAGCTAATGCATCTATTATGATAGGTGATTGGGCTTTGATTTTTCTTATGAACGGATAAGATAATAGGCACTTTTTATGGTATAATAGAATGATACAATTCTATAGAAGAGGATATGAAATAGATGAGTGATTTAAAGGCAATTCAGGCTCGTAGTCTGGAAATGGCTGAATATTTTGTCGAATTTTGTAAAGAACATGATTTACTCTGCTATTTGTGTGGTGGAGGTGCTATCGGAGCCTTGCGCAATAAGGGGTTTATTCCTTGGGATGATGATTTGGATTTCTTTATGCCTCGTGAGGATTATGAAAAATTAGCAGAGTTATGGCCTCAGTATGCAGATGAACGTTATTTTCTGTCAAAAAGTAATAAAGATTTTGTTGACCGCAATCTCTTTATCACCATTCGTGATAGAGAAACGACTTGCATCAAGCCATATCAGAAAGATTTGGATTTACCTCACGGCTTGGCCTTGGATGTTCTTCCCTTGGATTACTACCCTAAAAAACCAGCTGAGCGTAAGAAACAAGTCCGCTGGGCTTTAATTTATTCGTTATTTTGTGCGCAAACTATTCCAGAAAAACACGGAGCAGTCATGAAATGGGGAAGTACAATTTTACTTGGTATGACACCCAAATCTCTACGATACCAAATCTGGAAAAAGGCTGAGAAAGAAATGACCAAGTATGGACTTTCTGAAAGTGATGGCATTACAGAATTATGTTCAGGCCCTGGCTATATGAAAAATAAATATCCAATTCAGGCTTTTGAAGACAACATTTTCCTACCATTCGAAGGAACAGAAATGCCTATTCCGGTTGGTTATGATGCTTATCTTAGCATTGCCTTTGGTGATTATATGACACCACCTCCGGCTGAAAAGCAAGTCCCTCACCACGATGCTGTCATAGCTGATATGAATAAGAGTTATAGAGAATATATGGGAGAATATAATGCAAGAAAAAATTAGTATAATTGTTCCAGTCTATAATGTAGAAGCTTATTTGGAGCGCTGTGTAGAATCAATTCTCTCACAGACTTATACAAATTTTGAATTGCTGCTTATAAATGATGGTTCGACAGATGCTAGTGGATGCTTGTGTGATCAGCTTGCTTCTACAAATGAGAATATTAAAGTATTCCATATTGAAAATAGGGGTGTTTCAAATGCTAGAAATTTAGGAATTGAGCAATCAAGAGGAGAATGGTTGACTTTTATTGATAGTGATGATTTCATTACCAATGATTACTTGGAAACTTTAATAAGCGCAGCAAGAGCAGATGTTTCTGTAGGTTTTTCAGTTGCTCGCGTGCATCATGTGAAAAATGGCCAGGTAACAGATTTTCCTGAGTTTTCAGGTCAAGAGTCAATATGGTCTGCTGAGCAAATGATGAAAGAATTATTGATGACTACTCGAACTTCTTTTTTCCCTGTTGCAAAATTATTTAATAAGCAATTGATTAAAAATTTTAGATTCAGTACAGATTATCATTTAGCAGAAGATGCTCTATTCTTAACAGAAGTTTTACTTGAAACAAAATGTACTAGTGTTTTTATAGATAAACCAATATACTATTATGATCATAGAGAGGGAAGCGCAACTACATCTGTGAATAGTCATGTTTTTGATACTATAGAAGTATATAAAATCATTATTCCTAAAGTTTATCAATGTTTTCCTCAATTAAAACCAGAATTAGTAAATAGAGAATCTTGGTCTTATATTACAGTGTACGATAAAATAATCTTCACAGATTCGACAGAATATAAAAAAGAGAAAACTCAATTGAGAAAGTGGATACTTAGTCATATCTCGGAAATATTGAGAGATCCTTATTTTACTAGTTTTCGGAAAATAGCCATTTTGTCACTGAGAATTTCTCCATGGATTTATAGACAAATTGTAGGCTTGAATAAATAATGTTATTAAAGGAGTTGAAGATGAATTTTTCAAAAATGAATGAATGCTTTGAAAAATCAAAATTGTGGATTTCATATCTTTTTGTTTTCATTTCGATTTTTAGCATGAGTTCGTTAATTTATAAAGTCACCAATCCGATTTATAAGGGACTTTCAGCAATTGTTGTTCTTTCTATTTGTTTAACTTTATTTTTTAATTGGAAACGAATAGAGATAGATAAGAAGTTTCTTACCCTATTTGGTCTTTTAGTGGGCAGTCACTTTTTATCAGCGCTCATTAATAGATCTGGACACCTGCTCGGAAATATGGTTGAAATTTTCTTTATGCTGACTTATGTTTTATTATTTACCATGGTAAAACCTGATCAGCTAAGAAAGTTATTAGGTATGATTGCAGGAACCATACAGATTGTCTCATTTGCTTCGGCTATATTTGCTTTTGCTTTATTACTTTCAAGAGTTTTAATTCTATTTCAGATTGGAGAGAACTCTTATTATTACGGAGTAATGAATGGCCGATTATGGGGACTTGTTAACCCTAACGCCAGTGCGATTTTCTCATACATTAGTATCGTTTTTGCTATGTATTTAATTCATAAGGGAAGCAAATACTCTGTTTATCTTAAAATTAATAATGTCGTTCAGTTAGTTTATTTTGCAACTATGCAGAGTAGAGGAGCTTTCTTATCTGTTATACTAATGCTCGGTATGTATTGTCTTTTTGTGACCAGAGGTAATCTTGTTAAAAAGTGGGTCACTTTTCTAGTAGCGTCCTTACTATTCACAGGTGCAAACATCGGAATAAGCTATGTCACTTCTGTTTATATTTCGGCTGCAAAAGCAACCGTAATTGATTTGGATAAAGGTGAATCTTATTCTGAAACTGATTCGGATGTTGCTAAGAAAAATGGGGAACTTCACTTGATTGAAACAACTCCAAGTGGACGTACATATATTTGGAAAAATGCAATCAAAATGGGAAGTGCAAAACCTCTATTTGGTTATGGTGTTCGAAACGTATCAGATTATTACACAAAATATTTTAGTAAATTTGAAATTGAAAACTCACTTATTGGAGGTAATTTCCACAATATCTTTGTTACGATTTTTGTGAGTTCCGGATTCTTGGGTCTTATTTCTTTCATACTCATCATTGCTCATGTAGGTTTCCGCTTTGTTTCTTACTTAGTTAAATCAAAGAAAAATAGTGAAAAACTGATTATGATTCTATTCTTTGGAATTTTATTTGGTCAGTTGTTTGAGAGCCAAATTATGTATTCGACCAACTTCATCAACATCATTTTTTGGTTAGTTGTAGGATATGGTCTAATGATTTGTGAGAAAGAAAAAAATATTCGTTACAAAGAAGTAACTGATATTTCTGAAATTCAACAAATGGAGTTAGGAATCATGGAGTATATCCATGAAGTGTGTCATAAAATTGGTGTCAAATACTTCTTGTCCTATGGTAGTTTAATTGGGGCCGTTCGTCATAAAGGCTTTATTCCTTGGGACGATGACATGGATATTTGTATGCTTCGTGATGATTATGAAAAGCTTCAAGATTATATGATTGCACATCCAGACGAGAGATATGAATTAATGTCTTATAAAAATAATGTCAATTATGTCTATCCATTTATGAAAGTTCAAGACAATCATACCTATTTGGTTGAAGAAGATGTTCGAATTGATTCAGATATGGGGATTTATGTTGATATTTTTCCTGTAGATGGATATGAAGATGATCAGGCATTTAAAGATAAGATGACTAAGATTATTAAAAAGCGTCAATTAAGTTGTTACACTTTTAAAGGAATTACGAATACTAAAAGTGTAGTCAATTCAATTATTCGCTATATTTCTG
>ERZ772909.1910-NODE-1910-length-10981-cov-7.071847_pt1 | contig 10981 bp, 10 predicted proteins | sample MGYA00511137_ERZ772909 | MGnify/ENA primary metagenome ERZ772909 (study PRJEB29015, sample SAMEA2738095) | human oral metagenome | biome: human oral; feature: human-associated habitat; material: saliva | place: China | collected 2270 ... | reverse complement strand
TGAATCCTGGTTTAGTTGGTGGTCATTGTATCAGTGTAGATCCTTATTATCTCATCCAGAAAGCTCAGGTATATGGTGTATTGCCACGTATCATGTCTGCAGCACGTAGATTGAATGATGGTATGGGAGATTACGTTGCAAATCAGACTATCAAGATGATGAATAAAAAGGGTGCAATGGTCAAAGATTCTAATATTTTAATACTTGGAATCACCTTTAAGGAGAATTGTCCTGATGTACGTAATACTAAGGTTGTTGATATTTATTCTACATTGTCAGAGTACACTTCAAATATTACGGTCTTTGACCCATGGGCTAATGTGGATAAGGTGAAGAAAGAATATGGAATTGATGCTGTTGAAACTTTGCCTAAAGGTAAGAAATACGATGCGATTATTCTTGCTGTTTCTCACAAGCAGTTTGCTGATATAGACTGGAGAGAGAAATTGAATGAGAATGGTGTTATCTATGATGTCAAAGGCTTTTTAAATAGAGAGTTTGTAGATGGTAGACTATAAATATAGACTTAGCATAATCATTCCTGCTTACAATGTAGAGCAATATTTGGAAAGGTGTATAGAAAGTTGTGAAAAACAAGATATTTCTTGTAGGGATTATGAAATTTTGATAGTTGACGATGGTTCGACAGACTCAACTCTTTCTATAGCGAATCGTTTATTTACTAAATATGAAAATATAAAGATATTCTCACAAGAGAATCAAGGACAGAGTATAGCTAGGAATTTAGGTTTAAAAAAATCGAGTGGAAAGTATATCTGGTTTATAGATTCAGATGACTATATTAAAGAGAATTGTTTAAGACAATCTCTTCAGACATTAGAAGAGAATCATTTGGAGATTCTTTCTTTTCGGATGGAGGTTTTTAGAAATAATGGCAGCTCTTTTATATCTAAGTTAGAGGATTTTGAGATTAATAAAGTTTATGACGGTGAATATCTTATTATGAATAATGTTATTGTTGGTTCTGTTTGTAGTAGGATATTTTTGAAATCTTTTTTAGATAAGTATAGATTGGTATTTTTTCCAAAGATTCTTCATCAGGATTCTGAATTTACTTTACGATGTTTTTCTTTGGTAAAAAGAATGTTGTTTTTAGATGAGGTATTCTATTTTTATGAATTTAATGAGAACTCAAGTACAAGAGAAAAAAGCTATGAGAAGCAAAAGAAATCTCATTTAAGTCTTGCACAAATATCTGCAAATATAAGGGATTTTGCTAATGGGAATAATGTAATATCTGAAAAGTTAAAGAGATATCTGCTAAGAAGGGCTAATTCGATGATTATAAGTCAGTTGTTGACATATATATTACATAGGAATCCTTATAAAAAGCAATTGATAAATGATTATTTGGAACTTTCTAAGTCCTTAAATATATATCCCATAAAAGGTAGAAGCGTAAAATTTTATAGTAATATATTAATTCCTATTTTAAATTTGGAATCAATATATTTATACCTTACTAGAATTAAGAAATGATTTTATTATCTTATTTATCTTTCATGTTGTCGCCTTTAAAAAAATACATTTTATTTATAAAGAATAAAGTGCGTTATAGAGGAAAGGTTTCATTTATATTTGGCTGTGAAATTGGAGAAAAAAGTGAGTTTGAAGGATGTAATGTGTTAGGTGATTATTCTCATTTCTCAGGAAAAATGGGATATGGAACATATTTGAGTAGCCAATGTATAATAGATGGGATTATTGGGCGTTATACTTCCATCGCTCCTAATGTTGTGTGTGTGAGAGGCATTCATCCATATAAGGCTCCATATGTCTCAACAAGTCCAATGTTCTTTTCGAAGAATAAAATTTTGGGTCAAACTTTTGCAGAAAGACAAACCTTTAATGAATGGAAAGAACAGATAGAAATAGGTAATGATGTTTGGATAGGGGAGAGGGCTTTCCTTACAGGGGGGATAAAAATATCAGATGGTGCGGTGGTTTTCTCTTGCGCTGTTGTAACTAAAGATGTACCTCCATATGCGATAGTAGCAGGGATTCCCGCCAAAATTATTGGATATAGATATGATAAAGAAACTATAGCTTTCTTATTAAAACTTCAATGGTGGAACCGCTCTTTAGAATGGTTAAGAGAAAATTGGGAGCTGTTTAATGATATTGAAAAATTGAAGGAGTATGAAAATATATATAAAGAGTAAGACTCGTAGAAAAGAAGAGTTTCAATTCTTTATGCATGATTTTGTAGAATCTTGTGTGAAGAATGGAATTAAACCTAGAAAAGATTTATTTTCTTCTTATAAATTTCATATTCGGGCTTTATGTAGAAATATATTATGGGAGCTCTACAAATTTATGAATAGATATTGTCGTTGTAGTATAAGAAGAAAGAAAGCGTTAATTATTACAGCTAATGGGGTTTCAATAAAAGATAATAGTTTTCCTTATTTTTTTAATTATGAAATTGTTCCGATGTTATGGGATGTATGGCCTTCTACTTGGGAAACGATGTATAATGTTTTAAAATCGCTAGATGTTCGTACAGTTTTTGTCACAAGTCGTCAAGTGACTGATATGATTAATATGGAAACTTCTATTCATGCTTATTGGATTCCCGAAGGTATACGACAATCTCTCTACCGAAGAGGGAAAGCATTAGTTTGTCGCCAGTATGATATCTTTGAAATGGGACGACGCATGCCTAGATACCATGATATTGTAGAAGAACTTCGCTTGGCTGATAAGATAAAAGTTGTATCTCCAAGTAATTTAAATGAGAATGGCACACTCGATGATAAAAATGTGGCTTATACAAATGAAGAATTGTATTCTCTGATATCAAATGCAAAAATTTTGTTGTGTTTTCCACAGTGTGATACTAATCCTGCTCGAGCAGGACATATTGAGACGCTGACATTAAGATATTGGGAGGCAATGCTCTCAGGATGTATTATGATAGGTCGTGCACCAAAGGAACTGATAGAAATGATAGGATTTAATCCAGTTATAGAGGTTGATTGGAAGAAACCTCAACAACAATTATTGGAAATTTTGACTAATATTAATCAATATCAGCTTTTGGTGAATCACAATTATGAGGTGGCTAAAAAGTATGCTTCATGGGATAGTAGAATGTCCTTGTTGTTTCAGTTTTTATTGCGAGAAGGGTATGAAGTTTAAGTGATTTATTTTACTTATCTGAGATAAATATTATATTAAAGAATGACATTATTATGTTTAAACGATTTCTTTTATTATGAGATACAAAGAATGCTTGGATTATATCCGAAGCGATTATTATCGAATAACAGGAAAGAAGGATGTTGGCATCTTTAGGATGTGGGCTACAACGATTTTGGACGGAGGCTTTCATTTCTTATTTTGGTTACGTCTCTCTAATTGTAATAATGTTATTCTGGGGGGGGGATAGCCTGATTGTTTTATCAGATTATTGGTCTTATTACGCATATTTCCGTACAAAGACAAACAAAAATTGGCTATGGACTGAGAATAGTACATAATGGACCTATAGTTATAAATGTTTCTGCGATCATAGGTGATAATGTCGATATTTATCAAAATACCACTATTGGTAGTATGTTTTTAAAAGCTGCTCAAATTGGTAATAATGTTTATATAGGTCCATCTGTTTGTATAGTCGAGGATGTAAAAATAGGAGATGGAGTAACAATTGGTGCAGGGTCTGTAATTGTAAAAGATGTTGAAGCTGGAACAACTGTTGCAGGGAATCCTGCAAAAGTCATCTCGCATAAGGAACCAGGACGCCTCGTTTGGAGAAGATGGAATCGTGAATGGAATAAATATAATAAAGAATGAATCCACAAATATCTGTTATTGTTCCTGTGTACAATGGAGAGCGTTATCTCCATGAATGCATAGATAGTATTCTTAATCAAAGTTTTACGGACTTTGAGTTAATATTAGTCGATGATGGTAGTATTGATGGCTCTGCCCAGATATGCGATGATTATGCAAAGAAAGATTATCGAGTACGGGTTATACATAAACAAAATGAAGGTATAAATGCAACTCGAAGACGCGGAGTGCGTGAAGCTAATGGTACATGGATTAATTTCTGTGATAATGATGATTCATTACCGCAGGATGCCTTAGAAAATTTATATCGTCTTACAGAGGATACAGATATTGTAATTGGTTTTCCAGATACTCCTAATTATCGTAGAGAATTATCACTTGATGATTGTCGCCGCAATATGATTACTGCAAAACTTCTCCCGCCATCACCTTGGGCGAAATTGTATCGTCGTTCATTATTGACAGATGATATTTTTGATTTCCCGAGGGAAATAGATGGAGAAGAAGATATGATAATGAATATTCGTTTAATGTTCAAGATTGCACGTGCACCACATATCTGTTTTAAGAAGGTGTATAATTTCCGACGTAATACAGCTAGTGTCTCTCACACGAAAAAGGCTTCTTTAGAACATGAAGAAGCTTTTGACAAGGTAAGGGAACAATCTATCCCCTCTGCTGTTATAAACAATTATATTCCTGAAATCTTGTCTAGCAGATTAAATGGTATTGTAAGTATTGCTTATAACAATCCAGAAAATATAGTAGGTTGGGATCATCCCTACCTTGTTCAGCTTAAACATGATATAAAAAGATATCAATATAAGCTTAATTTCCAGCAATGGTTAATAGTACACGTTCATATAAAAAAAATATTAAAGATTTGTGCTTTTATGATTATAGCGAAAAACTTTATCCTTTATCGTTTGAGGATTAATAATTAAAAACTTATAAATTCACCTTGAAAACAAAAGTTTATAAGTAACTATTCAACGATAAGGTGTATAAACTATTATTGATTATCAGTAAGTTACATGAATAGACACTAACAAATTCTAATAAAGAATGTCTTTTCGAGCCTTTTTGCCACAATATTAAGTTCATAAGTTCTTGATATTCAACGTTTATTATCGCTGAATAGTTACGTTTATAATTATCAGAAGAAAAAAATATTAAATAAAGGGGGTCACTTCTATGTTTTGAAAAAGATATGAGCTATCCAACTTATTTGTTGGCAAGGTTATATTATTACATAAACGGATGAAAAAAATATCTTTTATAATTCCATTATACAATTGCGGGCAATACATTCAGAAATGTATTGAATCTATATTTTCTTTACCAATACTTCATTCTGAAATGGAGATATTGGTGATTGATGATGGTAGTGTGGACAAAGGGGCAGATATAGTACGACAAATGTCTTTGATAAAGTCTGAGATTAGACTGATTCAGCAAGCAAATATGGGAGCTTCAACTGCTCGTAATCGTGGTATAGAAGAAGCTACTGGAGAATGGATTTGGTTTGTTGATGCAGATGATAGGGTTATTTGGGAAGGAACGGATAATCTTGCATTAAAAAGTCTTTTAGAATTAGAAGATATAGAGCTTGTATGTTTTAATTATAAAAAAGAATTTTCTGAAGCTTTAATAGAAAATGCTGATTATAGTTCTCAAGAGAATATAGATGGTGTTAGCTATTTGCATCGACATCAAAGTCTGTATCTTTGGAATAAAATTTTTCGAAGAAGTTCAATAATTAATTATCGTTTTGTAGATGGTACGAAGAATATAGAGGATATGTATTTTGACATGAAAGCTATTGTTGATATGAAACATGTGCTTTGTGTGCCAATTTATGGCTATGTTTATAATCAACTTAATTTTAATTCAACCTCACGGAGTAGATCATTATCTAATCTTAGGAAGTTGAGTGATGATACTCAGTTAATAAACTCTCTTATCAAACAAGATATTGAGAGCATGACTGGAGAAAAGAAGGACGTATTCCAGTTTCTTCTCAACCTAAGCTCTGTCGGATATATTTATAGTTTGGTCACTTTATATCCAATTGAAGAGATAAGAAGAAATCTGAAAGATTATCAGATGAGAGGATTATACCCCATAAAAAAAACAGGTATAAAAAAATATGATCTTTTCCTTTTAATAGCCAATCGAGCTATAGGGGTTATGCTTTGTCGATTTTTATTTAAGGTGAGTTCGATGAGTTATAAGAACCCCAAAAATGGTGATTAGCAAAATTTGTTGTAACTTTAAGGTGTTAATACATAAACAATTACAAATATAAATCGCTATAATCACCGAAGACAAAGTTGCTGAAATGTTTTGTATGGCAGATGATTTCTGTAAGTTTTTGATGCTCCTGTTTTCAATTATACATTATTCTGATGTTGCAATATTAGCAGCCTTGGTAGGCATATCTGGTTAGTATCACGTAAATAATCCCACCGTAAGGGATGATGTTTTCATTTTTTATTGCTATCTTTGCTACGTAGAATTGTATTTTTTTGAACCATAATGTTAGTGAAAAATCTATAGATGGCAAAACTTCAAGGAACTAATAGTTTCTCAGAAACTTATAATATATATTAGAATTAATTGCACACTTAGTTGCGGAATTAATATTCTCATGAAATAATAAGTTAATAAGCAAATGTGGTTATATTTGATAATTTTTTTAATACCTACAATATGGTACTACATATCTTTAGGTAATTCCCGTCAGAATACATACTTTCTGTCTGTTTATATGTTCTTTCTTGCCTTATTTGTTGGATTTTCTGACATGCTTGGTGGATATGATAGGTATATATATGGCGGAATGTTTGATGGTATTGCTGATATAACAAAAGAGGGGGGCGATTATAAGGATTCTGCTATTTTCGCACTCTATTCATCAGAAATAGGATATATTGGAAGTAATATCTTAATTTCTTTTGTTACAAGTAATAGGTATGTATTTATCCTTTTGTATACTTTGATTATTTATTTCTTGTATTATTTATCCCTAAAGAAATATTGTATTAATTATTCATTTGCTGTGATTCTTTTCATGGGTCTTATGTTTTTCTTTACTTTTACTTATCTAAGGCAGATGGTAGGTGTCGGATTTGCTTGGTTTGCTATTAGATATGTTTATAAGAAAGAATTGTACAAATTCATAATATGCATATTGGTTGCAGCCTCATTTCACAATTCTGCTATAATTTTATTCCCATTATATTTCTTACCTATCAAACGTTTTAGTCAGCGAAGTATTATTATTTTTATGAGTATATGTTTGGTTCTTGGTGTGTCTGGTGGTCCTTCTGCATTATTCAGATTATATGGTGATGTAACAGATATGCAATATCGAACAGATTCTTATGCGGAGCAAGAGATTGGCTTTAGATATGAATATATCATAGAAGCATTTGTTTTTTTATATTTGATATTAAAGAATTATTCTTTAATCCCAACTACGAAAAAAAATATTGTTCTACTCAATGCATCTTTAGGATTCTGTGCAATATTATTACTTTTTGTTCTTTCTCTTAATGGTGGGCGATTAGGATGGTATTATTTGATAGGAGTAATAAGTACATTGTCTTTGATTGCAAATAATGCCAAGAGTAATAATCAAACGAGGAAAATAATTTCTATTATATGCTTCTTACTGTTTTTCCGTATTCTTTATTATTGGGGATTTATGCTTTCTCCTTATAAAACATTTTTCACAAATGGTGTACGTGAATATGACCCTATCTATGAAAAATACGAGTATGATGAGAATTATTCTATAGATAAATTTTATCGTTGATGATTACAGTTTTAACACCTACTTATAATAGGGCTTCTTTACTTATAAATTTATATCAAAGTCTTATAAAACAGGATTTTGGTGATTTTGAGTGGGTTATTGTTGATGATGGCTCAGTAGATGCTACTACTGAAATTGTTGATCAGTTTATACAAGAACGGCAAATAGTTATAACTTATATAGAACAGGCCAATGGAGGTAAGCATAGAGCTCTAAATAGAGGAGTAAAAGAAGCAAAAGGTGAACTTGTACTTATTGTAGATAGTGATGATAGTCTTCCTAATAAATCATTATCAATCATATATAGTCATTATTTAGATATTAAAGATAACTCTTCTATAGGTGGCGTATGCGGTTTAATGGCTCATCATGACGGAACAATTATAGGAGAAAGGATGATTCGTTCTTCCATGAATCTTAGTTCAATAGAGATGCGCTATAAATATGGCTTTGTCGGGGATGTTTGCGAAGTTTTTAAAACAGAAATTTTACGGGAGTTTCCTTTTCCTGAGATTGAGAACGAGAAGTTCTGTCCAGAAGATCTTATTTGGAATCGAATTTCAAAGAAATATAAACTACTTTTTTTTAATAATGTTATTTACTATCGTGATTATTTAGAAGGTGGTCTTACATCTAAGATTATTAAAATTAGAATGGAGAGTCCTATTGCTTCTACAATTTGCTATGGCGAAATGTTAGATTTTGAAATTCCTTTTAGTAGTAAAATAAAAGCTGCAATTAATTATTGGAGGTTTTATTTTTGCATAAAAGATAAATCTAATATTAGAAAGATCTTAAGTGCCCTTTGGTTTCTTTTATTCCCTATAGGGTGGCTTTTTCATGTAAAAGATTTAGTAAGAGTTAGGTAAAAAGCAACTATTCAGCAATAAGTTGTATAAACTATTATTGATTATCAACAAGTTACATAAATAGATACAGACAAAATCTAATAAAGAATGTCATTTCGAATCTTTTTGCCACAATGTTAAGCTCATAATATTCAACGCTTTATTATCGCTGAATAGTTACAAATAAAATTTAATAACTGTTTTTTATAAATAATAATATATGTCACTAAAAGAATGTATAAAAACAATTACAGCGGAACGCTGGAATATAGGGGTTATTCAAAATTCACTGGATGGTATCGTTAAAGGGAATGATATTGATGTCAGATGGATAAATCATAAATCTAAACAATCATGGTTTGCAGATCCGTTTATTTTAGATGTAACAGATGACGAGATTATTTTATTAGTTGAAGAATATTATAAGCCTATTGGTAAAGGTAGAATTTCTAAACTTAGAGTTGCGAGAAACACCCAAAAACTACTAAATTGTGAGGTCGTTTTAGAATTACCAACACACCTCTCTTTTCCATATATTTTTAGAAAAGAAAGTATTGTAGAGAAGTATATAAAGGATCTTGATCAAGATACAATGAGTTCTTCGGATTCATACATCTATATAATGCCTGAGAATGGAGAAAGTGGGCATTTATATATATATAAGTATTTTCCTAAAACAAATAATATAAGATGTTTATGTTCTGTTTTAGATCATTCTGTAGCAGATGCAGTTCCTATCGAAATTAATAATGAACTTTTTTTATTTTGTACACCAGGAGAAAAACCTAATGGAAAGTCTTTGCATATTTTTAAATGGTTTAAAAAGGAAAAGAAATTCAAGTTTTTTAAAGAGGTATCTTTTGAAGAAAATGTAGCACGCATGTCTGGTGATTTTTTTTTCTATAAGGATAAATGTATTAGACCAACTCAAGAGTGTAATATCCAATATGGTCATGCTGTGACCTTACAAGAAATGAATATCAGTAATTTATCTTTTAAAGAAATACGAAGGTTTTATTCTGTACACCCTGCATTAAATATAGGGTGCCATACTTTTAATATGTATAAAGGAGTAATTGTTACAGATGCTTTAGGTTTTGATAGGATCTGGATTAGAAAAGCACTTAAATGTTTTAAAATAATTTAGTGTAATGAAGATACTTCATATTATTACATCTTTGGATATGGGCGGGGCTGAAACGTTAGTGGTTAATTTGATACCAAGGTTACAGGCTTTGGGAAATACGGTGGATTTATGTGTTTTTAATGGTAAAGAGACACCATTGACCCATAGATTGAAGAAAGAGAGTCCACAGACAAAGATATTTGTATTAGGGCATGGAGTTTATAATCCACTCTATATATTTAAATTAGTAAAGATAATGAAGGATTATGATATTGTTCATACGCATAATTCTTCACCACAGCTATTTGTAGCAATCGCCAGTTTGTTTAGCCGTACAAATATTGTTTCTACAGAACATAATACTTCTAATCGGAAACGAAATTGGAAATGGTATCGCCCGATAGAAAGTTGGATGTACGGCAGGTATGATCATGTAATATGTATCAGCAAGATAGCAGAAGACAAACTAAGAGAATATATGGGAGGGGAATGGCTTGTCAAATCATCAAATAAGTACAAGTCTATTACCACAATAAATAATGGGATTGATGTCAATACAATATCAGAAGCTGAACCATGTAAAGAATTATTAGATTTAAAAGAAAGTCGTAAATCTATCTTGATGGTGGCTGGATTCCGAAAGCAAAAGAACCAAGATACTATTATTAGGGCTTTAACCTTATTAAATATAGAAAAATATGAAGTTTGGTTTGCTGGTATAGGTGAACGAATGGAAGAAGTAAAACAATTAGCTTTGTCTTTAGGTGTTAGTGACCGAGTTAGATTTTTAGGCTTACGTACTGATATTCCAAATGTCCTTAGAGCTGCAGATATTATCGTAATGTCTTCTCATTGGGAAGGGTTGAGCCTTAGTAATGTAGAGGGGATGAGTGCACATAAGCCATTTATAGCCTCTGATGTTAATGGGTTGAAAGAGGTTACTAAAGGATATGGTTTACTTTTCCCACATGAGGATGCAAAGGCATTGGCTGAAGAAATTAATCGTTTAGCAAGTGATGAAACTTATTATAATGAGATTGCTGAACGCTGTTACAATAGAGCTTTAGAGTTTGATATCTGCAATACTGTACGTGGTTATGCTGATGTCTATAAAAATATCTTTAATTAACATCATCAAGTTTTCTTCTTGATAAATAGTTTTATATAAATTGAAAGATATTCAAAGAAAAAAGTTGATTCGCATTACAACTGCGGACATATCTTTAGATGGATTGCTAAAAGGGCAGTTGAAGTTTTTGAACCAATACTTCGAAGTTGTTGGTGTTGCAAAAGATACTGGTGTTCTGAAGGAGGTTAGTGAGCGAGAGGGAATCCGTGTGGTAGATGCTCCGTTAGAACGTCCTATTA
>ERZ772909.1901-NODE-1901-length-11029-cov-2.516129_pt1 | contig 11029 bp, 9 predicted proteins | sample MGYA00511137_ERZ772909 | MGnify/ENA primary metagenome ERZ772909 (study PRJEB29015, sample SAMEA2738095) | human oral metagenome | biome: human oral; feature: human-associated habitat; material: saliva | place: China | collected 2270 ... | reverse complement strand
CTTCTTCTCCAGAATACGATAAAGAATCAGCGCAGTGAAGCAGGTAATGAAATGTACTGTGATTCGATCTTTTCTGCTAAGATATACGGGTCTGACTTGGAATTCACTCTTCATAATCCGGAAGCATTCTTCAATCTGCCATCGCTTTTGATTGATACTTATAATCGTTGCTACATCATCTTCCAGGTTTGTACATATGGCATAGAAACCGTCATAGCGTTCCTCCTCTGTGGCAACATCTTCATCAATCAAAGGAATCATCTTGTCTGCAAGCTCACCGTCAGAAGTACAGTGGTCTTGACGGATAAAACGCTTGGGATCGTTCGGCCATTTTTTGTTTAGAGAAGAAGGATTTTCCACAAGTTTTTCAGCACGTTCAAGCTGACGGTTTCGTATCTTTCTCATATAGTCCCGATATTGAAAGGAGAAAGTGGGATCACCCCCGCATGCGCGGGACAAATGGAGAAAACTATGAAGACAGGAAGAAAAGCAAGGGATCATCCCCGCATACGCAGGACAAATGACCTCTCAGCGTTGCTCTGTAGCCTCGTATAGGAATCACCCCCGCATACGCGGGACAAATCTAATTTTATTTGTTCCCTTGGACGTGCCAGCGGGATCATCCCCGCATACGCGGGACAAATTAAGACGGCCCTTGAAGCTATTCGGAAGTCTGAGGATCATACCCGCATACGCGGAACAAATTCAAGCGTGGTGCAGAAGGTTTCGGGGAGTTCGGGATCATACCCGCATACGCGGGACAAATCCGAAAAGACTCTTGGCCTGCCGCACTTTGGTAGGCTCATCCCCGCATACACGGGACAAATTGGAATTAAATATGTTCGAGTTCTTCGGACATACAATCAAGAATAGCGTAGTCGTTTTCTCCCCCTATCCCTCCTTCAATCTTGCCTCTATTATCAGCCTCTACCACAAGGCATTGTCTTTCCCCTTGTTGGGTTACATCAACAACCACTCCAGTAATATTCTTGTTCCTTACTCTAACCTTATCAAATAATTTAAACATTCCATTAACCTCCTATCCTATAAGCGGTTATAAATCTCGGCATAGCGCCACTTTTGTCTATTCTCCAAACAGTTCTAAATATTCTTTTTTTCTACCTACGCCAAGCATCATAGAAATTGTATACTGGGATCACCCCCGCATACGCGGGACAAATCTACGGTGAACATTCTTCCGCGGTCATATCCGAGGATCATCCCCGCATACGCGGGACAAACAATACTCAGTTCTAAGTGTTAAGTACCGGTTTGGGATCATCCCCGCATACGCGGGACAAACTTGATGCGTTAGGAGGTGTGTAATGTTTGAGTAGGATCATCCCCGCATACGCGGGACAAACACTAAAAGATCCCCTAAAATAAAGAGCCCTACGGCAGATTTTGACAAAATCCATTTACTTTTGTTGCCAATTCATAAGTCAATTTAGCATCTTCCAAGGCTCGATGCAACTGCTCTTTTTGTATGCCATAACTTTGTAACGAAGTTTCTAACTTATAATTTTTCTGAAATGGTTTTTCTTTTTTGATTAATCTCATTAGATCCACAGAAGAATTTTTCAGATTGTTCATTCCCTTTTTTTGAAGAAATGCACTTAAAAAACGAAGATCAAAAGCAATGTTATATCCAACTAATATAGCTCCATCTAAAAAATCCAGTAACTCTTTCAATACCGTCTCATCTTTTCTTCCTTCTCTCTGTAGAAGTTCTGTTGTAATACCTGTTAATTCTGTGATTTCTTTTGGTAAATCACCATCATATTCAAAAAAAGATTGATATTCTAAAGTTGTAGCATCCGATAGAACTTTTACTGCTCCCACCTCTATCAGCCTATTTTTGTTTTCATTTAAACCGTCTGTCTCCAAATCCAGAAAAACATAGCACTCTTTTTTCCTTTCACCATTGTGGTTCTTGGCAAATTTTCTAGCTTTATAGAATTTACCGGCATTGCTAAAACCTTCCTTTACTCCTTCATTATCTCCCTCTAGTTCTGTTTCCAAGGGAAAGCAAATCAATGGTATTCCATCACAATCATATATTTCTCTCCTAGTATTTAGGGTATTGAAGGTATAGCCAATTTCATTTCTAGTAGGGTAAGATATGGTCGCCTCTCCGGTTCCTACTGCATCTTGAATTCTTTCCCAAAGTTTATCTCTTACTTTCGAATTAAAATTTCCAATATAAACTCCGGTAGCAATTTCTTGCATCCACTTGGATAAATCGCCCTTAAGAGAATTACTGACCTTGGATAAAGTAATCACTGTCATCGGCATGATGAATCCTCACTGTAATTTACTCCGTAAGAAACAAGCCTTTCCTTGTCATCCCACAAACTAATACTGTCAACTTCAAAGAATTGATCTTCTTCTACTTCCAGCAATTTTTGAATATCCTTAACTATTCGTTCCAACAGTTTAGTCTCTGTAAAAATATCTCTCATTTTTTTGCGAACTTCTCGTGGAAGATCCTCTGATTCCGAACATTCTGAAACTGTCTGAAAGGCTACCGGTATTGAAGTCCAAGCCTTATACAGATCAGCAATATCATACACGAATGACAAATCATGTCCTGTATGTACAACCCCCAAGCCCGGAGAAAGTCCCAAGGCAACAATCACGCTGTAAGCCAAGCCGTATAACGCAACATTGGCAACCGATAATGCTTGATTTATAGGCGTTGCATCAAAGAAATCCTCCGGATCGTAATCTCTTTTATCCCAGGCCACATGATATTCTTTTGCCAAATTTCGGTATACTGTTCTAATTCTGGCCCCTTCTCTACCACGAAGCTGCTGCATTGTCAATCTGGATACATCTTCTCCTTCAAAACGCATCTGGTACATTTTTCTGGCGATCTGTAATCTGCTTCTACTATTACTCACCAAAGCGGCTTGTTTTTCTAAGAAACGAGAGGAATGAGACAAGGCCCTTCCATGGGCATACTGTCTCACTCCCCTTTCTCCTGTCCATAGAACGCTGGTACCGGTATCTCCCAAAAGCTCCATGGCTCTATGAGAAATATCTGTTCCCGGTCCCAGCATAAAAATGCCAATCATAGAAACCGGTACACGAACAATACCATGCCGGTCTGCAACAGTAATAGAAGAATCTTGGCGATGTATTTTAGCATGCTCTACATAAATAAAACTGACACGATCTCCAATTCTGGGAAGTTCATTTAACTCTACTTTCTTTACATATTCATCACGATTCTTATTCATATTTTTATACCGGTATCACAGTTAATAAACCACAACCATAAGCCTTTTTCTTTCCAATACCATCACATAATGCCTTCCTGAATTGCTCAGCATCAATAACGGTCAGGATTCCTTCATAGCTTACTTGAGAAATAGGCGTATCCTTCATTCCTTTCTTTTTCAGCGTTTCAAATTTTCTTTCCTTAATTACAAAGTCTTCTATGTTCAAAGAAAATCCATTTTTTTCCGCCCTCTCTAAGAGAAAACGGCTTAGGTTTTCGATGGTAAGAAGTGGTACGGGCTTTCCCCTTTTTTCTCCCTCAATAGGCTTCGCTACAACCGGGTTCAAAGTGGCACGGAAACGATACTTTTTCCCTTCTTGAATACTCGCCAAAAAAGAATCGTAGGATTTTGTTTCCCCACTATCTTCCACGCCGTATTTTTCTAAAGCCTTTAAGGAAGGCTTTTCTTCACTTAATATAAGCAAATATTGATTTCCCTGAATGCTATCAATTCTCCATAGTTTTCTTGAGCGTTCCAACATAGAAATTTGTCCTACAAAGGAATCTTCTACCCAACTATGATATGCCCCCAAATGGGTCAAGTCTCGGATTTTTCTCCGGTTCTCTCTATCTATTTCCACTCTTGAAAGATACATTATGCCTCCTCCAATATTGAAAAAATATCATGTTCTGTATTTCCTACTCCTAAGTCTTTCTCTATTCCACTAAAAACTTCGACAGAAATACAGGCTTCCTGCCTAAAGGCAAACTGTCTTCCCTTCTGCGAAAAAGAAACAGGAACATCTCTTCTTAGTTTCGATCTGATAATTTTTCCTTCCGCTAATATCTCCTCATCCGCATAGACTTCCAGAGATATCTTCTCCCCAACTCCTTGTTTCCACTTCTTTTTTTTATACCAAGGAGCAGCCTGCCAAGGCAAATTTCTAAGGCTATCCAAAATATCTTCTGCACTTACTCCTAAGAAAAAATCCACAGGAACAGGCAAGGATCGTCTTCCCATAAAAGGCTGAAAATAAGGGGATTTTATGGTTTTTATAAGAGTATCTATCAATTCGTCTTTACTGGAAAGAGCAACAATAAAAAGAGCATCCTCCAAATAATAACGGTTCGTTACATATGTTTGAGGTTTCTCCACTATTTCCTTATCTGTAACTGCAATATGATAGTCCCTTAACAGACTGCCTTGTTGATCTAGCCTTACAGCAAACTTTAATGTAGACAACTCCCTTAACTTTTCTTCTTCATCTCTCCTATATCCTAAACAAGCTGCCAAAAGTCCCAACACCGCACTTTTAGAAGGATAATAATCCGTATAGCGAGTTTGAAAGTGAGAAGATGTTCCATAGGATTGAAGAGGACCTGAAAATTTCAGTAAAATAGTCTTCATCATCTTCTCCTTATAAACGATTATTTAATTCTTTTCCCAAATCATTTAATAAATCTGACAAGTTTATTTCCTCTTTTGCGCCTTCTAAAACATGTCCTTCCGACAAATTAAGATAAAAAGAAATTTCAGGTTTATCTACGAAGCGTTGTATTCTCTGATACTCTTTAAACATAGCTTCTATAGACTCATTTACGTAACCTTCTTGAGATAACTTTGTTTTAATAGGTGTCTCAAACGCGCTTACTAAGCTCACTGGACGATCTTTTCGTAATGATACTACTACAGATGATGGTATCGTCTGATTTGCAAAACTATTTATTTTCCCGGAAGGAAGAGACTTAAGAAATGCTTCTACAAATAGTATAATGGCTTTTTTGGTCTCTTCCTTATTCTCTTTCATTTGGTGATAAAACTCATGTAATGCTACATTTCCATAACGATATAACGTAGAGGAATTGTATTCAATAGTATCTATCATTGCGGCACCGGGCTTGGCATCCTTGGATAAATCATCTAATGCAGTGAAATAGTCAAACTCCGTCTGTACTCCATGGGTAGAAATAGCATGAGCAATTTGAGAAGATGCATCTTCATTAAGATTAATTCTACTCTCTTCTTTTTCTTCATTATCGATATTTTTCTTTTTCTTACCTTTCTCATTTTCTTTTTTGATTTTTTCATTTAATTTACTATCAGCTATCATTCTCCCAAAAAGTGCAATATCTATTGATACATTGTTTTTAATAATTTTGCGTAATGTTGACGCATCTTTGATATTATCTAACGCTGCACGAGCAAAGTCGCTGGCCTGCCTATCTCCTAAAAAGAACAAAGTTGGCAATTTATTTTCTTCTGTAATAGTAAATCCTGCAGATGTGAAGGCTTCTAAAGATTTCTTTTCGGCCTCTTCAAACGAGAGTGTCTTATCAATTTCCAGAATTTTTTTTGCTACATACTCCACAATTCTTTTACTTCTCACACCCAAATATCCATTGTCTGCTTTATCTTTAAAATAGTCCCTCATAGCTTTCTTCCATGCTTGGGAACTAACTCTTGCTCTTCTTACTCCACCATAAACCGCCGTCTTAGGACTACCGGTATCATCTCTATTGATATTAGAGGGTGGAAGGGTTTGAATAACATGGATGTCTAAAAATAGCTTTTCTTTACTCATTTGTGTTCTCCTTTTCTACAGTACTTTGTTGAAATGTTTGATAATATGCTCTTGCCCAATCCATCAGAATATTGTCCTGCTTACCTTTTTGCATCCAGAATAAATCCTTTGCCAATTTAGGATAGTCCACAGAAGGACTGTCTATATTTACCTTTAATATTTTTACCATTTGTCTAAGATAATGAGCTAACTCCTCAAAACTTCCGGCTGTAACCATAGTATTAAAGCGCTCATCCATAGCTTTAACTTTACTTTCGTCTCCTCGAAGAATCCGTAAGCTTTCTCCGATATTTCGAGTAGCTTTCTCTTCTTCTCTTTCCAACTTTGAGGAGCCCTGCTGCATTAAAGCATAAATCTGTAAACTTAAATAAATCGCATTTTCCTCTGCTGTTACCCTCGCTTTATTCCCCAAATATTCCTCCGGGAGATTTGCAAAAAGCATAGGCCAAACCTGCGGAGCATTAGTCAGTTCTTTTCCTATTGAATCTCTAATTCCTGCCAGTATGGCTTTTCCACTTCCAAGGGTTTTGATAGGCTCAATTTCTGCAATGATCTTTCTCATCACTGCATCTATTGATTTTCTTTCTTCATCCATAGTTCCTCCTATTCTTGATTTAATTTCTTCTTTAGCCTAAAAAGAAAATGTTCATACGCAGTAAAAATATTTTTAACTCCTTTTGCATTTTCCTCATATATTCCTTTAATATCCCTCTTTCTGTGCTCATTTACTTTTTCAAGGGCTCGTTCCTTCATAGATAAAAATAGTAGTTCTTTCCACTGCTTAATTTTATCTTCTTTGGAACTGGATTCTTCAATACCACTTAACCAATCTCGGAATGGCTTATCCAGTTCAAAATAGGCTTGCTCCAGTTCTTCTTCAATAGGCTTCTTCGTATTCCTAATATCATACAAATCTTTCAAAAATCCCTTATATATAAAGCCAATAACTTCCTTTGTATCTTCCACAATCTCCTTGATACGTACAACCCAGCCTTCTTTTCCTTTCTCAAATAACACAATCTCATGTAAAGCTAGGTCGTCAATCATTTCATTAATTGGCATCCGGCTCTTTGGATCACTATCATATTGCAAGGCAACCGCATTGATTCTGACAAACTTATTATCATTATATATCTGGATTCGTTCTAGCCACTCAATCACACCAGGTTCCTTAAGTTCTCCCTCTATTCCGCTTGGAATAGTAATAATCCCAAAAGATTTCCATAGTGCTTGCCCTTGTTCATGTTTTTTCGGTATAAAATGATTTTTATTTTCTCCCTCTTTAACATATTTCCATAGGGTCATGGGCTCTATTTGAACCATTGTTGGATCTAAAAGTGGTAGTTTTACCACCTCAATTTTTAAGTCATTTGAAAAATCTATTGTGTCAGAATTTATTAAAATAGCTCTACTCCAGTTTGTGTACAATCCTGCAAGGTTATCTTCCATCCCACGAAAACTACCTTTTATATTTTCTGCTCCAGAATTCTCCCAGCAAGGCTTTTGTATAGGTACTTCTTCTCCTACTAAATTCATGATAATTTTAAAATTAAGCATGAGAGTTTCAAAAAGATTCTGACCCGTTAAAAATATTCCTCCTAATCCATACTGCCATCCAATGGAAGCTTTATATTCTTCATCAAATTTCACTTTATCAGATATTCCAAAATACCCTTGCAACATTATTAGCCATCTCAAAAATTCACTCTCAGGCATTTTACTTTTATACTCTTCCCCTTTTGGAGAAAATAAAGCTACTTTATTATCACTTTCTGATATCGTCCTATTTAGTTTTTTGCCAGCTACGGATCCTGGATTTTTATTATTCTTTAGCCTTGATTCAATCTCTTCCTTCGTCACCTGATAAAAAGGATATTTCTCATCCAGCAGGTAAAAATGATCTTTCCAAGCCTCCAAATATTTCCTAACTACTGAAGGGAATTTTCCTCTTTGCCACAGTGTCTTCCACGTTTCCATGAGGGCATCATTATATTCCTCTTCATCATCTTCGGAAACGGCCTCCTTTTGTCGAAATTTCTCGTCAATTTCTAAAAACTCGTAGGCTTCTCCATCCGCATTTACCCGGGAAAACACGGTATGTAGTACCGCTAATAGAAATCGAAGCATTGCAAAATCCTGTGTTGCCATCTCCCCAGCTAGGCACTGGTACTTTTCCGCATTTTCAAAAAGGGTAATGAGGGATACTTCTTTCATTTCCCCCTCTTCCAAAACTCGAATCCAGTTTTCCTCTAATAAATTAAATCGGCTCAAGCTTTACACCTCCTTCTTATGCCACTGCAATCCAAATTTTTCATCGTAATGTAAAACAATATTTTTTAAAGGAAAGTCATTGTTCTCATCAAATATCAATCCTAAACTTCCCTTTAACCACGCTTCGTTCTGCCACTCCGGAAGTTCCCGTCTGTTATAATCCTCTAAATGACGGATGAGCCCCTCTTCTTTGTCATCTTCTTTTTCCCTTTCCATATGAATAATACTCTCTCCAAGCCTTAAAGTTTGGCAAGCCAGCTTTCTGGCAATTGATGCTTTAGAAATCTCTTCTGAAATATCATTCCTCTCTTGAAAAAGTCCATATCCCGCTCCAATTTTCTTTACTGCTATCACCTCTATGGAAGAACCGATATCTCGAACCTTGGCCTGGCATAGCTCTTCTGAATCTATAGGGAAATCATTATCCAATAATCCATCTAAGCTAATTTCTTCCGAACACTCCAATTTAGGCTTATCTAAGCGAAATCCTTCAGCTTTTCTTTTTTGCTTATCTAAGATTTCTTTCTGTTTCTTTTTACTCTCCTCATATTTCTTCAGTAACTCAGGGGCTAAAGCAGAATCCTTGTCTCCATATACTTCCTGCACCAGTGGAGAGATATCTCTTGGGATGGAAATGCTTTTCCCTAAAGCACATTGTGTTTTAATGAGTAAATAATCTCCATAAACCCTTCTTGATCCTTTTTCAAAGTCAAAACTCTCACTTATTCCCATAAGATAAAGTCTCGCTTCTTTGTGTTCTTTAGGCCTATTAATTTTATGTCTATGAAGTCGACCTATTCGCTGGATTAACAGATCCACAGGACATAAATCACTAATCATTAAGTCAAAATCAATGTCTAGGGACTGCTCTATCACCTGGGTTCCCACTACGATAAAACGCTTAGGTCTCTCTGCATTTTTCCCGATTTTTTTGAGTAATTCCTCTTCTTTTTTTATGCGATCCGTGTCGATAAATCGAGAATGTAAAAGATGGACTTCTTCCTCCTGAAAAGCTACCAATAAGCCTCTTGTGATTTTCTGCGCCCTGCCAACAGTATTTACAATAATGCCTATGACCGCTCCATTCTTACTAAGACTCTTTACGGTATCTACTAAACTTTCATCGTCCAAAGGATAAAGTTCAATCCTTTTTTCTGTCTTTTCTTGAAAGTCTGAAAAAGATTCAACCTCACTTCCTTTGCTAAAGGTAAGCAGGGGATACTTCTCTGTCTTAAGGAAATCAAAGTTCCCTATTTCTTTCTCCTTGATACCTCTTCCTTTCAAGTAATACTTCATTAAGTCTTTTCTTCGTTCTATAGGTAATGTTGCGGATAAGATTATGGTTGGCACTTTGTAGGCACCTAGCCATTGTAAAACCATGTAAAGGTACTGTCCCATATAAGCATCATAGGCGTGAACCTCGTCAATGATGACAACTTTCTTGCTAAATCCCAAATGTCGGAGCATAAGGTGCTTTTGTTTTAACGCCATAAGGAGCAAATGGTCTACAGTACCTACCACAAAATCATCCAACATGGCTTTCTTTCTTCCAGAAAACCATTCATTCACATAGACATATTTTGTTCTTTCTCCATCTAAGTCTATTCCCTCGCTAGAATTTCTGGACAATGCTTGAAATTCTTCATTTAAAGCGGCCTTTCCATGGGATAGGCGAAGAGATAATTTCTCTTGATTTTTTTGCCCAAGGGAATCTACCCAGGACTCCACTCTCGGAAAAATGCCGTTGGAACTGGCTTGTGTAGGAAGTCCAAAGAAAACTCCGGCACATTGCTGCTTTCCCGCCAATTGTTCCGCAGTCATTAAAGCTGCCTCTGTTTTTCCGCAGCCCATGGGAGCCTCAAGAATCACTAAGCCGATGTCCTCAGCCCCGGCAATCTCTGTAAAAACTTTTTCTTGAAAATCTCTAGGCATAAAGTGAAAAGAATTCTGATAAGACTGATTAGCATCAAAAAGCTGCTTCGATTCCCATGTTTGATTCTGCATCCATTTTAACCAGGCAGATGCCACCCTCTCCTTTTTTTGTATTTCTTGTTTCGTCTTATCTTCTTGATTTGCGATAGCATCGTCTAGTTCTTGACTGTCTTCATTTTGCAAGGAAAATAAGGGAAAGTATTCCTCATTACTGGCTATCCAGTCAGCCATAATTAAAAGTCCGGAAAGTAAGAGCTCTGTCGGTTTGGGACATCTAGGAAGATCCTTTACATTTTTATAACCGCAGCTCTCTAACGCCCAGGAAAGTAGCTCCTCTTGTGTCGCTTTCCATTTTTTGCATATTGGAGAATCTTCTTTTTCTTCCTGATAAAAGTTGGCGGTATAAGCTTCAACATAGGACTTAAGACTATAGTTTTCCTTCATAGGAACTCCATGATGGGATCCTATGATAGAGGCAATTCCTCTGTTCATACCCGCTAAACGGCAAATCACTTCTCCTGCATAGGCATGAGGAGTTTTCCCTCGATCTGTTAGCTCCAAGTCTTTGATTCCGGAAAAACCTTCCTGTTCCAGTTTCTCCATCAAAAGCAGGTCTAGGTCCTCAGAATTTTGAAATCCTCTTTGAATCTGAAAGGCCGGGATAGCCTTTCCGATATCATGTATTGCCCCAACAAACATGACCAAAGACTTAGCTTCATCCTCTTCTACCTTCATAGATTCAGCAATATATGCTTTCTGTCCCTCTGAAAGCCAATGCTCCCATAGAAGTCCCATGACTTCCTTTGTATCTTCCAGATGCTGCTTTAAAGACAGCCAGTAAAAAATGCCATCCTTCTCTTTCTTTTTCGCCCAAAGTTGTAAGCCAGCCTGCATAATTATACAAATTCCTGTTCTCTGTTTCAGTATAAGCAAATCTCTTATTCAGTTGAAAAATCATCTTTTTTATGCATTTTTCATTAGCATTTTGTTTTTATTTGAAATAATTATAGCACTTTTCACA
>ERZ772909.1895-NODE-1895-length-11046-cov-5.867255_pt1 | contig 11046 bp, 9 predicted proteins | sample MGYA00511137_ERZ772909 | MGnify/ENA primary metagenome ERZ772909 (study PRJEB29015, sample SAMEA2738095) | human oral metagenome | biome: human oral; feature: human-associated habitat; material: saliva | place: China | collected 2270 ... | reverse complement strand
GAGCAAACCTAACCACTGTATCAGTTTGCGGAGGAATATGTCGTGCTCTTCCCTTTGTCCAATATCAAGCTAAGAACGCCACCTATTTCTTAGCCAAAACAAGTTGTTTCAACATCTCTATATTGTTTCGTAGTTGTCGATTATCCGATTGCAAATTAGCAATAGCCTGTTCTTGACGATCATTTTGTTGTCGTTCTTCTTGCACCGCATCAGCTAATACAGAAAGGGATGCATTGTCCCCAAAGGCACCAGCAGCTTTACCACCCTTACCAAAGCGAAGTGTAGCTCCCAGGTTGTAGATGATTTGTCCACTTGAGAAAGCCGCCCCTGCATTGAACATCGTTCTTTCATTGGTATAATGCGCCACACCTAGGGCATAGCCCATTTTTTCTTCCTGTTTACCTATACCTACCATCACTTGTGTTGGTTCATCTACTTTATATTGGATAGGTTTTAGAGCCGCCAAAGCTGCTGTCATGGCATTCCCTTGATGAATTTCACCACGCAATCCTTTAGCCGCTGCATCAATCGCTTTGTATGTAGCTGTTTCCAAGGATTTTAATTGTGCTACATTGACACCATCCGTATCTTCAGAGCCCGCTGCTAGACCTATCAACTGTCTTGTATCTCCTGTTTCCGAGTTACCAATGGATACAGCACCTCTTGTAGATTGCCATGTACTTGCCGCAGTATTACCAGTAGTACCTTGTGTAGCAGTGCTTATCTGTAATGTCCCATTAGTACCTTTTACTACAAACTCTTCAGACGGATCATATCCCAGGGCACCTTTATTTCGGTTCCCTAATGTATACGATCCTAGTGCCACACTATCAGCCGCCTCTGTTTTAGCCGATGTACCAATAGCTACTGAGCCACTGCTGCCATCCCTAGTAATCGCTTCAACTCCTATACTAATAGAACCGTTTCCTCCACGCGCCTGAGCCTCTCGTCCCAATGCCAAAGTATTTTCACCCATAGCCTGTGCTTTATACCCCATACTGGTAGCACCTGCTTTATCACTTCGCGCGTCTCTACCAATTGCTACGCCATAATATTTTGCAGAAGATGCCCCCGCGCCTATGGACACAGAGTCGCTTTCAACACTCGACGCTGACGCACCTATCGCTACAGAATTATCTCCAGAAGCATTACCTCCACCAGCTTCATAAGAATTATTACCTGCTGCTTGCACACTTCCTAAACCTATTGCTAACATACTAGCCATTATCAAAGGTACTACACAATGTCTTTTCATCACTTACCTCATTTTATCCTATCTTTTATCATATATCTATTATCTTGCCATCTGTTTTAGTTGCTCCACATCTTGGTGCAACTGTTGATTTTCTAGTTCCAACTCTCGTAGCACTTGTCTTTGATGTTGGTTTCTAGTTTGTTCTCGCTGTAATGCTTCAAATAAGTTTTCTATTGATAGATGAGTTCTATCCGTGGCTAAGGATGCCCCTTTTTTACCTAATCGTAAAGTAGCACCCGCATTATACACTAATTGGTTTCCTGAAAGTGCTGCCCCTGCATTCACCATCATTCGTTCATTCCTATAATGAGCTACCCCTAAGGCATAGCCACTATGACCTGCATATTGCCCTACACCTGCTAACACTTGCGTTGGTTCATTTACTTTATAAGCTACTGGTTTTAGTGCAGCAAGAGCAGCTGTCATCGTATTCCCTTGTCTCGCTTCATTTCGCAACTGTCCAATCGTTCTATCCAATGCACGATGAGCTGACAAATCTAACGATTTTAGTTGTGCCACATTAATGCCATCAGTATCTTCTGATCCCGCTGCTAACCCTATGAGCTGTCTTGTATCCCCTTTTTCAGAATTGCCAATAGATATAGCGCCTTATCCAGACCGCCAAATACCTGCTATCTGATTGATTTCTGCTTTTTTATTGATTAGCTCTGCACCTTTTTTCTTTAATAGATTATATTTCTCTTCCGACTGAGTCCTTATAGCGTTTAATTCCACTAGATCCACATCTTCGTTCCGTTCTAATTGACCTATTAATGCTGCTCTTTTTTCAGATAATGCATATATATCCCCTTGAATCATTTCATATTCATTTTGCAAAACTTTATACTCTACTTCTTTAGTTGCTATTTTCTCTTGTAACGCAGTAGGTAACTGTAAGTTACCTTTCTCGTGATCTTTTACAACAGCTATATTCAAAGGATCGTATCCAACTACACCCTCATCACGGTTAGTTACTGTTTGAGACCCTAGTGCAACAGAATTAGTTTCACGCGCTCTTGACGATTCACCAATGGCCATACCATTTTCAACACCAAAGAAAGTATGTGTCTTATAGCCAATACCCATCGATTGATATCCCTGTAATACAGCCAATCTTCCCAGTGCTATCGCATTGAAAGCACGACCTAATGCATTATATCCAAGATTAGTAGACCCGTCATAACTATTTGCCCCTGCATATCCTCCAACGGATGCGCCCTTATCATTCACACCTGCCGATCCTGTACCCACTACTACAGCATCATCTCCGCTAATCAGAATATTACTCCCTACTCCGACCGAATGGTCACTATCAATCTGTACCCCATCCGAAGTATAGGAACCCTGTCCTATTGCCTGCACAATTCCATGCCCTGTAGCCAGCACAGTAGTCATCACAATGGCTGCTATCGACTTACTATTCATCCACGTGCCTCCCTTACTATTCCATTCACCTATTAATTACATATGAAATACTAATAAATAATACTATTCAAATCACATTGTGTCAAATAACCTTTTAGAAACTCACCCCCCCAGAATTCAAGTCGCAAATTCAAGATGCATTTATAGTAGTTTTTTATTGTAAAATATGGTATACTGAACACACAAAAAAGAAGAGCCATCAACGTTTGATCGGCGTTAGGCTCATCTCAAGAAAGTTTAAAATGAAAATGTGCCTAACGTATTAAGGTGAGCAGACCTTATTCGTTAGGCTTTTTCATTACTTATATAGTAAATCTAAAAGTGCTATGATTAGCATACAAATTTGTATCAATAACGATAATATTGCAAGCGTCTTCATAGTATCACCTCCCTCCTATAATGTAGGAAGAGATGAACCTAACAATACGTTAATAGCCCTTCTTATAAGATTATCATAGCACAAACTTCTCAAATCGTGAATTTTTTTCAGTAAAAAAATCCCTATATGGAACGCAGTTTTGCGTAGTAGCCTTGTGGCTTTCTCTTACTGACTATATCACACAAATGTAAGAAGACCGTAACATACCCCTGAACAAGCATAACCACTGTATAGCTTGGAAAGGGGTGTGTTACGGTCTTCACTTTATATAATTTAATTAAGAAAGCCACAGGCTACATAGCCGAAACAAGTTCGCTTTTCTTTTGGTCAGACAACAATATTTCCCTGACGAATTTATCATCTAATGTAAACAACAAATAGGTATGTTCCAACACCGGATGGCGATAGCCATACACAACGCCTTTGGTGCTATCATGATGATTAGCAGGCTCTTCAAAATCTGGCACTCCATAGAGATAGAGCAGTAAGTATTTAGAATCTCCTAATGAAATGCCGCGTTTCGTCGTACCAAGCGATGAGTTGATCATGACACGAGTGATTTCGTGTTCCTTGTTATATGCGATAACTACATCCTTATAGCCTAAAAATTCCTGACCGTACAGTTTTCCTCTTTCTTCCCAAGATCGGTTAGGATCATTGGTAAATGTGTCACCTAATCGGTAACCCATCAAAGAGAAATCTGACTCCGTCATGGTATTGGGCTTAAACGTTTCTAATGTAGTGGCTGGTATAGCAAAACGAGGCCAGTCTTGACCCGTAATCATTCCCAAATGTGTCACTTTCCCATCTTTCAATGAAAGCCACACATAACCCACAGAACTGTTAGAACCTGCTAAAGAGTCACTAGTATAAGTATTCTTCACTAACTGTGAAAACTCCTCTATTTGTATATAACTTTTTTCGTTTTTAGTTATAGTTTTTTCTTCTCCAAATGCACCTTGATATAGCCACAACAATGAACCATCTTTGTTATCCCGCCACATAGCCTGCGGTGATCCCCAAGCAAAGAGCACTTCGCTACGTGTGGCACCTACATGCACATCTTCATGTAAGAAGATAGTAGCCTTATCCGTCCACCATAGATCCATAGGATATTTAGGCGATTTATTTTGTGTCGTAGCCTTTATATCCTTTGTCGGTGTCTTAATCCCATCATCGATTGTAGGTGTGCCTTTGCCCTCGGCTGTGCTGTCCTTTGATACCTTCGGTGTATCTGTTTTACGTTTCTCCGTCGATACATCTGCACTTCGTTCGTCGTCGGTCACAGCCCCTTCAGACCTCAACTCCTTTGAGCCTGTATTATCAAGGACGGTCTTGGCTTCTGTTGATCTACCTTTGCTAGTAGCCTGCGCCGAACTGTTTAGCATAGGACCTACATTATCGCTAGTAGCGCCAACGGAATCCACATCTGTATCTGCATCTTTACTGTCGTCAGATTCTATCGTATCCTTTGCAGTCCTATCAGTAGATGGCTTCTTATGGATAGTCTCTAACTTCTCTTTCAATACGTCTACATCTGGAAATGCCCAAGGTTCACGTTGTTTTGCCTCCACTCGTGCTTTCGCTTCTTCTTTAAGAGCATTCACAAATGTGTCTGTAATAACAAGGGGCGGTATGCGTTTCGCTGTGAAAGTAGTCCCCACCAAGTCTAATTCTTCTGCTTCCCCTTCGACAAAGGATGCTTTCTTCTCTTGCAAGAATTTTCGTACCGCCATATCTTCCGCTACATGGTTTGGAGTCAAATCAAGAGTCACCGTTCCTGCTGTCACTTTCCGCTGCACAGCAGTACTCGTAGCCTTCGTCTCTAACACAGTTTTTCCTTCCGCTACATCCGCTGTTTCACCTTTCTTTTCAGCAGCACCTTTCTCAGCGGCAATCACCTCAGCCTTCTTGTTTACGGCATTCCCGCCGGCATCTTGGTCAGAAACAACAGATTCAGCCTTTTTATGTATAGTACTGCCACTAGCATCTTCGCCTAGTGCAACCTGCGGTTGAAACCCCACCATGCCGACTAATGCCATAGCCGCTAAGGTAGCTTTCCAATTAGTCTTCATGATTACGTCGCTCCTCTAATTTTTCTTTCACCCAAGTAATCCATGGTGAAAGCCCTTCTGCCTGCGTACAGCTCACCTGAAAGATAGGCACTCCTGGTTGTAAGGATTGAATATCTCGAACAGCCTCATCCATTTTAAATGGTACATAAGGCAATAAATCTACTTTATTTAATAAAACTGCTGAAGATTCTTTGAAAATCAATGGATATTTCAGCGGTTTATCTTCTCCTTCAGTAATAGAAAGGACCGTTACTTTCATGTCTTCACCGATGAAAAATTCTGCTGGGCATACTAAATTACCTACATTTTCAATGATGATTACATCCAACGCATCCAAATCTAGTTCAGCAATAGCCTCACGAATCATATTCGCATCTAAATGGCAACCTCCGACAGTGTTAATTTGAATCACTGGTACACCTGTGGCATGAATGCGCTCCGCATCTTTATCTGTGAACAAATCACCTTCAATAACAGCAATGCGATAGTCCTTGGACAAGGTTTGTAACGTCGCCTCTAATAGGGATGTTTTACCCGCCCCTGGAGAACCCAATAAATTCATCACTAAAATGTGTTTATCTTTAAATTGTTGTTGTAGTGTTTCTGCAATGGCATCATTTTTTGCCAATACATTTGTCATTACTTGTACTTCCATAGTACTCCTTTAATCCATATCGATGGATGCCACACGCAATTCTCGGCCTTGTAATTCTTCTACGGCAAAGCTTTCACAGTGTGGACATACATGACGATACTGTTCCATTGAAAATTCTTGATGGCAATCTAAACAACGTCCTTTCATAGGAATCGTTTCAATGTCTAGCTTTGCTCCCTCTGCCGCCGTTCCTTGTGTGACTGCATCAAAACAAAAGTGTAACGCCTCTGGCTCTACGCCAGACAACGCACCAATCTGTACTTGTATAGCATGGATGATGGTGCCTTCATTCGCTTTCAGCGTGTCTAGCGCCACATCCATAATTCCCTCAGCGATGGCCATTTCGTGCATAATACGCCTCGTATAAGCCTTCTAACATCATGGTGGTCGTTACAGAACCAACGCCACCTGGTACAGGAGTGATGGCAGAAGCCACTTCACTGGCAGATCCGAAGTCCACATCACCTACGGTCTGTCCCTCTAACTCATTGATTCCCACATCGATGACAACACAACCTGGCTTCAACATAGATCCGTGCACCATGTGAGCTTTACCGACCGCAGCTATGACCACATCGGCTTGTGCTAGTTCAGCTGGTAAGTTTTGTGTTCTAGAATGGCAGATTGTCACCGTTGCATTGCGCTCTAGCGCCAACAATGCTACAGGTTTACCCACTACTTGGCTACGGCCTAGAACCACTACTTTTTTGCCTGCTAGTTCGATGCCATAATGGTCAATAATCGCCATGCAAGCCTTTGGTGTGCACGGCACATACCCACCTTTGCCAGAGCTAAATAGCCCAATATTATAGGTGGTTAGCCCATCAATATCCTTCGCTGGATCTAAGGCTCCAATCACCGCTTCACTGTCGATATGTTTCGGCATTGGCATCAACGGTAACACACCATAAATACGTTCATCTGTATTGAATCTGTGAATCACCGCTTCTACCTCTTCTTGGGTAGCTGTTTCCGGCAATTCCACTAATTCAGTATCGAAATTCGCTCCTTTTGCTACCTTTTCCATGAAAGTAGCATACATCTTAGCAGCACTATCGTCACCCACTAACAAAATACCTAGTGTAATGGTCACGCCTTGATTGGCTAGTACTTGCATTTTCTCTTGTAGCACAGCCTTACGAGCCTGTGCTACTGGTTTTCCTAATAATTCTATCATGATATCCTCACATTCAGAATTTTTATTACATTAGTATGTTACACCTATCAGAGTATGTGTAAGCATTCTATCTACATTAACGACTAAAATGAACCGTTATAGATTCTCCTTGTTCTACCGTACTGCCCACGGCCTCATCTTGTGAAATGGCATAGCCCGTACCGGTTGGTTTGAACGTTAATCCAGCTTCATGAACCCAATCGCGGACCTCCCCATAGGCGTGTCCCACAAAGTTTGGCACAATCACAGATCCATCTTTATTACGATGCACCACTAATACATTAGTTCCACCTTTCGCCTTATCTTTGTCATTGTGTTTACTACGAGTTGGTGAAAGCTTATAGTACCGCACTAATTGTGACATCACATCTTGGAATACAGGAGCCGCAATTTGACTACCATAGTAAGTACCTGCTGGATCATCAATCACAACTAATGCTACAAATTGGGCATCTTCTACCGGTCCATAACCAATAAAGGACGCAATATAACGACCGTTCAAATAGCCTCCATGTTCAGCATCTAGTTTTTGCGCCGTACCAGTTTTACCAGCAAATTGATAGCCTTCTACATACGCTTTATGTCCGCCACCTTCGGAGACTTCTTTCTCTAAAATATCCGTAATCTGTTTGGCAATACTTTCAGGGATAGGTTGGCCTTGCTCTATATCTTGTGCCTCTCTGAAAGTAGATCCATCTGGGTTCACGATGGATTTAATAATATGAGGTTTCATCATTTTGCCCCCATTTGCCAAGGCCCCAAAGGCTTGTACCATTTGTAACGGAGTCACCGCAATCCCTTGTCCGATGGACATAGTCGCCGTATCTAGTTTACTCATCGTCTTCGGATCAAAAAGGATACCATCCCCCTCAGCCGGTAGTTCAATCCCTGTCGCTTTACCAAAACCAAAGCGTTTTACATAATCCGTCAAAATCTCTCCACCTGTAGTCGTACCCAAGTACACCATACCTGTGTTGATGGAATATTTTAGAATATCTAGTAAGCGAACTTTACCACTACCTTTACCGTCCCAGTTTTTTATCGTATGCCCATCGATTAGAATGGTGCCCGTATCATTGTACACTGTATCTAGTTGCCACTTTCCAGCTGCCAGAGCGGAGGCGGCAATAATCGGTTTGAACGTAGATCCTGGTTCATAAATACTCACCACCGCATTATTGCGATAATCTTCAAATTTTAATTTATTTACGTCCGATGCCATGCCTCGATTTTTATTGGCCATCGCAAGGATTTCCCCTGTTTTGGGATCCATAATAATCATCGCTGCACTACGAGCCTTCGTGTCTATCATCGCTTTATCTAAGGCCCGTTCGGCAATAAACTGCACCGTTGTATCAATGGTAAGATTCACCGATTTTTCTTGATCTGGTAAAAACTGAGATTGTACGGACTCAAAGACGGGGCGACCAGCTGTATCGTTATAAATGCTGACTTTCACCTCATTACTGCGAATCACATCATCTAACGCTGCCTCAAGCCCTGCCTTACCTTCTGCATCCGCTTTGCCATCTTCATTGAATCCTACAAATCCAAGGACCTGCGCTAATAAAGTATCATTCGGATAATAGCGGCGGCTCTCTTTATGTAAGGTAATAAAGTTGAACTTTGCTTCCTTGATAGCTGCTTCTATACCATTGGAGTTCGGCACATCTAAAAGGCGATCAATCCATACAAAGGCTGTATCTTCATTTAATTTTTTAATAATTTCTTCTCTGGAAATACGCACATACGGTGCCAATACATCTGCCACCTCTTCCGGCGTTTTCTTAGCCACCACTCGCATCATCGTAGGGTCCGCACTGACGGAGTTAACGGTCACGCTTAATGCTAAGGGGTTGCCATTCCGATCAAAAATAGTACCTCGTGGAGATTGCAATACTCGATCTGTAATAAATTGATTAGAAAACCGCTTTGAATAGGTATCATTAGCTACAATCTGTATATATCCGTAGCGCAATACGATGAGTGACGCGATCACAAATATAAACGCAAACCATCGCAAAGCATACTCATCTAATTGTTTCCGTGCTTTTTGCACTGTCATGGTTACTACTCCTTTTCTTTCAGTCGACGATACTTAGCAAGTCCTGCCTCTTGTAACGCCTCTGGAGTGTTCATAATCTCTCCATTTTGCACACGTTGCAATAACGTTTGCATCACTTCTTTTACATAGGGTTGTACCATAGAGGGCAACCCCTTATCATAGTGTAAATCTTTTGTATGTACAGGCATAATCTGCGCCAATGACACCATACGACTTCCATACATATCTGTTGGATGCGGGTCCTTCGTGCCACCGCCGATCACATCCGCCACACCTAATACTTTCAAATATTCCATGGCAATCACTAAATCTTTGGTTTCTCGAAATACACCATCTCTTGCTTCTTTTTGTATCCACTTCCGCAAATCTGCGGACCCATTGGCCACATAAAAATGAAAGCGCATATGTCGTTCTACCAGCCATACCACAAGGTTCACAAACTCCTTAGTATAGCCTAAACGAATCAATATATCTCGCGTCATCGTAGCCCCCACTCGATCATGGTTGCGATCGGTAATACGCCCATTGTGAAAGCCTCGAACGCCTTCTACGCCTTTGCCCACATCGTGGAGCAAGGCAGCCCAACGTAATACGAGGTTCTGTGGTACCCCTTTGACTACCGCTAACGTATGACGCCACCCATCATGTACATGATGTTCTGGAGCTTGTGGTAAATCTACTAAATGGGTTAGCTCCGGCAATATAGGAATACGACGAGGCTTCCCCTCTATGGTTTGCTGACAACATTGTTCATTCAAATGACTGCGCACCAACGCATCTAACGCCAGGTCCACATGGTCACTGAGTAACATTTTTTCAATTTCTATACGCACTCGTTCCAGGGACAATCCTTCCACTCGATACAAATTAGGCTCTATACCTGCCCACGTACTAGAGTCAATAGAAAACCCTAATTGCCCAGCAAATCGGCATAATCGGAACATGCGCAATGCATCTTCTTGAAAGCGTTCTTTGCTAGAACCAATCGTACATAAACGGCGATGTTCTATATCTTGTAACCCACCGACTTCATCTCGGATTTGCCCACTTTCAGTAAGAGCGAGACCATTTATTGTAAAATCTCGTCGCCGCACATCCTCCAAAAAAGTAGATGGATAATGTACAGCTACAGGTCGATGGCTGTCATCGCCATATTGTTCACTGCGATAGGTAGCCACCTCATAGGAATGCTCTTCATAGGCCACGACCACAACGCCAAAAGAGGCGCCTACTACATTGGTGGTAGTAAAACCAGCCGTTCGCAATACATCGATGACTACCTCTGGCATAGCAGAGGTGACAATGTCGTAATCATGGGGCATGCGTCCCATCTGGATATCTCGTACCGCACCACCTACAATATACGCTTCCTGTTGTGCTTCTTGTAAAGTTTGCAAAATACGTAGAGCCCCTTGATACGCACTTGTTTCTCTATATGCTAAACGTCCCATACTAACCCTCTCTATTTCTGATGAGCCAAGCGATTGGTTATGTCCATTCCCGTTTTTGTTCGCGCCAAACCGCCTTCACTGGTTTCACGAAGTGCTTCTGGTAAAGCCCGTCCAATGGAATCCATAGCACCGATGACCTCGTCTGCTGGGATCCGACTGCGCAAGCCTGCCATCGCCATTTCTGCAGATGCCAATGCATGGACTGCGTAAATACCATTCCGCTTCACACAAGGTACTTCTACGAGACCTGCTACGGGGTCGCAGACCAAACCCAGTACATTTTTCATGCACAAAGTCATAGCCGTCACCACTTCCTCTGTAGTGCCACCCATCATCGCTACTGCACAAGCTGCCGCCATGGCTGCCGCCGTGCCGACTTCGGCTTGGCAACCACCCACAGCACCTGCTACGCAAGCTTGGTTCGTTACTACATTGCCTACCCCAGCAGCTGCTAAAAATCCGTTGATATAGGCCGCATCATCACAGTCATACACTTCACCAACGGCTTGCATCACACCCGGTAAAATACCACAGGCACCGGCTGTCGGACAGGCTACGATGCGG
>ERZ772909.1893-NODE-1893-length-11055-cov-2.019818_pt1 | contig 11055 bp, 10 predicted proteins | sample MGYA00511137_ERZ772909 | MGnify/ENA primary metagenome ERZ772909 (study PRJEB29015, sample SAMEA2738095) | human oral metagenome | biome: human oral; feature: human-associated habitat; material: saliva | place: China | collected 2270 ... | reverse complement strand
GACAGTTGTCAATTCCGCTGCAGCATCGATCACGCTCAGTCCGGTAACGCATACCGCAGACGCGGCGGTAAACAGCGCGGTCAAAAAATCCAGATGGCCGGATCCTACGCTGGCAGCAGGCATCATCAGCAAAAACGCGCCGGTAATAATCACCATAAAAAACGAGATCATCAGAGTACCGGCGGGATTCAGCATCATTTTTTCCGTCCCGCCCGCGCTGTCCGCTGTATTTTTGACGATCTTTCCGAATAAAAAGATATTTTTTACCAACGCAAACATAAGAATCAGCTCCGGTGATTGAGGAATAAGCCCTATTTTGATCTTGAGAATGACAAAAACGGTGCAAAACAGCAGTGTTGTTACATAAAGTCCTATATTTTTCCGAAAATACTGCTGAATATATTTTTCCTGCCGTATCGGTAAAACAGTTTCCGCGATGATTAGTGAAAGAATAAGCCCATCCATTACGGGAATAACAATAACCACTGCAAATGACGCATAAAACTGCTGCAAAAACAGCACCGCCAGGCTGAGCATAAAGGCAACGCCCGAAAGGTTCGCACGGATTTTTGTTCCGATGGTGTTCATTATCATCTCTTCCTTTTTGAATGATGCTCTTAATCAATATGGACTGATAAGTCAGTACAGTCAGCCCATGTTATGCATCAGATTACGGCAGAAGAGACGCGCACTGCTGCGGGAATTTTTGTTTCAGCATCGCTTCTACAACCGGAGGCACCATACTGGAAATATCACCGCCAAACGCTGCCAGCTCTTTGATGGAACTGGAACGCAGCACAAAAAATTTAGGATCGGGGACTAAAAACACCGTTTCTATCTGGGGATTTAAACTTTTATTCACCATCGCAAGGTCAAACTCATATAAAAAATCATTATCATTTCGAACCCCGCGTATCAGCACATCGGCGCCGATTTTTTTTGCATAATCGACAATAAGCGAATCCCACAAATGCACCGACACATTATCCCATTGGGACACTAACGATTTGATAATATTCAATCGCTCCTCATCGGAAAAACAGTATGTTTTCGTTTTATTAATGGCAATAACCACATGTATTTCAGAAAAAAGCTTTTGCGCCCGCTCAATAATATTCAGATGCCCAAAGGTAGGCGGATCAAATGATCCTGCAAAAACCGCTTTTACCATATCCTAATATCGTCCTTTTGTTAAACATAATGTGAGGACATACAAAAGCTGAAGTTTTGTGCAATCCTCGCTCTTTTACATTGCTTATTGTACTGCATAACCGGCCAAATCGCAAATATATTTTTACAAAGAAGACAAAATAGCGCACTGAATATTGCAAAGAGCAGTGTAAATGCGGTTTGTGTTGGCGACATGGCTTGCGGCGGACTTTTCTGCGCATTGCATATTTTAGCATTTTGTGGCATATAACTTGAATGACATCAGTTATTTCATGGAATGTAAACGGTATCCGCGCCGCCGAAAAAAAAGGCTTTTTAACATGGCTTGCTGAAGAAAGCCCCGATATTCTCTGTTTACAGGAGACAAAAGCCCGCAAAGAACAGTTACCAGCCCAGCTGGTAACTCCGGCCTGGAAAGAAGGAACGTATAAAACCTATTGGCAATCCGCCAAAAAGCCCGGCTATTCGGGTACTGCACTTTTCTGCAAAACCGAACCGCTCAATATCCGCACGATGAATATCGCCGAATTTGATGATGAAGGCCGTGTGCTTGCCGCAGATTTTAAAAATGTCACGGTCATTTCAGCCTATTTTCCCAATTCGCAGGAAAAAGGCGCACGCCTCGGCTATAAACTTGATTTTTGCGCTGCCATGCTGGAATTTTGTAACGCGTTGCAAAAAGAAGGACGGCATATCGTACTCTGCGGAGACTATAACATTGCGCACAAGCCCATCGATCTTGCCAATCCCAAAGCAAATGAGCAAAATCCCGGCTATCTGCCGGAGGAGCGGGCATGGATGGACACTTTTACGCAGGCTGGGTATGCCGATACGTTCAGGCATTTTTGTACCGAACCGCATCAATATACCTGGTGGAGCTATCGCTTTCATGCAAGAGAAAAAAACATCGGATGGCGTATTGACTATCATTGTGTTGATAATGCGTTCCTTCCCATGATACGCGAGTCGTCGATTCTTGCCGACATTACCGGTTCCGATCACTGTCCGATTAAATTGGTTTATACGGAATAGAAAAGATATAGAAAAAGCTGCTGAAAAAAGAAAAAACCCTGTAGGCAAAAGGAGGAAAAAATCCTACAGGGCAACTGTAAAGGAGGTACATTGAATACACCTTACATTACGTATTGCAACATACATCTCTTAAACAGTCAGAATACGAAAGGTTACACTTTATAAAAAAATATTAAAAAAAACAGCATATCTTTTTCACTTGCTTGACACACACTATATACAGTGGTATGATAAACACAATAAAGCAAATCAACACTATATAAGCAGCTGCATAATAGTGTGAAATATCTTACGTTTATTCGGAGCGTTACTATGAGAACAAAGCAGGAAATTGAAGCTGAAATACAAGCCGTGCAGTCGGAATTACAAAATGTACATGGCTCGCCGACCGAAGTATATGCGCGCATCGTCGGATATTACCGGTCAGTCCGTAACTGGAATAAGGGAAAACGGGAAGAATTTACCGAACGAACCATGTTTAACAGCAATAATTCCAGAACGGCAATGTATACGGACAATCGGTCGGCGGCGGATACTGCAGATGCAGCCGTGCCCGTGTACACACCGGCCTCGATAACCGTCTTTACGCGGCAAACATGCCCGCAATGTCCGCCGGTAAAAGCGTATTGCAGCGAACTGGATGTAGCAGTTACCTATATCGATGCCGACACTGCGGAAGGCTTTCAAGCGGCAAAACGATGCGGTGTCCGCTCGTGTCCGACGGTGATTATGTACAACGAGGCGAGAAACGAACTCGGCCGTGCGTATTCCGTTCCCGAACTCCGGGCATGCTGCGCTGTGCCGTGCAGGGTTGAAGCGGTTATCGCCTAATGTATGAACGTCGGTTTACAAAAAACATCTCTTGTAAACTATCCGCATCGGCTTGCCGCTGCGGTGTTCCTGCCCGGCTGTAATCTGCGCTGCCCGTATTGCTATAACGCGGAGCTTGTGTGCACATCGGTCTTAAAAGGCCCAGTGTGTAAGCCACACAGCTCCGAAGCAAATGATTATGTACCGATTGAAAAGGTGTATGAGCATATCGAAAAGCGAAAGGCGGTGCTGCAAGGGCTGGTAATCTCCGGCGGAGAAGCGTTGCTTTCACCAGCACTGCCGGAGCTCATACTCCGAGCAAAGCGGGCAGGTCTTGCAGTCAAGCTGGACACGAACGGCCTGCTTCCCGATGCGTTGTCCGCGATTCTGCAAGACGAAGCGCTTTGCCCCGATATGATAGCACTTGATATAAAAACTAATCCATCCCGTTATGATGAGCTTGGCGTGTGCCGCATTGGGGACGCTGCCCGGACGGGGTGGACGGCAGAAGCAGCGGTAACGCAAACGATTGCCCTTCTGCAACAGCCCGAAACCTTTTGCCGCCCGGTCGAAATAGAATACAGAACGGTTTTAGTGCCGCCGCTTGTGCAGGCGGATGACATCTCGGCCATTGCCGCACTTCTTAGTCCCGATTCCCGTTGGTTCTTTGCGCCGTTTCTGCCGGGACATTGCCTGAATCCGGCATGGAACAATATCCGTCCCTATACCGATGCGGAAACAACGCAGCTGATGGCTCTTGCGCAAACAAAAGTCCCCCACAGCTGTTTACGGTAGCAGACATATCCGATTCTGAATCATTTGGAGAGAAAAACAGCATTTGCGTTGAGTGAAGAGGGCACGCTCCGCCGGTATTCTCTGCAATCGAACAATCGGCGGTACCCGATCCGGAAGCTGCGGAATATCTCACGAGCTGCGCGAAACCGCGGTATCAGCTTTTGTTTCCATATTCCGTAACGCGCCGCTGAGCCGTTCGAGGGTTTCGGCGATAACCGATGCGGGAGCGGCAAGATTAAGTCGCTCAAAGCCGCGCCCCTCCGCCCCAAAGATGTAACCTTCATCGAAAAAGACCTGCGCCGTTTGCGTCATAAAGCGTTCCAAGGCCTTGTGATCCAGCCCAAGCGCCCGAAAATCGAGCCATTGCAAATACGTCCCTTCGATAAGCGGCGCGTTAATTTCGGGATGGCGCGTTTGAAAGAACTGCTGCACGGCGCGCTGATTGGAATCGATTACCGTCACAAGCTCATCAAACCAGCCGCTGCATTCGGTATAACAAATTTCACAGGCTTTATAGCTCAGCGCGGTAAACAGCGCGCCCGTCCCGCATTCTTGCGCTTCGATGAACCGCTGCCGCAGCTTTTTATTCGCAATAATGATATTGCTGATTCCCAAACCGGCAATATTGAAGGTTTTGGAGGGCGCGGTAAACGTAATAGTCCGCTCCGCAAGCTCATCTCCCAGCGATTGAAAAACGGTATGCTCGTATCCCGGCATGATAATATCAAAATGAATTTCATCCGAAAACAACCACAGCTGATGCTTGAGCACAATGCGTTGCAGCGTCTGCAGCTCTTCTTTTTTCCAGACTCTGCCAACGGGATTATGTGGAGAGCAGAAAAGAAGGGCTTTATTTTCAGGCCGCGCAGCAAGCTGTTCCAATTTCTCAAAATCAATGGTGTAATACCCGTGATCTTCCACTAACGGGCAGGCAGCGAGCGTTCGGTCTTGTAAATTGATCGCCTTAAAAAACGGATAATAGACCGGCGTTAATACGATTACGCCATCGCCCGGTTCGGTAAATGCTCTGACCGCATTAAAAATGGCAGGCACAATTCCGGCCGTCGGTACAATCCATTCGGGCTCAATATGCCACTGATGACGCCGGTGCATCCAGCTTTGCACCGCTTCCAAATAGCTCGCAGTCGGGCCCGTATAACCCAGCACCGCAGTATCAAGATAGCGCTTCAGGCCTTCCGTCAATTCAGGCGCCATTTTAAACTCCATATCGGCAACCGACAGCGGCACAACCGACGAATCAAGTTGAGGAGTCACCGCATACATGGCATCCCATTTCACCGAACCGCTCCCGGCTCGATTCACCCGTGTGGTAAAATCATACTTCATACGCGCCTCCTGAACATTTTCAACTATTTTTCCCGGCGGTTTCCCCGATTCCGACACTGCATCAGGGAATAAAAGCAACTAATCGGCGCTTTCAGGCTGCCGGACAATATACGGTAAACTGAGCAAAAGCTCGTCGATGCCGGTAACCAGCGGCCGCAGGCGGATCCGATCTTTAAATTCAAGCAGCTGCCGGAAAATATACAGCGATTCATCGAGTAAATTGCCCAGCAGCCCCGGCAAACGGATACGCACTTGCAGCGTCCATCGAGAAATAAAGATCATCGCTTGCAGAACAACGGCTTTTTCCAAACCGTTGAGTAGCGCCCCGCTTGTGAGCGGGAAACTTCCGATTGAGAAAAGCTCTCTTCCTACTGGAATAAAGTTATGACACGCTACTATTCCTACCGTTGAAATACAAAGAGGGAAAACAGCTCTTTTCCGGCTGGCATAAAGCCATGACAGAGGACAATCCCTGCGGACGACACAAAAAAGGTCAACCAATGAATCTTTTGCCGCTCCGCAAGGCAGAGTAACAGCCCTGCGCATAGGATCACCGCTTTTGCCAGAAGCCCCGGAATAAACAGTACCCCTATCAGCAGTGCGCTGCCACTCACAAGCCGGAGTCGCGGATAATCCGTCTGCAGCGTATCATCGGGCAACTCAATGGAAAGCGGTGTTTCCGCTTGCATAATTTGAGCATACCACTCGGATTCCGCTCTAAAATTTTCACAAAAAAGACCGAGAATAAGCGACGTTACCGCCCCGATACAGAGAAAGGGCGGGAGCATATACCATATCCCTTCGCCGAACAGAAAAAAACGGCCGATCACCAGCTGTATCGCATTGGATACCGCGGCGCCTGCCATGCTGATACCGGCAAGCGAAAGCGCCTTGCGGGGTACCACATGCAGCGCATACATCGTAAAAGCCGCGCCGAGCGTACCCGCTGCGGAAAAGAATATCAAATACGAAAAAAGCGTTCCGCTGATAAAGGCTTGCCCTAGAATTTTGATAACGGCAAGCAGCAAAAATGCCGGAAACGATACGACATCCAGCGCTAGCAGCAGCGGAACATTCGCAAGCCCGATACGCAGAAACGGCAGCGGCTTGGGAATGACAAACTCAATTGCGGAAAAGAAAAAAAACAAAGCGCCGAAAACCGGCACCAGCGCATCCTGTTTTTTGTTCATAACGTAACCGGCTTAATGGCAGCCTGAACATCCGCCGCAGCCGCCCGCATCCGAACCGCATCCGCAGCTGCCTACAAAGGCCTCCTGCACTTCGGCAAGTTCTTCGGGCGTGGCCTCCCGCACACCGGCTATCTTTATATCAAAATACAACGTTTTACCGGCAAGCGGATGATTGGCATCGAGCCTCACAATGTCTCCATCAATCTCTTTTATCACCACATGATGGCCGCTCGTTTCAAACTCCATTCCGACAGTCAATTCGGTATCGGGTGGAAACTGGGAACGGCTGGCTTCAAAAACGGCGCGGGGATCAATTTCACCGTAGCCTTGCTGAGGCGGTACCGTCAGCGAAAAACTTTCGCCATCTTCGCGGCCGTTCAGCGCTTTTTCCAAACCAGGAATAAGTTGTTTATACCCATGAACATAATCCAACGGCCCCATCTGTTCCGATGAATCCAATACTTCTTGATTTTCATCTTTTAAGGTATACTCAAGCGTAACCAAACAATCATCTGCAATTTTCATGCCAAATATGATAACAGCTTTTATGCGTTCGGGCAAGGCGGAAACAGGTTGTATTTTCTGCAATATTATACTTGACATAGTATCTTAAACGCTCTATTCTTGAAACTGCTGCATCAGCACAAGATAAGAAAGTATAGATTCACATAGCATTACATCAAAAAAAGTGAAATACGCTTCACCAATACCTCTTCAAGAGTAATTTACTCTACGGCTATCGTAACAATTTCCGTATCTTTTTTGTTTAATCTATTCATTATATAGGAGGAGATAGTATGATAAAAAACAGTATTGCAGTAGGAATCATGTTCTTTGTTCTCAGTATCACTGGGCTGTATGCGCAGAAGCAACCACTGAAGGCAGAACCGTACTTAACCGAAGCAGCCGTGAAAGGTCTTATCAAAAATCACGAAAAGCTGCTTGAAAGCCTCAATCCCATTCTGGACGGCGAGGATTCTAAAGAAAGGCAATGGTTTGAGTCCTTTCAAGCGGCACTTGAAAAAGATACCAATCCGGCGGATTTCCTGAAAAAGAATCCGGCGCCGAAAAAATTACAAACGCTTTTTCAGAAGTGCGGACTTGACGGAAAAACAGGACTATTGCAAATTATGGTGATTGCGTATGCCGTTTTGAATTCCGAATATGGAGCTCTTCCTATTGAAATCCATCCGGACGATTTAAAACTCGTGCAAAAATACCATGCGGAACTATCTGAATTGTTTAAGCCGATACCTGTTGAATAATGAATAGGGCATCGTAATATCGCTCACAACATTGTCTATTTATTTATAGGAGATTATATATGACCATCGTACAAGTTAAGAATTTGCGCAAAACCTATCCCTTAGGGAAGGTTTTGGTAGAAGCTGTTAAGGGGATTAGCTTTTCCATCGACAGCGGGGAATTTGTCTCTATTTCAGGGCCGTCCGGTTCCGGGAAATCGACGACACTGAATATGATCGGGCTGATCGATACACCGACCTCCGGCGAGCTGATCATTAATGGAGAAACAATTTATCAGGAAAAAGACTTTGCCTCTCTTTCCAAACGAAAAAACAAGAGCTTAAAAATTCCGCCGAAGCTCGACAAGCGAATCACTCAGCTGCGCCACGAGTATCTGGGATTCATTTTCCAGTCTTTTAACCTAATCCCTGTTTTGGATGTATACGAAAACATCGAGTTTCCGCTCTTGTTCGGTAAGGCAAAAGAAAGCAAAGAAAAGAGTAATTAGAGAGGATACAATAAAAGCTAAAGAATCGAACTCATGGTAAAAAAGAGATACTGCAACGCTACTAAGGAGTAGGGCTGTTTCGATAAATAATAATGAACCTAGAATCTTAAATATAATCTTCCAATTAATCATCTCAATCTTAATTAAAGTATCTTTCTATCTTTGTTATTCGTAAATCGTGACAGAATACCATCACAATGTCGCCTGCTTCAATCTGAGTTCCACCGCTAATAAGCATACCTTCGCCGTTTCTTACAAGTCCACCTAAGGTTAATCCTGTTGGTAAACCAAGCTCGTAGACTTTCTTTTTGGTGATTTTTGAACCTTCTTGAACCTTGAATTCTGCGATGTCGGCATTCGAAGTCATGATGAATCTCAGGTTGTTCGCATTGGCACCAAGCATCATTTGGTAGATTTCACTTGCCGCAATGGTCTTCTTATTCACAATTGTTCCGATGTCAAGACTCTCTGCCATACTGATATAATCAATGTTATCCACCAGCGCAACGGTCTTTCTTACACCGAGTCTTTTAGCAGTTAAGCAAGCAAGAATATTGGTTTCGACATTGGGAGTTACTGCAACAAAGGCTTGAGTGTTGCGTATTCCTTCTTCTTTTAACAAGTCAATGTCTCTTCCGTCGCCATTAATTACCATCGTGTCACTATCGAGTAGCTCGTTAAGTTCTTCGCATCTCGCTTCGTCTACCTCGATAATTTTAGCTGACATATAGCTTGGTAGGGTCGAAGCAACACGCACTGAGGTGTTACCTCCGCCCATAATCATAACGTTTTTCACATCGTCATAGTCTTCTTTACCTACAACTTGGCGAATATAAGGAATATAATTTTTGGTGGTCATGAAGTAAGCAAGGTCGTAAAGTTTTAGTTCATCGTCTCCACCAGGAACGATAATCTCATCTCCACGACGTATGGCTACAATGTGATAAGGCTCTTTGTGCTCGCTAATGCTTTTGAGAGGTTGATTCAATATGGTGCAACCTTCTCGCAATTTGATACTAAGCATCACCAAAGCACCATTGTGAATGTCCCAACGTTGACGCACCCAACTCATCTTTAAGCCTGATATAATGTCCTTTGCAGCAAGCATTTCAGGATAAATAAGAGAGTCGATGCCCACTTGTTGGAAGAATTTATCCATGCCTTCGTTAAGATATTCGAAGCTATCTATCTTTGCAACGGTTCGTTTTGTCCCCAAGTTCTTTGCCAATACGCATATATTTATATTGACAGTTTCTTGTGGAGTGACTGCTATAAGTAGGTCAGCATGTTCAGCGCCTGCCTCTTTTAATGTTTTTATGCTTGTTGGTTCTGCACAAATAGTAAGTAAGTCGAAATCTCTATCTAAGCGAACAAGGTTATCTTCGTTATTGTCTATTAATACGATGTCCTCGTTATTACGAGATAATAACTCTGCCAAATGAGTTCCAATGGCATAAGCTCCAACAATAATAATCTTCATTTTAACTTAAAATTTCTTGTTTTATTGCAGCCTTATCATATCCTGCAATCTTGCGTAATTCATCAACTGTTCCATGTTCTATGAAACTATCGGGCACTCCCATTCTTACAATTGTAGGATGGTAGTTGTGGTCTTTCATCCAACAAGTGATGCTACTGCCCATTCCACCATCTTTAACAGCATCTTCAATGGTGATAATTCGTTTGAACTTTTTACCCACTTCGTGCAACAATTGCTCATCGAGTGGCTTTAAAAAGCGTAGGTCGTAATGGGCAACACTAATGTTATTGCCTTCAGAACTCAATTCCTTTATAATCTGTTGAACGTCGTTTCCTAATGGACCTAAGGTGATAACGGCAACGTCTTCGCCCTCAGTTAAACAACGTCCTTTACCTATTTCTACTGCTTCAAGGGCGCAACGCCAATCGACAAGCGTACCTTTTCCACGAGGATAGCGTATCACAAATGGACCATGATTAGGCAGTTGAGCAGTGTACATCAATCTTCTTAGCTCACATTCGTCCATTGGAGAAGAGATAATAAGATTGGGTACAGGTTGTAAAGCCGCAAGATCGAATACGCCATGATGCGTTGGTCCGTCTTCACCTACTAAGCCTGCACGGTCGAAACAGAATATAACTGGAAGATTTAAAAGGGCTGTGTCGTGAATAATATTATCGTAAGCACGTTGCGCAAAGGCGCTATATATGTTACAGAAAGGTATCAATCCGTCTTTAGCCATACCCGCAGAGAAAGTCACAGCGTGTCCTTCTGCAATCCCAACGTCGAATGTTCGGTCGGGCATTTCACCCATCATAATATTCATAGAGCAACCAGTTGGCATTGCAGGAGTCACTCCTACGATCTTATCATTCATCTTTGCAAGTTCCAAAAGAGTTTCTCCAAAGACATCTTGATAACGTGGTGGGGTGTTGGTTTCATCGCTAACGATTCTCGTTCCCGTTGCAGGATCGAACTTACCAGGTGCATGCCACACCGTAGCTTGCTCTTCTGCAGGAGTATATCCCTTACCTTTTATGGTGTGAAGGTGTAGCATTTTAGGACCTTTCATGTCTTTTAAGCGACGTAACATGTGAACAAGTTCAATTACATCGTGTCCTTCAAAGGGACCAAAATAGCGTATATTCATGCCTTCAAAGACATTTTGTTGACTACTTAATGCCGATTTAATAGCATTATTTAGTCGTATAATCATTTGTCGGCGCTTATCTGTTAGATAGCCTTTTGAATGTAACCATTGCGAAGCTTTGAACCTTATTTTATTATAAGTCTCATTAGTATCAAGTTGTAATAAATACTTTTCCATTCCACCAACGCTTCTATCTATACTCATGTTGTTATCATTTAAGATAATTAACATGTCATTTGGGGTAGAAGATACGTTGTTTAAGCCTTCAAAAGCTAACCCACCACTCATCGAACCATCGCCAATAATAGCCACGGTATGTTGATCCTTT
>ERZ772909.1892-NODE-1892-length-11061-cov-14.127930_pt1 | contig 11061 bp, 5 predicted proteins | sample MGYA00511137_ERZ772909 | MGnify/ENA primary metagenome ERZ772909 (study PRJEB29015, sample SAMEA2738095) | human oral metagenome | biome: human oral; feature: human-associated habitat; material: saliva | place: China | collected 2270 ... | reverse complement strand
ACGACTACGACAACAACTGAGGAACCTACTCCTACTACCACTACAACAACTCCAGAGTCAACAACAACTTCAACGACAACTGAAGAACCTACAACTACAACTACGACGACTCAAGAGCCAACAACTACAACAACGACAACTCAAGAGCCAACAACTACAACTACGACGACAGAAGGTCCAAAACCTACGCCGACAACCACTACAACTACAACGACGACTACAACTACGTCTGAAAAACCAGTGCCTACAACGACCACTACGACAACAACGCCAGAGGGGCCAACAACGAATACGACCAAACCTGGTAAACCAGGTGATTCTGGCACGACAACTTCAAACGGAGGTCGCAAGACATTCCTTCCAAAAACAGGTGAAGCAGTCGCTACTGGTGTCATCTTGATCGGTGTTGCTATCCTATCAGGAGCTGTCATCTTGAAACGCAAGATTTCTAATAACTAATCGTTCGCATGTGCGGATCATATAAAAAAGAGGCTGGGACAAAAGTCCTAGCCTCTTAATTGTTTTTTGATTGTCGAGCAAGACGCAGTGGTTGAGTGGGCTCTACTACGCTGATTTCATCAGCTTTTACAGCCCTACTCAACTGTGCGGAGGTGGGACGACGAAATCGAATTCTAACGAATTACCGATTTCTGTCCCACTCTCTTTTTGTGTTGATAACTATTTTTGATTCTCTTAAATCCTATTGTTCTTCATCACTTCTACTTCTTCTCATTTGAATGACGAGGTAAGCAACGGAAACAATAGATAGCAAGGCACCCAGGATCACTCCTTTTTGTCTAAAGACGAATTCAACCTTATGATTTCCCTTTGAGATTGGGAACGATAAGAATGCATTCCATGCTTTTTCAGTTTTGACAAACTTCCCATCCACTTTCACTTTCCAGCCATCGCTGTATGGAATGGAAGTCATCATATAGTTACTATCATCTGTGATAGACACATCACCAACAATATGGGTATTTGAAAACTTGGTTACATGTAAACCTTGTTTCTTCCTGTTTTCTAATACCTGTTGAATTTGATCAACGTCAGCGCGATAAACGCCTGCATTGCTCATATCGATGTGATCTGTTCTAAATCTAAATTCAATAACAGTTTCTTGGTTTTCAGTTTGATCTGTCAACTGCCAAATTTGTCTTTGCGTGAAAATTTTAGCATTGAGCAACCATTTATTATTGAGTAAGACCGAGTAATCTTGGTTTTGGATCAAAGATACAGGAGTAAAGAAATAATAAGTGTAATTGGTACGCGGAGTAACCTTATAACGAATAATGGCATCTTTTGACGAATCCGCTCTCTTATAGATGGCTTCTCCCGTTTCCTTATTGACCTTTTCTTCAATCACATTTTCGGTCTCGATCGAGCTGAACGCCAACGGTTTAAAGTACTCAACGGTATCATTATTGGCCTTTTGATGTCCCTCCATGGAGTTCAAAATAATATTCTGGTTGGCAAAGGCATTATTGGCACCAAATTGAATATTCCTTACCAGACTGTTCGTCCCGTATGCAAGTGGGAAGGAATTTGGATTCTTATAGACGACATAACGCTTATCCTCATAGACCTTGTCTGTGAAATAGCGATGCAGATCAAAGCGGTCTGTAAATCGATAAAAGTACATCTTATCTGGATTGGCTTCAATCTCTTTGGGATCAAAATCCTTAGCACTCATAAAGTATCGAACACCATATAAAGCATCTGTCAAAGGTGTCCCATTTGAATATTGAGTCGCCGCATTGACACCCAGATCTCCCATGAAAGCAAAGTGATCCATGGTGCTACGTTCCAAACTTGAGCTAAAGGTACTTAAGCCTGGATAGGACACCAAGGAAGGAACTGTTCTGGAATAGGCAAAATCTGTGGCAATCCGATAGAATTTTTGATCTGCATTTTCTTGGATATTGTCTGTCACGCGCTTAACCGAAACGGTCGCATCTGCAAACTTGTGCACATCATCATACCCAAATGTTACTTGGGACAAATACGCATTATAACCAAACTCAAAGATTGTGAGCACAGATACGACAATCATGGATAAACGTGAGATCTTAAAGTTTAGGATGAAGAGAATGCTCAAGTAGAGCATCGCTGTAATCCCCACTTGCGACAAGAGATAGCCTGTTTTTAATAAGACGGCAGCCAGCACTAAGATGACTGCTGCTAGAGCCATTCGAATCATTTTTTCCAATTGGCTCTTCTGAGATTTTTCCCAATACGCATAGAAGATGAAGCAGGTCACCGCTGCTATTCCCAGAATACTTAGAATAGAGAACTTAGAGAGGAAACGACTGATCGCTTGCGGTTGGGTCTTTGAGATAAAACTATACTGATGGAAATAGAGATAAACTACCGACAAGAGCAAGCCCAAGCCGATGATACAGTTGGTTCTTTTGGAAATAACGATCTTCTGCTTCATCGCTTGATAAGCTAGGACTAGCATAAAGAATGAAAACAGCCAAGAAAAACGGAAGAAGAAACCGGCTGGATTTTGTCCCATATGCCATATCTTACTGACAAATTCATTCACAAAGGAAATCAGGAAAATGAGAGTAACAATCCCTGCAGCCCATTTTTTTGCTTTTCCAACTTTTTGCGATAGGAAATAAAAGATAAAACCAAGAAAACCAAGCGCTCCAATATAAATATTGGGAAGGTTGGGACCCGCTGACCAACCTGATGTCGTATCAAAGCCACCAACAACTAACTTAGCAAGAATATCCAAAGGGTTAATTTGGAAGGCAAATGAGAAGCTCATGCCTCCGCCAACTTGCCCCTTACTTTCAATCAGGTTGAAAAATACTGGCAAGAGCAAGACTGAGGCTGTCGCAATCCCAATAATTGAATAGATCACCGCTTGCAACAAAGGGATACTAAAGTTTTTAATCTTTGCCTTTAGATCTCCCTCAATCAGCAATCTTGGCGATACATAGTAGCAGGCATACAGAGCGATGAAGATGGAGATCATATAGCCCATGTAAAACTGAAGCAAGACCGTCAATCCTAAAGCAAAAGCATACCGATAAGGAGATTTCCCATCTAATAATTCTTCCAAATACACAATCACAATTGGTAACATGATCATGGCATCATAGAAGATGACGTTCATTTGATAGGAAACCAACATCCCTGACAAGGCATAGGCTGTCGAGAATAATGGAACCAACCATTTTCTAGATTCTAATCCTTTGTAGCGCCTGATTAAAAGGAAAGCAAAGGATAGACCGATTGCCCCGTAGCGGAGCCAAATGGTTAAAAATACTGCTGCCCCAAAATATTTGAGGGGAGCTAGAATGTAGATGATGTTGAAGGGACTCATTAAATAGTAGCCGAGCACACCGATCATATCTCCACCAAGAGACTTGGTGAAAGAATAACTCAAACTAGATAGATCCCCCGTCAAGATGGCATTTTTTAGCAAGCCAAAGAAACTGATATATTGCTGTCCAAAGTCAACAGCCATCAGACTCTTACTTCCAAAAGGGTACATCCCTATAAAAGCCCACACAACCAGCATGATGGTCATTGGGAGCAGGGCACTTGCAGCATAGAGAACTTTCTTTGGATGTTTTTTCCAAAACTCTTGCCAACGCATGAACCAGATTAACATGTTTTCTCCTATCTTCTTTAGCCGATATGATTTTTCTTCGCTTGTTCGATATTGGTCTCTTCAATGATGAAATGAGGACGACGCTTCACTTCGTAATAGATCTTGCCAATATACTCTCCAAGAATCCCGATGAAGATGAGTTGCACTCCACTAAATAATATAATAGCCGCAATCGTTGTGAAATAACCACTCACATAATTTCCAGCAGCGAAGATATATTTCATCAACTCAAAAACTAGATATAAAAGAGCCAGCCCTAAACAGATGAAACCGAATTGAATACAAACACGGAGAGGACGATCGTTAAAAGAAATAATTCCTTGAATGGCATAATTCATAGATTTCTTAAAACCAAACTTGCTCTTTCCAGCCTTACGGGTTTCATTCTTATAAGGAATTACTTTCTCTTTGAAACCAATCCATTCATACAAACCTTTATTAAAACGATTGTACTCTGGCATTGACACAAAGGCTTCCATCGCTTTTCGGCTAAGCAGTCTTAATTCCGATTTCCCGTCTGTTAGGTGAACATCCATGGAGCGGTTTGACAAGAAGTAAAACAAACGTGCAAAGGAACTTCCTACAAAAGATTCCCCTTCACGAGTTCGTTGGCCACTAACAATATCATAGCCTTCATTATAAGCTTCTAAGAATAAGGGAATCAAGTATGGTGGATGCTGGAGATCCCCATCCATGACCATCACCGCATCCCCACTGGCATATTTAAAACCAGCCAAGATGCCACTCTCTCGTCCAAAATTTCGACTGAAACGGATATATTTGATGCGGTCGTTTTCTCTTGCAAATTCTTCAATTAACTCAAAGGTTTTGTCACTACTTCCATCATCGATGTAGAGGATTTCATAATCAGAGAGCTCTTTCCCTAACATTTGCTCAAGCTGATTAGAAATTTCACGATGGGTTTGAGGAAGTACTAGCTCCTCATTCAAGAGGGTTATTAAGATTGATAATTTCATCCCTTTTTCTCCATAATACATTCCCAAAAAAGAGAGAGCTTATGCTCTCCCCTTATATAGAAACTCATTGCTTATTTAATAGACAATTTTCGTTTCAATACGACTGCACCTGCTAACACAAAGGCTCCTGAGAATACAAATCCAGTTGCTGCAACTTCACCTGTATTAGGAAGAAGCGCTTTACGCCCTCCTCCATTGTTTCCACCTTTTGGTCCTGGTTTTCCAGTCGTGGTCGTCGTGGTTGATTCTTCATTTCCTGGAGTCACCGGTTTCTCTGGAGTTGGCGTGGTTGTAGTGGTTGGCGTTGGTTCTGCAGTGGTCGTTGTGGTGGTTGTTGGTTCTGCAGTGGTCGTTGAAGTAGTCGTTGGCTCTTCTGTTGTTGTAGTCGAAGTAGTCGTTGGCTCTTCTGTTGTTGTAGTCGAAGTAGTCGTCGGCTCTTCTGTTGTTGTAGTGGTTGTGGTTGTCGGCTCTGCAGTGGTCGTTGTAGTAGTTGTCGGCTCTGCAGTAGTCGTTGTTGTGGTTGTCGGCTCTGCAGTAGTCGTTGTTGTGGTTGTCGGCTCTGCAGTAGTCGTCGTTGTCGTTGTTGGCTCTGCAGTAGTCGTCGTTGTCGTTGTTGTTGGCTCTGCAGTAGTCGTGGTGGTGGTGGTTGGTTCTGCAGTAGTCGTTGTTGTGGTCGTTGGCTCTGCAGTAGTCGTTGTGGTGGTCGTTGGCTCTGCAGTAGTCGTGGTGGTGGTTGTCGGCTCTGCAGTAGTCGTGGTGGTGGTGGTTGGTTCTGCAGTAGTTGTTGTGGTTGTTGTAGTCGTTGTCTTTTGGTCTACAATCGTCTTCTCTACTGGAGCTTTTGGTGTTTTAAATTCTCCAGCTTCCACAACAGTATCTGCCGCCAAGTCATAACCTTCTGGAGCTGAAATTTCTTTGATGATATATTGGTCTCTCAAAAGGTTTTTGACAACAATCTCACCATCCTTATTTGTTTCAAACTCTCCAATCAGTTGATTGTTGGCTACACGAATCACTTGGAACTTAGCTCCTTTAAGAGACTTATTATTTTCGTCTACTTTATGGATCTGGATTCCAAAGTCGTAACCAACACCAGTTCCACCTGCAATTTGGATTTTGACAGCACTGGATGCATGGTTAATCTCTGAACCATTTCCAGAAATGGTCACATCGTTTTCGATTTTTTCACCATCTACAGGCATGTAGCTCAAGTCTGCTGTATATTCAATCACAAAGTGATCATCTTTTGACAAGCTACCAAGATTGACAGAAAATGAATTTCCTGAAACGTTAATGGCGTAATCATTGGTAACATCTGTCTGGTTCTCGAGCTTCCAGCCGTTGTCGTATTTAAAGGTCCCTTTATAAATTTTAAAGCTACCTTCTGTATAGGTGACCCCTGTAGATTTCAAGGTATCAGTAATCACTGCATTCGGAATAGCTTCCCCTGTTCGGTTAACAGAGATTCTAAAGCCAATTTGCTTGTGTTCCTTGTTGACATCCCATCCTGATTTTGCGACGATATATTTCCCGCCTTGGCCCACTACGCCGGCTTTTACCTTCCCTGTGAATTTAGTCTTATTATTCACCTTCACAGTAACTGGAACATCACCCTCTTTGGGATGTTTTTGTCTATCTATCATTGAGTAGAAGAAGAAAGAACCTGACACATCATTTTTTGTTTCCACAAATTTTGTAAAGGTTAAAACAATCTTACCGGTTTCTTTATCTACCACTGCATTGGCAATCACCTTACCAGTTGCCTTATCCTTAATTTCAAAATTAGTAGAATCAATGATTAAGGGATTTTCTAATACTAACTCAGAAGTATCTCCCTCTTTGACATTTTTTCCTTCCAATGCGAATGTTGCGTTCACACGAAATCGATCATACAATCCAAGCGACCCTGTCAATTCTCCTCCAGAGTCATTGGTCAAATTGATGACACCAATCACGTCTACTTTTTTAGACGTTTCCGCCTGTACAGTTTTAGAAAAAAGCGTCAATGACACAATCAATAGCGAACAAACTATTGACAAAAAAACTGCTAACTTTTTCATTTTTTCTCCCTTTCCAGACTGATTTTTTATAAATCAACGCATATAATATAGCAAAACATAGTGAGAAAGTCAAGATTATTAAACAAAAAAACCATCTTTTGTATATTTAAGGGCTATTGGGCTTGTAAATTTTTTCTAAATAAGCCTCCCTCTTTCAAACAATTATTTTTCCAGAATCAGCACATCTTTTGTAGATAAGTTGCTTTCTTTATACCCTGATTCTTTATAGAGGTTTAGAGTGGCTGTTTCAGAATAACCATTTTTTTCCTCTTGCATTTCCCTAGGAACTACCACTATGTCAATCTTAGAATCAAGCTTTTTGTCATTATGGTAGAAAATATCATACAATTTTTCATGACTGCGAAGACTTGGCGTATAGCCACCTGCTGCTAAGACCGCTTTATCTTTAGGGATGGCCTGCAAGGTCTTCTCGAGCCCATCAAAATAGTCTTTGCGTGTTTGATAGTATTGGATTTCAAAATTCCAATTATGCGTGAAACTGTATAGAATGGCGCTTGAAAAAATGATGGAAGAAGCTAGTAGAGCTACCAATACATTTTCTGACGCCAACTGGTTCTTACTTAATTGATCGATAGACAATAAAGCCATCAAAAACAGAAGCGTGACCGAACCATAGCTATACTGAAAACCAATATCATATTGGTAAGGCCAATCCATCAATAAATTAATGAGAAAAAGGGGCAACATCAGAAAATAGGTAGACCAACGTCGCTGAATCAGTGGTAAAAAGCTAAAAGGAAATAGGACCAAAAAGAGGTAACCAAGCCTTTTCGCTGTAAATAAACTTCCCAAAACATAAAGCGGATTTAGGACTACATTTTTCACAACCATCAGGAGACCATTTTCCCCAGTCAATAATAGATTATTGTATCGAGAAACCATAGCTCCCTCACCATATCTTGCTAAGAGGAACATGGCAAATGCAAAATAAAGTATTGGTAAGGCGAACAGGCTGAGATACAACCACTTCTTAAACTTGGCCTCGAAGATAAAACGATGTTGAAAAGCAAAATAAAGTCCTAAGGACAGCACGTAGACAAAGGCATCCTCTTTCACAAAAAGGAGCAACAAGGTGAACAAGATAGTTCTTCCACGCCACTGAGAAATCAGGCTGTAGAACAACCAGAGTAGTAATGGTGGCAAAAAACAATTTTCATGCAAATGGAATCCACCACTCGTTGTCATGACCGGAGTCACAAAAAAGAGGGCAAGCACGAGTGGCGTCATGACTTTTGGTAATTGTATTTTCTTTAGAATCAAATAAAGCGGGATAACTGCAGAAAACACAATCACTGTTTGAGCAATATCTAATGTTTCCACATAAGGAAATAGCATATAGAAGGGCAAGATCAAATAATAAATAGGAGAAATATGGACTCCAAAATGCGACAAAGCCCTATCTCTTTCAAGGGTGGTGACTTGTGAAAAATCATGTCTCATTCTCTCAAACATCTGCGAAAAAATTCCAATATCAAAGGAAGACACCGCATTGGCTTTAATCTTATAATAGGCCACAACCGATAGATAGAGCACGTAGAAAATACCACTGATCAATGTCACCACGGTGAGTCTTCGAACCCAGGTTTCATTGACTTTAGCCAAAGAAACCTTATAGAGAATAAAACCGATCAGAATGGCAACGACAACGGATACCAATACTGGCCAGATCAAAGTGGGTAACTTCGATTCAGAAACCGTAAACGAAAAGATCCCCAGTTCCTTATCTTGAAGATTGGCACTGGTTTGTAGCAACAATTTTGGAAAAGATAAGACATCTACCACTAAGAAGATATAAGCGATTGTTTCTTTTCCTAAATAAAAATACAGAAACAAGACCAGTGAAAGCAACACTAAGCCCAATGACATAAAGAGGCTCGGACTTTTCAGAATAGAAATAAATAGGATGCCTGCCGCAAACCAGAGATTCAATTTTTGTATGCAGATATACTTCTTGCTCTCCGTCAAAAACCAGAGAATAGGATAACTAATGAGCAAAGCAAGGACTGTATGGGCCCATCCCACTTTACCAAGTTCTAGAAATAATTCCTTTGTTGAAAAACTCAATAGATTGACCATCATGGCCACAAAATAAGAACCTAGAAACAACCATAAATAGTTACGGTTCAGTGTCTTAGCAAGTTTCATTTCTATTAATACCTCCCAATTGTAGTTCCTATTCTAGCACAAAACCCTTACTATTTCTAGATAGTAATAAGCACACTAAAAGAGAGGTTGATACCATGAACTGCACCCCAAAAGTTAGATTTTTCTGTCTAACTTTTGGGGTGCAGTTCACCAGTTCAACCTCTCTTTTTCTTATAATTCCTGCAATAAATAGCGAAATAGTTCTAAATTTCCTTTTTCTTCATTGACCAAGTATTCTGGGTGCCACTGCAAGCCCATAATGCGATGACCATCTACAGCTTCAATGGCTTCGATGGTGTGATCGCGCGGATCAAAGGCGGTCGCACGGAAATTCGGTGCAAGATCCTTGATACTTTGGCGGTGCACGGAATTAATCCGACTGGCCTGTCCAAAAAGCTGCTCTACCACACTGCCTTTTTTCGTCTGGATAGAATGGGAAGTCCCAAACGGAAGTCCTTGCCAATGCCCTTCGATCTCTTGGTTGAGTGTTCCTCCAAAAGCCACATTGATCAACTGAACCCCACGGCAAATTCCTAGAACCGGTTTGTTTTGGCGTACTGCTTCCTTCAGTAGGGCAAGCTCAAATTGATCGCGTTTGATGTTGTAATCGTCGCTCTCGATAGTTTTTTCTTCACCATAAAGACTCGGCTCCACATTTTGGCCCCCACTCAAGATCAATTTATCAATGGTTTCAACATAATCCTTGACTAAGGAAATATCTCCCATCGGAATAACCATTGGAAGTCCGCCTGCTTGACGAATCCCTTCTGCAAACTGGCTGGAAACGGAGGAATGAAGGTTCTTCCCTTCCGGATCAACCGGACAGAGATTAGCGGATACTCCTACTATGGTTCTGCACATATTCATTCCTCCTTTATTATTTCATACATTCATCTTATCACCTATTAATGATCTTGTCTAATATGTATTTTTAAAGGAGATGATAAATAATATTTATCGCGTAAAAAAACAGGTTTGTCTAGCAGGGCTAGAACAAAACCTGTTTTAGAAATTAATTTTCACGTTTTTTGTAAACTAAGGCACTTCCAGCTACTGCCAAAGCAAGTCCTGCAGCCACTAGTCCCTCGCTCACTGTTTCACCTGTAGAAGGAAGAGTATGTTTCTTATCTTCTTTTGGTTGACTTCCAGAAGGCTTATCACCTTTTGGTTTGTCTGTTGATGGGGTAGTTGGAGGCGTAGTTGGTGGTGTAGTTGGTGGTGTAGTTGGTGGTGTAGTTGGTGGTGTAGTTGGCGGTGTAGTTGGCGGTGTGTTTGGTGGAGTTAGGTAGTTTACGACTGTCCCCTTATCTACTACAAGGTTAGGTGCAGCCTTTAATTCGCTAGCAGATACAGTAATAACATCCGTTGATAGTTGGTATCCAGCTGGCGCTGTCAACTCCTTAATAACATAATCCTTAGCCTCAAAGCCTACAAAGCTTACAAGACCATTGGCATCTGAGGTTGCTGTCGCTTGACCTTCTCCATATGGGTTGGCAACTGGGGTCACACCATCGGCTTCAAAGAGACCAAATACAGCACCTGCAAGAGCATTTCCGTCAGCGTTAGCTTTGTGCAATTGAATGTTGTACAGTTTCAATTCAGGTTTGTCAACAGTCGGTGGAGTTGGTGGAATTGAAGTTGTTACCAATTTGTTAGTGAATGATTTCTTATCACCATATGCCACAGAAGCTTTGAGTGTATTGCTTGCATCATCTTTTGTGACAGTTACAGTAGCATCAATACTTCCTTCATCGTAGGTCATTCCTTTTGCTTTGCTTTCAGGAATAACTTCTTTAATCGTGTAGTGGAAGGTTTTTCCTGCGTCCTCTGATGAATATGAAATGTCATCAAAGGTTACCGTACCATCTGCAGCATTTTGTTTTGTTTGAAGAACTTTTCCGGTTTCATCCAACAATTGGAAATTGAATTCGCCATTCTTCAATTCAGCACCTTCTAAAATCTTGCTAGCTGAAATTTTAGCTTTTGCTGGTTGAGGAGCTGTATATGTATTTGAGAAGGTTTTATTATCTGGATAAGCCACATCTGCTTTCAGGTTGTCGCCATCTTTTTTCACCTTAACAGTTACTTGTTTATCAGTCTTGTCATAGGTAATACCTGGGGTATTTCCAGCTACTTCCTTAACAGTGTAAGTGTGTTCACCTTCTTCGGTGTACTCAATTGGTGCAAATGTTACTTTTCCGTTTTTGTTTGTAACAGTTTGAAGCTTGTT
>ERZ772909.1890-NODE-1890-length-11095-cov-3.134964_pt1 | contig 11095 bp, 8 predicted proteins | sample MGYA00511137_ERZ772909 | MGnify/ENA primary metagenome ERZ772909 (study PRJEB29015, sample SAMEA2738095) | human oral metagenome | biome: human oral; feature: human-associated habitat; material: saliva | place: China | collected 2270 ... | reverse complement strand
TTTTTATCATAATTCCTCCAAAATTTCGTTATTACCATTTTAACATACTTTTTTATTATATTCAAGTGAACTCTAAATATATTTTTCGTTTTTTGTTAAATAACAAGTACTCTATATTTTTAAAATTAAAAAATACTTTGATTTTTAAAGTTTACTATGATAAAATAATATATAATAAAAGATAAATTTAATAAATGGAGAAACAAAATGAATAAAATTTTAATTGTTGATGACAATAAACAAATTGTTACAATCTTATCTGAATATGCAAAAAAAAATAACTTTATTGTTGATACTGCTTTTGATGGTGAAGAGGCAGTTATTAAAGCTAAAAGCAACAATTATGACATCATGTTACTTGATGTTATGATGCCAAAAAAAGATGGTTATGACGTTTGTAAAGAAATCCGTGCTTTTTCAAATTTACCTATTATAATGGTAACTGCTAAAGGTGAAGATTATGAAAGAATTTTAGGATTAGAAATCGGAGCTGACGACTATATCGTAAAACCATTTTCACCTGGAGAAGTTTTTGCAAGAATTAAAGCTATACTTAGAAGAATTACCCCTTCTGAAACTATAGCTGACTCATTTGATGTAAAAATATTCAAATATGATAACTTAATAGTTAATTTAAACGACTACTCTGCTAAAATTAACGATGTTGATCTATCACTTACAAAAAAAGAGATTGAAATTATATGGACTTTAGCTACAAATCAGAAAAAAGTATTTACTAGAGATGACTTGTTAAATGCTTTATGGGGATTTGATTATGATGGAGACAGCCGTACTGTTGATTCTCATATAAAAAGATTAAGAGCAAAATTAGACAACTACACACATCCAAAATGGGATATTAAAACTGTTTGGGGTGTTGGTTATAGATTTGATACAAAATAATTATGCTAAGGTGATTTTATGAACTTATTTGAATATTTCATTCAAAAAATTAAAAGTAAAATTATTTACTTACTCTTATTTTATTTTACTCTTTCACTTTCTCTTTTTGCAATTATTACTGGAACTATTTTTACGTATGTTCATAAAGAGAATATGATTAAATTTAATACTGACAATCTAACTACAAGAGCTGAAAGAATTTCTAGTTTAGCATCTTCGTGGTGGTATAATAATCCACAATATAATTCGTTATTTTTAGAAAAAGATACAGATAAAAATATTTATTTTTCAAATAAATTTCCAAATAATCCATCTTTAAGTACATTGGAAAATGATCGTAATAGACAGAAATATATGGAAATTATTGATGCTATCGCTATTGCAGAAGTTTGGATTATCGATAAAGATACTGAAACTATTTTGCAAGGAATCAATAAAAATTCTTATGCAATTCCATATCGGCATTTAGCATTATCTGAAAAAACTAAAGAAATTATTCAAGAAGCATTAAATGGAAAAGTAGTAAAAACTACAGATTTTAGTAATGTATTGAAACAACAAACTTTAACTATTGCTGTACCTATTTATTATAAAGGAACTAAAATTACAAAAGGAGCTGTTTTACTTCATTCATCGTTAAAAAATATAACTTCAATAATTTTTAATGACATTATTAGCTTATTCATTTATACTTTCTTATCTTTTTTAATAGCTTTTTTATTGTCTATAAGTCTTTCATTTAGATTTACGAAACCTTTAAATGTTATTCGTAATACTGCTTTAGATTTAAACAATGGAAATTATCGTTCAAGAACTGGCTTACAATATAAAGATGAAATTGGTAATTTAGCTTTCACTATTGATGAACTTGCAGAAAAATTATATATTGGTTCAAAGGAAAGAGAAAATTTTGAAAAATTAAGAAATGATTTCTTGGCAAATATATCACATGAATTAAGAACTCCTATTACTGTTATTCGTGGTTCGCTTGAAGCTATTACAGATGGAATTATTACAGATGAAGAAACACTCAAAGAATTTCACAAACAAATATTAAATGATGCAATTCATTTACAAAGATTAATAAATGATTTAATTGATATAACTACTTTACAAAATTCATCATTTTCAATTCATAAAAATACAATTTATCTTACTGAACTTTTAAATGATGTAGTTAGAAGTATGAAAAATTTAGCGAACAAAAAAAATATTAAAATTCATCTTAATTTTAATAGTAAGTTAAAATCTCGTTATAATTCATTTATTGGTGATTATCAAAGAATTAGACAAATGATTATTATCATTTTAGATAATGCTATAAAATTTTCTAATGAGTATATGAATATTTATATTGATTTCTCGAATAATAAAAATTATTATATTTTATCTATTAGAGATGAAGGACGAGGAATCGCACCTGAAAATATTAATAAAATATTTGAACGATTTCATAAAACAAATATAAATAATAATGGCGGAACAGGTTTAGGATTAGCTATTGCACATCAAATTGCTTTACGTCATAATATTAAAATTGATGTTAAAAGTAAAGAAAATATAGGTACAACTTTTACATTCTATTTACCTAACACTCCAGAAGATTAAAAATATGAAAGGATTTTATAATATGAAATTAGGTATATATGAAACTATGCAATCATTAAAAGTATTTCATTCTAAAAGAAGTCGACTTAAACTAATCTTTTTTTCATTATTAACTGGAATTTTTACTGGTTGTGTCGTTTCAGCTTACAATTTTTTATTAAAATATGCTGTTATTATAAGGAATAATTTATTTCAAAAACATATTAATAATTCTTTATTTTTTATAATTTTACTTTTTATATTGTTAGCATGTTTTATTCAATACACCGTAAAAAAATTCCCAATGATTTCAGGTAGTGGAATTCCACAAGTTATGGGATTAATTCAAAATAAATTCAAATTTAATTGGTTACCTGAACTTATTTTGAAATTTTTATCAGGGTTAATTGCAATATTTCTTGGTTTTTCTATGGGTCGTGAAGGTCCTTCAATTCATCTAGGTGCTTTAGTAGGTGAGGGTATAAATAAAATTACTAAAAGAAAAGAAATTGAAAAAAAATATTTAATAACTTGTGGTTCAAGTGCTGGGCTCGCTGCTACATTTAATGCGCCTCTTGCAGGTGCTATCTTTGCTGTAGAAGAATTACATAAATTTTTTACACCCATACTTCTTGTTTGTGTTTTAATTGCTACACTATTTTCAAATATTACTGCAAAATTTTTATTAGGTAATAAGCTATCATTCGATAGTTTTAGTTTAATAAAACCTATACAATATAATTTCAAATCTACAGTATTTCATGTAATTTTAATTGCAATTTTATCTTTAATTATGATATTTTTTGCCTATCTTTTTAACTATTTCATAGTTAAATTTAAAAAAATGTATGATAAAATTAGATTATCTAAATATATAAAGATAAGTAGTGTTGCAATTTTATCACTTTTAATTGTAATATTTTTACCTGAAATTACAGGTGGTGGACATGAATTAGTTGATCACTTATTTAATTCTACACTAACATTTAAATTATTATTATTATTTTTTATAGGTAAATTTATATTTACAATGATATGTTACGCTACTGGTTCTCCTGGTGGAATATTCTTACCATTACTTGTAATTGGTGCTTTAATAGGTAAATTATTTGGCATGAGTTTATCTACTTTATTTAATATTTCTTCAAACTATGAAAATTTATTCGTATTAATTGCAATGACCTCATATTTTACTGCTGTTGTTAGAACTCCTATAACTGGAATTGTCTTAATATTAGAAATGAGTGGTAATTTTTCTAATTTATTTTCATTAGCAATAGCAGCAACTATAACATATTTATTATCTGAAATATTTAATCAAAAATCTGTATACGAAATTTTATATGAAAATATGCTACATTCAAATAATTATAAAAATGAAATATTTGATGAAAAAATTGTTACATTCAAAATACCTGTAACTGCAGATTCTGTATTGTCAAACAAAAAAATTAAAGATATTAAATGGCCAAAAAATTTACTAATAGTTGGAATAATTAGAAATTCTATTGAATTTATTCCTGATGGAAATACAACTCTACGTAATTCAGATATTTTAATTTTTATAACCGATGAAAAAACTTCTGAAAAATATATGAAAATTTTATCTGATATGGGATTACATTCTGAATAATTAAAAACTACACCTTTTCTTAAACTTTTCTATTTAAGATTTTAGGTGTAGTTTCTTTTTAATCTATATATGCCCATCTAAAGTCTGTAATTCCAGTTATCGACCTACGAACAATTCCTTTTATTTTAGGATTTCTATAATGATTTTCTATCGCAAAATATAGTGGAGCAACGACTACTTCATCTATAATGATTTTCTCAGCCATATTTGCTTTTAAATCTCTTTCTACATATTTGAAATTTTGTTCTTTAAATAATTTTTCAAAATATGCCTTTGAAAGTTCTTTCAATAATTCATTATATTTTTCTTTACTCCAAATAGTTTTGGGATTTTTATTTTGCCATCTCTCTAAATATGATAAAACATCATTGTATTTAGGTGACCATGTATTTAATGTTATATCATACTCCCCAGATCTCGTCTTATTTAATCTTTCCTTAAATGGAACAGTTTGTACATTCACATTTATTCCTAATTTTGTCCTAAGCTCTTCTTGTATAAACTGAACTTCTAACACTTCTGGATCTGAATTTCCAGACAATAAATTTAATGTTAATTCTTTTTTCCCAATTTCATTAAGTCCTTCATTATATAATTTTTTAGCTTCTACAATATCATTTGAAATATATGTATCATCCGGATAAATTTCTCTATATTTTTTATCAAATCCATCTATATCTTTTCCAATTAATGATTTTGCCACTTTTGAGCCATCTTTTTTTATTTCTTTTACATATTTTTCTCTATCTATTGCCATTGATATTGCTTTTCGAATTTTTAAATTTTGTAAATCTCTATTTTCTAGATTATACTCTAAATACCAAATTCTTCCATTTAAAAAGCTATCTAATTTATTTTCTTTTTTATATTCTTCTAAATGATAACTTTCTACTCTCGACATATCAATTTCATTATTTTTAATTAAATTATCTACAATTCTAAAATCTGTAGATTTTATATATTTTATTGAAGGAATTTTAACATTTTTTTCATTCCAATAATTTTTATTTTTTTCAAGTAAAATTTCTTCTTCTCCTAATGACTTTATAACATAAGGACCATTAAATAAGAAATCCTCTTGTTTCACAGCAAATTTATCACCTCTACTTTTATAAAACTCTTCTTTTAAAGGTACTGTTATTGGTAACGTCAAAATATATTTAAAATATGCTGTAGGCTGTTCTAATTCTATCTCCAAAGTTCTATCATCTAATGCTTTTACCCCTAATTCTTTTGCATCAACTTTACCTTCATAATATGCTTCAGCATTTTTTATTGGAAATAACAATTCAGAATATTGTGCTGCTACTTTAGGATCTAATACTCTTTTAAATGCAAATACAAAATCATTTGCTGTTATTTTACTTCCATCACTCCACTTAGCATTATCTCTTATTTTAAAAGTAAGTTTATTTCCATTTTCCTTGTAAGTTTCTGCAATTCCACCAGTATAATTCCCATCTTTATCTAAAATTAAAAGACCTTCATATATACTTGAGTCGATTTGTACTGCTATCATTTCAGTAAATAAATGTGGATCTAAAGTATTATAGTCACTTCCTAAATTAAAAACTATTGGCTTTTCATTTTTTGCACAACTTATTACAAATAGAATTGTCATAATAATTAACATTAAAAATTTATTTGATTTTCTCATTAAAAATGTTTCCTCCTAATAATGTTTTACTCCTCTTTTATTTTTATAATAAAATTTAAGATTATTCTATTTTTATTATTTTATTTCTAAAACATATTTTTTAAGTTCATCAACTTTATTCAATCTTTCCCAAGGCAAATCAATGTCTGTTCTACCAATATGACCAAACGCAGCTAAATCTTGATATCTAAATTTAGGTTGTCTTAACTCTAAATCTCTTTCAATTCCTCTCGGTGTTAAGTCAAATATTTTATTTACAATTGCTTCTATTTTGTATTCAGGAATTTCACTTGTCCCAAAAGTATCTACTTTTACCGATGTTGGCTCTACCACTCCTATTGCATAAGATAATTGTACTTCACATTTTGTTGCTATTCCTGCTGCAACTATATTTTTTGCAATCCATCTTGCAGCATATGCCGCCGATCTATCTACTTTTGATGGATCTTTACCTGAAAATGCTCCACCTCCATGTCTAAAGTACCCTCCATAAGTATCGATTATTATTTTTCTTCCTGTTAATCCACTATCTCCATGTGGACCTCCAATTACAAATCTTCCTGTTGGATTTATATGATAATTTTTTACTTTTTCATAGTCTAAATTATATTTTTCTAATACTGGTTTAATTACTAATACTTTTAAATCATTCACTATTTGCTCTTGTGTTACATCTTCATTATGTTGAACTGATACAACTACAGTTTCGACATGTTCAATATTAGTTCCTGTTTCATCATAAGCTAAAGTTACTTGTGCTTTAGCATCTGGTCTTGCCCAAGCTAAAGTTTTATTTCTCGTTAATTCCGTTAATTTTCTAATAATTTCTCTTGCAAGAGTTACAGCTAAAGGCATTAATTCTGTTGTTTCATTTACAGCTCCTCCAAACATAATTCCTTGATCTCCTGCTCCACCTGTATCTACTCCCATTGAAATGTCTGGCGATTGTGAGTGAATTACATTCATTACTCCACAGTCAGCATCAAATCCCATTCCAGGTCTATATCCAATTTCTCTAATTTTATTTCTTACAATCTCTTGAACATCAACATAAGTTTTAGTAGTAATTTCACCTCCTACAATTACTAACCCTGTTGTTACAAATGTCTCACATGCTACTCTTGAACTTTCATCTTTTTCTAAACAAGCATCTAATATTGAATCTGAAATTTGATCACAAATCTTATCTGGATGACCAGGTGATACAAATTCAGAAGTAAAATAAATATTTTTTCCCATCTTTTTCTCCTTTTATTTTATTTTCTAAAAAAAAACTCTTCATACGAAGAGATATTAACTTCTTATCTTCGCATTATATGCCAGGATTTAGCACCTTATAATTTATATACAGGTTGCTGGGTAGTTAATCGGGCCTTGTCCCTAATACCTCTCTTGATAAGTCTTTATTTTATTGTAATATAATTATAACATATATATTTTTTTTGTCAATTTTTTTTCGTTTTTAACATACAAAAATTATTCCCTTTAATTTTTATTTTATTTGAAATACTGGTTTTCCATAATATTCTATCATTTCTCCATCAAAAAATTTACTCATTTCTCGCTTTATTAATTCCACAAATAAATATTCACTTTCATAATGACCTATATCCACTAATAATTTCCCCTCTTCATAAAGATCAAGTGATTCATGATGTTTTAAATCACCTGTTAAAAATACATCTATTTCATTCTTAATATCTTCAATCAAAGAAATTCCTCCACCTGTCACAAGTCCTATTCTACTTACTAATCTATCTTTATCTCCAACATATCGAACATAATCTAATTTTAATTCTATTTTTATTTTATCAATTAACTGTTCTAATGTTATTGATTTTTCAAGGTATTTTATTCTTGCTTCACCTAATTTATGTTTTTCAAACATTTTTTTTATTGGATTATAATCTTCATACTCTCTCTCTTTTGAAATCAATACCCTCCCTTCAAGTCCTATTTTTTCCATTATAAAATCATTAAGTCCATTTATTGCAAAATCACTATTTGTATGAATTGAATAAACAGCAATCTTGTTTTCTATTATTTTTAATAATTTTTCTCCTTGTATACTTTCATTTGTAATTTTTTTCACTCCAGAAAATATTGCTGGATGATGTGTTATTATTAAATTTACATTTTGATTTATCGCTTCATCTATAGCATCAAATGTCAAATCTAAACAAAATAGAATTTTCTTTATTTCTTTATTTTCATCTCCTATTATTAAACCAACATTATCCCATTCTTCCGCACTTTTCGGATTATAAATTGAATGCAATTCTCCAATTATATTACTTAATTTCATTTTTTCTCCTATTTTATCAATTTAATATATAATCATTTTCTTCAGTATTTTTAGTAAATTCATTTTTCAATAAATCTATTGATAATTTATTTAATGCTTTTTCTTTTAAAATTTTAACATTATGAACTGCAATATTTAACATTTTAGCAATCTCTTTTTCCTCATAACTTTTACCATCAAGACCATAACACATTATTAATATTTGTTCATCTATATAACTTAATTTTTTAGGTATATTTTCTAAAATATACATTTGTGTTATTTTATTAGCTTTTTCCATAACTTCTTCTATTTCAATATTTTCTTCAAATTCAACTTCATTAAATATTTTCTCTAATTGCTCAACATAATCAACACTTACATTCATTTCTCTTGCAATTTTTTCAGTTTCTTTTCCCATTCCTCTATCCATTTGAATTTTTAAAAATAAAATATATGATAATTCCGATGCTTTTATATTTTTTAACATATCTTTTTGATACTCTAATATATATTTAATCGCAAAATTTCTAATAAAAAATTCTGCTTCATTTGATATTGTTTTCATTTTATCATAATAATTTAAACTAGAAATAACACCTAAAGTTGCTTCTTGTACAAGATCTAAAAATGAAAATCCATATTTTGAATAAACTAAACTTTCTCTTACTGCCACTTTTAAATATTTATCTATTAACTCTTTCTCCATTTCATTATTTTCATATTTTTCTTTTAATTCTTCAAAATAAGTCTTTATAATTTCTTTTTCTTCAACATAAAAATTTTCATCTTCTAAAACAATAAAGTCTTTACCATCCAAAGAAGTTCTAACTTCAGGTATATCTTCAATGTATAAAAACTTTAAAAATTCAAAATAATCTTCATCCGATAAGTCATAACTTTCTATTATATTTTCAAAACTATAATTTCCTTTTTTTCTTGTCTCATCTATTAATTTTTTTATCATTTTATTTCCTTTCAATTTATATAAATACAGGAGCTAGTACATAAATTTACTTAGCTCCTATAATCTTCTAGTTTTTTTCTTCTACTTGGATGTCTTAATTTTCTTAATGCTTTTACTTCTATTTGTCTAATTCTTTCCCTTGTAACATTAAAAATTTTCCCAACTTCTTCTAATGTTTTTTGTGAACCATCATCTAACCCATATCTGTATCTAAGTACCATTTCTTCTCTTTCATTCAATGTTTTTAAAATATCGTCTAATTGTTCTTTCAATAAAACTCTCGTTGTTGCATCATACGGATTTAAAAACTTATCATCTTCTACAAAATCACCTAATTCGCTATCTTCTTCACTACCAACTGGAGTTTCTAATGATATTGGATCTTGATTCATTTCAAGTATATTTTTCACTTTATCTACTGGTAATTCCAATTTTTGTGCCAACTCTTCCGCTGTTGGTTCTTTCCCCGTTTCTTGTAAAATAATTCTACTTTCTTTTTTTATTTTATTAATTGTTTCTATCATATGAACCGGTATTCTTATCGTTCTACCCTGATCTGCAATTGCTCTCGTAATTGCCTGTCTTATCCACCAGGTTGCATAAGTTGAAAACTTAAATCCTTTTTCATATTCAAATTTTTCTACTGCTTTCATTAATCCCATATTACCCTCTTGAATTAAGTCCAACATTTTTAAACCTCTATTTGTATGTTTTTTAGCAATACTTACTACCAATCTTAAATTAGCTTCTATTAATTTTTGTTTAGCATCCTCATCACCTTCTAATACTTTTTTAGCATAATCTGTTTCTTCATCAAAAGTTAATAAAGGTATTTGACCTATTTCCCGTAAATACATTTTTATAGGTTCATCTACATCCATACTTTCTGCCATTTTTGCCAAATCAGTTTGTAAAAGTTTGTCAACTTCTGAATCATCTATTTCATTTTCTGAAAATTCATCATCTGAATCTACTTCATCAAAATCTGTACTTTCAATAGTTTCAAAATCAACTAAATCTTCTGGAACAGACAATAATGCCTGTTTATCCTCTATTGTATCTACCAGTTGTACTCCATCATTTTGCAATTTAGTTATTAACTGGTCTATTTTATCTGTTGTAAAATTCTTTTCAGAAAGCATATTATTAATTTCTTCATAACTTACTATTTTATCTTCTCTCGCCTGCTTCATTAAACTAGCTAAACTATTCTTCAAATTTATTCTATTTTCAGACATTTTTAGGCTCCTCACTAATAAAATCAAAATACAATTTTTCAATATCTTCAATTTTATTCATTACTTTTAAATCAGATTCTATTGATTTTAATTTTATACTTAATTTATATCTATTTTCATTATCAATTTCTAATCTTTTTCGTTCTATTTCTTTTTTAAACCATCCTATAAAAAGAGCTTTATATTGATTTGCCTCCACTTTATCTCTTTCTTCTTTCATATTTTGTTTGCTTAAAAAACAATCAAAAATCAAATTTCTTTCATTTTCAGTTAAGTTTAATCCATTTATATTTTCTTCTTTATCTACTTTAAAATTAATCATTTTTAATTTTAAAAAAAATTTTTTATATTCTTCATTTTCAATTTTCATAGAACTTAAAATATCACGATGCTTTATTATATTTTCATCTTCTAAATCAGCATACTGAATTAAATATTTTAATGTTTCTTCAATTAAAAGTATATCTTTTTGCTTTTTCGTTTTTTTTGTTAAAACAATTTTTGTATACTTAGGATCCATAGGATTTTTTATTTTTTTTTGCCAATTAATATTTGAAAATTTTCTTGTAGAAAATGTACTATATAATACTTCTTTATCAATTTCTAATTCAACTGATATTTTTTGAATATATATACTTTTTTCTACTTCACTTTTTACATTTAACATAAAATCTTTAATTCTATTAATGAATCTTTCTTTCCCAACAATACTTTTTAAATCTAAATCCTTTGAATATTCTTCATATATATATTCAAATACTTCAACTGTCGTTGTTTTTAATAATTTTAAAAATGCTTTTTTATCATATTTTTTTAAATATTCATC
>ERZ772909.1888-NODE-1888-length-11100-cov-9.199909_pt1 | contig 11100 bp, 11 predicted proteins | sample MGYA00511137_ERZ772909 | MGnify/ENA primary metagenome ERZ772909 (study PRJEB29015, sample SAMEA2738095) | human oral metagenome | biome: human oral; feature: human-associated habitat; material: saliva | place: China | collected 2270 ... | reverse complement strand
ATGGAATAAGCCATGTTTTTCCCCTTTTAAATTAAAATTGAGTTTGAATATAGTCGATTACATTCACTAAATCTAAGGTTTGCTGATCTGCACCACCTTGTAAGTGTTTAACAACGACTTGTTTATTTTGTACTTCGCTTTCGCCGATAACTAATGCCAATGTTGCACCAGATTTATCTGCACGTTTAAATTGTTTTTTGAAATTACCGCCAGAGCAGTGCAACATAGTATTTAAGTGCGGTAATTCTGAGCGTACTTTTTCTGCTAATTCAAAAGAGGCTAATGTTGTGCCTTCACCTTGATAAACAACATAAATATCTACCGCACTTTTAACAGGAACATCTGGATTAACTTCTTGTACCAGCAAGACTAAACGCTCTAATCCCATCGCAAATCCGATGCTTGGCGTTGCGTGTCCGCCAAGTTGTTCCACTAAACCGTCATAACGACCGCCGCCACATACGGTACCTTGTGCGCCAAGAGCAGAGGTTACCCATTCAAATACAGTTTTGTTGTAATAATCTAAGCCACGAACGAGTTTAGGATTAATTTCATATTGAATACCCATTGCATCTAATAATGAACATAATTGTTTAAAATGCTCACGGCTTTCATCATCTAGATAATCAAGTAATTTTGGTGCGTTATCTAATACTTTTTGTAATTCTAAATTTTTTGTGTCCAAAATACGAAGTGGATTTTTTACCAAGCGATCTTTTTCTTCATCGCTCATTAAATCTTGATGGTTTTCTAAGAATCCAACCAAAGCTGAACGATAATTTGCTCGTGCTTCTAAAGAGCCAATTGAGTTAAGTTGAAGTGTAACATGTTGATCGATACCTAGTGCTTTCCATAAACGATAGGTAAGCATGATTAATTCTGCATCGATTTCTGGATTCGCAATACCGAATACCTCAACACCTGCTTGATGGAATTGACGGTAACGACCTTTTTGTGGACGTTCATGACGGAACATTGGTCCCATATACCATAAGCGTTGTTCATTGTTATAGATCCAACCGTGTTCAATGGCGGCACGCACGCAACCTGCAGTGCCTTCAGGGCGTAAGGTTAATTGTTCATCGTTATCCCAAAATGTGTACATTTCTTTTGAAACAACATCTGTTACTTCACCGATTGCACGAGCAAATAATGGCGTGCTTTCTACAACTGGCATACGCACTTCGGAATAACCGTAATTGTTTAATACCTGGCGTACTTGCGCTTCAATCCATTGCCATAATGGAGATTCAGTAGGGGAGCAATCGTTCATTCCACGAATTGCTTGAATAGTTTTAGCCACGAGCTTTCCTTAAATAATTCTGTTTTTTGGATCTTGTTGTGCGATTTTTGCACGAATTTTTGCTTCTAATTGATTAACAATATCTTCGTTATCGAAGCGTTCTTTTTGACGTTCGCCATTAAGATAATAACCGCTTTTTTTGTTACCACCAGTTACCCCGAGATCAGATACGAGTGCTTCACCTGGACCATTCACTACACAACCGATAATTGATACATCCATTGGTGTAATAATATCTTCAAGGCGTTGTTCTAACGCATTTACTGTACCGATCACATCAAATTCTTGGCGAGAGCAGGTTGGGCAGGCAATAAAATTAATGCCACGAGAACGAATTCGTAAAGATTTAAGAATATCAAAACCTACTTTAATTTCCTCTACAGGATCTGCAGCTAATGATACACGTAATGTGTCACCAATACCTTCGGCAAGTAACATGCCTAAACCTATTGCAGATTTAACCGCACCTGCACGCGCACCACCCGCCTCTGTAATCCCTAAGTGCAATGGCTGCTTGATAGATTTGGCAAGTAAACGATAAGCCTCTACCGCTAAGAACACATCAGAGGCTTTTACACTCACTTTAAATTGATCGAAATTAAGACGATCTAGAATTTCTACATGACGTAATGCTGATTCTAATAATGCTTCTGGTGTTGGCTCGCCGTATTTTTCTTGCAGATCTTTTTCTAAAGAGCCTGCGTTTACGCCAATACGAATCGGAATATTTTTGTCACGAGCACAATCAACAACAGCACGGATGCGATCTTCACGACCAATATTGCCAGGATTGATACGTAAACAATCCACTCCATATTCTGCAACTTTTAGTGCGATACGATAGTCGAAATGAATATCTGCTACGAGAGGGACATTCACTTGCTGTTTAATTTGTTTAAATGCTTCTGCTGCATCCATTGTTGGAACAGATACACGAACGATATCTGCACCAACACGTTCTAATGATTTAATTTGAGCAACTGTCGCTTCCACATCAGTGGTGCGAGTATTTGTCATTGACTGCACGGCAATTGGTGCATCACCACCAACTGGTACATTTCCTACATAAATTTTTGTCGATTCACGACGCTTAATGCTTGGTTGAAAAGCTGACATCTTTTTCCTTATTAAGGTTGTGAAAGTTTGAATTTTGCAATGCGGCCATCCACTTTGAGTGGATAATTTTCGCCTTTATAGGTGATACGTACATTACTTGGTGCGCCAACAATTAATGAAAATTCATCGCCATTAAAAGTTAATACTTCACCTTTTTTGTACTCTTTTTGTGCTAATACTCGGCGATTTTTATCTTTTACGCTGAGCCAGCTCGTATTATTTAAGATTTCTACAATCAAGTCTCCTTTCACAGTTGGTGCTGCTGGAGAAATTGATGGATTTTCTACCGCACTTTGAGTGTCTGAAACTGATTTTTCATCGTTTTTTGTTTGTGGAGCGGCATTTTCTTGTGCTATTTCTGGTAACACATTATTTGTTATTTCTACTGGTTGTGAGACAACTGCAGTTGTTTCTGGTGCAGTTTTATTACTTTCTTCTGTCGTCACAAGAGCTGTGGCTGGCTGATTGTTTTCGGTAGAAGCAACATAGCTTTGTACTAAGTCATCACGTTCTTGATTATTTTGCTGATAACTTTGCCACCACCAAAGTCCAGTCATGCCAAGGACTAAAATAAGCACAATGATAGATAAACGTCCGACCCAGCGAGAGTGCGATGAATATTGATTGACTTCACGAGTTGAACGAGCATTTTTACTCAGATCGTTTTTATCGTTCTCTGCAAATGTAATATTTTCCCATACAGAATCGGGTAAGCGTAAGAACTTGGCATAACTACGCACGTAACCTTTTACAAAGATTGCAGGGGTAGATTTTTGAATAAATTCGTTGTTTTCAAGTTGCTGTAATATGGAAGGACGCAGCGCAATTTCTTTGGCGACGTCTTCGAGAGAAAGATTCAAGTTTTCACGTGCTTGGCGAAAAATCTCACCTAGTGAAAGTTCTTGCTCAATTGTTGGATTCATAAATTCAATCAAATAATATGCGATAAATAAAGGCTAAATTTTAAAGTCCAACGCTTGATTTGGCAATGCTTTATTTGAAGGTATTAAATTTTTCCGCTCATTTACTATCAGTTTGTCGCAATTTTTGTAATGCTTGTTGATAAATATCCATTTTTTGAGCGGAATAAGCACAAAGAGCCATATTTTCAAATGTATCTGCTTGATGATAATAATTAGGTGAATTCAGTGCGAGTTGAAATTGCTGCTGAGCTTGTTCAAATTGTTTTTGACGACATAAAAATGTACCAAAATTATTATGCAAGTCTCCCTGTTGATTATTGAGTTTTAAAGCTATTTCATATTCACGATGTGCGTTCTCTGCGTCATCTTGTAGTTGATAATAATGTGCAAGAGCTGAATGCACGAGATAGTAATCTTTATCGTGTTGAAGTGCTTTATCTAAGTTGATTTTGGCTAGTTGAGGATTACCTTGTTGAAGGTAACCTAGGGCAAGTTCTACACGAGCTTTAGCTGCAGATTGTTGATTGAAATCTTGAATTGTTGATTGAGAAACGCAAGCAGAAAAAATGAAAGGGAAAATAACCGCACTGAGTTGTTTACTTATTGTTTGCATTTTTTCTCCTTTTAACAGGGGAGGAAGAAATATTTAATATGCTTTAATTTGTATGAAAACATAGGGCATGTGAACTTGATTAATTCACATGCCTAGAATATTAATTAACTTCTGTCACCCCAATATTTTGTCCAAATTGGCGTTTCATTGCCGTACGTTTAGTACGATCGATAACATCTCCGGCTAGCTGTCCGCAAGCTGCATCAATGTCATCTCCACGAGTTTTACGAATAATCACGGTAAAGCCATATTCCATCAAGGTTTTTTGGAAGCGATCAATACGCGTATTTGAGCTTTTTGCATAAGGCGCTTCAGGGAACGGATTCCACGGAATTAAATTAATTTTACAAGGCGTATTTTTTAATACTTCTGCAAGTTGATGAGCATGTTCTACACCATCATTCACATGATCGAGCATGACATATTCAATCGTGACTTTGCCGTGGTTTGCATTTGATACACTCAAATAACGATTTACCGAGTCAATCAACATTTTGATATTATATTTTTTGTTGATTGGCACAATTTCATCACGTAATTCATCGTTTGGAGCATGTAATGAGATAGCCAAAGCCACATCGATCATTTTGCTCAAATTATCTAGTGCCGGCACAACGCCAGAAGTTGATAAAGTGACACGACGTTTTGATAAACCGTAGGCAAAATCATCTAACATAATTTCCATTGCGGGAACAACGTTAGCGACATTTAACAAAGGTTCACCCATTCCCATCATTACCACATTTGTAATTGGTCTAATGCCAGTAACTCCAAAGTTGCCAATAATTTTAGAGGCTCTCCAAACTTGGCCGATAATTTCTGAAACCGTTAAATTGCGATTAAATCCTTGTTGTGCTGTTGAACAGAATGTACAAGCTAAGGCACAGCCAACTTGGGAAGATACACAAAGCGTAGCGCGATCTGCTTCGGGAATATACACAGTTTCAACTTGTTGTTCACCCACTTGCATTGCCCATTTTATCGTGCCATCGGCTGAACGCTGTTCAACGGCAACTTCTGGGGCTTTAATTTCTGCAACCGCCTTGAGCTTTTCTCGCAATTTCTTATTAATGTTTGTCATATTGTCGAAGTTATCTTCGCCAAAATGATAAATCCATTTAACTAACTGATCTGCTCGGAATGGTTTTTCGCCGAGTTCTTTAAAAAATTCGCGCATTTGTTGGCGCGTTAAATCCATTAGATTAATTTTTTTAGCTGGTGCATCTGATTGCACAGACAATAATTCTGACATTTTAGCCTCGTTATTACACATTGTGGCGATAGCGTTGTGCTGGTGTTTTTATTAAAAACTCACAACGAAAAATTCGCAATTAAAAAATGAACGGCGATTGTACAGATTTGTCACCGCATAATCTAGCGGAATTGAAAAACGATGGAAAATATCACCGCACTTTTTTGCGATCTAGATCGCAAATATTTCCAATTACAGCGTAAAAAGTGCGGTAAAATATAAGCCTATTTTCTAAGGTGACCAATAATGTTTAAAAAAGCTTTATTTATTTTTTCTTTGTGTCCTTCTTTTGCGGTGGCACAGTCTTATGTTGTGTATGATTTTACGCATAATCGAGTGTTGGAAAGCCATGCGCCTGATAGCGTTCAGCCCATTGCTTCTGTAACGAAATTAATGACGGCGAACGTGTTTCTAGAAAATAATACAAATCCTAATTGCACCATTGCGATAACCAGTGACGATCGTGATTACATTAAAGGTACAAGCACCAAATTACCGATGAATGTTCCGATGGCTTGCAGAGAATTATTAAAGGCGATGCTTGTGCATTCTGATAACTATGCCGCCCATGCACTTTCTCGTGCTGCAGGAATGAGCAGAATACAATTTATTCATAAAATGAATGAAAAAGCTCGCCAATTAGGCATGTATTCTACTCGTTTTCATGATAGTTCTGGTTTATCGAGTAGCAATATTTCCAGTCCTATGGATTTAGTCAAACTTGCTAAACATTCTTTAAATAAACCTGAAATTCGACAACTATCCAATATCAGTGCTACGAATATTCAAGCAGGAAGACATAGCGTATTAATGAAAAATACAAATAAATTAGTGCGCGATGAAATTTTTGATGCGGTGGTAAATAAGACTGGCTACATTCGAGAATCTGGTTATAACCTTGTTTTCATCAATAAACACCCATGTAAAAGTTCTACCATCGGTGTAATTAGCCTCAATAATTCTTCTTCTGCATATCGTTCTAGCTTTACTAAAAATAAATTAGAAAAATACGGTTGTACGGCATTGAATGGACGAACCATTCATGATGTTGAAGGCGAGGCACAATATGAAGATGGCTATGATGAAGAAGGCTTTAATACGCTAATTAAAGAATTATCAAAATAGTATTTATAAGTATAGATATAAATAAAAAGCGAGATAATAGTTTGCTTATCTCGCATTTAAATAGTGGCTAGAAGAATGAAATTTGCCCTATTTTTCGGAAGATTGGGCTTATTGATTAGCCTTATTTGCAGCTTCTTCAGCCTCTTTAGAAAGTTGGATTGAAAGTGCTGAAGCTGCTTTTGATTCTTCAGACAACTTCAGGGCTAACTCTGCAGCGGCATTAGATTCATCCATTTTTTGTTTAGAAAGTTTTTCAGCCTCTTCACCGCCTTGACTTAACACAGTCTGTGCCTCTTGCTGTTTTTGCATTGCTACTTTTACGGCTTCATTGGCTTGAATGGATTTATCTTGAGCAACTTTAGCCGTGTCAATCGCTTTTTGGGATTTTTCTAGTGCGATCTGTTTGTAGTTTATCGATATTGGTTGTTGAGCAGGTTGCTCTACCGATATTTTAGTTTGTTCAGTTGTTTTAGTTTGCTCTGTCATTTTAGGCTTATCATCACAGGCAGTTAAGACTATTGCTGAACTTAGTACTAACCAAAATGCTTTTTTCATGTATTATCCTCAAAAGATGAATTTATAATAGGCGTTGCATTCTAGACTTAATTTTAGAAAAAGTCATTCTAGTGATAGAAAAATATTTGTACTTTTATAGGAATAGCCAAATTAATAATAAATGCAAAATATTTTGAAAATTTAGCTTATCACGATGATATAGCACTTAAAAACATAGGGAAAATCTATCTCACTTTTTGTTATGCTTTCAATAACTAAAACAATTTTAACGTTTGATAATTATTTTCATTTGAAAAACGTAATAAAAATAGTACTATTACCCATGATGGATAATTGTTGAGCTGTTGAGCGATTATTCAGGCATCCAATCTAATACTTTTTTATAAGGACATATTATGCGAAATTCATTAAAAATTATGACCGCACTTGCACTTGGTTTATTTGCAATGCAGGCTAATGCAAAATTCAAAGTCGTCACCACCTTCACTGTGATTCAAGATATCGCACAAAATGTGGCAGGTAATGCAGCTACAGTGGAATCTATCACCAAACCAGGTGCTGAAATTCATGAATATGAACCTACTCCAAAAGACATTGTGAAAGCACAATCTGCCGATTTAATTTTATGGAACGGCTTAAATTTGGAACGTTGGTTTGAACGTTTCTTCCAAAATATTAAAGATAAACCAGCTGTGGTGGTGACTGAAGGTATTCAACCATTGTCTATTTATGAAGGTCCGTATAAAGATGCGCCTAACCCACATGCGTGGATGTCGCCATCTAATGCATTAATTTATATTGAAAATATTAAAAATGCATTGGTGAAATACGATCCACAAAATGCAGCAGTGTATGAAAAAAATGCCGCTGACTATGCTCAAAAAATTAAACAACTTGATGAGCCACTTCGTGCAAAATTAGCACAGATTCCTGAAGAACAGCGCTGGCTTGTGACAAGTGAAGGTGCTTTCAGTTATTTGGCGAAAGATTACAACTTAAAAGAAGGTTATTTATGGCCAATTAATGCTGAACAACAAGGCACACCACAACAAGTGCGTAAAGTGATTGATTTAGTTCGTAAAAACAATATTCCTGTTGTGTTTAGTGAAAGTACTATTTCAGCAAAACCTGCACAACAAGTAGCGAAAGAAAGTGGCGCAAAATACGGTGGCGTATTGTATGTTGACTCTCTTTCTGCGAAAAAAGGCCCTGTGCCAACTTATATTGATTTGCTTAACGTAACTGTATCAACCATTGTTAAAGGATTCGGAAAATAATGGACTCTTTCTCGACATCAATTTGGGTTAATGATGTAACTGTTCGTTACAATAATGGTCACACAGCTATTCACAATATGACGTTCTCATTAAACAGTGGAACTATTTGTGCATTAGTGGGTGTGAATGGCAGTGGTAAATCCACGTTATTTAAAAGCATAATGGGGCTTGTGAAGCCACAACAAGGTGAAATCAAACTTTGTGATCTGCCAATTTCCCAAGCACTGAAACGTAATTTGGTTGCTTATGTTCCACAATCTGAAGAAGTGGACTGGCAATTTCCTGTGTCAGTGTATGATGTCGTGATGATGGGGCGCTATGGGTATATGAATTTCCTTCGTATCCCCAAAGCGATTGATAAACAAAAAGTTCAAGAGGCGATGCAGCGAGTGAATATTGAACATCTCGCGCATCGTCAAATTGGTGAGTTATCTGGCGGGCAGAAAAAACGCGTATTTTTGGCCCGCGCTTTAGCACAACAAAGTCCAATTATTTTATTGGATGAACCTTTCACTGGCGTTGATGTGAAAACTGAAAATGCCATTGTTGATCTTCTTCAACAGCTTCGAGAAGAAGGTCATCTTATTCTTGTCTCAACTCATAACTTAGGGTCTGTTCCTGATTTCTGTGATCAAGTGGTGATGATTAATCGTACGGTGATTGCAGCAGGGAAAACGGAAGATACCTTTAACCAACATAATTTGGAAATTGTGTTTGGTGGGGTATTACGCCATATTAAATTGTTGGGTGAGGATTTACATAACGATGAAGATAAACGTGCTGTTACCGTCTTGACGGATGATGAAAAAGCCGTTGTATTCTATGGTGAAACTAAACAAGATCCACCTGCACCAACAACAAAGAATTGCCATTTTGAAGACTGTCTTTATAAAAGTGCGGTCGAAAATAAGAAGGAATAGGTGATGTTAGATTTATTGCTCGAACCTTTTTCCTATGATTATATGCTCAAGGCAATGATCTTGAGTACGGCAGTTGGTGGGATTTGTGCTTTTTTGTCTTCATATTTAATGCTTAAAGGCTGGTCTTTGATTGGCGATGCGCTTTCTCATTCCGTTGTTCCTGGTGTCGCTATTGCTTATGCCTTTTCTTTGCCTTATGCACTTGGTGCATTTTTTGCCGGAATTTTAGCCGCACTTTCCATTCTTTGGATTAAATCCATTTCTAAACTGAAAGAAGATGCCGTTATCGGGTTTATTTTCAGTACTTTCTTTGCATTAGGTCTATTGATCATTTCTTTAAATCCAACAGCAGTAAATGTGCAAAGTATTATTTTAGGCAATATTTTAGGCATTGCTGATGAAGATATTTATCAAGTGGCAATTATCATCGGTATTTGTTTAGTATTGCTTTTATTATTCTGGAAAGATTTACTGCTGATTTTTTTCGATGAAACCCAAGCGATTACAGTCGGTCTTTCTCCATTATTTTATAAAATTTTATTTTTTACATTATTGAGTGCTTGTGTGGTAGCTGCATTGCAAACTGTCGGCGCGATTTTAGTGATTGCGATGGTTATTACCCCGGGTGCGACGGCATATTTACTGACAGATAAATTCAAAACCTTGTCAATCATTGCTATTATTTTAGGGGCGGTGACAAGTTTTGTTGGTGTTTATATTAGCTATTATTTAGATGGTGCCACTGGCGGTGTGATTGTGACATTGCAAACATTATTATTCTTGGCTGCTTTCTTATTTTCACCAAAATATGGCTTACTCACTCGTAATAAAAAGGCGGTAGAAAATGTTTGATTGGCTTTTAGAACCGCTACAATTTGAGTTTATGCAAAATGCTTTGTTGACAGCATTTATTGTTTCAATTATTTGTGCGTTGCTTTCTTGCTATTTAGTCTTGAAAGGTTGGTCATTAATGGGCGATGCGATTTCCCATGCGGTGTTACCTGGTATTGTACTTGCTTATTTGGCAGGAATTCCTTTAGCGATTGGCGCATTTTTCTCTGGCATTTTTTGCTCGCTTGGAGTGGGATATTTAAAAGAAAATAGTCGCATAAAAGAAGATACCGCAATGGGCATTGTATTTTCTGGAATGTTTGCCATTGGTCTTGTTATGTTCACCAAAATTCAAACAGAGCAGCATTTAACGCATATTTTGTTTGGTAATGTGTTGGGCGTAAGTCATCAAGAGCTTATTCAAAGTGCGGTTATTTCTGCGATAATTTTTTGTATGATTGTCTTTAAACGTAAAGACTTTTTGCTTTATTGTTTTGACCCAAGTCATGCTCGTGTTGCTGGTCTTTCTCCAAAGATTTTACATTATGGCTTATTAATGTTGCTTGCTTTAACCATTGTAAGCACGATGCAAGTGGTAGGCGTTATTTTGGTGGTGGCAATGTTAATTGCGCCAGGAATTACCGCACTTACGCTCACAAAATCTTTTGATAAAATGTTATGGGTTGCTATTGTCAGTTCCATTACATCAAGCCTAATTGGCGTAATATTGAGCTATCATTTTGATGCGTCAACTGGTGCTTGTATTATTCTGCTACAAGCTGTGTTTTTTGTTATTGCATTAGCTTATAGCAAAATTAAAACAAGATAATTTCTCTTCTTTTAAAAACGGTATAAGCTCATGGTTTGTACCGTTTTTTTTCGATGAAATATTCTTTCAACTTCCACAAAGTATTTATTTTATGTAAGTCATTCTTTATCTGATTTGATGTGTCTTTCCTTATAATTCTCAAAATCTTCTTTAATAAAATTTGTGGCATATCATATTGGTAAAATATTTAACATGAAAGGATTTAACATAGAGAAAAATGAAATTAATAACTATGAAGACAGCGCTGCATACTTTCTAATTAACTATTCAATAAGATAGGTTGTTTTATTTGATTTTAGAACAAACAAAAAGGCGAATCTTTCGATTCGCCTTCATAGTTTCTAATTGTTTAATTAGAAGAATACACGCATACCTACACCGATAGCTTTGTCTTT
>ERZ772909.1882-NODE-1882-length-11128-cov-26.163912_pt1 | contig 11128 bp, 13 predicted proteins | sample MGYA00511137_ERZ772909 | MGnify/ENA primary metagenome ERZ772909 (study PRJEB29015, sample SAMEA2738095) | human oral metagenome | biome: human oral; feature: human-associated habitat; material: saliva | place: China | collected 2270 ... | reverse complement strand
TAGAAAAGCCGTAAGTTTGAAGATTAAAGGATAATGACATGCGTCATCGTAATGGCAACCGCAAATTAAACCGTACTAGCAGCCACCGTGCTGCGATGCTGCGCAATATGGCGAATTCCTTGTTGACTCACGAAACCATCGTGACAACTTTGCCTAAAGCAAAAGAATTGCGCCGCGTAGTTGAGCCCTTGATTACCTTGGGTAAAAAACCTTCTTTGGCAAACCGTCGTTTGGCTTTTGACCGCACTCGCGATCGTGATGTTGTAGTTAAATTGTTTGACGAATTGGGTCCACGCTTTGCTGCTCGTGACGGCGGCTATGTTCGTGTACTGAAATACGGTTTCCGTAAAGGCGACAATGCTCCTTTGGCATTGGTTGAATTGGTTGATAAAGCAGCTGATTCTGCTGAATAAGCACATTAATAAAAAAGCACTACCTGTTTAGGTGGTGCTTTTTTATTTGGATAGACCCTTTCTCATTTCTTAGTGCTACAATTGTCGGAGATTTTCGTACAGTTATTGACACGTTGTAGCTCCCTTTCTCATTTCGCAGTGCTACAATGTACTTTTGAACCGCTTGGCCGCGGTCGGAGTTGTAGCTCCCTTTCTCATTTCGCAGTGCTACAATTAGCACCACCTGCAGCAGTTGCACCGGCCAGTTGTAGCTCCCTTTCTCATTTCGCAGTGCTACAATCATGGTCAGGCGCGCGCGGCGCATTTAAAAGTTGTAGCTCCCTTTCTCATTTCGCAGTGCTACAATAACCTCTTAGGTGTTCCGCTTCGTCGCGGTGTTGTAGCTCCCTTATATATTGCCCCCAATTCAGGGGGGCATTAACATTTGTAAAGCCCCTTTAACCAAAGGGGCTTTGTCATGTTTGAAGATAAGCTGAATCGGATTCAAGCCGCCTGTGCCGCGGGCGCGGCTGACACCGCGCAAGCGGTGGCAGACTCGGACGCGGCAGACTACGGCACATTTTCTCCCCCCTTATCTAACAGGGGGGGAACAAAAAACGCCGAAGCGGTCGGACACTTTCAAGAATCGTTCGAGTGCTACGAACGTTACTTGTTGGATGCCAAAGGCAACATCGTCGCTGTTCCGCTGCGTCGCGGCGTTTCCGATTTCGCCTTTATAGATCAAATCAGTTTTTCATTCCACGAACAAACCTTTTTCGACAAATACGGTACGCGCGTTTCCCTGTTGGAAGACGAAGACTTTGTGCGTGCGGCTTCAATGCTGGCGCAAGAGATTTTCGGTTTCGGCATCTATCAGGAATCTAAAGGCTCGGGCGGTCGTTTTTACGAACGTTGTTGGCTGATGGGTTCGGAAAACGTCCTATATGGTCGGGTTCACTTCGGCGGTCAAAATCAAACCATGCTTGTCGAACTCACCGGCACCGGTTGCAATGCCGCAAAAGCGGGCTGGGAAGCGCGTTTGTTTGATTTTCTCTCAATGGCGACACGCCCCAAAATCACGCGCGTCGATATAGCAAAAGACTTTTTCAACGGCGAATACAGCCCGGAACAGGCAAGAGTTGATCGCAATGCCGGTTTGTTTACCTGCCACAACCGAAAACCTAAAGGCGAATGTATTGGCTCGGATTGGGAAGAAGACGATGTGAAGAACATGTTCAACGGCAAAACCTACGGCGTTGGTTCGCGCGAATCGTCGAAGTACGTCCGTGTCTATGAAAAGGGAAAACAGCTTGGCGATAAGCAAAGCTCGTGGACGCGATTTGAAATCGAGTTCAAATCCAAAGATATCATCATCCCCTTGGAAGTGCTGACCAATCCGGGCGAGTACTTCGGCGGAGCGTATCCGGTGTGCGAACGTTTCTCGCATCAGGCTAGCCGCATTCAAACCGTGAAAGAAAGCAAACAAATCACGGCTGCGAACTACGTCGAGTGGGTTAAAAAACAGTTTGGTCGCGCGGCAAACGGTCTTAAACAAGTTTTTCCCGAGCTTTCCAAAGCCGAATTGTTCGAACTCATCGAACCCGAACACCACAAACTTCCCAAATCCCTTGCGCCCGATGCCTACGATTGCGCTTTCGCGCAAGTCGTTTGGCTGCACCAAGAACCCAAAACCGAAAAACAAGACGAGTTCGGCATGATGGCTCTCTATAACAGCATCATCAACAAAGAACGCGAACTTGACGAAGATTTTGATAACGCGTGGATGTACGACAAGTACGCATACTGTTTTTAAAGGCACATGGCGGCTGCCTGTGAAGCCGCTGAATCATTTTTAAAGGAAAACATCATGAACTTTCAAATGCCCGGTCAAATTGTCGGCGTTAAAAAATTCTCCGGCATGATTGAGGGAAAAACCTTTGACTACTGCCGCCTGATTGTCTCCACACCGCTGGACGCATCCCAAGGCAACGCGCTGGGCAGTTCTACCACTGAATACGACTACGGCGCGTCGGCAAACTTCCAACAGTTCCGAAACGCACAATTTCCGATTGATGCCGTTTTAGATGTGGAAATCGTAACCACAGGCAAAACCCAAAAACTGCGCGTCAACGGCTTCCAACCTGTTAAAAAGGGCTGATTGAATGTTAGAGAAAGTCTATATCGTGCAATCGGCGAACACGGGGGACTTTCTTTATTTGTCTCCCGAAACAGGCGACATTGGTCATACGCGGCTCGTAGCCAATGCCGGGCTTTTCTTCGACTTTGAGGAAGCCGTAACCGCCGGGCTCTCGGAAATCGGCAGCCAGCATGAATTTGTCGTGTTCGGTTTCATGAAAGAAATCGACTGAACCCTTTCAGACTCCGGGGCAGTCTGAAACACCGTTCCCGCCCCTAACCGACTTTTTTTCACATAAAGGAAAACATCATGAACATCATGACTCTGAAAAAGAAAGCGCAGTACGCGCTGGCAACCGTAGCCGTTACCGTGATGGCTGCTCCCGCAATGGCTGACGGCTCTTTGATGGACACAGTCAAAACCGAGCTTTCCGATCTGAAAGCAGGCGTGCTTGCAATCGGTGCGGTCGTTATCGGCATCGGTATCGCATTTGCAACCATTCGCGTTGCTAAACGTGGCAGCAACCAAGTCGGCTAAACACCCGACAAGGTTCGGCATGGGGGCGAAAGCCCCCTTTTGAACAAGGAAAAACGCAATGGGCTACCTTGTCGGCAGAATCTGCCATCAGACGCAAGAACAGGCGCAAAACGCTATCATGAGCCAAGTCGTACCATCCATTGACGCAAACGGCAAATTAAACGCACCGCATTACAACGGTACTGATTGGACGTTCAACGGACAGAGTGTAAAACTTACCTTTCCCCAATGCACCTACGGCGAGTATGCCGATTTTGGCTTGATGATGGGTGAAACCATGGTTAGCGCCATGTCATCCGTTTTAATTGTCGTCGCCCTGCTGAAAGCCATCAAACTGATTTGACGAGAAAGAGCATGAATGACACCCGAAGCAGAATTTTTAAGCGCAATCGCACCAAGCCTGTTTACCTGTTTGTGCTTGTATCTTTTTGTGCGCAGTCTGTAACCGCACCTGTTGCCGCCCTTGCCGACGTACCGCCACCACCCCCAAATCCGCCGCATTACCAAAATAGCGGTTTCCCCAGCGAGCGCGCATTAAAAAATATGGGCTACGACGCAAAAAGCGGCGTATGGCGCGTGAACGAAACCAAACAGGGCAAAGCCAAGGTAGAAAAATACGGCAACACCATCAAAGGCGAGCAGGCTAAGAAAGCAACTGTAACGGGCAACTACGGCGAGAAAGCAACTATCAGTACAACGCAAACCCAGAGTGTAAATGTTGGGAAAATTGAGACCGTATTAGGTGGAACGCTTGCGGCTGCTACCGCTGCAGGTGGTGCAATCGGTTCAGATTTTGCAGCCAGCGCATATCAAAATGCAAAACAGGGGGATTGGGGAGGTTTTGCTAGAGATGCTTTTGGCGCAGTTTTAGAAGGTTTATCTAAACTTGATTTCACAGGCTTAGGTAGTGGAATTAATCAATTTTTAAATAAAACAGGTATTAGAGAGGGAGCATCAGCAGAACAATTAAAACAAGCATCCGACAAAGCCGCCGCAGCCCAAGCACAAGCCGAACACGCAGGCGATTTTCGCGCAGCCGTAGCCAACGCAGCAGCAGCCAAAGCAGCCCAAGGCGCGGCAGAAGCAGCTAAAAAAGCAGAAGCAGAAAAACAGGCAGAAAAAGAAGCCAACGCAAAAGGGCTTTATGCTTATGATTTAATTCTTATGAAGACTTTTCAACCAAACGTTTACAAATTTGAAGCTTCAACTACATATAAAAGTTACAAGGTTTATTCAAATAATCCTAATTATCATGTATTTTCAAACGGTTTTATAACGAATAGTGTTATTGGCCATAACTATGATCCTAGTAGAGATTATTCGTTTTCTACTGGTTTAGAAAATCCGTCAAGAATTAGTTTAGAAATTCAAAATCTTCCTAAAGAAAGTAGAATTTATTATGAGATTAGTTCATACCCCGCAGGCAGCCCAGATATTCCCGATGCCGCCAAGAATGCCGGTCAGGTCAATCTGTCAGATTTAACCCTAAATCAAAAAGAGATGATCGACATTCTGCGCCGCATGTTGGAAAGCAACCAAACCAATCATGCCGAGTTAATGAATCAGCTTTCACGCATGGGCAACGCCGTACCCAGTGCCACGGAAAGCAACACATATACCCCTGCTTCCGCCACGTCCGCACCGTACACACCGGCAGGCAGCAACACCGCCCAGCAAACGCGTTTTAATATGGATGCGCAAGGCAACATCACCGCCGAAACCGTCGCACGTCCAGATTTGAAACCGAACAGCAGCCAAGCCCCGACACGTTCGCCGATTACCCCCGACACACCGGCAAAGCCGTCGGAAACCGAACCGGGTAAAAACCCAAGTACCCCCACGAGACCGACAACCCCGACAAGTCCCACGACACCGGCAAACCCAAACGGCGAAAGCACCACAAGCAACCAAAACCAAGAGCAGAACAAAGAATTTTGCCAAGCTAATCCGAGTGCCTCCATTTGCAAAGATTTGGGCGACGGCGACTATGAAGACATCGAGATACCCGAGCAGCAACTTGATTTGAATCTGAAACCGCTGGATGTGTTCCGTTCCGACGGCGTTTGTCCCGCGCCTGTTTCCATCAAAATGGGTGGCTTGGGTTCGTTTGATTTTGGTTATGACGAACTGTGCAACGTGCTGCGGATGTTGCGCCCGATACTCATCATCTGTACCGTCATCACATGCAGTTTTTTTGCATACAACGCCGCAAAGGAGCTTTGAGATGTGGGGTAAACTGCTTACAGGCGTATTGACTACCGTTGCAGGCAAAATCATTGCCGCATTGGGCTTGTCGTTCGTTTCCTACGTCGGATTGAACGAAGTTCAAGGCTACTTGCTGGATACAGTGCAAAGCCAAATTGGCGGCATTCCCGACGTAGCTTTGAATCTTGCCTACATTGCAGGTTTGGGCGTGTGCCTTAACTGGATATTCGGCACATTCGCATTTGTAACATCACTCAAAGCCATGTCCAAACTCTCGGCAGGCATCACAAAAACCAAGTGATGCCGTCGGAAACCAAAGGAGCGCAAAATGATTTACCTGATTACAGGCATACCCGGTTCGGGGAAGACCCTTAAAATGATGTCCGATTTAATGAACCGCAAAGACTTGCAGGGCAGGCCCGTCTTTCTAGACAGCGTTCCCGAAGTGGATGAAAAAATCATTCCGCATTTCAAAGTCCCAGACGGCGAGAGTATGCAGACTTGGCACAATTGGGCACCTACTGGCGCGATTCTCGTCATAGACGAATGCCAACGCGTATTCAGACCGCGCCCTAGCGGCTCGAAAGTACCCGAACACGTTTCAGAGTTGGAAACGCACCGGCACAAAGGCATAGACATCTTCCTTTTAACCCAGCATCCTCGCCTGATAGACGCAAACGTCCGCAACCTTATCGGGCATCACTGCCATATCAGCAAAACAAATTTAGGCTTGCGCCGCATGGTCGAGTGGAACGCCTGCGGCGATCCGCAAAGCCGCCAAAGCATCGCCGAGGGCGTGAAAAGTGTCTATACCTTGGATAAAAGAGCGTTCGGCGTTTATAAGAGCGCGGAAGAACACACCAAAATCAGAACCAAGCTTTCACGCGCCGTTTATGTCTTCCCTGCCGTCTTGCTGGCAATCATCATCGGCGCATACTATGCCTATGGTTCGTGGAACAAAATCAACGAGAAGAAACCGCGTATAGCCCAAAGCCAAGCAGTGGCAACCGCAACAACCAACGTACCGCAGGTACAGGCAGCCACAGCAACGCAAAACGCACCCGAAACCAAACCGACACCCAGCCCCGAAGAGCAGGCAAAAGCCCAGAAAGCCGCCTATATCACCGCAGACGATTTCACACCGCGCATTCAAGGGCAGGCCTACACCGCGCCCATTTACGACGGCATGAACAGAGCCGTCAAAACCATGCCTTACCCAGTCGGATGCGTGAAAAGCGGTAATTCGTGTACCTGTTATACCGAACAGGCAACGCCGATAAAAGACTTGCCCAAATCACAATGCCTTGATTATGTTGAAAATGGCATATACAATCCCTATAAGGCTGCCGCGCCCGAAGCTGCTCAGGCAGCAGGGATACCGCAAAACGCAGGCGGTGCGCAGGTCTTGGCGATGAGCGGCGAAAGCCCCGACATGCTGAAACACGATGCAGGGGCGGCAAAAAAGTTTGATGTTGCAGGTGGCGGCGTGGTAAACGGCGGTGTGCCTGCTTTTTAAAGGGGGATAGCGGATTGAATAGCGGACTTGCATTTTTTCTTGGCGTTTGGGCTGCAACAACCTACGAAAGGAAAGGCTGGCGCGGATTTTTAAAATATTTTGTACTGCCGATTTGTATAATTCAATTATTTGTAGCGATTGTAATAGTTTATTCGGAATATTATTAATTGTTGTTGCCATTTAAATTCTGATTCAAAAGAAACCTATCCCAAGGCAAGGGGTGGACGTCCGTAAACCTTTGTAAATAAAGTGTAAAACGTGCTTTTGTTTTACACTTTATTTACAAAGGTTTATGGATACCCCTTGCCGCCCTGCCAAAAGAACACACTCTGCCGCAAGGGCAGGTGGTAAGGCGTGGCCTTTTGCGCCGTCCCTCTGCCCCCGCGGCGTCGCAAGTGAGACCAGGGGTGTAGGGGGCAGAGCCCCTTGCGAACCGTTCCGTAACAGCAACGATTGCCAAAATCCGAAACCTTTGCCATACTAAAACCGTTGTCGACTAGCTAACGGCAACAAAAACCGCCGAACCTGAAAGCTCCCATGCCACAAGGCAGAGAGAAAGAAAAGGACGGCGGTTTTCGTTTTTGGGAAATTGGGAAGTATCAAAGACCGAGAGTCTGCACAATAAGGGCAATCACATGAGAAACACCGTAGGATTGGACATATCCAAAAACACCATAGACGCAACCGCCCTAATCGGCGGCAGCACCGCATACAAACAGTTTCAAAACCATGAGAAAGGACATCACGAACTCAAAGATTGGATACAGCAGCAAAACGGCGAATCCGTTCATATCTGTATGGAAGCCACCGGCACATACTACGAAGACGCGGCAGCCTTTCTAAGCACGCATCACACCGTCTGTCAATCCCCTGAAAATCAGCAAGTACGCCGAAAGCAAACTGAGCCGCACCAAAACCGACAAACGCGATTCACGCCTGATTGCCGACTACCTGCAATCACTCAAAGACGACGAACTCAATCCCTATCATCCCCCAAGCGCACACAACGCCAAACTCAAACGGCTGACCGCCTTTTACAGCCAGCTCCAAACCGAACACACCGGACACAAAAACCGACTTTCCGCCGCCAAAGACGAAACCGTCAAAGCAACAACAGAAGCAATCATCGCCTTTCTCGGTGAAAAGCTGAAAGAAACCAAGCAGGCAATCGAAGCACTCACCAAACACGACAAAAACGCAAAACGCCTGCAAACCATCCCAAGCATCGGTAAACTCACTGCCGCCGTCCTGCTCTACTTCCTGACAAACTATGACTTCAAAAATGCCAACAAACTGACCGCCTTTGCTGGATTGAGTCCGCAAAAGAAACAATCCGGCACGTCCGTCAACGGCAAAGACAAACTCACCAAGTACGGCAACCGCAAACTGCGTGCCGCGCTCTTCATGCCCGCTATGGTTGCCTACCGCGATAACGTATTTCCCGACTTCATCAGACGGCTGACCAAAAAAGGCAAACCCAAGAAAGTCATTATCGCCGCAATCATGCGGAAATTACTCGTCATCGCCTATCATCTGCACAAAACGCAAACCGACTACGACAAAAACCGCTACGCCCGAATAGCTTAAAGGCGCGGCGCACAAAAAAGGACGGTTGTAAACCGCCCTGCCTTGTTGCGCCTGTAAAATGTTGCAAAACTAAATAACCAATATAATCAACAAGATATAATAATAATTTACATTTAGGGTTGTCATATATCTAAGTATCTTTCTCATTTCGCAGTGCTACAATTCTTTTAGTTTGAACCAACTACACCGCCATGTTGTAGCTCCCTTTCTCATTTCGCAGTGCTACAATAAAAAGCCCAGCGAGAAAAGCAGGCATTGGGTTGTAGCTCCCTTTCTCATTTCGCAGTGCTACAATTTTGCGGTTTTTGCTCCCGATAAAAAAGCAGTTGTAGCTCCCTTTCTCATTTCGCAGTGCTACAATGCCACTTCCAGTTGGCGCCCACCTTACGGGGTTGTAGCTCCCTTTCTCATTTCGCAGTGCTACAATACTGATTTCCGACCCATTAACAATTTGTCTGTTGTAGCTCCCTTTCTCATTTCGCAGTGCTACAATGGAAACAAATTTATTTGAAAGCCTTTGGAGGTTGTAGCTCCCTTTCTCATTTCGCAGTGCTACAATAAAGAAGAGCAGGAAGAGAGCATTAGACGGGTTGTAGCTCCCTTTCTCATTTCGCAGTGCTACAATAAATATATGAAAGAGTAATCATGAAATACGGTTGTAGCTCCCTTTCTCATTTCGCAGTGCTACAATCTTACCGTTATGCGTCCCATTAAGCCAATCGTTGTAGCTCCCTTTCTCATTTCGCAGTGCTACAATTCCGCCACCACCGCCATGGCTTCCGCCACCGTTGTAGCTCCCTTTCTCATTTCGCAGTGCTACAATATCGGTTTACTACGAGTAGGCGTACATCATGTTGTAGCTCCCTTTCTCATTTCGCAGTGCTACAATTTTGCTTTCAGAGTTTGGAAAGCTTCCCAGGTTGTAGCTCCCTTTCTCATTTCGCAGTGCTACAATAAACGATTTAAGCGATGCAATAAATGCGAAGTTGTAGCTCCCTTTCTCATTTCGCAGTGCTACAATGGCCGTCTGAATACATATCCTCAGCAACATGTTGTAGCTCCCTTTCTCATTTCGCAGTGCTACAATTGGTAGCGGTGTTTGGGTTTGTAACCAGTGGTTGTAGCTCCCTTTCTCATTTCGCAGTGCTACAATTGATGTCGGCATGATTACCATCGATATGCGTTGTAGCTCCCTTTCTCATTTCGCAGTGCTACAATAATTACAAAAGCTAATTGCAATTCTTTTGCGTTGTAGCTCCCTTTCTCATTTCGCAGTGCTACAATATTTTCGGGAAAACATTGATGCCCGTATTAGTTGTAGCTCCCTTTCTCATTTCGCAGTGCTACAATCATTAAATAAATCGCTCTTTAACTGATTGCGTTGTAGCTCCCTTTCTCATTTCGCAGTGCTACAATCAGAGTAAACCTCCGTCTTCTTTGGGCTTGGTTGTAGCTCCCTTTCTCATTTCGCAGTGCTACAATGGGTTTACCATGATTATCTGTAAAGAACAAGTTGTAGCTCCCTTTCTCATTTCGCAGTGCTACAATCGTGGGTGTTGTGTCAATAAAAAAATGTCTGTTGTAGCTCCCTTTCTCATTTCGCAGTGCTACAATTGGAAGCAGAATCACGTTCTACATCGATCAGTTGTAGCTCCCTTTCTCATTTCGCAGTGCTACAATACCTCAACGGGAAACCCTTATTCTATAAGGGTTTCCCATTTTATTTGGTCTAAAAAATAGGACTTAAAATAATAATAGTTGGTCGGAATTTACCCTTTTTTCTTGGGTTTTCAGCTCTCCCAACAGCAGTTTCATGGTGGCATATTGCTTTTCTGTTACTTCCAAACAGCGGATTGAACCTTCTTGCGGTAGGTTTGCACATAGTCTATTGTGGTGTTTTTGCAACGAATCTCGACCTTTGACAATACGACTGTATACGGAAAGCTGGAGCATTTGGTATCCATCTTTTAATAGAAATTGGCGGAATTGATTAGCGGCTTTGCGCTTTGCCGCTGTGGTAACAGGTAGGTCGAAGAAGACAATAATCCTCATAAATTTGGCCTCACTCATATTGGTATTCTTTCAATGGCAAGATTTCAGGTAGTTTCAGCTGTTTGGCGTTTTTATTGGTTACGCTGGCTTGAAATGAGGAAATCATTTGGTCTATGGCAGCCAAGGTGCTGAAATGTTGTCGTTCGATACAGATTTGACAGTGAAGGGTTTTGATAAGGTTTTGTTTGATGTTAGGGGTCAGATTAGTTTTCAGACGGCCTTGTTCATGCAAATGTATAACGACCAGGTCGGCCAATGGGCGTAAGGGTTCGATAAAGTCATCGGCGAGGTTGAATGGATTTAGTTCGCTTCTATGAAACAAGCCTAATGCAGGCAACCATCCATATAAGGTCAGGGCGCGTGCAACTGCTGCACGGAGTACGGCGTAGGTGTAGTTCAATGCGGCATTGACGGCATTGTTGTCATTGCGAGTAAACTTTTCTCCAAAGAGGGCTTGGAAGTAGAGGGCGGCAGCTTGGGCTTCACGGTTTCCTGTATCGCCCGAACGGACTTCGACCGCCAAAGTGCGCAGCCGTTTGGCTGCAAGATCATTGCCTGTTTCGTCTGCGACAAATGCTTGATTTAGGATTTTTTGGCGGATGATATGTTGCCAGAGTTGCTTTTTTAAGGGTTCGCTTATATTCAGCTGCAGCTTGAGGATTTTAAGTTGGCGGTGATATTGGGCATAAGGCAGCCATTGTC
>ERZ772909.1861-NODE-1861-length-11206-cov-6.247601_pt1 | contig 11206 bp, 6 predicted proteins | sample MGYA00511137_ERZ772909 | MGnify/ENA primary metagenome ERZ772909 (study PRJEB29015, sample SAMEA2738095) | human oral metagenome | biome: human oral; feature: human-associated habitat; material: saliva | place: China | collected 2270 ... | reverse complement strand
AGGACAGGCGCGGGCCGCCTTCTTCCTGGCTACGCTCGTCGACCATGGCGATGTACGGGGCGACGTCTTCCCAGGCGCGCACGAATCCCTCGCGCGTGATCGGGTGGCCCTCGAGGGAGATGCGTTCGCGCACGTCGAGCAGGTGCGGGCTCGTGAAGCGGCCCGTCTTCATGCCGAAAGCGGTGAGCAGCGAGTCGATCATGCGCGACGTGGAGGTCTTGCCGTTGGTGCCCGTGATGTGGATCGACGGGTAGGAGCGCTGCGGGTCGCCCAGGATGTCAAGGGCGAGCGTGACGCGGTCCAGGGTGGGGTCGATGTCGTGTTCGGGGGCGCGCGCGACGATGGAGCGGTAGATCTCCTGCACGCGTTCGTCGAGGGCCATGTCTTCCTCGGCGCGGGCGAGGGCGGCCTCATGGGAAGCGCGCTCGTCGCGTGCCTCGGCGGCGTCGTCGGCGAAGTCCTCGTCCACCTCTCCCTCGATCTCTGCGAGCACGGAGGGGTCGGGGCCCAGCAACAGGGAGTTCTCCACGAGGGCGCGCAGGGCGGCCTCGCGTTCGCTCTCCTCGACCTGCGGGGCGCTCGTCTCCCCCGCCTGGGTGTCCTCGGCCTCGTCGGCCGCTTCCAGGTACGGGATCAGGTCGGCCGGGATGCCGCCGCGCTGGTCGTCGTGGGCGGGGTCTTGCCCGAAGAACGATTCGCCTGCCATGTGTCCTCCACTTCTCGCGCTGTCCCGGCCATTTTACCGGCCCGCTCGGCGCGGGCGGCCTGTTCAGCCGGTCACGGCGCGTTGCCGCGTGTTTGTCGTGCGTTGGTCGAGCGTCGTCATCGACGAGGCCGGGGTACCTCGCTCGGGTCGTGCGCCGACGCTCGGGACCTCCGGGAGGCGGTTACTCCTTGCTTCCACGAGCGGACCGTTAGGATTGTGCCCATCGCTTCGATCCCTTCATGGAGGTAACACGTGGGTAAGTGGTTTGGTCAGGCAAACGAGATCGAGGAGCTGCGCGCCGAGAACCGCCGACTCAAGGAACAGGTGGCGACCCTTGAGGCGCGCCTGCGCGCGGCCTACGCCGACGCCGGCATCACGGCCCTGGCCGGGCCCTCGCCTACTCCCGAGGCCGCAGCTCCCACCGCGCCCCCTTCTACCGCCGCCGCGCCTTCCCCTGCCACGGCCTCGTTCCCGGAGCTGAGCGCCGCCGAACTCGACATGGTGGCCGCGGGTCGCAAGATCGCGGCGATCCAGTCCTACAAGGGGCGCACCGGCGTCGACCTGAAGACCGCGAAAGCGGCGATCGACGCGGTGCCCAAGGCCCCGTCCGCTGGCCTGGAGCTGACGAGTGCAGAGCTCGACCTGGTGGCGGCCGGTGAGCTCTTCAGCGCGGTCAAGGCCTACAAGGACCGCACGGGCGTCGACCTGAGGACCGCCAAGGCGACGATCGACGCGGTCCGCTGAGCACCAGTAACCTCATTTCCCGCCTATCACGAGGTTTGCTTCACACCGCAGCTGGTTGGAAAGCTGTTGTTTCCCGGTTGACGCTCACTCATGCGGATAGGTTGCGCGCATGCGGATAGGTTATTCGGATACGGATAGGTTATTAACCTATCCAGATGTTCATAACCTATCCGCGTGTTCATAACCTATCCGCATGAAGGCATCCACCGGCCACAGCGCGTTATCTTGGACAGCGATACCGGGTTCATCAACGAGGCCGGGGCGGGGCACGGTCATCGCCTGTCCTCATGCTCGGCGGGCCAACCGCTCTGATAGGATGCCGCACACAGCGCGGCATCGCGCATTGTGACAACGCTAAGGAATCAACATGCTACTCGTTGGTGAACACGAGGAAGACGGCTGGATCCAATCCACCTTTACCCTGACCTACCGCGTCGCGTGGGAGCAGCTGCTCCTCGCCGTGTATGGGGCCTACCGCTACTTTTCCGATCCCGAGGTCCTGGTGGACGGCAAGCCCGTCGAGATCGGCACCCCCGAGGAAATCCTCACCATCGCCGAGGACCGCAACATCATGCTGCGTGGCATCTCGACGGTCATTACCGCGCCCCTGATGATCAGCTTCTACAATCAGGTGCAATTCGTCAACGTGTCCGTGGCTGCCGTCAACGACGAGTTCCGCGACACCAACTACGAGAAGTACAACAAGTCGATGGGTCAGCTCATGGACTCCATGGAGATCATGATGCACCTGCCCGCGCCCACAGCCAAGGAAGAGCCCGCCGTCAGCGACACACCGGCCGCCCAGGAAGCCGCACCGGACCCCGACGAGGTCTCCGCGCAAGCGCCCGCTGGCGACGAGCCGTCGGCCGAGGATGCACAGCCCGCCGACGAGGAGCTGTTTGCCTCGGACGAAGACGCGCAGGAACAGCCCGTCGCCGAGGCCCAGGCGTCCGCCGAGGAAGAGCCCACCGTCAGCGACACCTCGGCCGCCCAGGAGGCCGCGCCGGACACCGACGAGGTCTCCGCGCAAGCGCCCGCTGGCGACGAGCCGTCGGCCGACGATGCACAGCCCGCCGACGAGCAGGTTTCTCCCCTCTCGCGCCTATCGATGGAGCTCGGCATCCCCCAGCCGCCCGCCTGACCTTCAGGAGCTCGCACCATTCCTGTGGTACCCGCCCTGACGCCCTCGCGCGACAGGGCGATGCGGGCGCCGCACCACCTCGAACCTCGACCTCACCGCCAGCAAACGGGGGGAATTGCACCATGAGAGGCACGACACGCCGGCGACACGTCGGCAGGATGCTTCTAATAGTGCAAAACCCCCACCATTACCCCGGCGTCACGCTCCCTCACTGGCGCCATGCTCCCTCACCAGTGCAGGGCAGCCCGGCGGAGCACCGATAAACGCCGGGAGGGCGTCGCCGACGGGGCCTGCTGCACAGGCGCGGGTAGGACGGGCGCAGATAAACGCCAGAAAGGCATCGCCGACAGAACCGGGGCAGGGGAACGATCGACCAGCTCCACGACGACGCTTGCTGCCGATGAGGCGAAATACCCGATCAGGTTGAATCCTCCCGATGGGGTTGATCCAGTCTGAGGCGCTGCGGCGCGGGCGTCCGAGCGCAGGCATCCTCCCTCGACGACGCCTGGGACTAACTCCCAACCAACACGCTCTGTCCTACAGCCCGGCAATCACTCCGGTCAACACCCGGGGACACTTGTGCTTTCGATGCTCACGTCGAATGTCGGTTTGCCGTCGGCGTCAAGGATGAGCGACGCCGACTCATCGAGCCTCAGCGACGCGACCGCGACTGACGGTACTGACCGGAGCACACTGCCCGACGTATTAGGACGAATCAAAAACGAGAGGTCCGACTTGAACTTGTTTGGTTCATAGTCCACGCTCTCGACACTGACAGGCTCGCTCTGAACTTCCAGGACCGCCAGATTGCGGCTCTGCAGTGGAACCGGACAGCCACGATCAAGATTCCCTGCGGGAGTCACGCACGCGTGAGTCTTCTCCTTGATCGCTGCGAGTGCCGCCGCACGAACGTCCGGGGTGTACTCGGTGTTCACCTCGACATCCATCACATCAGAGTCTGCTGAACGCCCGTCGTTTCCCTTCGCAACAACCGCGACCGAATCAGCCGTGACGTACTTGCTGGACAATTCCGGTTCCAGGTTGTAGGTACCGGGGTAGAACGCCAGGAGGGCCCACCGCCCAGTGTTATCGGTCGTCAGCGGAGCAGTAGCTTGCACATTGTCGATGGTCATGCCCTCCACGTTGCGTCCCGTCACGTAGATTCGAGTGATGAGGGGATCGAGAATCTCCCAGTTGTCGAAGAATCCTAGCGTCGACTCCCTCTTCATGACCCGGAAGGTCTGCGAAAAGTTCTCTCCCCTGACGCTCATCGTAGCCCTGACCTGATGCAGAGAGGACGAGGAGTCCTCATCCGTGTCAACGATTTCCTCGACAGTCAAACGGTTGGGCGTGGCCCCGAGGGCCTCATCCGTCAAGAACACGCGTTGCTCGCTGGGAATGCCCGGATCGACCATCCGCGAGGCGGCACTGGCCTGCCCACTGGACAGCAGACCGAGATAGCGCCGAACCTGAGCCTCGGGAGTGCGCATTGCTCGGGCAACAACGAGGCCTGCCACGCCCACGCCGATCAGCGCGATCACGACGGTGAAGGCGATGATCATACCGTACGGACGACGCTTGCGGACCGCAGCTGTCGGATAAGCGCCGGGTTCTGGCCCGCCGACTTGTCCGGTGGACACGCGCACGAGGGTTCCGTCCTCTAACAAGCGAACTTGCGCCCTCTGCGCGCCGGTAACGCCATCGTACGACGACGCGCCGACACTCGACATGTCCGCTCCGAACCGCGCGAGCGGATCTCCGTTGTGGGGGTATCGACTCGTACCCATGTGTCACTCCTGACCTCTTGAGCAGCGGTGCGCCGTGTCGTAACCAACGAGTACTTCCTCGCTACATGGTTACCCAGACAGGGCTAACGTTAAGCACCGGGACCACGAAAGTCAAAACACCAGGTGGCGGAACGGGAATCACCGCTGATCCACCCCACGACCGCGCGAACAGGCCGCGAATGACACCTCGCTGCCCGCCGGGACCTCGTGAACACGGGTCGAGCGGGCAGCGAGGGATACGAGCGCTACAGGAGCCCGGCCGCCAAGTCGAGCGGCGTACCGAAACGGTGATTCGTCAACGACACCGCCTGCTCGCGCAGGAAGGGCAGCAGCTCGGCGTGCGGGCACGTCGTCACGGCACTGGTGTACAGAGCGATGTCGGGGCTGCCAGCGCTCACGCGGCAGGCATGCACCCACCGATCCTGCGCGGACTCCTCGCGCGGACCAAGGACGCGCACGCGCAGCCCCAACCCGCCGGAGGCGGCCAGAGCGGCGAGTCGAGCATCCCACGTCTGTTTGTCGTCGACGCTCACCTCGACGCCCGCGGCCTCGATAGCGACCGCCATCGAGTAGGGCAGCTGATCGGCAACCGACAGGGTGACGGGGCCGCCAGCGAGGATACCCGCCGCCATCACGCGCGCGATATCCGCCAGGGCGCTCCCCCGCTCTGCTCGGACGAGGACTGTGGCCGGGCGGTAGCGCAGGATGTTACGCTCGCACGCCAGGCCCGTGACGTCGCGGTTGACCCCGTAGTCGCTGGCCCAGGCGGCGGCATCGGCCACGATGGCGCGATGCAGCTGCGCCAGGTCCGCCGCTCCCAGGTGCTCGCCCGCCGCGTCGTACAGGGCGAGCACGCGGGCCGACAGACCCGTGCTCTCCCGCGCATCGTGTTCTCCCGCGAGCTGATCGTGGGCAGGTTCGATATCGCCCAGGCCCAGCAGGTAGGAGGGACCGCCCGCCTTCGTCGTCGAACCGATCGCGGAGCGTTTCCACCCACCGAAGGGCTGGCGGCGCACGATGGCCCCCGTGATGCCGCGGTTGACGTAGAGATTGCCCGCTTGAATGCCGTCCAGCCATTGAGCTAGCTCGTCGGTATCCAGGGTGTGGAGCCCGGAGGTGAGGCCGTAGTCGACGGAGTTCACCGCCTCGATGGCGTCCTCAAGCGTGTCGACGCGCATGACGCCGAGGACGGGCGCGAAGTACTCGGTGAGATGGAACTCGCTGCCGGGAACGACTCCCGCGCGGATGCCCGGCGTCCACAGGCCGCCTCCCAGGCAGCGGGGCTTGAGCACCCAGTGTTCGCCGGGTCCTAGCGTGGTGAGTCCGCGCAGGGCCTTCTCGTCGTCGGGCACGACCACGGGTCCCACCTGGGAGTCCAGGGCGGAGGGCGCACCGACCCACAGCGATGCTGCGGCGTCCACGAGCTGGCGCGCGATGCGCGCGGAGTGTCCGGCTGACCCAACGAGGATCAGCAGGGAGGACGCCGAGCACTTCTGGCCGGCGTGTGCGAACGCCGAGGAGACGATGTCGCGCACGGCCAGGTCGGGGTCGGCCGACGGGGTCACGATAATGGCGTTCTTGCCGCTGGTCTCGCCCAGCAGATGCATGTCGGGTTTCCACGACTTGAAGAGGCGCGCCGTCTCGTAGGAGCCGGTCAGCACGACACGGTCAACCCGCTCGTGGGTCACCAGGTGGCGTGACACGTCCCCGTCCTCGAGGGGGGCGAGCGCCACCAGGTCCTTGGGGACTCCGGCCTCGTGGAAGGCCGCGACGAGCTCCGCGGCACAGCGCTTGGCGGGAGGCGCCGGCTTGAGGACGACGGCGCTGCCCGCGGCCAGTGCAGCCGCGACGCCACCGGTGGGGATGGCCACCGGGAAGTTCCAGGGTGAGGCGACGACGGTAACGTCCACGGGGACGAAGCGTGCCCCCGCCATGTGTGCCTCGTCGGTAAGCTGCAGCGAGGCATCCGCGTAGTGGTGGCAGAAGTCGATGGCTTCGCTCACCTCGGGGTCGGCCTGGTCGATCGTCTTGCCAGCCTCGGAGCCGGCGACTTCGATGAGCTCGCCTCGGCGCGCGGCGAGGACGTCGCCGACGCGGTGCAGCGCGGTGGCTCGCTCCTCGGGGGCCAGGGCCTGCCAGGCGTGGGCGGCCTTGGCGCTCGCATCGATCAGCGCGTCGATTGCCTCGCGCGTGGCCAGGGCCTGGGCGCCCTGACGCACGGTCTCCTCCCCTCGCGTCGAGTCCGGGATGGCCTCGGCGATGTCGCGCGCCCACTGGCGGTTGGCGGCCAGGGCGGGGTCGGAGTCAGCCTCCGAGGAGAAAGGCCGACGGGCGCGCTCATCGAGGCTCCCCTGTTCGACCGGGACGCCGCCGTCGCGCTCCGCGAGACGGTTCTGGGAGCGGTTGGGAACGGGGATGGGCGCGTGCGGATCCACGTCGGACAGGGCGGCGAGGAATCGGTCGCGCTCTCGAGCGAACACGTCCTCGTTGGTGGCGATGTCGAAGACGCCGGACATGAAGTTCTCGGGGGCCGCGTTTTCCTCCAGGCGACGCACGAGGTAGGAGATGGCGACGTCAAACTCGCGGGGGTTGACGACGGGCACGTACAGGAGGAGGGAGCCGACGTCTCGGCGCACGACCTCCTGAATGCCGGTCGCCATGCCGGAAAGCATCTCGAACTCGACGCTGTCCTCGACGCCGCGCGCCGCGCGCAGCTCGTAGGCGAAGGCGATGTCGAAGATGTTTTGTCCGGCCACGCCCAGGCGGATCGCGCGGGTGCGCTCGGGGGTCATCGCCCAGTTGAGCATGCGCTTGTAGTTGGTGTCGGTGGCCTGTTTGGAGGGCCAGGTGGTGAGCTCCCAGCCGTGGATCTCGGCATCCACCCTCTCCATGGACAGGTTCGCGCCCTTGACGATGCGGACCTTGATGCGCGAGCCGCCGGCATCGACGCGCGCGGACGCCCACTCCTGGAGACGTTGAAGGGCACCGAGGGAGTCGGGCAGGTAGGCCTGGAGGACGATGCCGGCCTCGTAGCCGCGCATGTCCGGCTGGTCGAGGATGGCGGTGAACACGGCGATCGTGAGATCCAGGTCCTTGTAATCCTCCATGTCGAGGTTCAGGAAGGTCCCGTTGTCGCGTGCGAGTCGGTAGAGGGGCGCCAGGGCGCGCACGCCATGGGCGACGACCTCGTCGAAGCCCCAGGGGTTATGCGGGCCGGTGACTGCAGAGACCTTGATGGAGACGTAGTCGACGTCCTCGCGCGTGACGAGGCGGGAGACCTCGGCGAGGCGGTGGGCGGCTTCCTTCTCTCCGAGGACGGCCTCGCCCAGGAGGTTGACGTTGAGGCGGTGTCCGCCTGCGCGCAGGCGGGCGAGCGCCGGGCCGAGGCCCTTGTCCGTCGCGTCGACGACCAGGTCACCGACGATCTCGCGGAAGACTCGGCGCGCGATGGCCGTCACGCTGCGCGGCGCCAGGCGCGACGCGCTCGATCCGAGGCCCATGGCGGCGGCGAGCGCCGGGGGCAGGAAGTCCTTGCGTCCCCGTGCCAGTTTCTGGAGGGCCGCGCTGGCCACGTCGAGGTCTGCGGGACGCACGACGTCGTCGACGAAACGGGTGGTGAACGTCAGGCCGTCCGGGTCGGCGAGGATCCGGGAGAGAAGCTTCGCGGATTGAGGTGTAGGTTCGTGGGCCGACTCGTCTGCCCAGCGGCGCGCTCGGGTGACGGCCCTCTCCCCCAGTCTCCACAGGTCATCGGGGCACTGGCGTCCCTTGGCGCCGTGCGTGCTGGGTCGGGGTGGGGTGGGAACGGCGGCGTTCGTCATGCGTGGCCCTCCAGGCTCGGGTGAGTGTCGGATACTCCGCATCACGTGCGCCTCGATCATTGAAGGCGCGTCCTCGCTCAGCGGCGTGCCAGGCTTCCGACTGTGTAAAGCATGCTGGTTTGTCTATCCTAACGCGCCTGAGGGTTCTTAGTGGCGCCGTGGGCGCGTTCGTCGCACCACGGAAGCACGGGACCTAAGCCCCGCGCCCAACACAAGCCATTGTGACATTGGACACAGACAACTGTGATTGCCGTTCTCATGCCTTCTTCGAGCGTGAGGAGGCAACGCTGCAATCAAGAACGAATAAGCCACCGATCCTTGATATCCGAGACGACGCCCGCTGTCACCGCTCGCATGTCGACATCGCGCCCACCATCGGCACGCGAGCACAGCCACTGGACCTGCAAGCCATCGGACAGCGCGACGAGTTTGCGGGCAATCTGTTCGCTCGGCGCGTCGGGATGGACCTCGCCGGCGGCCTTTCCGCGCTCGAGGGTGTCCACCAGGTATTCGATCGTGGCCATCAAATGCTGACGGAACCAGGGGTAGGCCTGATGACTCGCATCGATGACCGCCGCGGACATCGCGGTGTACAGGGCGACGCCATCGGGATGGCGTTGATTATGCGCCACCATCTCCACCCACGCGTCGAGCGCCGCCTCTGTCCCCTTGTCCCCGTCGGGCAGGCGGCTCATCGTGCGCCGATCGCGCTCGTCCAGGACGGCGGCCAACAGCTGGTCCTTCGACGAATAATGATGGAGCAACCCCGCCTTGGAAATATCCGACGCCCGCGCAATATCCGCCAGGGAGGTCGCCACGTAGCCGCGGGTCGAGAAGAGAGTCAGCGCCTCGGCGAGGATGCGCGCCTTCTTGTCCTCAGAACCGGCCTTGGGGCGTCCGGGCCGGCGCGTCGTCGTTACCTGTGCGTCGTTGCTCATGCAGGCTGCTCCACTCTCGCTGTGACAGAGTTACCAACAACCCATCATAGCGTCCCACGCGCCGTGTGCCACCCAATTGGCAAACAACCCTCAACACAAGAAGCGGCGCGGAGCCCTCGCCCCGCGCCGCCCCTTGTCAGAACCCGAATCTCACGTCGAAGACCGGCTTGCCCGCCGAGTCGAGCTGGATCTTCCCGTCGGAGTCCAGCTTGACGGTGACCCTCACCGTCGCTTCCTCGTCGTGAGGAGACTTGTCGAAACCAGAGTCGCTCTGAATGCTGAAGACTGCCTCGCCAGTGTAGGTATCGCTTCCAGGGCCATCCTGCTTCACAGAGGTCGGCGCCGACTTCAGCTCCAGCACCGACAGGTGTTTGGATTGAACGGCGTAGGGGCAAGCCTTGTTGATATTGCCGGGGATCGTCACGCAGGAGTTCGTCAGATCAACAGCGGCGTTGAGAGCCTCCTGGGCGAGCTTGTCGTTATACCGTCCAGTTAACTCCACGGTAGCGCTCGAGGAATTCGTCAGGAAGTCGCTCGCCCCCGCCTTGACGGGCTGCTTGACTGGATCAGCGCTGACGTACTCACCCGTATCGACCGGGGTGAAGGTGTAGACCCCCGGGTAGAACACGAAGGAGGTGCCCGAGGAGTACTTGTTGCCATCGAGAGAAGACGTGACGTCGCCGACGGAGAAACGGTTGACCTTCTCGCCGGTGACGAGCACGCGCGTCACGAGCGCGTCCTCGATCTTCCAGTTCTTCAGGAAGCCCATCGTGGGTTTGGCTGAGGACACACGGAAGGAGTGGGTAAAGCGGTCGCCATCGAGCTGCATCGTGGCGGTGACGATACGAATGTTCCCGCTGGTCGAGTCGGCAACCACGTCCTCGACCACCAGGCGCGCGCTCGCCGAGGCCATGACGTCGTCGGAGAGGAAGCCACGCTGGTCATTGGGCAGGCCGGGGTCGACCATCGCTGTCGCCGCGCTGGCCTTGCCGTCGGCCAGGAGGTCCAGGTACTGGCGCACCTGGGCCTCGGGCGTACGCGTCCAGTTGGCGAACATGAGGCTCACGGCACCCACGAGTCCAAGGACCACGATCGCAACCAGGACGATGGCGGTTCGCTTGACGCGGCGCTTGCTCGTAGTCGACATGGGGGTAAAGGAGAGGGAGCCCTGCACCTGCGGCGTGGGAACGCCAGCAAACTGATCTGCGGGGGCAACCTGGGCGGGCATCTGCTGCGGCGCGGGAGGCGTGGGAACGCCAGCAAACTGATCTGTGGGGGCAACCTGCGCGGGCGCCTGCTGCGCCGCAGGTGGCGCAGGGACGGCGTGGGCTTCGGACACAGCCGGAGCTCCTGCCTCCTCAGGAGCGGGAGGAGGCGTCAGACCGTGGCTATTATCCTCGCTGCTCTGTTTCATCGTTCTTCCTCTCTGCCCCACGTCCGTCATGCGCCCGGAAGCGGACGTCATGGAGTGCCTGGTGGATACAAAAACCGAGCAATTTTCTCACACGCCATAACCTGATTCAACACGCATGCGATACAGGACCGCGCGGCGTGGTTTTCTTCAAGGGGGACACGCATCGCACGAAGCTCAGAGGCGTCCTGTCCGGATCAGACAAGTAGCGGCGCGAGGCATGAGCCCCGCGCCGCTTGTCGCTATCACAGTAACCGCGAGGGTCTCCTGCGCTACGCGCGTGAAAGACGTCCGTGTCGAAGGCGGCGCTGGCCTTAGCGGGATGCGCCCACCCAGAAGTCCGGTGTGCCCTCCGGTGTGAGCTTGAGAGTCCCATCGTTGGCGAATTGGACGTTGACAACCACCGCGGCGTCGACGTCGCGCGTGCCCGGCATGTAGGACTTGTCGGAGTATGTCACCGCGAAAGTGACCTGACCCTGGAAGACCCCCGGGTCCAGGTCCATCGGTTCGAGCGTTGTGGGCATCGTCTTGATGGAGATCGCGCTCACCGCGTCGCTATTGAGAGCGGAGGGGCACTCAGAATTCTGGTTGCCCGGGATGGATGCGCAGGAGTTCAGGAATTCCTTCGCGGACTCGAGCGCCGCTTCCTTCAGTTTGT
>ERZ772909.1857-NODE-1857-length-11222-cov-6.084445_pt1 | contig 11222 bp, 3 predicted proteins | sample MGYA00511137_ERZ772909 | MGnify/ENA primary metagenome ERZ772909 (study PRJEB29015, sample SAMEA2738095) | human oral metagenome | biome: human oral; feature: human-associated habitat; material: saliva | place: China | collected 2270 ... | reverse complement strand
ATTAGGCAAAGAACGTAGCCTTGTACACTTAAACGAAGCGTTGGCTTTAATCCAACCTTAGATATTACGAATTAGACTTCCTAAGTATAGTAGCATTAGGACGCCAGCAGACCTGCGGTCTCATGGCTAAACTTCGAGCCTGGGTCTCGAAGTTTCCTGCAGTATCAGCCTATGAGGCTGACACTGCCCATGCTACTATAGGAAGTCTATTCTTATTTGACGGATGTTTATGAGAGGCGTATAAGATGAGACTTCCTTAATAGTAGTATTAGGACGGCAGAAGCCTCGCAAATGCGAGTCTCTTGCCTAAAATTCGATCCTAGGGTCTCGAATTTACCTGTAATATCAGCCAGAATGGCTGATATTACTCATACTACTATAGGAAGTCTTTTCTTATTTTACGGATGTTTATGAGAGGGCGTATAAGATGAGACTTCCTTAATAGTAGTATTAGGACGGTAGTAGCTTCGCAAATGCGAGTCTCTTGCCCATGCTATTATAGGAAGTCTTTTCTTATTTAGGTTGTTCGACAAATCCTTATTTAGAGAAAAATTATGAGGGAGTAGTTCGTATCGTATTTTTTCTATCATTAAATGTTGGACTATATATGTGTAGTATTTATATATATCAAAATAATTTTATGGTCTCGCTTGCAAAGAATTGAGAATTTATATAAAATACGAAGTAAATAAGTATTGACAAGGTGATTGAAATGTTGCTATCATTGACAGACAGACAGACAGACAGACAGACAGACAGACAGACAGACAGACAGACAGACAGAGGTAAGTCTGTCTTATTTGGATACATTTTTTATAACAGACAATAAAGGAGCACTATCTATCAAAGATAGGTGTTTCTTTGTTGTCTGTTTTTGTTTGTTTAAGAACCTTGAAAATGACCTATAAAAACTCTAAGGAGGCATGAATTTCAAAAGCATGAAAGACACTTTGATGATATATCTTTGAAATGAAAGATTGGTAACCGTCTAATGTTACAATGTTATGTGATTTTTTGCATAAAGTAGTATGACATGAATGAAGTGGAATAGGAAAGATGATGGAAGGCACCATTCTTTTCTAAAAATTTAATAACCAAGAAAGAAGGAGGAAATATGGAAAATATAAGAAGAAGTCTTTTTGGATATGACAAAAAGGAAGTAGAAGCGTTCGTGAGAAGTTTAGAAAAGGAGAATGAGAAGCTTAAAAAGGAGCTTGTAGAAAAAACTGAAACAACTGATCAATTAAGAGCTCAAGTACAGAAGTTTCGTTCAAAAGAAGAATTGATTAGTGAGTCTATCATTGATGCAAAACAGCTATCAAAACAATTGGTAGAGGAAGCTAAACAACAAGCAACAGAGATGATTGACGCTGCGAATAAAACAATATCAGATGAGTTTGAGCGATTTAATCAAACGATGGATACGTTAAATGAAATGAAGAACAAAGTTGTGGCTCAGAAAACAGAGTTATCAAAAGAGTTACAAGAACTCTTATTACGTTATAAAAATGCATTTGAAAATTCAGAGACCGAGGACTTTACTCGTATAAAAGAACATTTTGAGGAGGAAATTTCTCAGTCAGAAAAAGTATTTGAGAGTTCTAAACAGGTTATTTATATTCCTGATGTGATTCAAAACCATCATTAAAATTAAAAACTAAATCGGAATTAAGAAAGGAAGTAAGCGTGTGAAAAAAGAAAACACAGGGCAACAAAAGCAAATATATTCTATCCGTAAAAATAAAGCGTACGGTGCAAGTTCAGTATTAATTGGGTTAATGGGGTCAGCATTTTTATTGAGCGGATTAGCCCCTGCGGTTCAAGCGGAAGAAAATGAAGTAAAACCAGAAACAAAACCGGCAGATGGATCAGCTGTGAATGGAACAAATGCACCAACTGTTGAAACGGAGCATCTTATCATTGCGTCACAACCAAAAGAAAGTGAGCCTAAATCGGAATCAACACCTACAGATAATCCGAAATCAGATGTGGAAAATGCTCCAATGAATGAAACAAAGCCATTAAATAGCGAATCGACTCAACCAAAAGAAGAATCAGCTGCACCGGTTAATCCAAAAGAGGAAGCAAAACCAACTGAAGAGGGAACAACGGAAGCAAAACCAACTGAAGAGAGAACTGCTTCTAAACGAGCAGTGAGTATTGTTTATAAAGTACGCTATGTAGATCGTAAATCTGGCAAAGTAGTTCATGAAGTAACGAAGACGAAAACAGTAGAAACTACTGAAGCAAAAGCAAAAGCCTCTGTCACAGAAAATGGTGCAGAATTGGCAATGGATAGTCAATTAGAAAACTATTATGTTCCAGATGGCAATCCAACAACTTTTACAAAAGAAATTGTTGAAGGAGCAGACAATGTATTTATATACGAAGTAGAAGGCTTTGGAGAAGCAGAAACACCTAAAGAACGTACCGTTGCACTTAAATATACGGTGGAATATGTTGACAAAAAGTCTGGCCTAGTCTTAGCAAGTGAAGAAAAGGAAGAAAAAGTTTCAACAACTGAAACAGTAGCGAAAAAAGACGTAACGGTTCAACCTTCTCTTGCTACAAATGAAAAACTAAAAGATTGGGTTCTCTCAGAAGGCTCACCAGCTAGTCAACTATTGACCTTAACAGAAGGTACTGTTGGAAAAGTAACGTTTAAACTTCAGAATTCTGAAGGCGGAAGAGTGAGAAATAAACGGAAAGTATCGACTGCAATTCAAAACGGGCGTCCTTACTTGACTTTGGAAAATATGACTTCGGATTTTATCAACGAAGAGAGTATGACTTTTGTCGGAAATGGTAAGAAAACCTATAATATTATATATAAGATTGGAGCTTCCAATCTTCCAAATAATGATTTGAAAGACTTAGAAATGACCAAAGGAGCAAAAGATTTAGGTTTTACATTGGATCGAGAACACGGTTTTTTGACTGCGACACTTACGCCTACAAGAGATTTGAAGGGAGATTATGAGGTTGGTTTTTACACTAAGTCAGATCCAAAGATAAAAGTAGCTGGGACTATAAAAATTACCGCAACAGAACATTATGGGTTTATGCTTCTAGGCGATTGGAAAGATGATAATAATAGTCAAGGTTTTTATTATTTTTCTCATAATGAGGCTGATGAGGCTTATAAGGCAAGTAGTATGCTAAGTCATTATGACAACGGACATTCACCAATTTATGGTTCAGGGTTAAATTCGATTAGTCATTCTATATATGTCTATGATAAAAAACCGTTAACAGATGTTACGATTGATGATTTATATCTACCAACAACCCCGTTTGGTTATACGATGCCTCGAGGAGGATTAAGTGTTGAAGATGCTGATGCAGCTACAACTCGCTACTATACAATGTTACCAATTTTTGCTCCAATGGATCGTTCTTTAGATTTTGTTAATAATGATAAAAAGTGGTTATCTATTACGGATTTTAAGGTTTTAGGGAGTTCTGACGGAGTAAACGTTAAGTTGGTAGATTTGAGAAAAGATAAGGCACCGGATAAAGGAGTTTATAGTAATTCTTTGGATTTCCAAACAGTTCCGATATATAATTCGACAACGGGTGATATAGAATTGAACAAACTAAATAGTTCATTATTGAATACTCCGTATTATCTTCAATTTACGAAACTGCCAAAAACAGCAGGGAAGTATTTTGTAAAATTTGAAATGACTGACAGATTAGGATTGACAAAAAGAATTACTTTAAATTTTAGAACCTATGAAAATTCTGTTTCTGGAACCAGAAATTTATACGCCAGAGATGATGTGAAAGGTGAATCTTACGCTTTAACGGTTGCAGATACTCTTTTTGACTCGAATGAAGAATATGTAAATAAAAAAACGCATAATATTGAAGTTCCAATGTCTGATAAGGAACAAATATTAGGGAAAGTAGTTCTTAATAAAGAAAACGCCTATATAAAATCAGATGAATTTCCAGCAGGTGTTGAGTTAAGAGCAATTGATGGAAAAGTTGATGAAAAAGGAAATCCAACGGAAGCATATGTAGTGAAGAAAGCAGGCGTAAAAGTTCAACCAGGAACGTATACATTTTCGGTAAAGGCATTTGATGGACACTTTCAAGAAGGAGGAGCTCGTTCGTTTGGGTTTGAAATTGTAGATGCTATCAACCCGATTGCAGATCAGCATTGGAGAGAAGGAGAAGTTCCAACTCCTATCCCAGTTTCTTTAGAAAATCATTCTAAAATAACGGGAATTCGTGTAGAAGCTAGCGGAGGTTATGCAGTTTTCGAAGGGAATTCTGTAGATTCTAATATTTCAATCTATGGACTAAAGCACACTGAGGCGCCACAAAAGGCTCGTGTTTATGTAACCTATACAGATGGAGACGGCAAGAAACATGAAACTTATACAGATTTTAATTATGTAATAGATCCTAATCCAGTAGAAGGTTTGGGTGTTGAAGTGACAAATGGGAATCAAGAAATTTTTGAAGGTGATGCATGGCAACCCATGGAAATTACTACAACTCCTAGGGAAGGCGTAACGATTAAAGTTGATAAGACAAAACTTCCAAAAGGGACACGACTTGTTGGTAATGTTATTAAAGGGAAAGGTCTCTATGAAGGGATTTATGATATTCCTATTTTAGCGATTAAGGGTGATATTGTTAAAGCAACTGCCGTGCATTTGGTTGTGAAACCTAAAGAATTTGTTGTTCCTGAGGAAACTGCGGAAGTTGAAGTGTTATCTAATAATATTAAAGCAGTCACAGTAAATGACAATGGAGAAACAGTAAAAACTCCAGTCTCTAAATTTGGTTTTCAAGATGCTCCAGAAGATGCAAAAGTGAGATATTATGCTTCTGACCTTCGAAATTCAGGATTAAAAGTTAGCGATGATGGGTCTGAAATTATAGGAACGCCATCTCGCACAGGTAGTTATAGAATTTTAACAATAATTAAAAGGGAAGGCGCAGATGGTCAAGAACGTACGGCATATAGTCATTATACGATTAATGTGACAGGGTTAACTCCAAGCCTGACTATCAGTTCGGCAACTCAACCAACAGATGCTCATACTTCTAGAGATACAAGAGTATTAGCACCAATTGGAACAGCGATTTCACCAATTACAATTCAACATGATCCTCATTCGACACTTAGCGTTTATTCGCAAAGGTTGCCGGAGGGATTGACGTATTCGTATGATGCAACAACTCATACAGGTACTATTACAGGAACTCCAAGAAAAATGTATTATGAAGGTTATGTTTATGAAATACCAGTTTCTGTTGTGATGCCTTATGAATACGCTAAAAGCGATGGGATTACAAGGATTGATAAAACTATTCATATTGAAGTGGGATATATAAGCTCTAATCTTACAATTGACAATGCGAATCAGACGTTTGCTGCAGATAAACAAATGGCTCCGATTACGGTATCTGATTTTGATAGCCGAGCAACGATTGAATTAGAGAGTGCACCAAGTGGAGTAAGTTATAACAGGGATACTCATCAAATAACAGGGAAACCAACAGAGGGTGTAGGTACGTATACATTTTATGTGCGAGCAGTTATGCCACTTACACTTGGGGCTCAAGCAACAAGCAAGAAAGTTACTCTTACTGTAACTAAACTAGAACCAACCTTGTCGGCTAATCCAAGTTCGATTACTGTGGAAGCTACTAATAGAATGCCAGACATTACTATCACGAAAGACCCACTTTCTGAACTTGCCACACCAACTGTAACGATTGGAGGAACTGGAGATCCTAAACCATTATCAGAACTTGGATTGAGTTATATTGCAAATTCAGAGACTACAGGAACGATTACAGGAACACCGACAGTTGTAGGGAACCATACCATTCATTTGTCTACAACTCTATCGAAACGTTATACAGGGCGTGATGGGGGTGTTACAACAACACTTGATATCCCATTGACAGTGAGTGCTAAGAGCTTTAACTTAAATATAAATAATCAAAAACAAACAAAGACGGTTCTGTCACCAATTGATCCAGTCGAGTTGACAGTGCCAGAGGGGATAAATCTAACGGTCGATACGGATAAATTACCTCCGGGTGTAACATACAATGCAGAGAACAAGAGAATTGAAGGTACTCCGTCTAGGGTTGGCACTTATAATATTACAGTTACAGCAAGACCAAATGGAATAACTGGTAATGACAAGACTGCAACTGTAACGATTCACGTAAATCCGTTAACTGCTGGGATTACCATTAGTAACAATGGACAAAATGTTCAGGTTGGAACTCAAATGAAATCAGCGACTATAACACCAAGTGAGCATGCTAGTGTTCATGGAACGGATGCACTACTTAATGCATTTAGTAGTGCAGTTAATGAGGGAGATTCAGGAATTGATGAATCACATATTGCTAATTATTTCTTAGGATCCTATGGATTAACTTACAACCCTACAACTCATACAATTACAGGAACACCAATAAGAACAGGACGTATTGTATTTACTTTTATCGCACGTAATAGCAAAGAGTTAGGATCTGCGGAAGCAAGAGAGACGTTTGTATTGAATGTAGTGGAATCTCTTTCTAAGATTCCTGTCATTACTGAAGCTCAAGAAGGTTCCAGTGCGATTAAAGGAAGCGGTGTTGCTGGAGCAACAGTAACCGTTACACTTCCAGATGGAGCAGTGAAGACAGCTGAAGTTGCAACAGATGGAACATGGACAGTAGAAACAACCACACCACTCGTAAAAGGACAAAGTATTTCTGCTCGACAAAAAGAAGTAAATAAAACAGAAAGTAATGATATTAGTGCAACTGTAGTAGGAAATTCTGGACTGGTTCCATCTAAGGAAGCATTAGTAGATGCCATTGTTGACGAAGCTACAACAGTTACAGGTAAAGGGGAAAATGGTTCGACAATTACTGTGACTCGTCCAGATGGTACCGTTAAAACAACTACTGTTTCTGAAGGAACATGGTCCGTTACCTTAGACACAGCTGCAGTAAAAGGTGAAAATATCCTTGTGACACAAACAGAACCAAATAAAGCTACAAGCCCAGCAGTTACAGCAACCGTAGTTCCTAAAATCACAAAAGGGGATCGAGGGGAACAAGGTAATCCAGGAACAAATGGTAAGGATGGATTTTCTCCAGAAGTTACTGTTACACCAAATGATGACGGAAGTTATACAATCACGATTACCCAGCCAGGTGGTAAAGAACCAATTAAGACAACTGTTAAGAATGGTACTAACGGCACGAATGGTTTAAATGGTAGAGATGGTCGTACACCGAAAGTGCTATTAACACCAATTTACGAAGATCCAGCACATCCTAGAACTAGAAGAACAAGAAGCGTGGATGAAAATCGTGAAGCTCAACCAACAAGAAAACAAATTGGGGTTCATATTACGGTTTATTTTGATAATAATGAAAATGGGAAGTATGATGAAGGCGATGAATTAATTAGTGAAGAGAATATCTATGACGGCATGGACGGAAACGATGGTCATGATGGATCAAATGGAAACAATGGAGCCGCTGGAGAAAACGGAGCAGCAGGTCGTGATGGACGAGACGGAAAAGATATCTTAAATGGAAAAACAAACCCAACGTCAGAAACAGGAAAAGACGGAGATAAATACGTTAATACTGAAACGGGTGATGTATTCGTTAAGAAAAATGGACAATGGGAAAAAGAAGGCAACATCAAAGGACCGAAAGGCGATAAAGGCGAAAATGGAACAAATGGAGCAACCGGAGCAAACGGATCTGATGGAGCAGCTGGTCGTGATGGACGAGACGGAAAAGATGGAACGGATGGAAAATCACCAACTGTTTCGGTAAGAGAAAATGGAGATGGAAGTCATACTATTGTTATTACAAATCCAAATGGAAACATAATTGAAACAACAGTCCGTGATGGAAAATCACCAACTGTTTCGGTAAGAGAAAATAAAAATGGAACCCATACAATAACAATTGAGAACGCGGATGGTAAAACGACAACAACGACAGTTCGAGATGGCAAAGATGGACAATCGCCAACAATATCTGTTCGTAACAATAATGATGGAACTCATACAGTTACAATCATTAATCCAGATGGAAGTAAAACAGAAGCAGTGATTAAAGATGGAAAAGATGGCAAAGATGGACAATCACCAACAGTATCTGTTACAAATAACGGTAATGGAACTCACACTATTATAATCACTAGTTCTGACGGAAAAGTAACAACGACAGTAATTAAAGATGGTAAATGTGGATGTAATGACAAACCAGGCGGAACAACACCAGGAACAACGCCAAATCCAAACTCAGGCGGAACAACACCAGGAACAACGCTAAATCCAAACTCAGGCGGAACAACACCAGGGACAACGCCAAATCCAAACCTAGGCGGAACAACACCAGGAACAACGCCAAATCCAAACCTAGGCGGAACAACACCAGGGACAACGCCAAATCCAAACCTAGGCGAAACAACACCAGGAACAACGCCAAATTCAAACGCAGGCGAACCAACACCAGGAACTTCGACGACACCAAAACCGGGTGAGCCAACACCAGGTGGAGTCCCAGGAATACCAGAGCCGCCAGTTCATGAAATACCAGAGTATATTGGTGTTGTACCAGTAGAACCAACTCCAAATGAACCGACGCCAGAAATGCCAGTACCATCATCCGTAAATATGAACCCAATGGTACCAACTCTAGTTCTCAAAAATCATGAGAATAGGTTACCTGAAACGGGAACTCAATCAGATTACCTTTTCCTTCTTCTAGGCAGTGGTATCCTATTGAGTCTATATGTAGGTAGAAGAAAAGAAGATTAAACATAAAAAGTTGTTTTGTTTAAACTTTTGTAAGTATCTCGTGATATTTGACATACAAGTGCTTTGAAGTTTGCAAATATATCCTGTTGATTATTTCTTACTTGAAAAGATAGATAGGTTTCCTGCGTAACGATTAGTATTTTATACTTGTTATGCAGGAGGTCTATGATATCAAATAAAGAGGATATTAAGAATAATCAATTGTGAAAATGAAGACAATTTAATACCGAACTTATTGATTGATAGTCTTTTAGTGGAAAAATGGTCTAAAAATAGGTTTCAGTCTATCATTTAAAAAATTTGAGATGATAGGTAATATACTTGGGGTACAGGTGGAGTCACTTAATATAAATGAGTGACTTGGTAAATGGTATTGGTCATTACTCTTAAATTGAGGAGCTAGATTAGATGAAAGATAATTTTTCGAACAAGCATAGAAAATTTTCAATAAGAAAATTAAAAATTGGGATAGCGTCAGTTGTGGTAGGGTTAGCTTTCACAGATGCTTTGGTAGGTGTAAATCATGTAGAGGCATCAATGTCTGTGGAGGATGCTAATTATGTGAATCAAACTGCTGTTGATAATGCTTCCTTAGTGGAATATATCCATCAGGCTTTAGAAACAATTGCTAAGGGAGCAAAGTCAACGGTTTTGCCAACCAGTATACAGAACTTAAAAAATAAAGTACAAGCACTGTCTACTAAACAAGAATCTGATTATGAAGCATCTGCGTGGCAAGAATTTCAAGAAAAACTGACAACAGCAAAATCAAAACTAGAAGAGGTAGAAAACACCTATAATGAAGCTGTAAAAATCAATTCGAATGCGCAAGCTTATGACACAACAATAAAAGAGCTGATTGCTTCTTATCCAGAATACAACACGGTTGTTATCACAGTTAGAGATGGAGAAACAGAGGATACTGCAGGGGTTAGACATATATCTAATCTAAGAAGGATTAATGGAGTCTTGACTGCTAAGTATGCAGAGTTAAGACAGATTGCTAGTTCAATGAAGTCTGTATTACCTCCAGTTGGGGAAGATTTGGCTGCTCAACAATTAAAAAAATTAGAGTCAGCAGAGACTATCTTAGAAGTTAATAAAAAGACAGCAACGGTTGCTGAATCGGAACACCAAGATTTAATAGCTGGTTTGTTTGAGAATAACAAGGTGGTATTGTCTAATCTTTCAACATTAAGAGGTGAAATTACTCCTGCCGATCAAACTAAGATTACTACTTTTTTGAAGATCCATGTACCGTCTCTTGGGGAAACTGCTGTTTTTCAAACATATGCGGGAGCTTTGCAATACCGATTTAATAATGATGGTACATTGACAATCACTTATACAGATGATGGGTCATCTGATACAGTCCCACTTAGCATTTTTGCAAAAGGTGGAGCGACACAAACGGATAGTCCAGCTACAACCTATAACGTGACTTATAAATACGTTAGTGGCACTCCAGACAAGAGCTTACCAAGTAACATTACAGCTCCAGAAGCAGTGAGCGACAAACACCCAGGAGATGTCGTAGCAAGTCCAACAGGTCAAACAGATGTAGCAGATTCAGTAAACCAAGGGACATGGCATTTTAGTGCTTGGGATAAAGCAAGTGTAACAATTGGTACAACAAACGAAACAGTAACAGGCACATGGGAATTTATCCCAACTCCGCCAGTTTCAACCTATAGCGTGACTTATCACTACGTTAGTGGCACTCCAGATAAGAGCTTACCAAGCAACATTACAGCTCCGGTAGGATGGATTAAAGCAGACGGTCGCTGGTGGTATCAGCACGCAGATGGTTCCTATACTACAAACGGTTGGGAACGAATCGAGGGCATATGGTATCATTTTGATCAGTCAGGCTGGATGCAGACTGGCTGGATAAAAACAGGGAACTCATGGTATTATTTGAATAAATCAGGTTCGATGGCTATAGGATGGGTCAAAGATAATGGCATATGGTATTATCTAAACAATTCGGGAACTATGAAAACTGGTTGGGTTAAAGATAATGCTACCTGGTATTATCTTGATAACTCAGGGGCTATGAAGACTGGATGGTTCAAGGTATCAGGAAAATGGTATTATGCCTACAGTTCAGGTGCGTTAGCAGTTGACACAACAACACCAGATGGCTACAAGGTTAGTGCTAACGGTGAGTGGGTGGAGGATAGATAAAGTAAGAGATAGGATATCCATTCTGCCATTTTGTACTATCCGTTCCTCAAAACAATAGTTGAAATAACCAAGCGAACAAGATAGAATTCTGGAAATCAGAACACTAATTTTTTGGCTCTTTGTCAACTGTAGTGGGTTGAAGAAAAGCTAATATCTAGAAAGGACACATTTCGTCCTTTCTTTTTTGATGTTCAGAGCGATAAAAATCCTTTTTTTGAAGTT
>ERZ772909.1855-NODE-1855-length-11234-cov-11.668933_pt1 | contig 11234 bp, 7 predicted proteins | sample MGYA00511137_ERZ772909 | MGnify/ENA primary metagenome ERZ772909 (study PRJEB29015, sample SAMEA2738095) | human oral metagenome | biome: human oral; feature: human-associated habitat; material: saliva | place: China | collected 2270 ... | reverse complement strand
TCTTCTTCGATGGGGTTCTGGGTGGCCATGACCATGAAGGGGTTGGGCAGCTTGTGGTTGACGCCGCCGATGGTGGTCTGGCGTTCCTGCATGGCTTCGAGCATGGCGGACTGTGTCTTGGCGGAGGAGCGGTTGATCTCGTCCAGGAGCACCATGTTCGCGTGTACGGGGCCCAGCTGGGTGACCATTTCGCCGCGTTCCTGGTTCCAGATCTGGGAGCCGACGATGTCGTTGGGCATCAGATCGGGGGTGCACTGGATGCGGTGGAAGCTACCGGACACTGCGGACGCCAGGGTCTGTGCGGCCGTCGTCTTTGCCAGGCCGGGCACGGATTCGACCAGGACGTGGCCGCCGGCGAGCAGCGAGGCTGTCAGCGCGCGACGCAGGCCATCCTGGCCGACGACGGTGTGCTGAAAGATGGTGGTCATGCGATCGAGCAGGCTCTTGGCGTGTGCCAGCTCGTCGTCCGTCAAGTAGTTGGGCACGGGGTTCTCCTTGCGTGCGCGGTCGGATGCTGTTCCAGTGTAGCCCGCCCGCCGTACTCGCACGCAATCTGGTCAGTTTTAGGTTTGCCAGGTACGAGGCCGTGGCTGGGCTTTCGGCCTTGTGACGGCGCGTGAACACTCCGGCATGTCAGGCTTGTCGACCGTCGGCTGACTCCGGCCGATGCGCCACGTTTCAGCTCGTGCGGCGCCGCGCCCAGGTGATTCCCACCGCGGCGGCCAGGAGGAGCAGCATGGCACCCGCACCGAGGGTGATCAGCAAGCCTCGCGAAGAGGCAGACGAGGACTCGGAAGCGGCGGCCTCAGTGGTGGCACCCGAGGCTGGCTCCTCGGCCTGCGGGGGCGTGGGTGTGATGGTGAAGGGATTGATGGGGGCGGGCAGGTCAATGAAAGGCCCGACCGTTGCTTTGTTCAGGGAGAAAAATGCCTCTTCGACATCGCCTTCAAGGAGGGGCTCGTCGCTGGTGGGGATGGTCGCACCTTCTTCGGGAGTCCAGTCACAGTAGGACAAGTGGCTCACGGACAACATGTCATCCAGGTGCTCGTGAGAGGGGTTGGCGTTGCAGTGGGCGTTGTTGATCGACGTGAACCTGACTTCGAGTTCTTTGATGGTGGCGTTTTCGAAGGAGGCGAAGATCTGGTTGAGGTAGACCATGGGCGCGCGTACCTGCAGGTGGCCGGATTCATCGAGGGAATAAAACGCGTGGCGCGCCTCCCCAAGATAGTAGGCTTCGATGTCGCAATTGCCGCCCACGTGACTGACCTTGACAAAGTAGCCTTCTGCTGAGCCTGACCAGAAGGTGTTGGCGATGCTTTGACATTCTTCCCGGGTGATCTTCTCGGGCGAATCGAATGTGTGAGTGAAAGCGATGCTGATGCGCATGGCCCACTCTCGAGTATCCTCACTAGTTTCGACAAGTAGCTGTTCGACAACGACTCTGGCAACAATGCCGTGGTTAGGCAGCAGGGGCGTTTCGGGTGCTGTAGTCACTGGAACACTTGGTGTCGGCACAGGCGTGCCGACTGCATGAGTCGGCGCGCACACGCCCAGCGCATACGCGCCAACCGCAACCACACACGCCACCCACCGGGCCACGCGGACCTTCAACGTCGTTGCCACTGCTACTACTCCTTCGATTGGTAGGTCAGATGGGGGTGTGTGTTGGTTAGGGCGCTGTGATGGGTGTGTTAGCTTGTGCGGCGCCGCGCCCAGGTGATTCCCACCGCCGCGGCTAGGAGGAGCAGCGCGGCGCCCGCGCCCACGGCGATGACGAGGCCGCGCGAAGAAGCAGACGAGGACTCGGAAGCGGCGGCCTCAGTGGCGGCGCCCGAGGCTGGCTCCTCGGCCTGCGGGGGCGTGGGTGTGATGGTGAAGGGGTTGATGGGGGCGGGCAGGTCAATGAAGGGCCCGACGGTGCCCCGCTCGAAATCAAAGAACGCCTGCTCGGCGTCGCCTTCCAGGAGCGGCTCATCCGTCGTCGGCACAGTGTCGCCTTTGTCAGTCATCCACTGACAATAAGACAGGTGACCAACAAGGAGGGGATCATCCAAGTGCGCTAGCCAGGGCTCGGCATTGCAATGGGCGTTATTAATGGAGGTGAAATTTACTTGGAGCTCTGTGATGCTCGCGTCCTCAAACGAATCAGCAATCTGGGTCAGATACGTCATAGGGGCGCGCACCTGCACATGTCCCGCCTCATCCAGGGAATAAAACGCGTGGCGTGCCTCCCCCAAATAATACGCATCAAGATTGCAAAAAACACCCCTCGACTCAGCCTTTACGAAATAGTCCGGGGCACTACCCGACCAGAAAGTATCAGCGAGGTATTGACACTCCTCCTTCGTAATGTCCAACGACCGCATCCACCCTCCATGAAAACTCAGCTTCATATCGATGGACCACTGATACGTCCCATCAGGAGTCTTAATTCTGGTCGGATCCACCACCGCCCTAATCTTCACGACATGACCGGGCAACACAGGCGTCTCGGGCGAAGCAGCAACAGGAACACTAGGGGTGGGAAGTGGATCACCAACAGATGTAGGCACCCCCAGACCCACCACGCACGCGCCAACCGCAACCACACACGCCACCCACCGGGCCACGACACGACGACAACGTCCCCGCAACACCATCACAATCATCCTCCCTCAGATCCAACACGGACAACGGCACACGCGCCAAGCGTCAGAAGTCCAGATCTGGCGGAATCTGAGGCGACCCGGTCGTATCCCCTTCCCAGATCGCCTTCATCTCCTTAGAGACATACGAGGACGGGATAGTCTTAAGGGTCGCCTCCAGGGTCGCCTGCGCATCCTCATCCCCAGCCTCAAGATCCTTGACAGCTTTATCTAGCGCACCCGCAAATGCGCGCACATTGGCAGCCATCGCATTCAGCGCGGTGATCTCCTGGTTCAGGTAGGACGTGTAGCGCGCCTGAAAGGCAACAGGCCCCGCCTCCACGCCCCACTTGCCCTCCGTCTGAACATCCACATTTTTCTGCAATTCTTTGGCGGCGTTCTCTAACTTCACTGCCACGCAATCGTCACCCTCACTCAGGGCTGCGATCCAGCTCTTCCACTTGTAGTAGTTGACTTCCATGTTCGCAGGAACATTCTCGGCACCCATGACAACTCCTCATTGACAGGCATGATCGTGATGGTCCGAGCCTACCAGATGACAGGAAATGACAGAAGAGTCTTTCACAGCGCCACGCTAGCGCCGCTGGCGCAGGTCCACAACGGAAATGAGGCGTTCACCCAACAGCAGCTGACTGTTCATGGGAAGCTCGATGGGCTGGCCGGGAACCAGGGTGTGGGTCTGCCCGTTGGGGGAACGGGCGCGCGTCCCGTTCGCCGAGTTAAGGTCTTCGATCGTAATGCCGCCCTCGGAGGGGGCGATGCGCACGTGCGTGCGCGAAAGCGAGCGCGTCTGATCCTCCACGGGGATCGGGGAGTCCGTGGCGCGCTGCGGCGAGGGCGCGCGGCCGAGCACGATCGTGCGGTTGACGGGGATTGACTGGCCCGTGTCGAGCAGGAGTGCGGCGTAGGACGCGCTCGCCGGCGCCGAGGCCGTGGTGCTGTTGGTCGCTGTGGCAGCAGGTTTCGGTGCGGTCGTGGGGAGAGCGGGCGCGGGGACAGCGGGCTCCGGCGGGCGAGGGGCTTCGACCTCGGCGGGAGGCGCCCCGGCGCTCGCCTCTCGAGCGAGGGGTTGCGGCATGGGTGCGGAGAAGCGCGCGGTCGGTGCCGGGGGTGCAACGGGAGCCTTCGGGGCCTGCATCTCCTGAACCGGCCTCGGTGTGGGAATCGGTGCCCCGATGGGGGCCTTCGGGGTGTGCGCCTCGCGAGCCCACGCAGGCGTCGGTGCCGGTGCCGTGGCTGGCGCCTCGGGCACCGCCTCCTCCTGGACGGGCGCCGCGGCAGGCACCTCCTGGACGGGGGCGGGAATCTGCGGGCCGGGCACGTACGGCACTGACGAGGCCGGGGCCGGGGCAGGCCACGCGCGTGAGCTCGCCGGGGCGCTGGGCTTGGGCAGTTCAACGCTGGGCTTGGGCAGTTTAACGCTGGGCTGGGCGCTTGCCGGTGACTCGCTGGAGTGGCTGATCGGTGCCGAGGGAATGTCGGTCACGGAGGAGAAACTCGTATGGCCCTCGGCGATGCCTGCACCCGCCTTGCCGTAGGGGCTGGGCGCCGCCACGGCCTCGTCGATTGTGTCCTCCGGTACGAAGGCCACGCACTGAAGTGAGAACAGTTTCGCCATCCACGACCCGCGTTGGCCTCCCAGAAGAACGAAGATGACGGGCAGGGGCGGGATCAGCGAGGACAGAGCCGTCAGGAGGACATACCCCGCGGACACCATCAGCGAGGGGGACAATTGCGACGAACCAGCGCGCACCAGCGCGCAACGTGCCAGGAAGGCGCCCACCGAACGACCATGCAGTGCGATCAGGATGGCCTGGAGGGCAACGTATTCGACGATGGTCGTCACGATGATGGCAACGTTGCCGTGTGACAGGGCCGAGGCGACGGCACCGAACAGCGCGGCGCCGACGATATCGATGAGAAGCGCAGCAACGCGCTTGCCGGGGGATGCGGGGACGGCAACGAGGTCGGGTGATGTGGCTGTCATAGTACCTTCCGCCAAACGAGATCGAAAAGTCCTGACCCGTAGGTCGCGGCTGGTAGGAGCAACGTGAGTGAAAGCCCCTGGATGATGTCGATGATTCTGCCGACCAGGGCGGAGGGCTCGCGGCCCGAGCGGATGAGCGCCACGACGGGCACGATCACAGCCAGCAGGCACAGGGAGAGAGGCAGGATGACGTGCTGCGCGAACGTCAGCGTCGGTGCCGACGACTCGCCCGTGGAACGCAGGAGGTAGCGGTCCCAACCGGGCGCGAAGAAAAGCATCACCCAGATCGCGAGCGCCGCGAGACGAGGCCCGTAATGCGTCAGCCGGTCGCGCTTCGAACGCGCGTTGGTGACCAGGGCGAGGATCGCGAGGAGGCACAGTGCGAGCGTGGCGTAGCCGGCGTAGGGTGTCTCCTCGCCGACCGGCATCTGGTAGGCGGTCAACAGGCCGGAGATGAGCGCAACGATGGTCGCGTTCCACAGGATCGTGCGGGAGCGGTCGTACGCTTCCGCCAGCGTCTTGTTGACGCGCAGCGGCGTGATTCGCGATGGTGGCTGCAGGACGGTGAGGCGAATGGAGGGGAGGCGCTTCATGACCAGCGGGAGGTCGAGCACCTGGTGGTCGGGGACCTGGAGGGCCAGGTGAGGAGACAGTGAGACGAAGAAAATCGACGCGGTGAAGATCAACGGAGCGAAGCGGATGCTGCTCAGTGCGCTGAGGGACGCGACCGTGACGGTCACGGCGATCAGTGCGAAACACTGGACGTTGACGCGCGCGCTCGGCGTGGGCCTGGCGAAAAGAACGAGGCTGGCGACGATCAGGCAGGACCAGGTGACGATGACGGGCAGCAGGGTAGGTGAGCCGGGTAGGGGAGTGGCTGCGACGCCGACGCTCACCCCGGCGGCGGCGCAACAGGTGACGAGGACGAAGCCGCGCGCTGCGTTGCTCGGGGCCAGGAGCGGGCACGACCAGATGAGTGCGCACACGATCCCCAGGCCCAGGCGTCCCCACGTGTCAGTCGCGAGCGAGGGGAGCATGTCGTAGCCGTCGCGATACAGGGCGAGTACGGGCAGGAGGACGCCGAGGAGAGACACGACGGAGGCAACGAATACGAAGGCCGTGGCTGTGAGCGCCGGCCGGAAGCGCCGGTTGTTTCTGGAACGTTGGTCGTCGGCGACGGCTTGGGCCGATTCCTGCGTGCCGACGATGGTGATGACCGAACCGGAGGGAATGTCTCGTCCGATGACAGCACCGAGCTCGACGGGGCGTCCGCCTCCGAGTGTGAGGCGAGCTGACAGCTTGGTCAGATCAACTTCGATGAGTGCGAGCAGGCCCGCGATCGTCATTCCGACGGGGATGACGTAGTCCTCCCGGTGGGAGCTGCCAACGACGGTAATCGATGCCTGTGTTTGTCCCACGCGAGCCTCCTTTCGTCTCCGACACGGATGACACTCTCAGACAGTATTGTGTCATCAGACGCGGGCTTGGCAAAAGTTCGACTGTGGTCCACGTTAGGATAGCGGGGACTACTGCTACCCGGGTGCGGTGACAAGGGAGGAACGATGGCTGACTCTGAGGATCGCTTGGAGGGCGTACCGGAGATGCCCGAAGGGAAGATTCCCATCCAGGCTCCGCCGAACCAGGCTGAGGCCGCGGGCATCGGTAACGTGCTTGCGATGGTGGTCCCGATGATGGGCTCGATGGGCGTCATGGTGTTCATGGCAATCTCCCAGGCCAGCGGGGGCGCAGGTCAGGGTCGCAACTCGATGATGCTGATGATGGCGGGCGGCATGGTGTTCGCCATGGTCGCCATGGTCGCGTTCAACGTCTATCGGCAGGTCTCCCAGCATCGTCAGAAGGTTCGCACGCTGCGCGGTGAGTACCTGGCGTACCTGTCGGAAACGAGGCAGACGGTCCGTAACGTCGCTGACCGCCAGCGGGCTTTCGTGAACTGGGCTCTTCCCGCGCCCGAGGCCTTGGTTGCGGTGGCGGAACAGGGTGAGCGCGTGTGGGAGCGTGAGCCGGGCGTCGAAATGCTCAATGCGCGAGTTGGTGTGTCTGAGCAGAGCTTGGCGATGGAGCTGCTGTCTCCCGACTTGGCGCCCATGGCGAACCCGGACATTGTGTGCCTGTCTGCGATGACGCGCTTTGTTGAGACTCACCGCAACCTGGACAGCGTCGCCTTCGGTGTTCCCCTGGAGGATTATTCGCATGTCGAGCTGGCGGGCCGCCGCGAGGACACGATCGGCGTCGCGCGGCTGATCATGACGCACCTGGCGACCTTCGTCAGCCCCTCGTACTTGCGTATCGCGGTGCTGTGCTCGCCGGATCGTCTCACGGAGTGGGAGTGGGTCAAGTGGCTCCCTCACGCCGGTTCGACCGTCGAGTCGGACGCCGTGGGCCCCGCCCGCATGGTGGTCACTGAGGACATCGATCTGCTGGACCTCCTCGGCTCCGACGTGACGGATCGGCCGGGCTTTACCCCACGTGGTGATCTGACGCCGTGGCCGCACGTCCTCGTCGTGTGCGACGGCGCTGAGCTGCCCGCCTCAACCCAGATCGGTTCTCGCGACGGCGCTGCCGGCGTGACTGTCGTGAACCTGCACGAGAAGTGGGGGGCGCTGACGAGCCCGTCGACGGTGCGCCTCCTCGTCCACCCCGTGGCGAAAGGACAGACGCGCGGCGTGCTCGAGGTCAACCTTTTCAGTCACCAGGCGATCGTCGGCGAATGGGAGCGGGTGGGGCGCGCTCAGGCCGAGGCCATCGCCCGGCGACTGACTCCCTTCGCCATGGGCACCGAGAAGAAAGAGAGCGAGACGCCCGTCGGGCGCTCGGACGTCAAGCGCTCCGTGGACCTCATGGAGCTCCTGCAATTGGGCGACATCCGAGACTACGATCCCGAGCGGGCCTGGGTGCGTCGCGAGGGCAGGAACCGCCTGCGCGTCCCCTTCGGTGTCACCCCCGAAGGCGTCCCCGTCCTGCTCGACATCAAAGAGTCCGCCCAGCAGGGCATGGGCCCCCACGGCCTCCTCATCGGCGCAACCGGTTCGGGTAAGTCGGAGGTCCTTCGTACCCTCGTCTTGGCTTTGGCCCTGACCCACTCGCCCGAGCAGCTCAACTTCGTCCTCGTTGACTTCAAGGGTGGCGCGACCTTCGCGGGCATGTCCGAGATGCCGCACGTGTCCGCCATGATCTCCAACCTCGAGTCCGAGCTGTCCCTGGTGGACCGCATGCAAGACGCGCTCAAGGGCGAGATGGTGCGCCGCCAGGAAGTCCTGCGCGAGGCGGGTAACTACGCCAACGTCACCCAGTATGAGGAGGACCGTATCGCGGGCAAGCATTCCTTCCCCCCGATGCCCGCCCTCTTCCTGATCCTCGACGAGTTCTCCGAGCTGCTCACCGCCAAGCCGGAGTTCGCCGAGCTGTTCGTCGCGATCGGCCGCCTGGGCCGTTCGCTCTCGATCCACCTGCTCCTCGCCTCGCAAAGGCTCGAAACCTCGAGGATGCGCGGCCTTGAGTCTCACCTGTCCTACCGCGTGGGCCTCAAGACCTTCTCAGCCAGCGAGTCCCGCGAGGTTCTGGGCGTGCCGGACGCATACGAGCTCCCCTCGCTGCCCGGCTCCGGCTTCCTCATGCCCGGCACGGACGAACTCATCCGCTTCCGTGCCTCGTACGTCGCGGCCCCGCCGCCGCAGCGAACCGTCGGCTCTACCCAGCTGTCCACGGCTGGAACGCCGGACCGCTCGATCAAGGTCCTGCCCTTCACCCTGGCCCCCGTCCTGACACGCGAAGAGCCCATCGCAGCCCCGGCCTCGCCCGAAGAAGTCATGAGCCTGCCCGGGGACGCCAAGTGGGCAGACATGAGCGAGCTCGACATCGCGGTGGCGAAGATGACCGGTAAGGGCGTACCCGCCCACCAGGTGTGGCTGCCCCCGCTGGACGTGCCCGACACCTTCGACCAGATGATGCCCGACCTCGCACCCGTCGACGGCGTCGGCTTCGTGTCGATGGAGTGGCGCCAGCGCGGCTCCCTCGTCTTCCCGCTGGGCATCAGGGACATCCCGCTCGAGCAGCGCCGCGACCTGCTCACCTTCGACCTGTCGGGCGCGGGCGGTAACTTCGCGGTCGTCGGCGGCCCGCTGACCGGCAAATCGATGGCGCTGCGCTCCCTCGTCATGTCGCTCTCGCTCATCTACACGCCGCAGGAAGTCCAGTTCTACATCATCGACCTGGGCGGTGGAACCTTCGCGTCCTTCGCAGACGCCCCCCACGTCGCCGGTATCGCCACGCGCGACACCGGTGAAGTCCTCACCCGAATCCTCGCCGAGGTCCAAGGCATTATCGAGGATCGCGCGCGCTATTTCCAGCAGCACAAGATCGACTCGATCGAGACCTACCGGCGCGGTCGCGCCCAGGGGCTCTACGACGACGGATACGGCGACGTCTTCCTCGTTGTCGACAACTGGGCCTCCCTCAAGGCCGACTTCGACGACCTCGACATGCGGATCGGTCGCATGCTCAACACCGCCCTGACATTCGGTGTGCACCTCGTGGCCGCAACGCCTCGCTGGAGTGACTTCCGCATGCAGATCGTTGACATGCTCGGTTCGAAGCTCGAACTCAAGATCGGCGACTTCCGCGACTCCGCGCTGGACCGCAACGTGCAGAAGCAGATCCCGGACGCTCGGCCGGGCCGAGGAGTGTGCGCGTCCAAGCACCACGTCCTCATCGCCTTGCCCCGCGCGGACGGCGAGGCGGACCCGGCGACCGTCAGCGAAGGCGTGGTCACCACGATTGAGCAGATCCGCGCGGCGCTGCCCGCCGGCCCCGGCCCCAAGCTTCGCCTCCTGCCGACCAAGGTCACTGCCGAGGAGATCGCGCAGCTGCCTGGCGCGCTCGCCCCGGTGCAGGGCCGAGCCCCCGCGCTCATTCTCGGTGTCGAAGAATCGCGACTCGGGGCGTTCCGCTTCGACCCGAACTCCGAGCACCACCTCTACCTCTTCGGCGACTCCAAGTCCGGCAAGACAACGTTCCTGCGCTCCCTTGCACGCGAAATCGTGGCCAGGAATACGCCCCAGGAAGCGCAAATCATCGTCGTCGACCGGCGCCGCTCCTCCCTCGGCGCCATTCCGAAGGAGTACCTGGCCGCCTACCTGACGACGAACGAGTCTGTCGCAAGAGATATGGCTGAGTTCGCGGCGTTCCTGAAGGAACGTCTACCCGGCGACGACGTGACCCCCGAACAGCTCGCGCATAGAAGCTGGTGGAAGGGACCGGAGTTCTGGGTCCTCGTCGACGACTACGACCTCGTCGTGACCTCCGAGGGTAATCCGCTCGCGGCGCTACAGCCGCTGCTGGCCCAGGCGGGTGATGTTGGTCTCCACCTGGTTATCGCGAGGCGGATGGGTGGCGCCTCTGGGGCCCTGTACGAGCGCGTCCTGCGTTCCCTCATTGACCTCGGGTCGACAGGCATCATGTTGTCCGGTAACCCGGACGAAGGTCAGGTTATCGGGCGTGTCAGGCCGGTCCGCGCACTGCCCGGTCGAGCGATCGTCGTCTCGCGCGAGGCGGGCACCTTCCGCGCTCAGCTCGCCTGGTCTGATCCCGTTCGATAGCGCGTAACCATTTCTGCCTCGCGTGTAGAATAACGGTGTTACGCGTTATCCCACGCGCCCAACGCAGCGAGAAAGACGAAGGTAGATGGCTCAGGGTGAACATGCTGAGCGCGCCCCACTATCGTGGGGCGCGTCGACTGACATCGGTCCCGTCCGCTCCGAAAATGAAGACTCCTGGCTGGCGGTTTCGCCCGTCTTCGCGGTCGCCGATGGAATGGGTGGCCACCTCGGCGGCGCCCAGGCCTCGTCGAAGGCAGTCATCACTCTGCGGCAGTTCCTGAGCCCCGAGCGCCTCGGAAACCGCCCCGTCGACCTGGTTGACCTCTCCGTCGCCATCGACGCGGCGGCCACCGCCGTCGCCGGCCTGGCGCCCGTCGATAACCCGATGGGCGCGCCCGGCACCACCCTGTCCGGCCTCATGGTCCTGTGGACCCCCGAAGGCCCCTACTGGCTCTCCTTCAACGTCGGCGACTCGCGCGCCTACGTCGTGGGCCCCGGCGGGATCCGTCAGCTCACCCACGACCACTCCGCCTTGCAGGAAGCCCGCGACCTGGCCGCCACCTCCGGCGCGCCGCAGGTGATTCCCCCGGCCAACGTCGTCACCAAGGCCCTGGGAGCCGGACAATCCGGCAGCGTCAAGGCGGATTACACGATCATGCCCCTCGAAGAGGGCGATCGCGCCGTCATCTGTACAGATGGCGTGCACGGGGTCCTGCAAGACTCCCAGATCCACGCGATCGTCGCCGCTGGCAACGGTCCGCAGGGAACCGCCGATGTCCTCGTGAAAGCCAGCCTCGAAGCAGGCACTCGTGACAACTCAACTGCGGTTGTAGTCTACGCAGGAACCCAATCACGAGTAACATTGACAACGAATGTCATGAATCGAATGATTCAACCAGTACGTCCGGCGTCGATTCAGACAGCGCGCCGGGTTCCTCGTAGAGAAGGCAGTGACTGATGCTTCAGATTGGACGCTTCTTGTGTCGC
>ERZ772909.1854-NODE-1854-length-11235-cov-6.256351_pt1 | contig 11235 bp, 9 predicted proteins | sample MGYA00511137_ERZ772909 | MGnify/ENA primary metagenome ERZ772909 (study PRJEB29015, sample SAMEA2738095) | human oral metagenome | biome: human oral; feature: human-associated habitat; material: saliva | place: China | collected 2270 ... | reverse complement strand
CCAGGTTAATGGTGGAGGTGGTCTTACCCACGCCGCCCTTCTGATTCACCATAGAGATAATGCGGGCGGGACCGTGGCTGCTCAGCGGAGCCGGGTCGGGGTATACGCGCAGGGGTCGGCCGGTGGGGCCGAGTTCTTGAGCCTGAGCTTCAGTCAATGGTTCACCTTCATCAATGAATTCGAAGTTTTAAAGTTTAAGCGTTGTCTATAAGGTTACCTCAAGAGCGGCTGTTCCGCGGTTTGACGGGGTTTTATCCCCGTTCGTGGGCACGCGGATGCGCCATGCGGTACACCTCCATGAGCCCCTCGGGCGTGACCTTGGTGTACACCTGCGTGGTGGCGATGGAGGCGTGCCCGAGCAGTTCTTGCACCACGCGAATATCGGCGCCGCCCTGTAGCAGGTGCGTTGCGAAGCTGTGGCGCATGGAGTGTGGTGAGAAGTCGGAGCTGAGCCCGGCGGCTTCGGCAGCTTCTTTGAGGATGAGCCAGGCGCCTTGGCGCCCAAGTCTGCCGCCTCGTCCGTTGACGAAGAGCGCGGCGGTACCTTTACCGTGCGCTACGAGGGAGGGGCGGGCACGCACCAGGTAGTCTTGGATTGCTTTTTGGGCGTAGCTACCAATGGGTACGAGTCGTTCTTTGTTTCCTTTGCCGAAGAGTCGAACGTAGCCGGGCAGGGTAATCTGGTTGCCGTCTTCATCGGTGAGGGTTCCCTCGAAGTGCACGTCGTCGATATCGGCATTGAGCATTTCGCTCACGCGCGCGCCGGTGGCGTAGAGGAATTCGAGGATGGCTCGGTTGCGTAGCCCGGTTGCGGTTTCGCGGTCGGGTACGGCGAGGAGGCGCTGGATGTCTTCTACGCTGACTGCTTTGGGTAGGCGTTTAACGTTCTTGGGCGGGGTGACCGGTGCCGCCGGGTCGGTGGGCACGATGAGCGCGGAGACCCAGAAGGCGTGCGCGCCGCGGACTGCCGCCATGGTGCGGGCGATGGAGTTCGGGCCCAAGGGCAGGGGCAGGCTCGGCACCCCTTCAGCGGTTGGTGTTTCTTTGTCTGGCTCCCCAGCTTTCGGCTGCCCGGCACGCCCGTTTCCAACACGTCCTTTTCCAGCGCGCCCGTTTCCTGTACCTCGACCCGATTCGAAGGCAATCATCAGCGCCAGCGATTCTGCGGCTTCTTCCTGTGCCTCCTGCGATTCCTGCGCGTTCTGATTGTTCTTCTCCCCCGCTTCGAATCCAGCTAGGGGCACGGTGGGGGCGGCGAGTTCCCGCATGAAGGAACGCACCTGCGCGGTGGTGATGCGTTCGGGGTCAATGACGCCGAGGGTCGCCATGTAGGCGCTGTATCGTCGCAGGTCACGCGCGTAGGAGGCGATGGTGTGCTCGCTGCTTCCTCGCTCCACGCGCAGGTGGATGAGGTACTGGTCAATAGCTTTCTGGAGCGGGGTCTGCGCCTCCTGGTGGGAAGCACCCAGGGCAGAAGAACCCAGCACGGAAGAACCGGCAGAAGAGGGCACACCGAGCAGACCCGCGCCGCGGGATGTCTTGCTCACCGTGCTTTTTGCCTGCTTCACGCGATCTCCTCTGTCGGTTCTCTTGATATTCGAGCTTGCCGTAGGCGGGGCTACTCCCCCGCCCCCGTGTTCCGTATCTTAGTGGTTGCGGAAGTTCTCCGGCTTTTCGCGGCGCTGCCCCATGTAGGGGTGGAACTCCCAGCCGCCCTCGGCAGGGCGCAGGCCTTCAAAGTTGTTCTGTGCCGCCGCGTAGGTGGCGAGTACCGCCTGGATAGCGAGCGCGTTGTGAACCTTTCCGCCCAGTACCAGCTGTACTGCGTCGGCGAGGGGCACCCAGCGGTAGGTCATTTCGGCTTCTTCGTCGGTGCGTTCACTACGTTCTTCGGCGGGCAGCTCTGAGAGGTTGCGTGCCAGGTAGACGCGGCCTGCTTCGCTGGTTGCGCCGGGGCTGCTGAAGTAGTCGGTCAGAGCGTTCCAGGTGTCTGCCTGCAGGTCTGCTTCTTCGGCGAGTTCGCGCTGCGCGGCGACCAGGGGGTCTTCACCGTCGATGTCGAGCAGTCCTGCGGGTACTTCCCAGAGGTTCATGCGCACCGGGTGGCGGTACTGGTTGAGCATCAGCAGTTCGTTGTTGTCGTTGAGGACCGCTACGGCGACGGCGCCGGGCATTTCCACGACGTCGCGGGTCAGCACGGTGTTTTCGTTGAGTTCGTACTCTTCGACGGTCGTTTCGATCACGTAGCCGCTGTACTTCACGGTGCGGGTGCGGATGGTGCGTTCGGAGAGTGCATCAATAATCTGCTGGTTGTTGCTCATTCTTTCATTGTAGGCGGCTTCTTAGCCCCGCTACGTCCGGCGCGTCAGGTACGGGCACGGTTTAAAGCACGTTCTGGTTTAAACGAAAGCATCCCGCTGGCCCCTGTGCGGGGTGAGCGGGATGCTGAACGTTTGTGCCTAGATATTAGGCGCCGCGGATGTTAGGTACCGCGGATGTTAGGCGCCGCGGCGCTCCAGAGCAGCCTTAATCAGGCCGGAGAAGAGCGGGTGCGGGCGGGTCGGACGCGAGCGGTACTCGGGGTGTGCCTGAGTTGCCACGTAGTAGGGGTGTACCTCTGCGGGCAGTTCCACGTACTCGACCAGCGAGGAGTCCGGAGAAGTACCGGAGATGAGCAGACCTGCTTCTTCAAGCTGCTCGCGGTACTCGTTGTTCACCTCGTAGCGGTGGCGGTGACGCTCTGCAACCTCGGTTGCACCGTATGCCTTAGCAACCTGAGAGCCGGGAACGAGGTTTGCCTTGTACAGGCCCAGGCGCATGGTGCCGCCCAGGTCGCCTGCACCTTCGACGAACTGCTTCTGCTCTTCGATGGTTGCGATGACCGGCACGGAGGTTTCCGGGTCAAACTCGGTGGAGGATGCTTCGCGCAGGCCCAGTACGTTGCGTGCGTACTCGATGACCATGGACTGCAGGCCGAGGCAGATGCCCAGGGTCGGGATCTTGTGCTCGCGTGCGTACTTGAGGGCACCGATCTTGCCGTCCAGGCCGCGGATGCCGAAGCCGCCGGGCACGAGGATTGCGTCCATGTTGCGCAGCTGGTGGTCTGCATCTTCGTCGGTTGCACACAGGTCGGCTGCAACCCACTTGATGTTGACCTTCACGTTGTTTGCGAAGCCACCGGCACGCAGAGCCTCGGAGACGGACAGGTATGCGTCGGGCAGGTCGATGTACTTACCGACCAGGCCAACGTTGACCTCTGCTGCGGGGCGGTGCACTGCGTCGAGCAGGCGGTCCCACTGGGTGAAGTCCGGTGCGGGTGCCTCAATGCCGAAGTAGTCGAGGATGTAGTCGTCGAGCTTCTGGCTGTGCAGGGTCTTGGGGATGTCGTAGATGCTGGGTGCGTCGGCGCAGGAGATGACTGCGTCGCTGTCCACGTCGCATGCGTTACCGATCTTGGTACGGTGCGATATGGGGACCTCACGCTCACAGCGCAGAATCAGACCGTCAGGCTGAATGCCCAGGCCGCGCAGTGCTGCGACGGAGTGCTGGGTCGGCTTGGTCTTGAGCTCGCCGGAGGGGCCGATGAAAGGCACCAGGGAGACGTGCAGGAAGAAGACGTTCTTGCGGCCAACATCGCGGCGTACCTGGCGTGCTGCTTCCATGAAGGGCAGGGACTCGATATCACCGACGGTACCACCGATTTCGGTGATGATGATGTCGGGTGCGTTGTCAATTTCCGCTGCGTGACGCATGCGGGCCTTGATTTCGTCGGTAATGTGAGGGATGACCTGGACGGTGTCACCGAGGTATTCGCCGCGGCGTTCCTTTGCGATGACGGAGGAGTAGACCTGGCCGGTGGTCACGTTAGCGGACTGGTCGAGGTTTTCGTCCAGGAAGCGCTCGTAGTGTCCGATGTCGAGGTCGGTTTCAGCACCGTCGTCGGTGACAAAGACTTCACCGTGCTGGAAGGGGTTCATCGTACCGGGGTCGACGTTCAGGTAGGGGTCGAACTTCTGCATGGTCACGGAGAGGCCGCGAGAGCGAAGAAGCTGACCGAGGGAAGAGGCCGACAGGCCCTTACCGAGAGAAGATGCAACACCGCCGGTCACGAAAATCTGACGGGTTACCTTGTCGTTAGAGGACGCGTTCTGAGCGTTATTTTTTTCATTCACCACGGAATTCAAGCCTACCATTTTCTTGTCTGCTATCCAAGCAGAGGGTTTTGCCGCGAGAGGATTCTCGCAGGCAACTCACCCTCCCCTATTTGTCCTTATCACCACTGTAAACGGAGCCGGGGATTTATTATTCCCGCCGCGCCGTGTAGAAGCAGGCGTAGGAGCATTCTCAGAGTATCTCACATCCTCTGGGCTCCATGCGCCGCTGTTGGTAACCGGCACGGGCTGTACTGGCAATTTCCTGAGGCACGCTCGCACGCTTCAGACCCTTTGATGGCCTTTAGCGCGAAAGATGCCACCTTTCGGCGCTTTTGCCAGCACTTTCCCCGTGCTTTTCCCCGCCGGTTTGCCGTCAGTTTCAGCGCCCCTGCGGTACTTCTCGACCGGCAGCCAGCAGCTCGCGAGCGTGCTCTCGCGCCGATTCTGATTGATCGTGTCCGGAGAGCATTCGCGCCAGTTCCACCACGCGTTCCTCTTCAGAAAGCACCTTGACCTTCGAGAGGGACGCGTCATCGTTTTTCAGCACGAGGATGTGCTGGTCCGCGAAGGCGGCAACCTGCGGCAGATGGGTAACCACCAGAACCTGCACGTGTCGGGCGAGCATGGCAAGGCGGCGACCGATTTCGATAGCAGCCTTACCGCCCACGCCGGAGTCCACCTCATCGAAGATGAAGGTGGGCACGGGGTCCACTTCGGCGAGCACTACCTCCAGGGCGAGCATCACGCGGGAAAGCTCACCGCCGGAGGCGCCCTTACCGAGCGGGCGCGGCACTGCGGTTCGGTGCGGGGCCAGCATGAAGGTCACGGTGTCTCGGCCGTGCACCGAGAACTTTTCAGCTTCGGCAACCTCCACAACCAGGGAGGCGTTCGGCATGGCAAGAGCGGTGAGCTCCTCGCTGACGGCATCCGCCAGTTTCTGCGCGGCGGCACGGCGCAGGGCGGTCAGCTCTTCTGCCTGGGCGCCGAGCACCTTGCGTAGCTGTAACAGCTCGGTTTCCAGGGTTTCCTGTCGCTGCGGGTCGTCCACCAGGGTCTCAAGGCGTGCACGGGATTCTTCGGCCCATTCGAGAACCTCGGCAATATCGGCACCGTACTTGCGAGTGAGGGTCGCCAGCTGGGCACGGCGAGTCTGCACCTGCGCCAGACGTTCGGGACCTTCAACGTCCAGGGAGGCCATGTAGGAGGACAGATCCGAGGAGATATCGGTGGCAAGAATCAGCAGTTCGTTGACGCGCGCGGCGAGGGAGGCAAGCTCTTCGTCAGCGTCTGCTTGCGCCTGTAGCGCGGAGCGGCTTGCATCGAGCAGGCTCATGACGCTCTGCTCGTCACCGGTAGAGTATTCACTACCGCTGAGCGCTGCGGAGGCGGTTGCCGAGGCAATGCGCAGCGCTTCAACGTTCATGAGCTTCACCATTTCGGCTTTGAGCTCTTCTTCTTCCCCGGCCTGCGGGTTGACGGCGCTGATTTCTTCGAGGGCGCCCTGCAGGGTCTGCGCTTCGAGGGCGCGTGCGCGCGAGTTTTCGCGTACTTCCTTCAGCTCTGCGGCGGCGGCGCGGTATCGCTCGTAGTTTTCGCGGTATTTCTCAAGCAGGTTGGCGAGCTCTTCACCGGCGTACAGGTCGAGGGAGTGGCGCTGCTCTGCCGCTGATTTGAGGCGCAGCTGATCGGACTGGCCGTGGACTGCAACAAGAGTCTGACCAATCTGAGATAGGGTTCCGATGGGTGCGGAGCAACCGCCAACGTGCGCGCGGGAGCGTCCCGAGGCGTTGACGGTGCGTGCCAGAAGCAGCTCGGAGGTCTGTTCGTCGATGTCTTCAGCGGTGCCTCCGGCTTCTTCGGCAAGCTCGAGGGCGCGGTGCCCGTGGGGCAGGCGAATCACGGCTTCAGCGAGGGCGCTCTTGGCTCCGTTGCGCACGCTGGATGCGTCAGATCGGGCTCCCAGGAGCATGCCGAGGGCGGTGACGACCATGGTTTTACCTGCGCCGGTTTCGCCGGTCAGCACGGAGAATCCGGGTTCGAGGGGGAGCCTCGCATCGGTGATGATGCCGAGGTCTCGAATATGGATTTCCTCAATCACGAACGTTCATTCCTTTTCTTTAGTGCTTCTCGGTGTCCTGCGGGCCGCGCCAGCCACGGATCGGAAGCTCAAATTTACGCACCAGTCGCTCTGAGAAGGGAGCCGGGTGGATACGGGCGAGCAGCACCGACTTTTCGGAGCGTCGCACCTCAATACGGGAGCCGGGGTCCAGCTCTACGGTTCGGCGCCCGTCGCACCAGAGCACGCCGGAGGCGCCGTTTCCGGGCATCATTTCTACCGCCAGGGTGGAGGTCGGCGCTGCTACCAGTGGGCGCGCGAAGAGCGCGTGAGCCGAGAGCGGCACCATGAGAATTGCTTCAACTTCAGGCCAGACGACCGGTCCGCCGCCGGAGAAAGCGTAGGCGGTCGAGCCGGTGGGCGTTCCCATGACCACACCGTCGCAACCGAAGCTACTGAGCGGGCGGCAGTCCACCTCGATAATGACTTCAATCATTTTTTCGCGGTTGCCCTTTTCGACGCTGGCTTCATTCAGCGCCCAGTCGCTGTGCACTCGCTTGCCGTCGTTCCAGACTTCCACGTCGATTGCCATGCGTTCTTCAACGGTGTACTCGTTGTTGACAATGCAGCGAACGGTTTCGGTCAGGTCGCTCTCTTCGGATTCGGCGAGGAAGCCGACGTGTCCCAGGTTCACACCGATGAGCGGAACGCTGGTTCGGCGCACCATTTCGGCGGCGCGAAGAATCGAACCGTCACCACCGAGCACCACGCCGAGCTCAATATCGATAAGCGCCACGGATTCGTGGACGACCTGCACGGGGACGGGCTCGTCCCAGTTTTCGCTCAGAGTCTCCAGATCGGAGCGAGTCATGACGGGCGCAAGTCCCGCTTCATAGAGCTGGGTGCACGCCTGTCGGGCGGCATCTCGTGCTTCTTTGCGCCCCACGTGGGCGAAGACGAGAATCTTACGGTGACGTTGTTCCACCGAGTCTTCGGAACCATAACGATCAGACTCATGGCGTTCGGAACCATGGCGCGCACCCGCAGCAGCTACCTGTGCGGTTGCTTCCTGCGGTGCGTGGCTTTCGTGTTCTGCCATAACGACTCTCTCCCATCGGGTGTTGAGATGGTGTATCTACACCTATCATACCGAATATGTTCTCGAAAATTTTCCAAAGCACCATATTTTTAGAAAATTATTTCGAATAGCGTGCAGCTGGGGTCTCTCTAAAATACCTGTGGAGAAATACCCCCACCCAGCTAAAATGCCCCTGAATAGCGCGGCAGCCTGAGAAAGCACCGCCCTCAACGCGTCCTGCGTTACCGAGCGGTTTTTCTCAGACTGCCTTCGCACTATTTATTTTCTGCACAATATTTATTTTTTGCACCAGAGGAAGTACTCTACGTTGCCGTCCTGTCCGGGCAGCGGGCTGGGTTCCATACCCATCACGCGCAATCCGTGGTTCACCGCCGATGCCTGGACTTTTTCGACTGCTTCACGGCGGGCGGATTCTTCGTGTACCACTCCCCCGCGTCCGATGCGGTGCTTGCCGACCTCGAACTGCGGCTTGACCATGAGCACCAGGTCGCCGCCGGTTTCAGTGGCGTTCGCTAACGCCTCCATGACCAGGGTCAGTGAGATGAACGAGAGGTCAGAAACCGTCAGTTCGACCTGTCCACCAATATCTTCGGGCTTCATGTAGCGAACGTTGAGTCCTTCGTACACGCCGACTCGCGGTTCTTCGCGTAGCGCGTCCACGAGCTGCCCGTGTCCTACGTCAACGGCGGCTACATGGGCGGCTCCTCGACGAAGCAGCACGTCGGTAAAGCCTCCGGTGGATGCTCCCGCATCCAGGCAACGCTTGCCCTCCACCTCAATATCGGGGAACGCGTCGAGGGCACCGGCGAGTTTGTGCCCTGCGCGGCTGACGTATTCGGTCAGCTCGCTCTGGCGCACGTAGAGGGTGTCCTCGGGACCTACGAGCATGGACGCTTTGCGTGCAACTTTGCCGTTGACTTGCACGTCTCTTGCCGCAATGAGTTTTGCGGCGAGGGTTCGGGAGCTCACGAATCCGGCTTCGACCAGGTATTTATCGAGGCGCACAGTGTCCTTGTCTTCTTTCTGTCCTCTGGTTACGGGTTATCTAGTGCCGGTGAACCCTCAGAGCATTGCTGTTCTGAGGGTTCACCGCCGCGAACTAGGAGAGGTTTTCGAGGTCCTTCTCCAGTTGCTCACTCATCGTTTCGAGGCGCTTGACGCGCTCTACGGGATCCATAGCGAGGGTCGCCGCCAGCTGGCGCTCAAATTCTGCGTCAAGCTCAGCGTTTTCCTCTGCCGTGCTGTTAGTCTCCGGTTCTTTAAGCACCGGGAATCCCCTGGATGTTGGGTCGTGCGCCCTGTTCGGGGTTTGCTGCCCACCATGCCGCGCAGGCTACGCGCCATGCTTCGGCTTCGCTCTCGCTACCCGCAAATGCTTCGGCATCTTCATTCTCCGGGCCGGTCAGGCTCAGGTTTTCACCGCGAACGCGTGCCTGCCAGGTGGGGCCGGTTGCGGTGACTTCGTAGCCTTCGTAGAGCACCTCAATGTCGGGGTAGGGCGCGAAGAAGTCCTCGAGGGTGCGCAGAATATAGGTCGGACGATGGTTCGGCACGGCCTCGATAACGTCCTGGTAGGTCTGCACGCCGGTGAGGACGAGGGCGCCGTCCATCTTTGCGTTGTTAGCGCCGAGAATGTCGGTGTCCAGGCGGTCGCCCACGATGACGGGGCGGCTGGAGTTCACTGCCTGCGCTGCGGTGTGGAAGATGGGCGCTTCAGGCTTGCCCGCGACAAGCGGGATGCGGCGCGAGGCAGTTGCTACGGCAGCAACGAGGGTTCCGTTACCGGGCGCCTGGCCTCGTTCCTTGGGGATGGTCTGGTCGGTGTTGGTTGCAATCCACAGTACATCGGGGTTTGCGAGGGTGTAGGCGGCTTCCGCGAGGTCTTCCCAGCCGATCTTGGGGTCGAATCCCTGAATGACGGCTACGGGGCCTTCTTCTTCCTTGCGGACGGTTTCGAGGCCTACTGCACGAACACAGTCGGCAAGTGCTTCGGTGCCGGTGATGAGTACTTTGGAGCCTGCGGGTACATGCTGTGCGAGCAGCGCGGCACCTGCCTGTGCGGAGCTGACGACTCGTTCTGCTCGGGTGTGCACACCCAGTTCACGCAGGTGCTCTGCTACGGATTCTACGGAGCGCGAGGCGTTGTTGGTGACGAAGATGACCGGTACGTTGAGCTCTTCTTCTGCACGGTTGAGCGCTTCGGGTGCACCTTCGATGGCGAAGGGGCCTGCGTAGACTACGCCGTCCAGATCGGAGAGGAGGGCATCGTAGCGGGATAGAAGTGCGTTCGTGGTCATAGAGTGTTCCTCTCGGGGTCTCTGGCGGTTGTCGCTATTAATCGTACCTGTTAGACACTCTAGCGTTGGTGCCTTCGGGCGATTATGTGAAAAACCGCTGGACGCTCTCCCCTTACTTGGGTGTGGCGTCCAGCGGTTTCACGCTGACACGTAGGTCAAGTATTTAGAATTCTTAGATTCTCTGCAGTCTTATTCTGCGGAGGCTTCTTCTGCTTCTTCAGCCTTGGATGCTTCGGTCTTAGGCCCTTCGGTCTTCTCGTCCTCAGCTGCCTCTTCTTCAGCTTCGCTTGCGTCCTCTTCTGCGGAAGCTTCAGCTTCTTCTGCGGTCTCAGTGAGTTCTACGGACTTCTCTTCCTGTTCGAAGAGGCCTGCTTCACCGAAGATGTCGAAGATTTCGGGTTCTGCGAAGTTGCCCTGGCCCAGTGCTGCTTCTGCCATGAATGCGAGGCGTGCCCAGCGTTCTGCTTCCTGGTTGCGTCCAGCGTTAGCCAGCGCGTCGGAGTATGCGCTGAACAGGCGGGGGCTGTACTCGAAGGCGCGCTTGGGGTTCAGCTGAGGAATCTGCAGCGCTACGACAGCTTCAGACTTCTTACCCTGATCGCTGAGGATGCCGGATTCAACGATGGCGAGCTCTACGCGCACATTGGCGGGCAGTTCTTCCTTCTTGAACTCTGCAATCATTTCCATTGCCTTGGGCAGGCGGCCGAGTGCACGTTCGCAGTCCACCAGCAGTGCCAGGTGGTCTACGGAGCCGCTGATACGGCGGTGGGTGCGCAGTTCGCGCAGTGCCAGTTCGAAGTCTTCTGCCACGTATGCGGCGACGCCAACAGCTTCGCGTACTGCGGCAATACGGCCCGCGCTGCGGGATGCGGCAACGGCGTGTTCCAGCGCGAATTCGGGGTCGATGTCGAGGTAGCGACCTGCCATGGCGAGGTGCTTTGCGACGGTTTCTGCGTTGCGCGGCTCCAGGGCGCGCAGCTGACGGAAGGTTGCACCGTCCAGCTCGCGGCCGGTGATGTCGTCGTCAATTTCCGGTGCCTTGGGCTTTGCGGGGCGGTAGCCTGCACGGCCACCAATGCTGCGTACTTCTTCGCGAGGTGCTTCAGCCTCGGGACCGTTGGAGCGAGGTGCCTTGGAACGGGAGTCGGAGCGACGGCCGTCGAACTTCTTGCCTCCGCGGTCGTTACGCTTGAAACCGCCCTTGCCGCCAAAGTTCTTGCCGCCCTTCTTGGAGCGGAAGTCCTTTCCTCCGCTGTTCTTGCGGTGCTGGCGGGGGCCGGAGCCGTTAGACTCGTGACGGGGGGTCTCAGACATGAATCTCCTTGGGAGGTATCCGCCAGTGTGGGCGGGTAGGGTATGCAGTCGATTCGGGCGAACCGCTGCCTGAGGCATCAACTCTATGAGGGGTGCTTTAGATACACCCGCTAATGCCTAAACATAAGCCATACCATTCTAGTATAGAGAGCACCTTCCGTGCACCCGTACTGATGGGATGTTAAAGACAAATGGGGAGGCCGTTAGACCTCCCCAAACAAAAATAGCCCCGGCGAAGCCGGGGCTATTGAATAATAAAGCGGCGATGACCTACTCTCCCACACCCACAAAAGTGCAGTACCATCGGCGCGAAGA
>ERZ772909.1851-NODE-1851-length-11241-cov-7.159843_pt1 | contig 11241 bp, 6 predicted proteins | sample MGYA00511137_ERZ772909 | MGnify/ENA primary metagenome ERZ772909 (study PRJEB29015, sample SAMEA2738095) | human oral metagenome | biome: human oral; feature: human-associated habitat; material: saliva | place: China | collected 2270 ... | reverse complement strand
CCCACAACTAGTGCATTGCTGCTGCATCTAGTGCAGTGCTGCAGGGTCTGCGCCCCATTGAACGCCGACAGGAGGCACTGCCGGCGACAAATTCCACGACGACACTTGTTACCGATGAGGCGTTACAGCCGATCAGGAAGATTCAACCCCTTCTGATCGGGTGGAATCTTCCCGATCAGGTTGAATCTCCCCAAACGAGTTGAATCCCGACGATGGGACGCTAGATTTCTCGTTGCACCTCGACCAGGCATCTAGTGACGCCTCGGCGCGGAGCCTCGAGGCTAAGACTCGCCCATCTCCAACACCAACCCACTGCACATCTCCACGATCTGCCTTGTTTCTCAGTGGTGTTACACCACTGAGCGGGGTATGACACCAGCTCGGAGGTGGTGTAACACCCCCTAACTGGTGTAATGCTCCCTATCTGGTGCAGACCTGCCCGATACAGATCGGTTAACAGTTCGTTGGAGCGGCAGATGCCGTGACCCGGCTTATCCCTCAGCGCTGCAGACCTGCCGGGGCGACGCCTATTGGATCCGCGCGGCAACCCGAGCGTCAGGCCAACGGCCAGGACGGCGCGCTGCCAGCGTCCTCGCCCGTGCCATCCCCGCCGTGCAGCAGGTCCGCGACCCACGCGCGACCCGCACGGAAGGCCTCGTCCGTCGTCCCCGGGGCGACCGAGGCGCGCACTCCGTCGACGCGCGGGTAGGAGCCCATGAAGCGAACCTCCGGCGAGTAGCGGTGCAGGCCGACGAGGGCCGCCTGGACGCGCTCCTCGCGGATGTGGCCGACGATGTCGATGCTAAACGTGTAATTGCCGAGGCCGTCGCCGCTCGGGCGCGACTCGATGCGGGACAGGTCGACGCCGCGCACCGAGAACTGCTCGAGGAGCGTCAGCAGGGCGCCCGACTCGTTGACCGGCAGCGCCACCTGAATGGTCGTCTTATCCGCGCCGGTCGGCGGGGGCACCACGCCGGGGCGGGCCACCAAGACGAAGCGGGTGATCGCGCCCGGGTTGTCGGCAACGTCGGTGAACAGGGCCTCCAGGCCGTAGGTGTTGACCGAGACCGCGTTACACAGGGCAGCATCGAAGGACGCGTCTCCGTCCGAGAGGAGCTCTGCGGCGGCGGCAGTCGACGTGGCGGGCACGTGGATCGCGCCCGGGAAGGTCTCCTCGACCCAGCCGCGGCACTGCGCCCACGCGTGGGGGTGGGTGCCGATACGGCGGATGTCCTCGGGGCGCGTACCCGGCAGGACGGCCAGCTGGAAGACAACGTGCACGTGCATCTCGGCGACAATGACGAGGGGGTCGCCGTGCGAGAGGGAATCCAACGTCGCATTCACGCCGCCCTCGATGGAGTTTTCGATCGGGACGACGGCGCGGTCGGCCTCGCCGCGACGCACGGCCGCGAGCGCCTGCGGGGCGCTCGTCATCGGCATGAGGATCGCGCCGGCGGGAGCGACCTGGTGGACGGCCTGCTCGGTGAACGTGCCGAACGGACCGAGGAAGGCGATACGAAGCTTGTCACCGAGGGGCGCGGGGCCGGGAATGTTCGTCGTCATGGTGTCAAGGGTATCGACACGCCCCGGGGCCCGGCACTCGCACGGGCGCGCCAGCTGCGCATTGTGGCCTATCGCGCGGGGTAGGGGGATGCGGGCGCGCCCGAATCCCCCGCGCGCCTCGTCTTGACAGGCGCGCTGCTACTCCTGGCGGGACTTGATGCCGTCGGCGAATGCGTCGTGGCCGCCGCCCGGGGTGACGTCGCCGCAGGCAGTGATCTTCCACAGCTTCGCGGTGCCGCCCGCGTCGACCAGTTCGAAGCCCGTGGAGGTGTCCACCCCGTAGAGGCCGGGGCTGCGCGAGGAGCGCATGAAGTTGTAGTAGGCGCCGTCTTCTTCCTCGTAGAAGTGGGTGATGCCGAGCTCGCGCACGACCTCGCACACCTCGGGGTCGGTGGCGATGTCGTGGAAGCGCTGGGTGAGGACCCGCTGGGAGGCGACATCCTCGTTGGCGGTGGTGAGCTGCGGGAAGACGGCCTTGCGGCTCGCGAGCAGCTCGGTGTATGCGGCTCCCGCGATCGGGTCGCCGAGGATGAGGGCGTCGGGCGCGGTCGTGTACTTCATGCGCCTGAGCATGGCGAGTTCGCCCTTGGTGGCCATGCCGGGCTTGCCCAAGCGCGCGGGGTCGTAGACGGAGGCGACCGCGGAGTTGCGTGCGTCGATCGCGCCGAAGCCGGACAGGATGAGGATGAGGGCGCCGACCCCGACCTGGATGGGCCAGCGGGGCGCCTCGACGTCGGTGTCGACGCCGCGGTCTTGGAGGGTGCGGCGCAGCGAGGAGGTCCACGCCGCGTGGATGACGTGGACGATGGCGGCGAAGCCGACGGCCATGAGGACGGTCAGCGCGATGTCTTCGACGCCCATGATGCGTCGGGCGTCCTTGTACCAGGGGGCCAGCAGGTAGGTGCGCAGCGCGGAGTTGGGCGCGTATGCGAGCCCGGTGAGGGCGGTGAGGATGAGGTAGGAGACAAGCGGCCACGCGGGCATGGGCGCGGCCTTCTCGTCGGTCGAGACGGGGCGCGCCGAGGCCCGGGTGCCCTCGTCCTCGCCGGTGACCTCGCCGCTGGCCTCGTCGGTGTCCTCGGAAAGCCCCGCCTGGGCGGCGGCGCGCGCGAGGGGGTCGCGGCGGCGCAGGAGCGTGTCGAGGTACGCGGTCACCGCGATGCCCGCGATGAGGAGGACCGTCTGGAGGAACGCCCACTGGGCGGTGGCGGCGGTGCTGGCGAAGGGAGGGTAGGGCACGAAGGCGTGCGCGAAGGCCTCGCCCCAGCTGGTTCCGGCTCGCGGGTACTTACTCATTGCCTGAATCTTGGGGGAGGCGAGGGCGATGAGAGGGAGTGCGACGACGGCGAGGCCGACGGCCGCCCAGACGATGGCGAGGAGTTGGCCGCGCCCGTCGCGCCCGAGGGCGGCGCGCGCGAAGGACGCGATGGACGCCAGGAGGGGCGCCACGAGGAAGGCGAGGAGGGAGAAGGCGGCGCTCGGGTGGGCTCCAACGAGGCCGAGGCACCCGATGGCGAGGAACACTCCCTGCGGGATGCGGCGGGCGAAGGAGCGCACGCCCTCCCCGTCGCTCAGGTCCGACGCGAAGCGTCGGCCGGCGACGATGGCGGCGGCGGCGAGGCCGGGAACGAGGACCGTGCCCGTCGCGTTGGGCCACTGGTTGTACATGGTGAGCGCGTCGGCGGGCATGTTCAGGAGCGTGCCGGCAATGACCGGGGCGGCGAGGAGCGCGCTGCGCGACGCGGTGAGCACGGAGACGAGGGCGGCCAGGCCGATGACCCACACGGCCATGAGGGCCAGGGAGGAGACGTTGGCGGTCTGGACGACCGAGTCGTAGCGGGCGAAGAGCGCGACGAAGGCGTGCCAGCCCGTCGGATAGTAGACGCGGCGTCCCCCGTAGAGCTCGTGGAGTCCGCCAAAGGGGCTGGCATCCTTGCCGTAGAGGATCGCGTGGACGCCGTTCTGGTGGAAGGTCGGGTCCCACTGCTGGACCGGGTTGGCGGGGTCGGCTCCCCTGATGAGCGGCCACGCGGCCAGGAGGAAGCCGACGAGGACCGCGCCCCACGTGGCGGCGCGGATCGCGGCCTGCGCGGCGCCGATGGGGGCGCGCACGCCCAGGGCCTGACGGAACGGCACGCCGTTGAGGGCGAATCCGCCGTTCGTCCGGTGGAAGTAGCTCAGTGCCCAGGTGAGCGCGCCGCCGAGGGTACTAAGTCCGAGGACGGGCATGACCGTGGAGGGCTCCCACTCGATGTCGAAGGCCGGGTAGGCGACGGAGAGGAAGGTGATCAGGCCGAAGGTAAACGCGGGCGCGGCGCCAATCGCGACGAGCGACGAGCGCGAGCCGGCCCGCAGCCACATGAAGCCTGGCAGCACCAGGGCAACCATCATGGCCAGCAGGGTCGGGACCAGCATCCACCAGGCCAGCATGGCTTACTCCTTGTCGGCGCCGGCGCGACGCTTGCCGACCATCTCGATAATGACGGGCAGGACGGAGGCCAGGATGATGACGGCCAGGATGAGCGTCAGGTTGTCGTGCACGAAGGGCACGTTGCCCAGGAGCGCACCCACCAGGATGAAGCCCGCGCCCCAGATGACGGATCCGAGCGTGTTAAACAGCACGAACTTCGGGTAGGGGTAGCGGGCCATGCCGGCGGCGAGCGGAATGAAGGTGCGCACGAAGGGGATGAAGCGCCCGATGACGAGGGAGCGACCGCCGTAGTTCGTGAAGTAGTGCTCCGCCTTCTCCAGGTGCTCGCTCTTGAGGATGCGGGCGTTCGGCTTGAAGAAGCGGCGCCCCCACTTGGCGCCCAGGAAGTAGCCGATTTGCGCGCCGACGAAGGCGGCGACGACGACCATGAGGATCAGGGTCGGCAGGTGCAGGCCCAGGCGGTCATGCAGCAGGCCGGCCGTGAACAGCAGGGATTCGCCGGGCAGCACGGGGAAAAGCACGCCGGATTCGATGAGGACGATGAGCATCGTTCCCCACAGGACCCACGGCCCCATGGCGACAAGCAGAGTCTCAGGATTCTTAAACCACTCGATAACAGTGCTCAGCATCGACGGATCCGATGCTGCCGCGAGTGTAGACCAGGTCACGATAGAGCCCTTTTCTGCCGGGAATGTGTCTCCCTAACCCTACCTTTGTTGACCGCGAATATAGGATGGTCAGCATGAGGAAGCGCAAGGAGTCACACGACGGCACGCCGGTCGTCGATACGAACATCCTGTTCGTCCCCTCCTCGGCCGAGGACCCGTCCGCGCTCGGGGTCGAGGGTCTGATGGGCATGATCGACGAGGCCGGGGCCGCGACAACCCCTGCCCCGCCGCCGGAAGTCCCCATGTCCGAGGCCCGCACCGAGGTCTTGGACGCCATCGTCACCCCCTCGACGACGCAGCCCGTCGTGATGCCCCCCAGCTTTCCTCCCGTCCTCGCCACGCATCCGGGTCCCGCCCCGGCCTCGCCGATTCACCCCGCCGCCGCCCCAGCCTCGCCGACGCGGCCGCTCGACGCGCCGGGGAATCTCACTCCTCCTCCCCCGCCCGCTCCCGCGATGACCGAGCCCCCGCTTCCCTCCGCCGCTCCCGAGGTCGGCGCCCCTCTCGCCCCCGCAGCGCCTCTCGCCCCCGCAGCGCCTCTCCCCCCCGCAGCGCCTCTCCCCCCCGAGGCGCCGAGCGAGCCGATGCTCGCAGCGGACGCGGTTCAGGAGAATGTCCCGGCCGACGCGCCCGTGCCCGCCGATCCTCCCGCGCCGAGCAACGACGCGATCACCGATATGACCGAAACCACAGACTCGGCCACTCATGCGACCGAGGCCCCACGCGAGGAACGCGAATCCGACGCTGAGGACACGCCCACCGCCGAAGAGTCCAGCGACGAGGCCGCGGTCTCCGCCGCCGTCGTCCACGCCAAGAGCGGTGAGGTCGCCCTGCCGGTCCCCGCGCGCAGGCTCCGCCTCCCGCGCCCCGCCTACATCGCCGACCGCATGTTCACTCTCCGGCGCCGACGCGAGGACGCCGTCGACGTCGTCATCGCCCTCCTCGCGATCGTCGGCATCTGGACGATCGGCACGGTGGCCAGCGCCACGACGCACGGCGTCACCATGGACGTCCTGCAATTCCAGCTCGTCCGCAAGATTCTGATCCTGCCCGTCAACCTGGTCGAAGGCCTCATCATCCTGATCACGCCGATCCTCGTGATCGTCTCCCTCGCCTTACGCAGGCGCCTCCAGGCGATCATCCAGGCCCTCGTCACGAGCGTGATCGCGGCGGTCGGCGGATGGACCATCATCGTGCTGACAGGCCTCCTTCCCGCCTACCTGACCGCTCCCCTGAGCGTGGACCGCGCGATCGCCACGCAGGGCCACCAAACCGGCTTCGCTATCGCGATCAACCTGGTCATCGTCACCCTGTGCGCCCTCTTCACCTCCGCAGGCGAGGCCCAGTCGATGAAGGCCATCAAGTGGGGGTGGACGGGCCTGTGGATCATCCTGGTCCTGGGCGTCCTGCGCTCCTCGATGACCCTGCCCGTCGCGTTCATCTCCGTGTTCATCGGCCGCGCGTTCGGCTCCGGCTCGCGCTGGGTCATGGGATTCGACGACCAGCGGGCCAAGGGCGCCGCCCTCGTGGAGGCCCTCCTCGGTATCGGCATCACCCCCTCGCGCATCGTGCGTACCGACCTGGACACGTCGACTGCGCCCCTGTCCACGTGGGCGGTCGCGGAGAACGCCCGCGGGCGCCTCACCCAGATGCCCGCCGACCTGGGCGACATGGGCGTCACCGTCACGCGGCGCCCCGACCCCGACCATCACCGCCACTACCAGGTGTGGAGCGACACCGGGCTGGCCTATGAGCTCATCGTCATGGATCCGGGCCAGGAGCTGACGGGCACCCTCCTTGAGATGTGGAACAACCTGCGGCTGCGCGGCATCAGCAGGTGGGTGTCGCCCTCGCTCAAGGCGCAGGCGGAGCGCTCGTCGTTCACGACGCTGCAGGCCCTGCGCGCCGGCGTCTTCACCCAGGAGCCCATCGCCATCGCCTCGGCGAACGACTCCATCATCATGGTCCTGTCCGCCCTCCCGCCGACGACGCCGCTCACGGAGCTGGGCGAGCAGGCCTCGGACGAGGTCCTGGACCGCGCGTGGGAGCAGCTGCACTACGCGCACACCCGCGGCATTTCGCACCGCGCCCTCACGCCCGAGGCCGTCGTCGTCGATGCCTCCAACGACGTGTGGCTCCTCGACTGGGATTCCGGCGAGGTGGCGACCACCGAGCTGAACCAGTCGATTGATATCGCCCAGATGCTGGTCCTCACTGCCCTGGCCGTGGGTCCCGAGCGCGCCCTCGAGGCGGGACGCCGCTGCGTCGGCGAGGACACGCTGATCGCGTGCGCACCCGTCATCCAGAAGCCCGTCCTGCCTGCCTCGATCAACCAGCGCCTGCGCCGCTCCGACCTGCTGGGCGAGCTGCGCGCCGCCCTCGTGGGCGACTCCGAGGCCGAGACCGCGCCGACGGCCGACCTGCAGCGCTTCCGCCCGCGCACGATCTTCACGATCGCGGTGGCCTTCATCGCGGTCTTCATCGTTGTCTCCTCGCTGAACTTCAGCGACCTTGTCTCCACCGTCACCAGCGCGAACCCGTGGTGGATGGCGGCGTCCGCGGTGCTCGCGTGCCTCATTTGGGTGGGCTCCGCGGTGCCGCTCATCGCATTGTCTCCCGAGAAGCTGCCCTTCAAGGACACGCTGATCGCACAGGTTGCTGCCTCGATCATCACGATCGTCGCGCCCGCGGGCGTGGGGCCCGCAGCCCTGAACCTGCGCTACCTGCGCAAGCGCCGCGTCCCCACGGCGATGGCCGTGACGACGGTGACGCTCATGCAGATTTCGCAGGCGCTCATCACGATCATCCTGCTGATCCTTGTCATGGTCAGCGCGGGCTCGTCCCTGTCCGTGTCCGTCCCCTACGGCACGATCCTCGCTATCGTCGCGCTCGTCATGGTCGCTGTCGGCGTCATCGTCGCCGTGCCGAAGGTACGCCGCTGGATCTGGGCGAAGATTCAGCCGACCTACCAGCAGGTCTACCCGCGCCTCCTGTGGATCGTCGGGCAGCCTCGACGCCTGGCGGCCGTGGTCGGCGGCAACCTGCTCATGAACATCGGCTACGTGGGCGCCTTCTGGACCGCGATGGTGGCCATGGGCGGTTCCCTGAACTTCTCGACGGTCGCCATCACCTACCTGACGGCGAACGCGGCGGGGTCCTTCATCCCGTCGCCGGGCGGTATCGGTACGGTCGAGACAGCCCTCACCTCGGGCTTGACGGTCGCTGGCGTGTCGTCGTCCGTCGCGATCGCGACCGCCCTGCTGTACCGTCTCGTTACCTTCTACGGGCGGATCCCCTTCGGGTGGCTCGCCATGAAGTACATGGAGAAGAAGGATCTGATCTGAGGCGTACCCATCCTGTGCCTCGGCCCTGGGGATGCTCACGGGGCTCGCTCCTCCTTGCGCGCGCCGCGGGGCGCACAGATGTGTACCGCGAGTTGGCTACGCGTCACTCTGGACGAGGCCGAGGCTGGGTCATACGCGACATCAGGGCACGAGTATACCCCACTTCTAGTTCCTTCTAATTTGAATCAAATTTGAAGCAACTGGACGTTTCGTCGCACCGCAAGATTCTCGTCCCCATCTCAGTCATAACGACCGTGGCGCTTATGACACTCGCACTACGCGTCGATGCCCCGGACTCGGCGCGCCAGATCTGGAACCGCGTACCACTCGAAACTCCGGCCACGCTTGACACGCATCAGGTATCCCCCATCCTCAAGGCCGCGCAGGTCGGCGTGCGCCGTCTGCAGCGTCACCCTGTATTTGTCCGCGTGCGCGGCTGCTGTCACGGTCATAGCGGAGTCCTTTAACGCTTCCTCAATGACCCCAATCTGTCGATTATTGAGCTCGGTGAGCCTCAGGAGATGCTTAACCTCTTCCATCTCCTTGGACTTTCTCGCCAGATACTCATGCAGCTCACGAATTGCTCGACACATGACCTCGGCGTGCCAGATGAGGAAGTAGGTGAGGTCCCCTTCATCCTGCTCAACCTCAAGGAAAGAGCGGGCATACTGCGCGGGCGCCCTGCGCAGAAGCCTCGAGACAGGCACGAAGTCCATGAGGAAGAAGCCCTCACGAAGCATGACCCACTGGGCGATGACGCGGGCTGTGCGCCCGTTCCCATCGACGAAGTAATGGTCGTAGCCCATCATGAAATGAACGACGAGCGCCCTCACGAGGGGCGGCACATATTGCGACGCGTACTCCCCCACGCCATTGGCGAAGTCGCACAGACGCTGGAGCCGTTCGGGCAACTCCTCGGCCGGCGGCGGCACATGCAGCAGTTGCTCATCGCCTTCACTTCCATAGATACGAATTCGCTCCTCACCCTGGCGCTGCAGGCGCCCTGCATCCTCCACCTCGTCGAGCGTTCCATCCGTGACGATACGATGAACCCCACAGATGAATTCAGGAGTGAGCTCCTCATCCAGGTGCTCACGCACGAATTCGAGGGCAAGGAAATTGTTCAGAATCATCCGCTCCGAGCGAGTGCGCGGATCCTTCTTTTCTCGGAGCATCTTTTTCGCGTCACGCCGCGTCGTCGACGCCCCCTCCATCTGCGAGGAGGTGATCGCTTCTTCATACAGGGAGTTGATCAGGTACCTATCCCTCATCCCCTGCGTCGCCACCTCTCCGGGCAGCTCCACCTGACCGCGCGCCTGCGCCGTAATCTCCTCATTCAACCGCAAGAAGCGATCTGGGAGATTAAAGGTCAGGCGCGTCCCATCCTTCATGATGAAGGGAGTGGGCCGGGCCGATGAAGCGCGCGCAGTACGCACGGCGTACCACCACTCCTCACGCGTCAGTCCCTCTGGCACCGGCTCGGCACGGATGTAATACTCCCACGGGCGATACTCTGGATCATCCAGTCCGCCAGCGAGGGCACGAAGAACGGAGAAATGTCGCTCATCATCCGCGTTCGCCAAACTGGCAATGACGCGTTCGCGCAGCTCGCCAAGCCGATAGGGCGGAGGGACGGGAGCCTTCATAACTACTCCGTTCACACAAATTTCAAATTACTTCTAATTTTATCTTAATTTGAAGCAAGTAGAAACACAGGCGCATCAGGTCGCAGGATTCCACGTTCGCAGAACGGCGCTCACCCCCGCCTCGCCCGCCGCCGCCGCGGCGCTACTGCACTCGCATCTCGCCCTCGATTGCCGCCAGCTTCACGCCGCTCACGGCACGGATCGCATCCAGCGACCCGGCGGGCGCGCGCAGCGCGTAGCCCTGGAAGACATTGCGATACTCGCGTTCCACGGTCACGGAGGCGCCCGGAAAAATACCTGCAACGGCCTCGTTGATCGAGGCGAGCGTGGCCTCGCGGTCCGCCCCCTCCTGAAGGTGCACGACGATGACGACGAGCCGCGCCGGATCGTCGTCGCGACTCGGCGCGCCCGAGGCACCCTCTCCGCTCTGCCCGCCCTTCGGGGTCAGCGCGGTGTCGGCGTCGCCCGCGGGCAGGGACGAGGCCGTGGCCCCCGGGGCGGACTGGGGAACCCCGGCGCCCGGGCCGGACTCGCCGGCGGAGGGCGGCGTCGACGCGCCGGAGGAACAACCCGCGATCGCGAGCGCGCACGCGCCCGCCAGGAGGACGGCTGGCTTCTTCAAGGACATGAGCACTCCTCACCCGGCCACCGCGGATGCGGCGGCCTGCTGACATCTCCAACATAGCGCAGCGCCGCCCTCACCGGGGCACGACGGCCTGCCCTACTCGCGGAGCATACGTGTGGGCCCGGGACGCTCGCGGTGAGCGGTCCCGGGCCCAGGCCTCGTGAGTCAGAAGCAACCGGCCAGCGTTAACGCTGCCAGACTCCCGACTCGTCGAAGGTGTAGACGCGACCATTGATCGTGTGCGTGCCGGTGAACATGGCGCCGTCAGGTCCCAGGTAGTACCAGGAACCGCCCAGGTTCACCCAGCCGGTCACCATCGCGCCCGAGGCGTTCAGGTAGTACCAGGAGCCGCCATCGTTCACCCAGCCGATCGCCATGACCCCGTTGGCGTGCAGGTAGTACCAGGAGCCGCCGTCGGCCAGCCAGCCGGTGGCCATGACCTTCGTGGCGGGGTCGAGGTAGTACCAGTAGCCACTGTCGCGCACCCAGCCGCCCACGAGGGCGCCCTCGGAGTCGGCGTACACCCACGTTCCATCGGCGCGCTTGAGGAAGCCGGTCATCATGTAGCCGGACGGCCCGAACTGGTAGTCCACGCCATTAATCGTGAACCAGCCGGCCTTCAGGTAGTCGGTCCCGTTCGCGCACACGTACCACCAGCCCACGGCATCCTTGGCCCAGTGACCGCCCTCGGGGTTGGTGCACGGCAGCGTGACGCCGGGGTTATCGGTCGGCAGGTCCACCGTGACAGCCTCAGAGTGGTTGAGCCCGTAGTCCCACGCCAGCAGATACGGGTGGGCGATGACGGAGCCGGTGCCGCCCTGGTCGGTCCATGCCTGAGAGATGTCGGACATGGGGATCTCGAACTCGTAGCGGTACCTGCCGTCGTCGCCCTTGACACCGTCGGTGTCAGAGAAGACGTGGCGGTAGAACCACAGGCCGTCGGCCGGGTCGTGCAGGTCGATGC
>ERZ772909.1848-NODE-1848-length-11248-cov-13.574556_pt1 | contig 11248 bp, 10 predicted proteins | sample MGYA00511137_ERZ772909 | MGnify/ENA primary metagenome ERZ772909 (study PRJEB29015, sample SAMEA2738095) | human oral metagenome | biome: human oral; feature: human-associated habitat; material: saliva | place: China | collected 2270 ... | reverse complement strand
GGTCTCGATGAGAGAAACCTGTACGTTTCCGTGTGGGTCACGGTCGAGAGAAAGCTGACGAGCAACGCCTTCTGGAAGAGTTTCGAATGTAGCTTTGTTTTCAGCAGATAGGTGTTCGAGGATATACTTACGCTGTGCATCCTTGTCAAGGTTCATGTAATCAGCACCGTGAGCAGCCAACAAATCATTCAATTCCTGAATAAGACGGCCGATAGCTGGGATAAACTCGATGAGACCTTCTGGGATTAAAACAACACCGAAGTTATTGCCTTGTGCTGCACGATAAGCAACAACGCCTGCAATGTACTCAACGATGTCATTCAAAGTCTGATCCTTTGCCTGGATTTCCTCAGAGATAAGACAAATATTTGGCTGTGTCTGTAATGCGCACTCAAGTGCAATGTGAGAAGCAGAACGCCCCATCAACTTAACAAAGTGCCAGTATTTACGAGCAGAGTTGCAATCACGCTCGATGTTACCGATAAGCTCAGAGTAAGTTTTAGTAGCTGTATCGAAACCGAAAGAGGTTTCAATCTGATCATTCTTTAAGTCGCCGTCAATTGTCTTTGGACAACCTATAACCTGTACGCCATATTGTTTTGCTGCATAATATTCAGCCAAAACACAAGCGTTTGTGTTAGAATCGTCACCACCGATGATAACAACAGCCTTGATGTCGAGTTTCTTAATGATCTCAAGCCCCTTCTCAAACTGATCTTCCTTCTCAAGTTTAGTTCTTCCCGAACCAATCATATCGAAACCACCAGTGTTGCGATAAGCCTGAAGGTTCTCTGCTGTAATCTCAATATAATTGTGATCAACGAGACCACCAGGTCCCATAAGGAAACCATAGAGGCGATTGTCTGGATTCAACTTCTTAACTTCATCAAATAAGCCAGAGATAACGTTGTGACCACCAGGAGCCTGACCACCTGATAAGATTACACCAACATTCATCTTTGCATTATTAGCAGAGTCAGCTGGTTCGAACTCTACGAGAGGCATTCCGTATGTATTAGGAAACAACTTCTCGATGTCCTCCTGATTATCAACACTCTGTGTAGGAGCACCTTCTTTTACCTTTACTGCACCCTGAAGAGCTTTTGGCAACTTTGGTTGGTAACCTGCTCTTTCCTTCTGCAATGCGCTAATTTCCATCGTGTAAATAAAATGATTTAAATGTATGAATTATTAATAATTTATCTATGATGCAAAATTACTTTTTTTATCTGATAAATAAAAAGAAATGGCATTAATTTATTCTTTTAACTCTATTTTATTAGGAGATATATTTGTATTTCTAATTATTTTATCTATCTTTGAGCATTTAAAAGTTAAATAATAGATTATTTAGGATTAATATGAGCAACAAAAGAGATCTTAAGCGCACCATTAATTATATTTGTGGTGACTTGTTTGTAGAGGGTATTGCAGCTTCTCTCTATGGTGAGAGTCGTGAGTCAGACAATATAGAGGCTCTCCTCACTTCTATTTTGTCTATGCACAATAATTATATTAGACGCGTCTCACATGTTGAGCCTGGTATGCCTGCTAAGGTATATTTTAAAGACCTCAAAGATAAATTCAGTAAGGAAGTCAATGAAGTTATTGACCAACTTAATAACCTTGCGTAATAATGTTGCAATCTCTTTCAAAGTGGCTTCTATATAAACGTATGGGGTGGAAGAAAGATGTTCGTTTCACTTTACCCAATAAAGCTATTATCTGTCTTGCACCTCATACAAGTAATTGGGATTTCATTATAGGTCAGTTGTATGCAAGAGCAGAAGGGCTTCATAGCAATTTCTTGATGAAAAAGGAATGGTTTGTTTGGCCTTTAGGTTGGATGTTTCGTAAACTTGGAGGAATACCTGTTTGGCGTGATAAGCACACAAGTATGACAGATCGATTAGCTGAATATGCTATGAGGGCTGACTCTTTCCAACTTTGTGTTACTCCAGAGGGAACTAGAAGTTTAAATGCTGAATGGAAGAAAGGCTTTTATTATATAGCAATGAAAGCTAAATTGCCAATTTTCCTCTATGGTGTCGATTTTGAACAGAAAATGATAGTATGCTCTAAAGTGATAACTCCGACAGGAGATATAGAGAAAGAATTGAGAGATATAAAATTATATTTCAAAGATTTTAAAGGTAGACATCCAGAGCTATTCACAATTGGAGAGATAAATAATGAAGATTAAATGGTTGTGTACAGCGTTTATTGCTGTATCTACTCTACATTTACATGCACAAACGGGCAAAATAACATGGGATAAGACCGATTATCAGGGGAAGCCATGGGTAAAGAATGTGTCTCGTCCAAATGAGATTTCTGAAGGATTGCAGAATAGACACCTTTCTATATGGGCATCTCATGGGAGATATTACGATTCAAAGAAAGGTACATGGAAATGGCAACGTCCAATTCTGTTTGGTACAACGGAAGATCTATATACTCAAACAATAGTACTCCCCTACCTCATTCCAATGCTAGAGAATGCAGGTGCAATAGTCTTTACTCCTCGTGAAAGAGATTGGCAAAAGAATGAAGTAATTGTTGATAACGATAGTAAGTATAATGGCTATAAAGAAGAAAGTCTGAAAAAGAAGTGGGAGAATACATCTGTACCAGGCTTTGCACAGCATTATGGTAGTTATAGCGATGGTGAGAATCCTTTCATTGCAGGTACTGCTCGCCAAGTAAAGTCTCGTAAGCGTAAAAGTAAATTAAGTTCAGTTGTTTATCAACCGACAATTCCAGAGTCTGGGCGTTATGCTGTATATGTAAGCTATCAAACACAGAAGAAGAGTGTCGATGATGCAGAATATATTGTATTTCATAAAGGGCAGGAAACACATTTCCATGTTAATCAAAGAATGGGTGGAGGTACATGGGTATATCTTGGTACTTTCGATTTTGATAAAGGAAATAGTATCAATAACTCTGTAGTACTCACCAATCATAGTACTCATAAGGGGATTGTCACTGCTGATGCTGTTCGCTTTGGTGGTGGTATGGGCAATATTGTTCGTGGAACTTCTGTTAGTGGATTACCACGTTTCTTAGAAGGTGCTAGATATTATACTCAATGGGCTGGTGCTCCAAGGAATGTTGTAAGCACAAGCAATGGTTCTAATGATTATAATGATGATATCAATTCTCGTTCACTAATGACAAATTGGCTAGCTGGTGGATCTTCTTATCTTCCTCATGTGAAAGATGGTAAGATGGTTCCTATAGAACTTTCTTTAGCTGTACATAGTGATGCGGGGGTAAAGTCTGATGGTAGTCTTGTTGGAACATTAGGAATATGTACTACACAACAAGGTAATAGTACATTGGGCGATGGTCTTTCTCGTCAAGCATCTAAGACATTGGCTCAACAGCTTGTTGCAAATGTAAAGAAAGATATCGAAAAGAGCCTTAATATCTCTTGGCAAACACGTTCTGTATGGGATCGTAATTATAGTGAAACAAGATTGCCAGCAGTTTCTTCTGCAATATTAGAGACTTTATCACATCAAAACTTCCCTGATATCAAGTTGGGACAAGATCCTAATTTTAAGTTTACCCTAGCACGTTCTATATATAAGACTATTCTGAAGTATGAAGCAGATATGCATCATACAAGATACGTGGTTCAACCACTTGCTCCTAATAGCTTTAAAATAGAATATATTTCTGCCAAGAAGATACGTTTGCTGTGGAAAGCAACATCAGATGTAAGTGAGCCAACAGCTATACCTACTTCATATAATGTTTATACATCTATCGGAAACAGTGGCTTTGATAATGGTGTGAATGTGCGTGATTCTTATTACGACATAGAATTAGAACCAGGGATGGTCTATAATTTTAAGATTACTGCTTGTAATCGTGGTGGAGAAAGCTTCCCAACAGAGACATTATCTGCTTTCCAACATAATGGTGCTAAACAGACCATTTTAATTATCAATGGTTTTCATCGTCTATCTTCTCCAGCTGTTATCAATAACAATTTAGAGCAAGGATTCGATATAGAAGCTGACCCTGGTTTGAGCTACATTAATAATGCAGGCTGGAGTGGTAGGCAGAGCAACTTCGATGTTTCTATGATGGGAAAAGAAGGTGTAAATGCTCTTGGTTATGGTGGCGAAGAACTTGTTGGTAAAGTTATAGCAGGCAATAACTTTAGTTATACACGTGAACATGCGGAAGCTTTATCACATGCTGGTAATTATAATATTGTTAGTTGTAGTAGTAAAGCCGTAGAAAATGGCGAGATTGATCTTTCCCAATATACCCTTGTTGATTTAGTACTTGGAAATGAGAAAGATGATGGGCATAGCCTTATTTATTATAAGAGTTTTAAACCATCTCTTCGTCAAAAACTTTCGGCGTATCTCCAGAAGCATGGTAAGCTCCTTGTTAGTGGTTCCTATCTTGCTTCAGATATGCAAGGCACAGATGAACAACTTTGGTTGAAGAGCTATCTTAAAGTTTCTTATGATGGTTCTAATGCTAATAATTACAATTCTATAATCAGTGGAATGGGTACGTCATTTGATATATATCGCACAATAAATGAGCAGCATTATGGTGCCTATACACCTGATAATATATTACCAACCGATAATGCTTTCTGTGCTCTTACTTATGCTGATGGACATGGTGCAGCTGTAGCATATAAAGGTAATGATTATAGCGTGTTTACCACATCTTTCCCTCTTGAATGTATAAAGAGTCCATCTATGCGTAATAATATAATGAAAGGAATCATCACTTACTTGATGAGTAAATAATAATCTTAAAAGTTAAAGCTATGTACAAAATTCAAGCAAATGCCACAGGCACGCGAAGTATCGAAATTAGTGATAAACATCTAAAGACTATTCAGAAGTATGCCCTTCTCTCTGGTCTTGTAGATTCTAATGGTATTGTTGATGAAAACATTCTTGATAAGTTAAAGTTTAATATTCGTGGTCTATTAGAGTCTGAACCTGGAAAGGATAAAGAACTTTTGGATTTATGTTTAGATGTTATTTACAACCAAAATATGAAAGCTATTGGACTTAACAATCTTATTAAGCTTTACAAGACCTGGATAGCAGAACATCAGGTTGAGGTAAATCTTGGAGAAGAGACAATAGAAGAATAAACTAAAGAAGTAATCGTTTGAGTTCACAAAAGAAGAAACAAGAATCTGCTAAGCAGAATAGAAAGGACACAACTTCTACTCCACAAAGAAGAGAGCAAAAAGTAACTGCTTCCAAAGAGCAAACAAAAAGTTATAGTCGGTTTCAATTAACCGACTTTTTGCCGACAACAAAGAAAGAAGTTGAATTAAGAGGATGGGATCAGTTGGATATCATCCTATTTTCAGGTGATGCCTATATTGATCATCCTGCTTTCGGGGTTGCCGTTATAGGTCGTACATTAGAAGCTGCTGGTTATAAAGTGGCAATTGTACCACAACCTGATTGGCATGGTGACCTTAGAGACTTTAAGAAACTTGGTCGTCCTCGTCTCTACTTTGGCATTGCACCAGGAGCCATGGACTCAATGGTAAATAAGTACACTGCTAATCGTCGCTTACGGTCGGAAGATGCTTATTCCCCTGATGGTCGTCACGACTTACGTCCAGAGTATCCTAGTATTGTTTATGCTAATATTCTAAAACAACTTTATCCTGATGTTCCTGTAGTGTTGGGAGGTATCGAAGCCTCTTTACGTCGCTTGACCCATTATGACTATTGGAAAGATTGCCTGCGCAAGTGTATTCTTTGTGATGCACATGCTGACATGATTATCTATGGTATGGGGGAAAAGCAAGTAGTTGAGATTGCAAAGGAACTAGAAACAGGGATTAAGATAAAAGATCTTAAGAATGTCCCTCAAACAGTCTATCTATGTAAAGAAGAAGAAATACCTGATGGAATTAATGAGAATGATATAGTTCTCCATTCACATGAAGCATGTCTTCATAATAAAAGGTTCCAAGCAGAGAACTTTAAATACATAGAAGAGGAATCTAACAAGAAGCATGCTCAACGTATCCTACAAGCAGTAGATAATCTTTATGCTGTTGTAAACCCTCCCTACCCTACGATGACAACTGCCGAGGTAGATGCTGCATACGATTTGCCATACACTCGAGAACCTCATCCCAAGTATCGTGGTAAAACAATCCCTGCCTACGAAATGATTAAACATAGTGTTAACATTCATCGTGGGTGCTTCGGTGGTTGTGCTTTCTGTACGATCTCCGCTCATCAAGGTAAGTTTGTTAGCTGTCGTTCAAAGGAAAGTATTCTGAAAGAGGTAAAACAAGTTATAGAGATGCCTGATTTCAAAGGCTACCTATCCGATCTTGGTGGTCCTTCGGCTAATATGTATGGTATGGCTGGTAAGAATCAAAAGGCATGTGAACATTGTAAACGTCCAAGCTGTGTAAACCCAGAGATTTGCCCTAACCTCAATACTGATCATTCAAGACTGCTCGATATTTATCATTCCGTTGATGAACTTTCTGGAATTAAAAAGAGTTTCATTGGCTCCGGTGTTCGATACGATTTACTATTGCATAAGAGTAAAGATGAGAAGAGTAATGAAGCAGCAAGACAATACACACATGAGCTGATTACACGTCATGTCAGTGGGCGATTAAAGGTTGCTCCAGAGCACACTTCTGATCGTGTTCTAAAGTTAATGCGAAAGCCTTCCTTCCAACAGTTCTATATCTTTAAGAAAATATTTGATAGAATTAATCGTGAAGAAGGCTTACGACAACAGATTATTCCTTATTTCATCTCTTCACATCCTGGATGTCAGGAAGAAGATATGGCGGAATTGGCAGTACTGACAAAGGATTTAGACTTCCATTTGGAGCAAATACAGGACTTCACTCCAACTCCAATGACAGTATCAACAGAGGCATGGTACACAGGTTATGATCCATATACTTTAGAGCCTATCTTCTCTGCAAAGACCCCAAAGGAGAAACTAGCTCAACGACAGTTCTTCTTTTGGTACAAGCCAGAGGCACGTCGTGATATCGAAAGGGAATTACAAAGAATTGGACGTAGTGATCTTATAGGGAAACTTTACGACAATATGCCTAAGCGACATCCTCGCACCGTTTATGATCCAAAGGCAATTGGCAGTTCCCCAGAAGTGGATCAACATCAAAGTAGTAGTCGTCCAAGAAAACAAAAACGAGGGCAACAGTTTACAAGTCGTAATAGTTCTTCGACACAAAGTAGCAATAAACCCAAGAGTTATAATCCAAACTTTAGAAGCAATAGACGACATAAGCAAAGGTAAGACTTAACAATATTTAAAGAGGTGAAGATTAGTATCTCCACCTTTTTTATTACTTTTGCATATAATTTTATAAAAAGGAAATGACGTTTACAATAAATAGACGTAAGATCCTTTTCTAAGGGAAAGTAACATCGAACATATAGTGAAGCTATAAATAAGAAAATAAAAACAAATTATGAGTAAGCAAACAGAAAAGATCAAGGCTCTCGTAGAGAAGCGTGAGTTGGCTAGCTTAGGCGGTGGTCAGAAAGCCATTGATAAGCAGCATGAACGCGGCAAGTATACAGCACGTGAGCGCATTGAAATGCTGGTTGATAAAGGTAGTTTTGAGGAGTATGATATGTTCAAACTCCATCGTTGCCACAACTTTGGTATGGAGAAGAAACAATATCTAGGTGATGGTGTTGTTGCAGGTTCAGCAACAATTGATGGTCGCCTTGTTTATCTCTATGCTCAAGACTTTACTGTAAATGGTGGTTCTCTTTCAGAAACCATGGCGCAGAAGATCTGTAAGGTAATGGATATGGCTATGACCAACGGCGCACCTGTTATCTGTATGAACGACTCTGGTGGTGCACGTATCCAAGAGGGTATCTCTGCATTGGCAGGTTATGGCGAGATATTTGAGCGCAACATTCTTGCTTCAGGTGTGATTCCACAGATCTCTGGCATTCTTGGTCCTTGTGCAGGTGGTGCTGTTTACTCTCCAGCTTTAACTGACTTCATCATCATGAAGGAACAAACAAGTTATATGTTCCTTACAGGTCCTAAGGTTGTTAAGACAGTTACAGGTGAGGACATTGATGCAGAACATCTTGGAGGTGCCAGCGTTCATGCGTCTAAGAGTGGTGTAACTAGTTTCACGGCTAAGACAGAAGAAGAGGCAATGGACTTGATTAAGAAGTTGCTTTCTTATATTCCTTCTAACAATCGTGAGGAAGCTCCACGTGTAGAGTGTACCGACCCTATCGATCGTAAGGAAGACCTCTTGAACGAGATTATCCCAGACGATCCAAACCAGGCATACGATATGTACAAGGTAATTCAGGCTGTAACTGACAACGGAGAGTTCTTCGAGGTTCAGCCAAAGTTTGCTAAGAACATCATCACTGGTTTCGCTCGTTTCAATGGTCAGAGTGTTGGTATCGTAGCTAACCAGCCATCAGCCTACGCAGGAGTATTAGACACTAACGCAAGCCGTAAGGGTGCGCGCTTCGTTCGTTTCTGCGATGCTTTCAATATTCCAATCGTTTCACTTGTTGATGTTCCAGGTTTCCTCCCAGGTACTGGTCAGGAGTATAACGCTGTAATCCTTCACGGTGCACAGTTACTCTATGCTTACGGTGAGGCTACAGTTCCAAAGATTACTATCACATTGCGTAAGAGCTATGGTGGTTCACACATCGTTATGGGTTGTAAGCAGCTCCGTTCTGATCTCAACTTTGCATGGCCAAGCGCAGAGATTGCCGTTATGGGTGCATCTGGTGCTGTTGCCGTTCTCTGTGGTAGAGAAGCTAAGGAAGTTAAAGAGCAGGGTGGCGACGTTAAGCAGTTCCTCGCTGAAAAGGAAGAGGAGTACTCAGAGAAATTTGCTAATCCATATCAGGCTGCTCAGTTCGGCTACATCGATGATGTTATCGAACCACGCAACACTCGTTTCCGCATCTGCCGTGGCTTGGCTCAGTTGGCTCATAAGAAGCAAGACTTACCAGCTAAGAAGCATGGCTGTATGCCAATGTAATAAGGAGGCACGCAACTATGGATAAAAACGTATATGCAGCTATTGCAATGGCACTCTATGAGTTTGCCGGAAACAATGTTCACGATAACGAACCAGGTTTTATCACTATTCTGCCAAAGCAGACAATGTGGGATGCTAAGTTCGAGATAATGACAAAGAAACCATAATAGACAACAATGAAAGAATTCAAATATACTATCGACGGCAAGGAATATAAAGTCGAGATTGGTGAGATTAATGCCGAGAATGTTGCAGAAGTATCTGTCAACGGAGAGCAGTATGCAGTACAGATGGAACAGCCTGCTGAGCCAGAGAAGAAGAAGGTTGAGCTTGGTAAGCCAGCTGCTGCTGAGGCAAGTGAGGAGGCAACTCCTGCTGTTGCAATCAACAGTTCTGCAGCTGTTAAGGCTCCACTTCCTGGAACCATCACATCTGTTGAGGTGACTGTTGGTCAGGAGGTAAAGGCTGGCGATACTGTTGTTGTCCTCGAGGCTATGAAGATGCAGAACAACATCGAAGCTGAGAAGGATGGCAAGGTAACTGCTATTGCTGTAAAGGTCGGTCAGGCTGTGCTTGAGGACGACCCATTGGTTGTTATTGAATAATTCTGCTATCAGTTGACATTCGTCACTGATGCTATTATCATTTTCTTAAGAGGGTGTGTCATTACGGCATACCCTCGCTTTTTTGATAATAGTACATCAAAATATAGGAAATAAAAAAAACACACAATCACATTTCTTTCTCCAAGCAGGAAAGAGGAATATCTATTATTAAGTTACACCTTATTAATAAATAACTTCCTTACCTTACTTTGAAAGAAGAAATGTGATTGTGTGCTTATAACAGTAAGGACGCTACGTCCTACACTTACAAAAGTCAAAGGGTTTATCCTCTAACTGATACCCTTTTCTATCTGTTTATAACTTGTTGCCTTCCTTAGGAAAAACAATTGAAGGTTTGAAGGTTTTTGCCTCTTCAAAATCCATCAATGCATAAGAGATGATAATTACCTCATCTCCTACTACAACCTTGCGAGCTGCTGCACCATTCAAACAGATGCAGCCAGAGCCTCTTTCTCCCTTAATAATATAAGTTTCAAAGCGTTCACCATTGTTGTTATTCACAATTTGAACCTTTTCACCTGCTATCATATTAGCAGCATCCAATAAGTCTTCATCAATAGTAATACTACCCATATAATGAAGATTTGCCTCTGTGACAGTAGCACAGTGCAACTTACTTTTTAATACTTCTATCTGCATCTTTTCTTATTATCCTCTGTATTTTATGTGGTCAATAAGTCGGATAGGCGTATGGCCACAATAAACAGTAATACAACCTACGACATACGCTTCCCATGTATTTACTTCAAGAAGCGTGTTGCCATCTACAATCTCAAAATATTCTACCTCAAGTCCATCTACTGCATTGATATCAGCAATAACTTTCTCACGTGTTTCTGCAACTGTATGGGTCTTAGAGAACGCTACACTTTGATTTAACGCCTCGTAAATCTTCGGTGCTATAGCACGCTCATCGACTGTCAATAACATATTGCGTGAACTCATAGCCAGACCGTCTGCATCACGTATAATTGGACACTCTACTATCGTTATTTCATCCTTCATGCCAATGAAGTCAACAAGACGTTTGATAACAGCTATCTGCTGCCAATCTTTCTCACCGAAATAGGCTCTGTCTGGATGAACAATATAGAATAATCTGCTGACAACTTGGCAAACACCATTGAAATGACCAGGGCGCTTTGCACCCTCCATCACTGTTGATTGTGGTGAAAACTCGTATTGACGATTATCTGGTTTAGGGTAGACTTCTTCAACAGATGGGGCAAAAACATAGTCTGCTCCACAAGCTTCAATAAGCTTACAATCAGCCTCTAATGTACGAGGATAACGTTCTAAATCTCCCTTATCATTAAACTGGGTAGGATTAAGAAAAACAGAAACAACTGTTATATCATTCTCCTTGACGCTTTGTTTCACAAGTGACGCATGACCATCATGCAACGCACCCATCGTAGGAACTAATCCAATAGTTTTGTTTTCCTTGCGACAAGAGAAAAGTTCGTTCTGAAGTTCAACAATCTTTTGGATAACTTTCATCAGTCTCTAAAATTAAAATCGATGCAAAGTAACAACAAAATAATTAAATAGACGAGATTTTAATTAAATAATCTCA
>ERZ772909.1846-NODE-1846-length-11255-cov-4.274286_pt1 | contig 11255 bp, 7 predicted proteins | sample MGYA00511137_ERZ772909 | MGnify/ENA primary metagenome ERZ772909 (study PRJEB29015, sample SAMEA2738095) | human oral metagenome | biome: human oral; feature: human-associated habitat; material: saliva | place: China | collected 2270 ... | reverse complement strand
TGGAGAGTTTGCCTACCTCGGATGCATTCTGGACCTCTGTGCGGTCCTCTAGGACTAGTACGTAGTCCTCTGTGTGATTGTTGTTCATAAAAATGCCAAATGTCTGATATAAAGTATCCTGTAGGGCAAATATAGGGATAGAGATGATGTCTCCGAGAAGGTCAGGATGAAGGAGGAGATAGAGGGGGAAACGGGGATAAATAGTAGAGATTTGGAAGTGTAGATTTTATGTTGTATTTTTGATGCATAAATGATGCTAGTACTGAGGTCTTTCCTTTGGAGGGCTGAGTATTGTGTCATAAATTTGAGGCCTATGAGGAGAAGCCTTTTCTAACAGGTTGGGGAGCTCCACATGATTGTTTAACTTCGTGTTGAGACCTCTTTACCCCTCTTCCTTGGGGAGGCTTACCCCAGATAACAACAAACGCATTCCCAGAAAGCCAACGCATTTTACAGGAGGGGTTTCCCTTCCTCTTCTTCTTCTTCACTTCTACCCGTTGCTGTGTATCTACCAAATACAGTTTGCGGGATTAATAGATCATCGGGTAGTGACTTTGAATACTATGGATTCATTCATGCAACGCTTTGCCTTTGCTCTCATAGGATTCTTGTCTGCCTTCTCTTCCATCTTCGCACAGAACGTTATCACTGGGCGCGTGCACACGTTGCAGGGGAAGGCTGTCGAGAATGCCCGTGTGCTGGCCTTAGCGCCCGCCGATAGCACGATCTTGGGCTACACCTTCACCGATGCAACGGGGAGCTATCGATTGAGCATCAAGAGCACCTTCTCCCAGCTGATTCTCAGCGCTGCAAGCATGGAGATCGAGCGGACAGAAAGACTCATCCCCAACGTCAGCCAGACGTGCAACTTCTCCGTCCGAGAAGCTCGTATCTTCCTGAAAGAGGTACAGGTGAAGGCCCGTAAGATCTGGGGACGGAAGGATACGATCAATTACTCCGTCGGCGCCTTCATCGGTGAGGGCGACGTAGTGATCGCCGATGTACTGAGGAAGCTCCCGAACATAGAAGTCTCGCTCGACGGGCTCATCAAGTATCAGGGGAAGGCGATCAATAAGTTCTACATCGAAGGGATGGATGCCCTGCAGGGACGCTACGGCATCGCTACGAATAACATCTCGGCTCGAGACGTAGCCACCGTGCAGGTACTGGAGAATCACCAACCTATCAAGGCCCTAGAGAAGACCCAGCCCAGCTCCGACGCTGCCATCAACCTCAAGCTGAAGGAAGAGGTCAAAGGTACCTTCGGCATGACAGCACAGCTTGGCTTGGGCTACGATGGTAAGCTAAGGCGAAGCGAGGAACTAGTAGGCCTCTACGTCGCCAAGCGTCGACAGCATATCCTCACCGCAAAGAGTAACGACAGCGGGCAGGACGTACGGGCCGAATTGCGCTCCTTCACTAGTGCCTCACCTTTGCCCTCTATGACGATGACGGCCCTCGAAGCACCGAAGACACCCGATATCCTTCGTCCCCGCTACTACCACAACGATACCTATGCCTTCACCGCCAATAATCTCTACAAGCTGGGGAACGAGGGCGAGCTGAATGCTAACCTCATCTATCTGCATGACCGAGAGCAGGTGCATGGCTCTTCGCAGACGACCTACTTCCTCCCCGAGGGGACGAAGATCATCCGTGAAGACCTTCGCAATCGCAGTACCACCAACCAACTTGAGGGAGAGCTCCGCTACAACCTGAATAAGGAGCAGCTCTACTTCAATAACCTCTTGGAGCTGAAAGCCTCTTGGGTCGAAGAGCAGGGCCATGCTACCACCAGCGAGGAGCTTGATCAAGCGATGCGCCAGCGCTACCTATCGGCGACGAACACGGCACATTGGGTACGATCGGGGCAGCAGGGTAGAGGTTTCGACCTCCTCTGGAGAAATGCAGTGGCTACCTCTCCACATCGGCTCAGTATCCAGCCTGGGCTCTATGCACCACGGCTGAACGAGGGGCTGCCTTATTCAGAGCTTACACAGGACGTACGGCACAGCGCCTTCCTCAGCCATGCCGATCTCTCCCTGCTCTCAGCGTGGCTTCTCGGTAGGATCAGAGTAAGCCCCACGTTCTTCCTTCGAGCCCAGCATCAGAGGCTTGATTCCGAGCTCGGAGCGACAAGCCTGGCGGGAACTTATCGTCCATTACCATCGGAGGAGATGCACAATGGAATTAGCTTCACTCGCCTCGGTGCAGGGATCGGCCATGTGCTTAGCTACAAGTCCGAGGGCTTGAGCCTCTATGCCGTGCTCCCCCTCTTCTACTACCACACGATAGTAGAGGACAAGCTCCGACCCAGCCAGCGACTATCCGAGGGGAAGCTATACTTCGAGCCCCACGGCTGGCTAAGCTACCAGCTCACCCCCGACTTCTCGGTGAAGGTCGAGGGATCGGTAGCTCGCTCCCTGCCGGATCTTGGTTCGCTCTACGCTGGCTACATCATGCGCAGCTATCGCAGCCTTACTCGTAGCGAGATGCGCCAGTTTAGCTCCCTGACGACGAGCACGACGCTGAGTCTCGCCTACAAGGATATCTTCTCGATGCTCTTCCTTGGTGCAGGGCTTAGCTATAGCCATTATCGTAGCGACGTGATTAGTTCGGTGAAGATCGAGAGCCCCCTGACTATCGTGGAGCGTCTCCCGCTACCGCATACCGGGCAGAGCTATTCTGCTAGTGCCCGCTTCAGTAAGGGATATGACTGGCTTTCGCTCCTTATCTCGGGAGAAGCGTCCTTGGGAGCGGGCGAAGGCAAGAGCTACCTAGAGGGCAGGCTCCTCGGCTACACCAACCAACGGATCACCGCCCAAGGGAAGTGCGCCCTCAAGCCAGCCCCTTGGCTCTCGCTCGAGTACAATATCTCGTGGGGTGCGTATCGAAGTAGGCGGGAAGGGACTAGCTGGCTTACTCCGATACAGAGGCAGAGTCATAAGGCCACTTCGCACGTGACTCTCCTAAAGGATCTGGCGCTCAAGCTCGTCGCCGAGCACTATTATAATGATGCGGTCACCGAAGGGCGACACTTCACGCTCGCTGACCTTGGCCTGGCCTACACCTGGAGGAAGGTGCGCCTATCGCTTGACTGGACGAACATCCTCGGGACTCGTCGCTATAGCTCGGCTACCATCACCGACCTTGTCGCCTCGCAGAGCTACTACGACATACGTCCCTCTGCCATCATACTCCGAGTACGCCTCAAACTTTTTTAATCTTCTTATACTGAAATAGTAAGTCAAGTAAGTAAACAACTATTCTAGTCTAGTATGAAGAACGATATTCACTATCTTAGTAAGAATAATCTAAGCAGGTTGCCCTTGTCAAGTTTTTGCGCTGTTTTTTGGCAAGGGGGTAGGAGAAAATCTTCCTAGCTAACAGCGTTAATCTGGAATTAAAGTAAAACCATAGAAAATTTAAAGAGATGGATACTAAACGCTTTAAGCTTAATAAGCTTTCAGGTGATGCCCTTGCTCAACGTCAGATGAAAGGGATTAAGGGTGGTATAGCCCTATGTCAATGTGCTTGTGCTTATGCCAATAGAGGAGGCTCTTCGACTCAGGATAATGGTACAGCAAACCGTAACCTAGGAAAACATAGTCCTGATGGGGGGGATGTTTTCCTTCCTGACATAGAAGTCCATCCTTAAGTGAAGTTCCGTATCACAGGTACATTTAGGTGTACCTGTGATACACTTCTCGCCTACGAGACCTTACTCAGTAAATATCTATCTTATCTGAATTATGAAACTCCTAAAAGGCTTCCTATTGTGCCTATCGATATCAGCTAACACGCTGTCCGCCCAGATGTACATATTCCCGACCTCCTACGGGCCATCGGATAAGTACCAAGTAGTAGATACCGCCAAGTATGAGATCACCTATCAGATCGCAGCCAAGCTCAATCCCAATCCTAAGTATAGCCACGTCGCCTACAAGGACACGCAGACGCTACTCATCGGCAAGCGTATCTCGGCGACCTATAGCCGTGATATCCTGAAAGCCCGCGAGCAAGCGGATGCCGAGATGAAGAAGGGCGCGAAGACGGTCGATAGCTTTAGTGATATTACCTTCCCCGAAGATGTCTTCAAGGGCTACCCCAAGCCAGGCGTACTGACGACCTCCTACCGCCTCTTCCTCGGTGCGGGCTACGGGCAATATACCGAGGCATTGCCCGACTTCAAGTGGCAGATTCAGTCGGAGACTAAGAAGATCCTCGGCTACACGTGTCAGAAAGCCCTCGGGGAATTCCGTGGGAGGAAGTACATCGCTTGGTTCACCTCAGACATTCCTCTCTCTGACGGCCCATGGAAGTTCCGCGGACTACCGGGGCTCATCCTGGCAGTACAAGATACGGAGGCATACTTTGTCTTCACCTGCATAGGCGTTGAGAATAGGCGGACCACACCTATCCGCTTCTGGACCTACCCGCACACCAAGTCCACGCGTGAGAAGCTACGTGCGACCATCCTACGCATGCACAAGCAGCCGATCCTCTTCTGCGAGCAGTCACTCGGCAAGAAGCTACACATTGGGGATAGCAATAAGAATCGAGACTTCTCCTTCCCTTGGCTGTGGCTGGAGATAGAATGACACGCTTAATCATAGGGTAATTGGAATGCGCTCCTCGAACATTGAATGGTAGCACAGTGATTAATATCTATTGTAGATAAACACAGGGGGCTATGGTTATATACTCTACAGTATCTTATGTGGACAGCTCTGCACCTGAATTCAAGATACTTGGGTGTACTAAGTTCTTCCCTATATCTATTGTAGATGTCGAGATGTAAGAGAACGTATAGATTTAGAAGTTCAATTAATTGAAAAATATCTGGTGTTTATGACAGGTATTACATCAAAAGATGTAGAGAGATGCTTATCTAATATCCCACAAATAACATTTGAGATTACAGATGCTTGCAACCTTAAGTGTGAGTATTGTGGATATGGAAAGTTCTACTCTGACTATGATGAGCGCAACTCTACTAGGCTTTCTCCTCGTAGGGCAAAAGCTCTTCTTGATTATCTGAGTAACTTATGGCAATCTGAGCTGAATGTAGCATACTGTCAAAATGTATACATTAGCTTTTATGGAGGTGAACCTCTTATGAATGTCCCCTTTATTAAGGAGCTTATCTCACATGTAGAGGGGCTTGATTGTCCCAGCCGTAGCTTTACATTCAATATGACGACCAATGGAATCCTGCTTGATCGGCATATGGACTATTTAGTTGAGAAGAATGTTCAGTTACTTATTAGTCTAGATGGCAGTAGATATAATACCTCCTATCGAGTGGATCACCAAGGAATTAATGCCTTTGATCGGATTGTTCATAATGTGGATCTTCTCAGAGAAAGATATCCTGATTACTTTGAGAAAAGCGTAAACTTTAATGCCGTGCTTCATAATCGCAACTCTGTAGAGAGTATTTATAGATTCTTCCAAAAGCGATATGCTAAAGTGCCAAGTATCGGAGAGTTGAATACTTCTGGTATCCGTCCTGAAATGCGAGAAGAGTTTAACCAGACTTATCAGAGCTCAACTGAGAGCCTAATGAAATCCGAACACTATTCAGAGCTAGAGCGCGGGATGTTCCTCAAGAGTCCCACTTACCACTCTGCAACCTTATACTTAATGCAACACTCTGAATATGTTTATCGGGACTATAACGAGTTGCTCTTTGGTCGGCCAAAACAGGATGAAGAATTCGCAATCCCCACTGGAACTTGTTTGCCCTTCAGCAAAAAGCTCTTTGTGACGGTTAACGGGAAGATATTGCCTTGTGAACGCATCGGGCACCAGTTTTCCTTAGGTAGTGTTGATGATTCGGAGGTCCACTTGGACTTTGAGGCGATAGCTGATCGGTACAATGGCTACTATCGAAAGATGAAGCCTCAGTGCACAGCTTGCCATAACAGGGTAGCTTGTAGCCAGTGCGTCTTCCATCTGGAAAATATTGATGGCCCCAAAGCTCCACAGTGCTTAGGCTTCATGAATAAGCAGGACGCAGAGCATTACCGAGGTGCTCAACTCCGATTCTTCCAAGAGAATCCAGAGGCTTATCATAAAATCATGTCAGAAGTGATTATCAAATGAAACTGCTAGTTCAAGAAGGCGTAGACTATTGGTTCTACCTCTCTCCGAAGGTCTACGTTGTTGACAAAGAGAATATATTTCTCTATCATACGGAGAGCGGAGCAAGGCTAGAGGTTACAGAGGAACACGTAAAGGATGTACTCCGAGCTGTGCATGAGCCAGAGAATCTGGGGGTAGTAGAGTTTCCCCAGGAACTTTGGAAGCAAGAAGAGGTGTACGATCTTATTGAGCAGTTGTTGTCTCTTCACATGGCTGGACTTATGCCCATTGATAGGGAGAAGGGAAAGCCGATCAACTTCCTGCCAATACTCAATCTACAGAAGGATGTAGATAAGGCGATGAGTGTAGGCGAGCTATCCCTAGTAGTTGATGACCTGTTAAGCTATCTTTCTCGACTTACGCTCTGCTTGGGTGGAGGGAGGCTTTGTCCCAGCTATTTATCCCGTGCTTGGAGAGAAGAGGAAAATAACTGGATGTCTCCCAGTCTGCTCTACTTGCTACTGGAGCAGGTCCGCTATTCTCGGCTGAAGCAGGTTGGTCTGTATGCAGATTGCCTATTCCTACATCCTCAGATTAAGGAGATTCTTAGTTTGATAGAGAGTTATGAGTACGATTATCAGCTATGGGTGTCAGCTAAGCATTACTTGCAATATCGAGAGCTCATAAGGACAAGCCTCCGTTCGATGAAGCGTATATGTCACTTATCACTTCTCATTCCTGCAACAGAGGTAGAGGACTTAGAGTGGATTAAAGAGAATGATCCCCAGATCTTTAGTTGGCATATTCTCATTGAAGATGAGGAGCAGTATACATGCGCCAACCAGCTTATCGAAAAATGGGGCATCACTCAATCAGAACTAGTCCCAATCTACACGGGAGATAATCTTCCCTTCTTTGAGCAGTATATCTACCTGTGTGAAGATGACATCTTTTCTGAGCCGATAGAGATGCGTCGTATCTTCTGCAATCAGAAGTTAAACGCCAATGACTTTGGGACTCTGACAGTCCTTTCTACAGGGGAATGTAGGGTTAGCATGAACACACCTATTCTTGGAAATCTTATTGAGTCCTCTTTACTGGAGATTCTCTATAAAGAGCTCACAGCTAATACAGCCTGGCGTAAAATTAGAAATTCTGGGAAGTGCCAGAAATGCATCTTTCAATATCTATGTCCTCCGCCCTCTAATTACGAGTATCTGATCGGGAAGGAGGATCTATGTCATCTTCCTTAGCTAGCTTATCACTCATGCGACCGTTCCCCATATACTACCAATTGGATGCTATGGACTGTGGGCCGACATGCCTTCGTATGGTGGCTAAGTACTATGGGAAGAGCTATAGGCTGGAAACACTACGTAAGCACTCCCATATCACACGAGAGGGGGTATCAATGCTGGGGATCAGTGATGTCGCAGAGTGCATAGGCTTTCACACCATGGGAGTCATGGTCCCTTTTTCTCGGCTTGTGGAAGATGTTCCCCTGCCCTGCATTGCTCACTGGAAGCAAAATCACTTTGTTGTCATCCAGCGAATCCGCAGGCTACGGAGAGGAGGCTACGAGATACAGGTTGCAGACCCCGCCCTGGGATCAGTGCGATACTCAGAAGCAGAGTTTAAACAGGCTTGGCTAAGCACAAAAAAGAATGGAGAGGACTGTGGATCAGCACTTGTCCTACAGCCTACACCAGAGTTTTATTCGGGTAAGGATGAGGTTCGAATAGAAAAGAAGCGACATCTAAGTTTCTTCTTTGGATATCTACGTCCGTATAAGTCTCAGCTCCTCCAGCTTCTTATCGGAATGTTTCTGATCAGCTTGTTACAGGTGATTGCTCCATTCCTGACCCAGGCTATTGTAGATATTGGTATCCGTTCTGGGGATTTGAGTTTTGTTTCACTCATCCTTGCTGCTCAACTGATCATCTTCCTAACTCGTTTATCGGTAGAGTTTATTCGTAGCTGGATAGTCCTACATATGAATACGAGGATAAATATTGCACTCATATCGGACTATCTATGTAAGTTGATGAGGCTCCCACTGCATTATTTTGAGACGAAGATGCTGGGAGATATTATGCAGCGTATTGGGGATCACTCCCGGATAGAATCATTCCTCACGGGCGAGTCTGTTGGGGTCTTCTTTTCTGCAATTAATTTTGTTGTCTTCTCCTTTATCCTAGGCTATTACAATCTAACGATCCTCCTTATTTTCTTGTTGGGGAATACCCTCTATGTTTGCTGGGTACTGTCCTTTATGCGCTACCGTCGAGAGCTGGATCATAGACGTTTCGCACAAGCATCTGGCGAGCAAAGCAATATAGTCCAGCTAATCACGGGTATGCAGGAGATAAAGCTGAATAACTGTGAGAAGCAGAAGCGCTGGCAATGGGAACGCATACAGATCCGACTATTTAAGATTAGTGTCAAGGGGTTAGCCATTGGTCAGGTGCAGCAGCTCGGTAGTGTATTCTTCAATCAGGTAACAAATATCCTTATTTCCTACTTGGCTGCCAAGAGTGTCATTGAGGGGCAGATAACCCTCGGGATGATGATGTCTTTATCATACATTATTGGTCAGCTCGCTAGCCCCGTGGAGCATTTCATCGGTTTTTCACGCTCCTTACAAGACGCTACCATTAGCTTGGAAAGGCTTAATGAGGTACATGGGCGAGAGGATGAGGAGCAGACCATTGCAGATAAGGTTAGTGATCTCCCCACTAGTCGGACATTGCACATGGAAAAGGTTTCATTTAGCTATGACGGTGCTGATCGAGACTATGTACTCCAGGATATTTCACTCTCAATAGAGGAGAATAAGGTGACAGCGATCGTAGGTATGAGTGGAAGTGGTAAGACTACGTTACTCAAGCTTTTGCTTGGCTTCTATTCACCGAACAAGGGAAAGATCATGGTTGGGAATCTCCCTCTCGGGATGTTAAATCCTCACTACTGGCGACAGATCACAGGCTCAGTCATGCAGGAGGGGTTCATTTTCTCGGATACTATTGCAGGGAACATAGCATTAGGAGAGGATCAGGTGGATAGCAAGCGCCTGCGACATGCTGTAGAGGTAGCTAACCTCACAGAATTTATTGAGTCCCTTCCGCTAGGCTACAATACTAAAATAGGTATGGAGGGCAACGGAATTAGTCAGGGTCAGAAGCAACGAATTCTTATTGCACGAGCGGTATACAAGAATCCTGAATATATCTTCTTTGATGAGGCAACGAACTCCCTTGATGCCAATAATGAAGCCGTGATTATGAGTCGTCTTAAAGAGTTTTATCGGCATAAGACGGTGGTCATAGTCGCGCACAGACTTAGCACGGTATGCGATGTCGATCGGATCATAGTCCTCGACCAAGGGCAGATTACGGAAGAGGGCACTCATGAAGAGCTTATTGCTCTGCGAGGGAAATATTATACTCTGGTCAAAAATCAATTAGAGCTTGGAGCATGAGTATCAATCAGGGTAAAGATGATCTGAACCTCCGAAGTGACGAAGTCCAGGAGGTGCTGGGGAGTGTCCCTCCTTGGATCCTGCGATATGGAATCGCTTTTCTGGGAGTTACATTTTCCATCCTCCTCCTATGTTGTTACTTTATCAAGTATCCCGAGGTCATCTCTACGGAGGTGGCGATCACGACTATGTCACCTCCTATTCGTGTCAGGGTGCATCAATCGGGGAGAATACATTATTTGCTTGGGCAAGGAAGGCAGATAGTGAGCAAAGGGCAGGTGATAGGCGTAATGGAGGATCCTGCCTCCTACGAAGATGTAAGGGCACTTAAGCTATTGATGGAGAAGTGCCGATCAGGAGTGTGTAGGGTAGATAGTGTGCGACAGGTGCTTTCCAGTCGCTCCTACTCTCTTGGCTCGATGCAAATGCCGTACGTTCACCTTCTCAAAGCCCTGGCTTATGATAGGAAACTAGAAACGCCTGAGGGCCAGCTTGCCATCATTGAGCTCTGGGCAAGCTTAGTCGACTGGGAAGATCGAAACGTACTTACTGCTCCATTAAATGGAATCGTGGACTTAGAAGACTATTCCAGGGAGAAAGTCATCGAGGCAGGCGATATTGCCTTCTCCGTATCTTCTAAAGATCAAGGCCGTGAGCATGCGAGAGCCGTCCTTCCCGTAGAGAATTCAGGGAAGGTGAAGCTTGGTCAACGAGCAATCTTAAGACTGCAGAGCTACCCAGAGGAGGAATTTGGCACGTTAGAAGGCTATGTCCGTCGTATATCTGTGTCATCAAAGGGGGATCAATACATTGTTGAGATAGCCCTTCCTCGGGGGCTTGTGACGACTTATGGTAGGCGACTATCACCAGAGCGAATACTTGTTGGCACAGCCGATATTGTGACAGAAGAGCTCCGTCTTATTGAACGCTTACTTTTTCCTCTGAGAAAGCTAATCAAATCATCATAGATTATGCATACTCCTAACTTTATACTGGAGCAGCATGCTTTAAAGGTGCTTCAAGCCTCCATATAGGAGACCTATCTGGGACTTTCCGGCAAATTAGATATGGCCATTTACCTGATGGAGTACTCCCGGGTTACAGAAATCGGGAACTTTTGTTTGATTGGAGAGCGCTTACTCTCAGAAGTTCTTCAAGAGGTTTCTCTATAAACTTGTGAGATTGGCTATCAAGATGGAATTATTGGTGTAGGGGTTGGGGTAAGCTATCTGTATCAGCGAGGATTCATTCAAGGAGACCTGGATGATATACTCACTGAAATAGACACTCTCGTTCTATCTACCATTGATTTCAGAGTGATAAGGGACGAGCACCTAGTCTCAGATTTACTAGGTATTTTGCTCTATCTTTATCTTCGTATCAAAGGACGGGATGATAAAACTATATCGTACCTTAGAAATAGGGAATACCTGATTTACGCTATAGATTGGCTATCAGAACTTGATGAAGATCCTTATTGGATGTTCCATCATGGGGCAGGAGAGGCCGAGAGAAAATACCTTGAAAACGCGATAAGCACTGGACGGATATATTTGGCATCTATTCCTTGATTAAGTGCTTCAAACCTGGGTCATTCTTAATTCGCTCGATCTCGCTTTCGACAAGGCTTAGGACCTCTTGCTTCACGCGCTTATAGTTGGCTTCGATGGTCTCGCTGAGACTATCGGAG
>ERZ772909.1840-NODE-1840-length-11280-cov-5.323385_pt1 | contig 11280 bp, 8 predicted proteins | sample MGYA00511137_ERZ772909 | MGnify/ENA primary metagenome ERZ772909 (study PRJEB29015, sample SAMEA2738095) | human oral metagenome | biome: human oral; feature: human-associated habitat; material: saliva | place: China | collected 2270 ... | reverse complement strand
CCCAAGCTCAATGAGAAGATTCAGGGCTTCAACTTCGAGGGCTACCGTCTGACGAACTATGAGATGGAGAGCTCCTCTCTCGCTGGGCTTGCTGCTCTCATGGGGCACCGTGCTATGACTGTCTGCTGTATCATCGCTGGGCGTAAGGCACAAAATATGAATACCGACTACAAGGGCAGCATCGAGGGGCTTATCGACCTCGTCCTCGAGCGTATCTAAGCCCCTTCACTGCTAAAATGGAGGCACTTTCTCTCAAGGCCCTATTATACATCTTCATCGGAGGAGGCTCAGGGAGCCTCCTCCGTTACCTTATTGGCTGGGGGACAGCACAGCTCCTCGGACGGCCTACCCCATGGGCGACCTGGGGTATCAACCTCTTGGGCTCCCTTCTCATCGGGCTACTCTTGGGGCTGATGATGCGCCCTACGGGGCTCAGCTCTGACTACCGCCCGCTGCTCATCATCGGATTCTGCGGGGGCTTCACGACTTTCTCCACCCTCTCGGCTGACCTCGTGAACTACCTACGTAGCGGGGAGCTTCTCACAGCTCTCGCCTACCTCAGCCTTAGCCTCATCGGGGGCGTCCTCTTAGCTTACCTCGGCCTTCGCTGGGGGCGCACCCTCTGATAGTATCCTCATCCTACGCTATGCATAGATCTCTACGCTTTCTCACCCTACTCCTTTCCCTCACAGCTCTCACAGAGAGTGCCCTTGCTAAACCCATCGACCAAGCGACAGCCTCGCAGCTGGCACGCCAAGTCCTCCGCGTCAGCAATACCTCCGCACGCAGCCTTCAGCACCTTCAGCTCACCGAGCGCCCTACCTACTACATATATAATGTAGGGGGAGGTGGAGGCTTTGCACTCATCGCCAAGGACGATACAGGGGGAGCTATCATCGGCTACAGCGACCGTGGGAGCTTTGATCTGGAGCGCATGCCCCAGGACCTCAGAGCCCTTTTCTCTACCCTTGACCAGCCTCAGCTCGCCGCACAAGGCAAGAGCGAAGCACGCGCCTTTGCCTATCCACCAAAGCACGGGAAGGTAATAGCCCCCTTAGTTAGCTCGCGCTGGGGACAAGGCCACCCCTATAGCCTCGGCACCCCGACCTATACCGACAGCGATGGCGACCAGCAGCATATGTATGCTGGGTGCGTAGCCGTTGCTATGGCTCAGGTGATGTACTATCATCAGTGGCCTGCTCAAGGCACTGGATCCAAGACGCACAATCAGCTCGGCTATCGCGACTTCTCCGCAAGTCACTACCGCTGGAGCGATATGCGCCCCGTCTATGGGAATAATGAGCGCTACATCGGCTCGGGGAACAACCGTCGTGTACGCCCCGATGATGATCCGATCTTCACCTCGGTAGCCCAACTCATGTCCGACCTCGGCGTCGCCGTATCTATGGGCTATACCCAGTACGCCAGTAGCACCTCCTCCGAGCAGGCTGCCGCAGCCCTCTCGACCTACTTCAGCTATGATGCTACACCAGCTCTATCGGCCTCGGTCCTTGGGATGAGCACCATCGAGCGCCTTCTGAAAGAAGAGCTTGAAGCAGGCTTCCCCATCTACGTCAGTGGGATGAATCGGAGTGGAGGCAAGCTCTATGGGCACGCTTGGGTCGTGGACGGAGTAGATGCCGACGGGCTCTTTCATATGAACTTTGGCTGGGACGGGCAAAGCGATGGCTACTATTCGCTCCGACGCATTGCCCCAGGGCAAGCAGGGAATGAGTTCGGTGGTCGCAAGGTCGACTTCTCCCAAGGGATACAAATCATCTTAGCCCGTCCCAAGCGCACGGGTACAGCTCCACTATCCGATGAAGTGAAGGGCATGGGATCAGGGTTAGCAAGTCACTACTCAGCCTTCCTCCGCCTGCATGGAGCTGGAGGCATGAAGCGTGCACGCAAGAAAAGCATCGATGTAGACCTCGCTGGCTTCATCAACAAAGGCCTTCCCTTCAAGGGCGACTACGGCTACGGACTCTACGATAGCGAAGGGCATCTCCTGCGTATCTATCCCTCCAAGTACCACAGTGCAGGGGGCTTCACCAAGGTCAAGCTCTATGGACAGATGGTCGATGGGCAGTACATCAGTGAGGAGATGGCCGAGACGGATCGCTTAGCTATCGAGGACCTCGCAGCGGGTATCTATGCCCTGCGTCCGATGAGTTCACGCCTCCAAGAGGATGGAAGCTGGACTCCCTGGCAGCTCATCCTGGATGCCCCCACCCTGGGTCTTCGTCTCACAGAGAGTGAGGTGGAGGTCATCGAGGAGGACGGCTTCGACCGAGGCTTCCAGATTATGGAGCCCCTGCAGCAGCCCGCACTCTATCCTGGTGATGAAGTCCGTCTTCCCCTCGTCATCAAGCATCTCGCCGCCACCAGCCGCGACACCCAGCTCGTCCTTCGTCTCTATGACGAAGCAGGCAAGCTCGTCGAGGGCTTCCAAGAAGCAGCACCGCTTGAGCTGGAGTTCACGCCTATGGAGACACGTCTTGTCCACCTACCTCTCACCCTCCCTGCTGGGATACAAGCAGGGCGCTATCGTCTCTCGCTTGAGGTAAAGCACGGTGATGGTAGCAGCACCTATCCGACACAGCGCTACCAGCTTCGTGAGGAGACCTATCTCACGGTATCAGCTCCCATCACGGGACGCGTACAGGCCGTAGGAGCTCTAATCACAGACGCCGCAGGGCAAGAACTCAAGAGCTATCCAGTAGACCTCACTACAGGTAGTAGCTCATACCTTGCTGTCAGCGTGAAGACTCCTTCATCTAATACGTCTCTCGGCACGATACGCCTCTACCTCGAGGATCCCACGACAGGGAGCCGTACACTCTGTGCAACACGTACCCTCACTCACTCGAGCTTCTACACGATGACCAACATCATCAAGAGCGATGCCCTCACCCAGCAGCTTCTCGGCAACCTCATCACAGGTAGAGCCTACCGCGTCGTGGCAGAGGTCACACAGGGTGAGACGGTGTACAGCGCTTGGGCACCTAACGAGCCTGCCGTCTACGTGACCTTCATCACAGGACGAAGCCCAGAGACGCCACCGACAGCTGAGGTCCGTCCAGCCGAGCCCGCAACTGAGGAGCAACCTGAGCCTGAGCCAGCACCTACACCTACTCCGACACCTCAGCCACAGCCTACGCCCCAACCGACTCCGAAGCCGACTCCTCAGCCCACGCCAGTGCCCGTGCCTGACCCCAAGCCAGAGCCTAAGCCGACACCGACACCAAAAGAAAAAGAGCATCAGGAAGGGCAACTTCGCTACTTCCCCAGCGAGAGCCGTGTCGAGGTCATCGGCAAGCAGCTCCTTCGTCTGGAGGTCTTTGACCTGACGGGTAAGCGTCTTATCCTCCATACCCTCACAGGTACGACGCAGGCAAACCTCTCGCTCAGCACCCTGCCACGCGGGCTCTACCTCGTGCGCGTGCTGGATGGGACAAGCTACTCGACGCACCGTATCGCCCGATGATCAGACGAGCGGTATTGGCTACAACGGATATTATCACTACCTTTGCCACACAATTACAGAAGCCTTGCCCATGGGCAACATGCTTCGCACAGGCGGCTGTGGTGTAATTGGTAGCCACGTCAGACTTAGGATCTGATGCCGCGAGGCGTGGGGGTTCGAGTCCCTTCAGCCGCACTGAAAGCAGGCGATCTACTCTATTGATGAGTAAGACCGCCTGCTTCTCTTTTATACGTGGGACGCTATTTGTTTGGTAAATGCCCTACCTTGGCTTACCTTTGCGCCTGAAAGAACTAAGGACAAAGGGGTGCTCACCGCACATGATGGTGAGCTGAGATGATACCCTCAAGACCTGACCCAGATCATGCTGGCGTAGGGATTGTTCATCGACCATTATCTACCCTTTCCCCTTCAGCTCTGCATTACTATGCAAATGAATAAGTATTGTATGATGAAGAGAAAAACAACGCTCCTCTCCACCGTGGTCCTCTCGGCCACAGCTACCTTCCTAGCCTCTCCCTCCATAGCTACAGCTACACAGCTCGCAGATAGTCTCAGCACGCACCGCCTCGAGGAAGTGCAGGTAACCGCTACACGCGCTTCAGCGAAGACACCTATGTCTTTCTCCAACGTCTCGAAAGGGCAGCTACTGAAGTCAAACCTGGGGCAAGACGTCCCCTACCTCCTTCTACAGACGCCTTCCGTCGTAGCGACGAGCGAACCAGGTATCGGTATCGGCTACACCTACCTTCGAGTACGTGGGGTCGATGCCGCTGGTATCAACATCATGACCAATGGCGTACCGCTCAATGACTCCGAGAGCCAAGGGGTCTTTTGGGCGAATATGCCGAACTTCTCCTCCAGCATCCAGGATGCTCAGCTCCAGCGTGGCGTCGGGACATCATCGAATGGCTCTGCTGCCTTCGGTGCCAGCCTCAACCTCCGCACCGACCACTTCTCCATGACGCCGACCGCCTCCCTCACCCTCCTCGGTGGGTCTTACAACACCTTCCGACGTGACGTCCATGCCTCTACAGGGCGCATCGCAGGGCATTGGGCCTTAGAAGCTCGCCTGGGGAAGACGACCACGGATGGCTACATCGACCGCAGTGGCACAGAGGGCACCTCCTACTTCATCCAGGGAGGATACTTCGGGGAGAATACCATCCTCAAGCTCCTCTCCTTCGGCGGGAAGCAGCGCACAGGTATCGCTTGGAATGGACTTAGCCCCGAGGAAGAAGCCGTCTACGGCCGACGCTACAACTCCGCTGGGCACATGAATCCCGGTAGCACACCTCAAGATGCTCGCTACCGATATAATACGGACAACTATGAGCAGTACCACTATCAGGCCCAGCTCACCCAGCGTCTGAGCGAGGGCTTGATACTCAATCTCACCGCGCACTATACCAAGGGCTACGGCTTCACCGACGAGTACCGCACGGGGCGTAAGCTCAAGGATTATGGCCTGAAGGAGTTCATCCTCCGCGATGAGAGTGGCGCTGCTATCCTCGACAAGGATGGCAAGGAGCAGAAGGTCAAGAAGATCACGCTGCTTCGCACCAAGTACCTTGACAATGATTTTGCAGGGGGTATCGCGACGCTCGACTATAAGTCCGATCGTCTGGAGCTCACCGCTGGGCTATCAGCCAACCACTATACGGGCGACCACTACGGCGAGCGCCTTCCCGTCACTCCCTACCCTTACCTCGTAGAGCCCAATGAGCGCTACTACGAAGACAAGGCCAATAAGACCGACCTCTCAGGCTTCGTCAAGGCGAACTATGAGGTAGTGACTGGCCTCAACTTCTTTGCCGACCTCCAGTACCGCTTCATCGACTACCGCATCGCAGGTACTATCGACCACTTCGTGAAGAATAGCCAGGGAGCGATGGTAGCACAAGAGATCGATCTCAAGAAGACCTTCAACTTCCTCAATCCAAAGGCAGGGCTCTTCTATCAGTTCGCTCCCCAGCATCACGTCTATGGCTCGGTCGCAGTAGCTCACCGAGAGCCCAATCGTAAGAACTACACTGAGGTCAGCCCCAAGGACTACCCCCGTGCTGAGCGCCTCACGGACTACGAAGTCGGCTACGGCTTCCGCAGTCGCACCTTCACCGCTGGGCTCAACCTATATTATATGGACTACCACGATCAGCTCGTGCTCAATGGTAAGCAGAGCGATGTCGGCGGTAAGCTCAGCGAGAACGTAGCCAGCAGCCACCGCATGGGTGCCGAGCTCAATGCTTCATGGAAGATCTGCCCCGTGCTTCGCTGGGATCTGGCTGGTGCCGTCAGTAAGAACCAAATCAAGCGGTACAACCTCTACGCTTGGAGCGATCAGGCTGGGACCGAAGTGCTGACGACCTACGACCGCACTCCTATCGCTTACTCACCCCAGCTGGTCCTAAGCAATACGCTGACCTTTGCACATCGAGCCTTCGAAGCGGCTCTTACCTCGCAGTACGTCGGTATGCAGTACCTCGACAATACGGGGAGTCGTGAGCGTAGTCTCCCCGCCTACCATGTAGCGAGCCTACGCCTCGGGTATGAGCTACCCGTACACTTCGTGCGTAGCTGGAGCATCAGTCTGCAGATCAACAATCTCTTCGATGCACGCTACTCGAGCAATGGCGGAGCTGGCTACACCTTCGACAAGAAGGGTGCGATCAGCAGCTACACCTGGACCTATCCTCAGGCTGGTATCCACGCCTTCCTCGGCACCACCATCACGATATAATCTCTACCTTTACGGTCTATGGATCTGACCGCTCTCCTCTCCTTCCTCTCCTCGCACGTCCTGGAGCTCGTCACGCTCGTCGTGTCACTCATCTGGCTGTACCTTGAGTACCGCGCCAGCATCTGGCTTTGGCCCGTAGGCATCATCCTACCCTTGCTATGGATACCGATCTGCTATCAGAGTCATCTCTACGGCATGCTCGCTATCAATATCTACTACCTCGTGACCAGCATCATCGGCTGGATAGCATGGCTACGTAAGGGCAATGCCGAGGGAGAAGAAGTCACCATCTCTAATATTCCAGCGAAGGCTGGGGCGATCTACCTCGCCCTGGCCTTCGTGGGTTACGTCGCTCTGCTCTTCCTCCATCCCTTCATCCCCGAGTGGCAGCTCCCTTGGGCTGATGGACTCATGACGATAGCCTCGGTCATCGGCATGCTTTGGATGGCACGGAAGTGGCGTCAGCACTGGCTCTGCTGGATCATCGCGAATGCTGCTGGCTTCATCGCCCTCTACGGAGCGGAGGACTACATCTCCTCCTTCGTCTACGTCGTGAACTTCGTCACCGCCTTCTTCGGCTACCGCAAGTGGGGGCAGCTGATGAAGCAGCCCAACAAGCACATCGTCTAAGTAGTCCCCCCGACACCATGCGTACCTACCCTCGCTTCACTCAGGAGACCCTCCCGCAGACACTCGTCCTCGCGAACGGGGCCTTCCCCACCGCCCCCACGCCCCTTGCGCTCATCGACCACTGGATACTAGGCAAGGAGGGCTACAGCCTCACCTGCTGTGACGGAGCCGTCAATAAGCTCCGTCGCTATACCGACCGTCTACCCGATGCGGTCATCGGGGACCTCGACTCGGTATCTCCTGCACTCAAGGATCTCTTAGCGGGGCGCATCCAGCTCTTCTCAGATCAGGAAACCAACGACCTGACGAAGACCTTCACCTATCTCCATTCGCGCTACGGGAAGCAGGCCATCACCCTCCTTGGTGCCAGTGGCGGACGCGAAGACCACCTCCTTGCCAACCTCGCACTCCTCCCGACCTATGCGCCCCTTGTCGAGGACCTCGTGATGCTCACCGACGAAGGCTACTTCCTCCTTATCACCGAGCCCTCCACGATTGACGTCTTGATCGGGCAGCAGATATCGATCTTCAACTTCCAGCGGACGCCCATCAGCCTCGGTGGAGTGCGCTGGCCCCTTGTGGAGGCTACACTTCCTGCGCTATGGTGTGGCTCACTGAACTGCGCCATCGAGAATCAGATCACCGTCCACACCACCTCCCCCATCCTCATCTACCTAGCTAATGTCTGAGCAGGAAGCCCTCACCATCGTCCTCGGTGCGCTGGACCAGCTCAAGCCACGGCGCACCGATCCGCCCACACTGATGGAGCTGACTCTATGCCTTGGTTATAGTGAGGCTGAGCTGGATGAAGCCTTCGCAACCCTCTTTGCCTGCCGTGCAGACGAAGCTCTCGCGCTCTTCGCTCAAGACGCTCTTCGCCTGCGCCCTACGGAGTTCCGCTCCGACTACCCCACACAGCTGACCCTCGACAGCAGCTACACAGGGCCCGTCTCCTACTGCTTCTTCCCCTACCGCTTCGGCGAGCTGCTTTTAGCCACTACGCCACTCGGACTGTGCTACAGCAGTTTCACTCTCGGCGACTGGCAGGGGACTTACGCTGAGCTACGCCAGCTCTATCCCCAAGCCTCACACGACCTCAAGGTCGAGCACGAATACCTCCAGCAGGCTATTCGCTACCTCAAAGCCCCGACGACGGAGGCTCTTCCCCCACTCCACCTCATCGGCACGCTCTTCCAGCGGAGCGTCTGGATGAGTATGCTCCTCATCCCAGAGGGGAGCCACACCAGCTATCAAAGCCTCGGTGAGACCTTCGGCATGCCTCAGGCTGCCCACGCCGTCGGGTCAGCCGTAGGAGCCAACCCCTTAGCCCCCTTCATTCCCTGCCACCGCGTCCTGCCGAAGGAGCACACCATTGGCCACTACCACTGGGGGGTCGCGCGCAAGGCCCTACTCCTCATACCCGAGCTTCTCGCACCACAAGCATAGCCCTCTGCACCCTTATCACACAAAGCCCCCACATCGGTTGCCCAAGATGGACACGATGCGGGGGCTAACTATTTGTACCCAACTCCACGGGCAAGGAAATCACACAGGGTAAACTATCTGAGGCTTAGGCGTGTTCTCCTATTGTCTATTTATTTAAGTATTTAATAATATCTCCCGATGAGTATCAATCTACCTCCTTCTCCTCTCCCCCGTGTCGTCATCGCAGGCGGGGGCTTTGCTGGTCTCAAGCTGGCACAAGCTCTCGACTCGTCCCTCTTCCAAATCATCCTCATAGATCACCACAACTACCACCAGTTCCCCCCACTCATCTATCAGGTAGCCTCATCGGGTCTGGAGCCCAGCTCCATCGCTTTCCCCTTCCGTGCTGCCTTCAAGCGCAAGAAGAACTTCATCTTCCGCCTGGCGAACGTCATCGGCGTTGAGCCCGAGCAGAAGCAGCTCATCACCTCGGTGGGCGAAGTGCCCTACGACTACCTCGTCTTGGCATGCGGTGGGACAACGAACTACTTCGGCAATGAGCAGGTCGCCAAGCATAGTCTCCCGATGAAGACCCTCTACGAGTCGATGAACCTGCGCAACGTCCTGCTGCAGAACATCGAGAAGGCACTCGTCTCCGACAATCCCCAGACCCGCGAAGCTCTCCTCACGGTAGTGATCGTCGGTGGCGGTCCTTCAGGCGTAGAGATCGCAGGGGCGCTGGCAGAGATGAAGCGCTATGTTCTACCGAAGGACTACCCTTACATGGAGACGGACCAGTTCAAGATCCACCTCATCGACGCTTCACCCCGCCTCCTGCAGGCGATGAGTGAGAAGAGCTCTCGCACCGCCGCCGAAGGCCTTACCTCTCTTGGCGTCGAGATCCACCACGACATGATGGTCACCGACTACGACGGCCGCGTGCTCACCCTCGGTGATGGGACGAAGATGAATACCCGCACAGTCATCTGGGTCAGCGGTATCGTCGCCAACACCGTCGAGGGGATCCAGGCCGACTCTCTCGGTCGTGGCAAGCGCATCCTCGTCGATGGCTACAACGAAGTGCAGGGCGTACCCGACGTCTTTGCTCTCGGTGACCAGTGCCTCATGACAGCTGACCCAGCCTACCCTCAGGGACACCCACAGATGGCTCAGGTCGCTATCCAGCAAGCAGCCCTGCTGGCAAAGAACCTCAAGGCACGCCTCACGGGAGGAAAGCAGCAGACCTTCCGCTACAAAGACCTTGGCTCGATGGCGACCATTGGCCGAAATCGTGCCGTCGCAGAGATTGGCAAGGCCAAGTGGGGTGGCTTCACCGCCTGGCTCCTCTGGCTCGTCGTCCACCTGCGCTCCATCCTCTCGGTGCGCAACAAGGTCATCGTCCTCCTCAACTGGATCTGGAACTATGTGACCTACGACCGCTCGCTCCGCCTCATCCTCAAGCGCAACGTTCCCGTCGATCCCTACCAGGCTCGTCAAGAGCGTCTCGCCAACCGAGACACGCGTGTAGAGTAGGTAGCTGGCATTTCCCCCTTACTGATAAGGCCCACCCCGTACGATGCGGGGTGGGCCTTATTGCAAGGTGCCGCCTCGACCAATATAGGTCAGCGGGCGAAGCTGTATAGGTTGCGAAGTCAATATATATATGAGACTGTTGCCGAGAGTCCTACCCTCTATTTAGAGCGCTAAGGCATCGCACGCCCAGCTCCCCGATATGTCTCTCCGAAGAGATACACAAGCCCTTCGCCTTATCGCGAGTATTCCTCTTATTCAGCGGAGGGAAAAGTATCCTTCCTGTGAAGAAAAAGCGCCTTCACGTAGTGGTTTTCTTCTGTCTATGTACGTAGTCTTAAAGACCAGGCACGTCAGTCCAAATATCCACGTACGTAGATTTATCGTCTACGTGCGTAGTCCAAACTTTTCTGCCACTCGTCCACAACTTTTATTCCTACGCAGAGCAACAACCTAATAGAGGTCACTTTACAAAACCATATAGCCTTCTTCGCCATCCTATATAGCTCTACCCACGCAACCATATATCTATATATAAGCTCTGCACGCTTACGTCTCCCCGCAAGCAAGTACTCCACCTCGCGCGCGTACATTATTGTATAGAAGGGGAGCTGAGCATTAGTCCCTCTCCCACACCATCCGCATACGACAGAAGCTCCGACTGCGATACCACCCCAAAGCCCTATAGAAGGACATAGTATCGACCTATATTGGTCAGTGAGTCGACCTATATAGGTCGTCGCGCGAACCTATAATAGGTTGTTGATGCGACCTATATAGGTCAACCCAGCGACCAATATAGGTTCACATCACCCTCTATACGAAGGCCTCAAAAACGCCCCTATAAGAGACCACTCCCTCTTCACTTAGGCAGGAAAAGCCCAGAGGAAAAGCAGTGGCGCATACACCTGCTCCGCACACTCCGATGCAGTCTTCCTACCATTGCGGAGGTATCCGATTATCCCTACCTTTGCACTTGGAGTCGGGCAGAAGCGTCTGCCAATAGCACTCCATCTTCAGTACTAACATAGCGTTTGCTATTTATTCGGTAAGCACCTTCGAACCTCGAAAATTCTATAGACGCAATACTCGAATAAGTCGTGAACGCCTGCGCATAGCGTGGGCGTGACTTATCTCTTGTATTGCAGGTAGTTTCGAGGACCTGAAGGTGCAGAGAGGAGTGCGCCTGCGCTTCTTTTTGTACCTAGGTCTTTGATCTACCTGCACCGAGAGATAGCCAGCGCCCAATATGCTATGCGCTTATGGCAAACAAGCAACTCTCTCAAGCCAAGAAGGGGAAGAAGGATGAATTCTACACCCAACGGGCGGATATCGAGGCTGAGCTCAAGCACTATCGAGGGCACTTCGCAGGCAAGACTGTACTCTGCAACTGTGACGATCCTCGGATGAGTCACTTCTTCTACTACTTCGTCCTAAACTTCCATCATCTCGGTCTCAAGAAGCTCATCAC
>ERZ772909.1837-NODE-1837-length-11289-cov-8.460388_pt1 | contig 11289 bp, 6 predicted proteins | sample MGYA00511137_ERZ772909 | MGnify/ENA primary metagenome ERZ772909 (study PRJEB29015, sample SAMEA2738095) | human oral metagenome | biome: human oral; feature: human-associated habitat; material: saliva | place: China | collected 2270 ... | reverse complement strand
CGGGCCTCGTTAAGGATGTGCTCCAGGTTGTCGCGGTAGGCGTCCAGTAGCTGTTCACACTGTTCTTCAGTGAGATCGCCACGCCCCACCAGGTTAGTGGTGTAAACCGAGAAGGTAGAGGGCTTGCGGTCGATCAAGTTGTACATAACCGGCTGGGTCATTGAGGGGTCGTCACCCTCGTTGTGACCACGACGACGGTAGCAAACCAGGTCAATAATGACGTCCTTGTGGAATTCTTGGCGGTATTCCCAAGCCCAGCGGGCTACGCGTGCCACAGATTCGGGGGCGTCACCGTTTACGTGGAAGATCGGCACCTGTAGACCCTTAGCCAGGTCTGAGGGGTAGGTGGTGGAGCGTCCCAGTGCGTTACCGGTGGTGAAACCGATCTGGTTGTTGACGATCACATGAATAGTGCCGCCGGTGTGGTAGCCGGGCAGCTGGCTCATATTGAGTACTTCGTAAACCACGCCCTGGCCTGCAAATGCGGCGTCACCATGCACCAAAATCGGTAAAACATTGTAGCTGCCGTCAGCGCCGGAGCCGCTGCGGTCTAGCTTGGCGCGCACAATACCTTCCAGCACCCCATCTACTGTCTCCAGGTGGGAGGGGTTGGCGGCCAGGGAAACCTTGGTGGTCACATCATCGGTGCCGGTGAAGGTGCCGGTGGTGCCCAGGTGGTATTTGACGTCACCAGAACCCTGGCCGTTGGTCAGGTAGTTACCGTCAAACTCGTCAAAGACCTGGCCGTAAGACTTGCCGGCAATATTGGTAAGCACGTTTAGGCGGCCACGGTGGGCCATACCAATAGCGGCTTCTTCAATGCCATCATGTGCGGCGGCGTCGATCAGGCGGTCCAGCAGCACAATCAGTGACTCGCCGCCTTCTAGCGAGAAGCGCTTTTGGCCCACGTACTTGGTTTGCAAGAACACTTCGAAGGCTTCTGCCTGCATCAGCTTGGTTAGGATGCGACGGCGCTCAGCAGTATCAATGCTGGGAGTAACACCTTCCATGCGTTCTTGCCACCAGCGACGCTGGGCTGGGTCTTGGATGTGCATGTATTCCACGCCCACATAACGCGAGTAGGCGTCACGTAGCAGCTGCAAAATTTCGCGCAAGGTGGCGCGGTCCTTGCCACCTAGACCACCGGTGGGGAAAACCCGGTCTAGGTCCCACAAGCTCAGCCCGTAGGAGGAGAAGTTTAGATCAGGGTGACGGCGTAGGCGGTAGGCCAGCGGGTCAGTGTCGGCGGCTAGGTGTCCGCGCTGACGGAAAGCGTGAATCAGCTCAGCTACACGGGCGGGCTTGCCGGCGTCGGCTAGCGGGTCGTAAGTGACGTCCTGATCCCAGTGCACCGGCTCGTGGGGGATACGCAGGGCCTTGAAGGAGCGGTTCCAGAAGCCATCTAGGCCCATGAGCTTGCGTTCCATTAGGCGTAGCAGCTCGCCGGACTGAGCGCCCTGGATGACGCGGTGATCGTAGGTGTTAGACAGTGTCAAGACCTTGCCTACAGCCTGGCGGGCCAGGGTTTCGGGGCTGGCACCAGCAAACGCGGCCGGGTAGGTCATAGCGCCCACGCCCATGATCAGACCCTGGCCGGGCATAAGACGCGGCACAGAGTTAAGGGTGCCGATCATGCCGGGGTTGGTTAAGGTGGCGGTGGTGTCCTTGAAGTCATCTACAGTCAGCTGCCCCTTGCGGGCTTTAACTACCAGTGCATCGTAGGCGTCAATGAAACTAGCCAGGTCTAGTGTGTCGGCGTTCTTAACGCTGGGGACCAGCAGACGACGCTCACCGTTGGCGCTGGGCACGTCAATTGCCAGACCCAGGTTTACGTGGGCGGGGTTGTGTAGCGCCGGCTTACCCTTTTCATCCAGGGTGTAAGCCACATTCATTTCCGGCATCTCTGCCAGCGACTCCACCAGGGCCCAAGCGATCAGGTGAGTGAAGGAAACCTTGCCACCACGCGTGGAAGCTAGGTGAGTGTTGATTAGCAGACGGTTTTCAATCAGTACCTTAGCCGGGATGGCACGGGCAGAGGTGGCGGTAGGAATCTGGAGGGAAGCCTCCATGTTCTTAGCGGTGCGGGCGCTGGCTCCCTTTAGGGTGTCAACGCTTTCCACCACGCCGTTACTGGTTTCGCTAGCGTCACTATGCGCCTGGTTATAGGCATAAGGGGAGGTGGGGGACTTGAACTGGGCTGTGGGGGCGGGGGGCAGGTCAGAGCGGGAAACATCCTCACTGGCCAAAACGGGGCGTCGGCTAGCGGAAGCGGTGGCAGCCCCGGGGATTTGCACGCCAACGCTAGCGCTAAGCGGCTTTGAGGGCGTGGCCGGCGACTGGCCTGCTAGATACTGCGGGTTTTCGCTGAAAAACTCGCGCCATGATTGGGTTACTGAGGCCGGGTCGGCTAGGTAAGCCTCCCGCATATCCTCGACAATCCATTCGTTGGTGCCAAAGCCCTGAGCGAAGTCGTTCTCAGACACGGTTAGCTGCTCCTTATATGGCATTGCGTGCTAAAACTGTGGTTTAAGTCTAATACTGCAAAGCTGACTTGCAGAGTACTTTGTGGCCTTTAGTCCTAGATATTTTTTAAATGTTCTCGCATATTGAGCATCGCTTGGGGTTGCTAGGGCTGAAATTGGCTGCGCTGCGACGACGACGGCGCCCGGCACCAAGGCTGTGAGCTGCCTGCGTGCTAAAGCTGTGGGCTTGGTATAGCGTTAGTGCTACCAACTAGATTTTGATAGGGAGCTAAACGCTGCATGGTCATTAAATGGCTAATGATAGTTCTGGGGGTGCTACTTACCGCTGGGACTGCGGTGTTTGTGGCCGGAGAGTTCGCCCTGGTGGCCCTGGATCCATCGGTTGTTGACGCCCGTGCTCAAGCCGGCGATAAACGTGCCGGGCGAGTATCCAAGGCGCTGCGTCACCTATCCACTCTGCTTTCGGGCGCGCAGGTGGGTATTACGCTAACCACCATTTTGCTTGGTTACACCATGCAGGCCGCCCTTAACGAGCTGCTTTCGCAATGGCTGAGCCCCTGGCTGGGGCAAACCCTGGCGGCCACCATCGCCGTGGTTAGCGCCCTAATTATTGTTAACGCCTTCTCTATGGTGTTTGGCGAGCTGATCCCCAAAAACGCTACCCTGGCTGATCCGCTGGCTGCTGCCGGTTTTGTTACCCCTTTCATCACCGGTTTCACCTGGCTGTTTAGGCCGCTAGTAAATCTGCTAAACGGTATGGCTAATGCTTTACTGTCGCGCTTTGGTATTGAGGCTGCTGAGGAGGCCAGTGGCGCCCGCAGTGCCGGCGAGCTTACCGCTCTGCTGCGTCGCAGCGCTGAGGAGGGCACACTAGAGGTCTCCACCGCCCGCCTACTTACCCGTTCACTTGGCGTAGATGAGCTCAGCGCTGTAGATGTAATGACTGACCGTGGGCGCATTCACTGGCTGGAAGAGTCCGCCACCGCCGCCGACCTGGTGGCTTTAGCCAGCCAAACCGGACACTCACGTTTCCCCGTATTTGGTGACTCTCCCGACGACGTACTTGGGTTAGTCAACCTGCGCCGCGCCATCGCGGTGCCCTATGAGCGCCGCGCCCAAGTGCCAGTGACCTCCTCTTCAATCATGACTCCCGCCCCGCGCGTACCAGAAACCATGCCGCTAGCTTCCCTTCTGGTGGAGCTGCGTGGATATGGCGAGCAGGAATCTTTCGGGTTGCAAATGGCCATTGTGGTGGACGAGTACGGGGGCACTGCCGGAGTGGTGACCTTGGAGGACGCCGTTGAAGAGATCGTGGGTGAAGTATCTGACGAACACGACCGTCGTCGTGCCGGCATCCACCTAGACTCAGCGGGGCGCTGGATCGCCCCCGGCTGGAGCCGCCCCGACGAGGTTACGGCCCGCACCGCCATCCGCATTCCCGACGACGGCCCTTACGAAACCCTGGGCGGCCTGGTCATGAATGAGCTGGGGCGCATACCCCAAATTGGCGACGAAGTAACCCTGCCCACCTGCACCGTTTTGGTTGACGCTATGGAGGGGCGGCGCGTCACCCGCGTGCGCATCACCCCGGTTGAGCAGGAGCTGGAGGAGCTACAGTGAACACCACTTTGGCCCTGATTTTGACGGTTATCCTGCTGGTTGGTAACGCGTTTTTTGTGGGTGCAGAGTTTGCCATTACCTCCTCGCGCACCAGCCAACTTGAGCCTTTAGCCGCTGAGGGCAACTCGCGGGCGCGCACAGCCCTATGGGCTGTGCAGCATATTTCCGAGATGCTAGCTACCGCCCAGCTGGGAGTGACTTTATGTTCCACCGGTCTGGGCGTAATTGCCGAGCCGGCGCTGGCGCATTTGCTGGCGGCTCCGCTACATGCGGTGGGTTTAGGAGCCGAAGTGGCCCATGGCCTGGCGGTAGTGGTGGCGTTGCTGCTAGTGGTTACGGCTCACGTGGTTTTGGGTGAAATGGTGCCCAAAAACGTTTCTATCTCTATGCCCGATAAGGCGGTTTTGGTTTTCGCCCCAGCCTTGGTGGCTTGTGAGCGGGTAACCCGCCCTGCTGTGGGTGCCTTAAATGGCCTGGCCAACGCGGTGCTTAAACTTTTTGGGCTAGAGCCGCGCGATGAGATTGAAACTGCTTTCACTATGGAAGAAGTGGCTTCAATTGTGGAGCGCTCACGTGATGAGGGCGTGCTCAAGGATGACTCTGGGCTGGTGGCTGGGGCGCTAGAGTTTTCTGAGGAAACTGCCGGCTCAGTGATGGTGCCGCTAAATAAGCTCACCTGCCTGTCTGAGCAGTGCACTCCGGCCCAGGTGGAGGCGGAAGTAACCCGCACTGGTTACTCACGTTTCCCGGTTACTAATGAGCAGGGCAAAATCAGCGGCTATATCCACCTTAAAGATGTGCTTTATGCCAGCGCTGACGAGCGTGAACAGCCGGTGGCCCCCTGGCGTTTGCGGGCTTTGGTGCCCGTGCGCGCTCACGATGAGATTGAAGATGTACTGGCCGCCATGCAGCGTACCGGCGCCCATTTGGGTCGGGTAACTGATGAGAGTGGGCAGATGGTCGGTGTAGTTTTCCTCGAAGATGTGTTAGAAGAACTGGTAGGGGAAGTGCGTGACGCCCTGCAGCGTCACCAGCTACGCTAAGTGTTAGATGCGTCAGTTTGGCCGTCTTGGCGAAGCGACCAAGGTATGATACCGCTGATACCAGTGGTATTTGAATGACATAAGTCCGTAGAAAGTTGGGTGTGGATGAGCGATCAGCCGATGACACGTCGCCAGCGACGTGAACTTGAGCGCGAGCGACAGGCCCAGCTGCAAAGAGAAAACGCCCGCGAGTTACTTTCGCAGGCTCCTGCCGACAGTAGTCTTTCTGGGCGCGCCAATACGGCTTACGGCGACGGCGGTTACAACGACGCCGGTTACAGCGGCTCATATAACGGCGGCTATGGCTCTGGTGCGCCGGCCTCTGCGGCTAGTGCGCCTTCAACCTTTAGTGCCCCGGCTGCTGATTTCAACGCTGCTACTGGCGCCAGTGCGACTTTTAGTGCAGCAGCTTCGTTTACTAGTGGTACTGCTGCCTCTGCGCCCAGTGCTCCCTCCAGCTTTAATACTGCTGCCAGCTTTGGTCCGAGTCCCTTCGCCGGTGGCACGGCGGCTTCGGCGGCCAGCGCACCTTCGAGCTTTGCTATGCCAGCCTCGGCCGCCAGCGCCCCAGCCGCTTTTGGTGCCCCTGCTACTGGCGCCAGCGCTCCATCTACTTTCAGCGCAGCTGCCTCGGCCGCCAGCGCCCCTTCAAGCTTCGCAGGCACCGCCTGGAGTGGTGGCCAGCCGGGCGCCGTCCAGCCGGGCGCCGTCCAAAATCCTGTCGACGACGGCGTGGACTACCAGCCCACCCAGATAATCTCCGCCATTAAAGACGACATTATTGACGACGTCGCCATCCGTAACTGGAGCGCGGCTGCCTCAGCTAAGGTCGCTAAGGCAGCCGATGCGGTAAGCGCAGCCAGTGTTATCAGTGCTGCCAGTGTAGCTAGTGCAGCTAGCGTGGCCAGCGCCGTTAGTGCACACACAGCAGCCTCAGCGGCTGGAGCGCAAGGACTAAACATAGCCGCACAGGCGACGTCGGCGGCAGCTAACAGCGCAAACCTAACCCCCCTTCCCGCAGCCCAAGCAGACCAGACCCCGGCGCGCGGCAACCCGCTAGAGACTAGCAACCCAGTAGAGACCAACTCGCTGAGCACTCCCACCCAGCTAGGTTGCGGCACTACGCCGCCGGTTAAGCGCAAAGGCGCGGCAGCACGCCGTCGAGCCGCGTTTGCTCGTGTGGGGCAGATCTGCACAGTTAGTGCCCTGGCACTAGTGACAATTGTGGCGCCGGTGTCAGCGGCCATGATGGGAGCTGACTCGCCGCTAAGCACCGCGTTGGGTGCACACCGAGGCCAAAGTTCGCGCCAGGTCATCAGCGGTAAAGATTCCGTGGCTGGCAGCGTGGACCATTCGCCGCTGGAAAGCTCTGACGTGAAACTGCGTAACGTGCCTGACGCGGCCACTAAGGCGCGTATCCGGGCCGCTTACGAGAACCCGGTGGTTACTTGTGCTCCGCAGCAGGGAGCTAGCGGTGACACCACAGCCTTTAACACCACCCCTGACGTGTTTAAGCCGATGGTTGCTGGTACCTACACGCTTTCCAGCCCTTGGGGCTACCGTATTCACCCGGTGCTGGGAACATCCAAGATGCACGCTGGCCAGGACATGGCTGCGCCGGCTGGTACTCCTATCTATGCGGCTGCTGGCGGTGAGGTGGTTGAGGCAGGCATGGTCGATTCCACCGGTACGGTCACCATTAAGCACGTGCTTGACGGTAAGATCTGGTACACCTCCTACCTGCACATGTATCAGGACGGTATTTTCGTTAAGAAGGGCCAGCAGGTTAAGGCTGGTCAGCTGATTGCAGCAGTTGGCTCTACCGGCTACTCAACCGGCCCCCACCTGCACTTTGAGGTGCGAATTAAGAACGACACGGCGGATGCTTCCACGGTTGACCCGATGAAGTGGCTCAGTGACCACAATGCGGTTGAGCTGTCTACCGACTGTAAGCCCAGCAGCGATAACTCCACTTCTGGCACGGGTGACGGTAGCGGTACTGGTGACGGCTCCACCGGCACCACTGATAGTGGTTCCAGCGATGGCACCGGCACCGGCACTGGCGATAACTCAGCTGGGTTGACCGATAACTCAAATGGTTCCACTGGCACCAGTGATTCGGGCACAGGCACTAACGGTTCCGGTACTGGCACTAATGATGGCAACACTGGGGCTAACGGTGGTACCGGGGCTAATGGTGGCAACACTGGAAGGTCTGAGACAAACACTGGTGAATCTAACTCTGATGGTTCCACCAGTGGTGGCAACTGAGCACACCAACTACAGACAAATACAGGCAAAATCATCCCTTCCCTATAAAAATTTCATGGGGTTTTATAGGGAAGGGATGAAATGTCAGTATCTGTGTGGCCACTACGTCTGTGTCCCAGCATTGGAGACGGTGGGTCTTAATTTTTGAGCGGCACTGACCGACGGCGTCGACGACGGCGGATGGCGCGGACAGGTTACGCAGCGCGGTGCCGGCACCTATCTATATACAAAATACACACACAATACATACAAAATCGTCCGCTCCCTATAAAAATTTCATGGGGTTTTATAGGGGACGGACGAAATCTGCGTATCTATGTGTGCTATGTGTGATGGTGTGGAAGGGTGGATGCCCACTAACGGGGTGGATGCCCACTAACGGGGGTGGCTGTCGACGGGGGTGGATGCCCACTAATGGCACGGCCTAACTAACCGCGACGGCGTCAGGATGTCTGGGGGTGACGGCGGCCTGGAACTCTTGTGCCTTTTAACGGCCCTCGATGCCGACGCGCCCTAGCTTGACCAGTAGTGCATCCTTGTCCACGGCCTCCCTCCAAGTCCAGCGCACCACGCGGGCGCCGGTAGCCAGCTCCAGAGCATTTTCGCGTTGGCGCTCATTTTGGGCTATTTGTCCAGAGGAGAGGTCACTGTAAGTGCCGCTGTTGTATTTACCCAGGCCGTCAAATTCGCCGATTATATTAAAATCTGGCCAGTAAAAATCGACTCTGCCTACAAAATTTCCGTGATCGTAGATGGCTTCTTGCAGGCGTGGCATGGGCAGGTGCCCCTTGAGCATGACTGCGCGGCTAAGTGATTCACCCACCGATTCACTGCGGGCATCGGCATGTTTTACAACGTCGCGAGCTTTTATAACTCCTTTGCAACCGATGCGCCGCCCCAATTCAGTCAAAATTTGCTGCTTTGTAGCTATTTTTTCGCGCAAAACATAGTCCACACTTGCAATTCCTGAATAGAAATCACGCGAACACAGCAAATCCGCAAGTGTATATAAAACATCGGTGCAGTACATCCCCTCGACCTGTACTGGCTGGGAATCATAATGCCAGCTGCGGGTGCGCCGCCAAGTAGTGACCGATGCGTGGATCTTCAAACCACTAATTACCTGCACTTGGTTGGGCATGGGGCCAACCATGGGTAGCCCGTGAAGTAGCGCGGCGGACTCTCCGGCAAACACGGGCCACGGGCAGGGGCCTTCCTCACGACACTGCCCGCGCACCTCAGCGCCGGCCTGGGCAAGCTTACGAGCTGGGGTGTTGCGGCGTCGAGCGGCGTCGGCAGCAATATAAACCCGCAAAAGATGCAGCTCCTCCTGGGTAACGCGCTCATAATCGCTGATGGGGATGTAGCAGCCGGGCATGATTTTGGCCAGCTGCGGGTCGTTACCTTTGGATTGGCGCGAGTAGGAGTCCATGCGGTAATTGGTGGTGGCCAGGTCGCTGCTGCGGTATACCGGGATGTCCTTGATGTTCATAGAACAATGATGAGGCCTAAACGCTAGTTAACGCTTGGAGGCTGTGGATAAGTGTATTTGCGCTTGGTTTTTATCCACCTGTGGTTAACTTTGTCAGCGCGCGCTGGCTTGTACTCTCATGTGCTTGGGTGTGGGGGGCGTGTGGACGAGTGAGCGTGGCTGGTTGTGAACGCTTGGCTATGGGCCCGGCTGGGGTGACGTCGCAGATCTCGCTGGTCAGGCGGGGCAGCCGTCGCAGGTTCTGCTGGTCAGGTTGGGTCGACGGCGTCGTCGGGTCGGATTGGTGCGGTCAGGAGGGGCCGCGTCGTGGGCGCGCTAGGCCGACGCCGCCACTTAGGGGACATGGCCGACGTCGTCGTCAGTCAGGGGGAGGGGACAGGTGCTAGTTGATGCATGTTGCCTCTAAAAGTTCATGCATACCAATTGTTGAGACCTAGTCTCTCTAGTGCTGGGATACGCCAGTAGTGGCCGCACAAATACTGACATTTCGTCCCTTCCCTATAAAACCCCATGAAATTTTTATAGGGAAGGGACGATTTTGCCTGTATTTGTCTGTGTTTGCCTGTATTTAGGCAGTGACCGGTGGCAGTACGGACCAGGGGAAATTAATCCATTTGTCTGTCTGCTTAAAAACATAGTTCGGTTTAATAATGCTGGTGGGTTTTAAATAAATTGTGGCACTACGGGCATCCACTTTAGCGGTGTCACTGCCCATAGATAAACCTTCTTTGGCAATTAAATCCATAATCAGCTTCAGGGTTTTACCAGAATCTGCCACATCATCCACAATTAGCACTCGCTTGCCTTCAAGCGAGGAAATATCCATATAGGGCTCAAGAATTTCCGGCTCTAGCATGGTTTTACCCACGCCGGTATAAAACTCCACATTTATAGCGCCATTAACTTTAACACCTAGCGCATATGAGATCGCCCCAGCCGGCAGCATGCCGCCGCGCGCAATGGCCACAATCAGATCCGGTATCCAACCTGAATCTGCTATCTGCTGAGCGATTTGTCGGCAGGCATCCCCAAACCCCTGCCAGGTAAGGTTCTCACGATCTGCCGCCTGGCCACCGGCCGCCTGCGCACTGGAAGCACCATCATCAAAAGCTGTTACGTTGCTCATGCTTTATATTAACGCGCCCCGGCTGCTAATACCTGCTGCGGAGCAATTGCGCTAGGTATTAAGCCACATATATTAAACCGCTACGACAAATAGCATATAAACTGCTAACACCTAAAGCACCCGTCCGCATGACGGACTGATATTGAATGTGTCTAGCGCCACCTTTAGGTTTTTCTCAGGTTTATCGCGTTAGACTGTGGCTAGACGCAGCTAAGCGTTAATAACTAGAGCTGAGGAATAAATGAGCTATCAACCTTATGTAGATCCGGTAGGTATGGATCCGCGCCACTACGGCTTTGCTGACTCCGTTAAGCGTGCCTTTAGCCAGTACGCCAAGTTCGACGGCGTCGCCTCCGTTGCTGAATACTGGTGGTTTGTTCTGTTTAACGCCATTGTTAGCGGTGTTCTATACTTCCTGGCAATTGTCCTGGCTATTGGGGTTGCGGCAGGCGGCGGTGACGAGGGCGCTGCCGGGGCTTCGGGCGTAGTCGTGATGTTGATTCTTGGCTTGTATGGTTTGGCGGTATTCCTGCCTGGACTGGGCGTGACCATCCGCCGTCTGCACGACGCTGGTTACTCAGGTTTCTTTTTTCTGCTTAACTTTGTCGGTCTGAGTATTGTGACCCTAGTTCTGTGCATCATGCCTTCTAAGCCCGCCGCTTGGAACCCTTCTTGGCTCGACGACGAGGCACGCGCCCTGCAGGCCCACATGCTTGGTGGCGCTAACCCCTACGCTCAGGGTGCTTACGGCGCCCCGATGATGCCCGAATACGCCCAGGGTCCTGCTGGTCAGGGTGCTCCCTACGGCCAGGCCTATGGTCAGCCTACCCCTCAGGCCCCTTATGGTCAGGGCGGTCCGCAGGCTCCTTACGGCCAGGGTGGCAGCGCTCCCTCCAGCTACTGATGCGAGCTACTAGCTGACTGCTAAACAAGAAAATTGGGTGTCTACTTTGGTAGGCGCCCAATTTCGTTTGCGATTTAACTTGCCTGCTTGTATGCGCCAGCGCAGCTAGCTAGCGCGGCTAATGCCTTGAGCCGCCGTGTGCTGGCCCGCGTTATAAGCCGCTGCGCAGCGGCACTGCGTTAAAAGCTGGCGCGCCTCGCTATTTGTGTGTCGCGCTATTGGCAGGCCTCGCCAATTGCGCACCGCGATATTTTGAGCGTCGCGCTGTTTTGCGCATGAAAAGTGCCCCAGACAGGATTCGAACCTGCGACCTTCTGCTCCGGAGGCAGACGCTCTATCCACTGAGCTAC
>ERZ772909.1835-NODE-1835-length-11302-cov-26.510269_pt1 | contig 11302 bp, 7 predicted proteins | sample MGYA00511137_ERZ772909 | MGnify/ENA primary metagenome ERZ772909 (study PRJEB29015, sample SAMEA2738095) | human oral metagenome | biome: human oral; feature: human-associated habitat; material: saliva | place: China | collected 2270 ... | reverse complement strand
GTGCACCTATCACCGTTCCTTCACAGGATATGGTGCTTGGTCTCTACTATATTACAAAGATTCGTCCAGGTGCTAAGGGAGAAGGTCTTACATTCTACGGCTCAGAAGAAGCTATTATCGCTTACAATGAGAAGAAGTGTGACCTCCACTCACAAGTAAAGGTAATCGTTGATGACCTCGTTGATGGTAAACTCCAGAAGCGTATGGTTGAGACATCAGTTGGTCGTGTAATTGTTAATCAGATTATCCCAACTGAGATTGGATTCTTCAACGGTATTATCTCTAAGAAATCACTTCGTGGTCTTATCGCTGACGTTATTAAGGCTGTTGGTATGGCTCGTGCTTGTGAGTTCCTTGATGGTATCAAGAACCTTGGTTACCGTATGGCATATGTCGCAGGTCTTTCCTTTAACCTCGACGATATCATCGTTCCTGTTGAGAAAACTGATATCGTTGGTAAGGGTCAGAGTGAGGTTGACCAAGTGAAGGCTAACTATGAAATGGGTTTCATCACTGATAAGGAGCGTTACAATCAGGTAATTGATGCGTGGACACACGTAAATAATAACCTTAAGCAGGCTGTTATGAAGCATATGACAGAGGCTGATCAGGGATTTAATGCTGTATATATGATGCTTGACTCTGGAGCCCGTGGTTCTGCTGACCAGATTGCTCAGCTTGCTGGTATGCGTGGTCTTATGGCTAAGCCACAGAAGGCAGGTGCTGAAGGTGCTCAGATTATTGAGAACCCAATTATCTCTAACTTTAAGGAGGGTATGTCTGTGTTGGAGTACTTTATTGCTTCTCACGGTGCTCGTAAGGGTCTTGCTGATACGGCTATGAAGACTGCCGATGCAGGATACTTGACACGTCGTCTTGTTGACGTTTCTCATGATGTTATCATCAATGAGGAGGATTGTGGTTCACTCCGTGGTCTTGAGTGTCGTGCCTTGAAGAATGGTGATGAGACAATTGCAAGCCTCTATGAGCGTATCTTGGGTCGTGTGTCAGTTCATGATGTTATCAATCCTACAACTGGTGATATTATCGTTGCTGCAGGTGAAGAGATTACAGAGGCAAAGGCACAGGCTATTGAAGATTCACCAATTGAGATGGTAGAAATCCGTTCTGTACTCACTTGTGAGAGCAAGAAGGGTGTATGTAAGAAGTGTTACGGACGTAACCTTGCTTCTGCACGTATGGTACAGATGGGTGAGGCTGTTGGTGTCATTGCTGCACAAGCTATTGGTGAGCCTGGTACACAGCTTACTCTTCGTACGTTCCACGCTGGTGGTGTGGCTGGTAATGCTGCGGCTAATGCAACTATTACAGCTAAGAGTGATGCAAAGATTGAGTTTGAGGAACTCCGTACCGTACCATTTGTTGATGAGAATGACAAGGAGTGTGAGATGGTTGTTAGCCGTTTGGCTGAAATTCGCTTTGTAGATCCTAACACTGGTATTGTACTCCTTACAGATAATGTTCCATATGGTAGTTCTCTTTACTTTAAGTCTGGAGATACTGTCAAGAAGGGTGATATGATTTGTAAGTGGGACCCATTCAATGCTGTTATTGTTAGTGAATATGCAGGTGTTCTCCGTCTACATGACGTTATAGAGGGCGTTACTTATAAGGCAGAAACCGATGATGCTACAGGGCTTACAGAGCGTATCATTATCGATTCTCGTGATAAGACAAAGCTCCCTACTGTTGATATTGTCAAGGTTGGTGCTAAGAAGGGTGCTGATGGTCTTTATGCAGCATCTGATATCCTTGGTACATATAACCTCCCTGTAGGTGGTCACTTGGAGCAGGTACTTCTTGATGGTGCTGAGATTAAGACGGGTATGACACTTGTTAAGATTCCACGTTCTGTCGGTGGTGCTGGTGATATTACTGGTGGTCTTCCACGTGTTACTGAGCTCTTTGAGGCTCGTAACCCATCTAACCCTGCTGTCGTATCTGAAATTGATGGTGAGATTACTATGGGTAAGGTGAAGCGTGGTAACCGTGAGATTATCGTGACTTCTAAGACTGGTGAGCAGCGTAAGTATCTTGTTAGTCTGTCTAAGCAGATTCTTGTGCAAGAGCATGATGCTGTTCGTGCTGGTACTCCATTGTCTGATGGTATCATCACACCTGCTGATATCTTGTCTATCATGGGTCCAACAGCTGTTCAAGAGTATATTGTTAATGAAGTTCAGGACGTATATCGTTTGCAGGGTGTGAAGATTAATGACAAGCACTTTGAGATTATCGTTCGTCAGATGATGCGCAAAGTACGTATCGACGATCCAGGAGATACTACATTCCTCGAGCAAGAACTTGTTGACAAACTTGACTTTGCTGAGGAGAATGATCGTATCTGGGGTAAGAAGGTTGTTACCGATCCAGGTGATTCAGAAAACTGCTATAAGGGTCAGATTCTCTCTGTACGTAAGTTACGTGATGAGAACTCAAGTCTTAAGCGTCGTGACCTCAAGCTCGTTCAGGTGCGTGATGCCGTTCAGGCAACTGCTACCCAGATTCTTCAGGGTATCACTCGTGCTGCCCTCGGTACGAAGAGCTTCATGAGTGCTGCTTCCTTCCAGGAGACAACTAAGGTGCTCAACGAGGCTGCTCTCCGTGGTAAGAGCGATAACCTTGAGGGTATGAAGGAGAATGTTATCTGTGGTCATCTCATTCCTGCCGGTACTGGTCTTCGTCAGTGGCAGAAGCTCGTTGTTGGTTCGCAAGAAGAGCACGAGCGTATGGAGGCTAACAAGAAGAATGTTCTTGACTTCGCTAAGCAAGAGGCAGAGGCTACACAGGAGTAATCCTAACCTCTCATAAATAAGATTAAAAGGGATTTGCAATAATTTTGCAAATCCCTTTTTGTATATTGCTTTGTCTGTCTAAATTCATTATTTATTAGGATGAAAGATGAAGGTGTAAAGGTGATAAGTGAGTAGAATTATGCTTTAATTCTATTTAGTTCCTTCTTTTTTATAGTAAGTGAACTGTAGTTTCTTTTTTTATAGCGATGACTAATTTTTCTCGTGGCAGGAATATCAATATCCCTTATGTAGCACTTCTTTATTTTCAAATAGGGGAAACGAAGAATCATCTTAAGTAAAGGGAAACAAGTTAAGCTTATAAAAAGAGGAGTTGTGTGTTTTTGAACGGTTAGATAAGTGGTTCATAAGGAAAGATACTTAGAAACAGAGGTTTTGTGTGTGTTTTTAGTAGATTTTTACATATTTGTTTGCCGCGAGGTATATTATTTTGTATTTTTGCATGTGTTACTTATGGCTTGGGCTATTAATGTAAATAGATGACGACAGTTAATCTACAAACCAATTTATGACATGTGAATAATTTAATTTAAAATATAACTATTATGCTCCGATTAATATATTTCGTTTTGTTATGTCTAATGGCTTTGAATGTTGAAGCACAAGGCTTAAGACTCCCTACTAAACGGCAACATTCTAAAGCATCTTCTGTAAGAGTAACAGTGAAGAAGCCTGCACCACAGCGTAAAGTAGTTGTGAATAGACCACGTGTTGTTAAGCCACGTTCGGTGCAACCTCGTCCGTCTAAACCAGTTAGCGACTATGACGTATATGTATATGATGATTGTCCTACTGCGAAGAAGAAAGCAAAATCCAAGAGTCGTAATTCGTGCGAGGACTCTGATTGTGAAGATCCTGAATACGATAGTTCGGGTGATATGTCATCAGAAGATGCTGATAAAATTTATACGATTGCAGAACAAATGCCTTCGTTTAAGGGGAATGTGAATTCCTGGTTGTCTAGCCACATTCAATATCCTGCAGTTGCTGCAGAGAATGGTGTTCAAGGGCGTGTAATTGTGAAGTTTGTGGTAACTGCTGAAGGCTATGTTAGTCAGACTCAAGTTGTAAGGGGAGTTGACCAGTCGCTCGATAGAGAAGCAATACGCGTTGTGAATAGTATGCCTGCATGGAATCCGGGTATGAATAATGGAAGATATGTAAATGTCTGGTTTTCTCTTCCACTTACATTTAAACTGCAATAGTATTATAATAGCCTTTACCTAGAATCTTATAAAAATGAGAAAGTATCTTTTATTAATTTTGGTGCTTGTCTTTATTTCTTTGTTGTCATCTTGTCAAAAGGAGGAAAGCGTAGCGGAGTATATACCTTTTAAATCAGAAAAGGATGGTAAATGGGGATTTATTAATTTAGATGGAGATGTACTATTAGAAGATGAATTTAAGAGAGAGCCAACCATTGTGTCAAATGACCGATTCTTTGCTAAGAACAAAGAAGGGTATTGGGAGATGTACACTGCTGATAAGAATGCAAGGCAAGTAGGTAAGGAATATGTGCAAGCAGGAGCCTTTATTGAGGATGTTGCGCCTGTCGTTGAGAAAGGTAGAGCAATTGACTTTATTGATAAGAACGGTAAAGTAAAGTTTACATTGGGTAATGTAGATGGTGTGGCTATTACCTCATGTAGGAACTTTATAGATGGAGTTGCCATATTTAAGTGTGGTGGCTATTATGGAGCAATTGATGAGTCGGGTAATGTAGTTATAAAGCCTGATTATCTTGTACTAGAACCAGCTAAAGATGGTAAGCTCGTAGGAATTCACAGTAAATATAAGGAGACAAAGGATAGGGCTAAGGTTAAAATCACAGTGTTGGATACGTCTGGTAAGGTTCTTTCTGAGTTTGCTTTAGATAGGATCCTCGAGAGTTTAGATTACTTCTCTGATGGTGTGTTGGCTGTAGCAAAGAAGGATACCGATGGTAATAATTATTGGGGACTTATCAATGATAAGGGAGAGTGGGTTCTTCATGCCTCCCATAAGATACGAGCTATTAAAGGAATGAGAAATGGTAAGTTCATCTTTAGTGATGGTGAAGAATGTGGCTTGATGGACTTTAATGGTGAAGTTCTGATACGTCCAAAGTATTTAGATATTAAGTTTACGGGGGCTAACCAACTTTTTGTTCTAGATGACCATATTGACCCACAATGGAAACTAATTACCGAGGAGGAAGATGTTATTTCTCCTAATGAGTTTGATGAAGTTTACCCTTTGCCGGGTGATAAGTATTTTGTTAAGGATGATGGTGATAGTTGGATTATTGTAGATGATAAGGGTAAAGAAGTTAAGACGAAAGTTGACATTTATGAGTTTAGCTATAATCAGGGAGACACCGAGTTTGAAAGTCAGTACTTAGATCTTACGTCATTCATTAACGAATTACATATAAAGAAGGATGGGCTCTTGGGGCTTAACCTAACCATGGAAGTAGCAGATGTCATAAAGTCGTTTAGTTTCCTTTATAAGCAGTATGGAGAAGGCGATTTTAGCAACAATGCTTCATCGTATCGATATTCTAATGATATTAGTGTTGACTTGAACTTCAATAATGTGAAGTTTCAGATAGCAGCTTTGTTTGATGATAATGTTACTGATTACACTTTCTCATCAGGCTTTAGTAATATTAGTCCTAATCAGATATCTGTTACCTTCTACAATGAAAAGCAATTAAAAGGACATTTGTCGCAGCTTACGAGAAGTTTAAAGGCGAAGCTGAAGAAGGTTGGTACGATTGTCAAGGAAACAGAGTACGCATTGATAGTCGCTAGTGGCAATGCTTATTATCTTGTTGGTAATGACGGAGATAAGGTTTATCTGAATTATGGTAATCTCGATGTTAATGCCATAAACCTTAATATGTTTACGAATAGTGATGATGCTGTTACGACCACAAGTGATTCATATATAGATGATGAGGAGTACGTTGATAGTGTTTGTATAGATTCAGCTGTGGTCTATTAGTCGATTAGTTGTTCTGTACAGACCTTTGATAAGTTCTGTAAAACTATTGTGTTAAGATTTGGATAAGTGCAATGAATGTATTACCTTTGCATAAACTAGACCATACGAGGCATATAAGTTATAGTTAATGCTTAACCTTGTTCGGTATTATTCAAGCAATACAAACGAATTATTTATCTAAATCATATTAACAAAATGGACAATAACAATCAGAATCAAGAGGGACAGCAGTTGCAGATTGATCTCTCACCAGAAATCGCTAAAGGTGTTTATACAAACTTCCAGATAATCTCTCATTCAAGTTCAGAGTTTGTACTTGATTTTGCTACACTTCTTCCAGGTGTACCAAAGGCAACAGTGACAAGCCGTGTTATTATTGCACCTGAGCACGCATTGCGTCTTCTTGCAGCTTTGCAGGACAATGTCGTTCGTTATGAGAAAGAGTTTGGTAAGATTGACCGTCATGAGCCAGAGCAGGAGCCACGTACGATTGCTCCATTTGGTCCTGGTAAGGTTGATGCATAAGCATCTCTTTAAAGAATAAATTATGAAGCCGTCCGAGCAATCGGGCGGCTTTCGTTTTTTTGATAATCTCGAGAGATATAGAATGTGCAGTTATCGAATTACTTGTATCTATAGCAATGGTAGGAAATATGTTCGTCGACTATTTGAGCGTAAAGGATTTAACCTTCAAAGGCATATTTATAAATAAAGATGCCAACAAGAGGTGCGAAAGTAAGGCTTAGTCCTATAAATGTGAAGCACGATAGCCAGCCCCAATCTCTCCACTTTATGACAAAGGGCATAAGTACAAGTGTAATAATGAACTCTATAAATATCCACATAATAAGAATTGCTTTTGAAAGACAAAGATAAATAAAAATGCTGTAAAAACAAAGCGTTGCCGCAGATAATTATTTTGAAAAATTATTACATAATCTCGGATAAAACATCTACAAATAACGGCAAAAATATATGTAAAAGATAAGTTTGTAACCAATAGTAAATCAGTTAGTTATGATCCTGTGTAAGAAAAGGTGCTTAATTGGACTTCAAAAGGGCGTTAGTAAGACCTCTAAAGGGCATCTTTTGTAAGTCAATTAGGCGTCTTTTAGAAACCAAAAGAGCATGTATTGGTTTTGAATTGTATGAAAATAGTTTACAAGTATTGGTTGATATGGGAATAAGTAGCCTCGCAGAAGACGGAAAAATATCAATAATAAAACAAAATGTCATGATGCTCTATTGGTTGATTTGACTTTAATGGAAGAACCTAAAGAAAGTTCTGTTAGTAGTGTTATTTTGAGGTGGAAATCTAATAGGTTTAGAGTAAAACTTTTGTAGTTAGATTTAGACAAATAACTTTAATGTATTATCTTTGCGTAAAAGAAGAAAGTATTTATTGCTCCTGAGCACGCATTGCGTCTCCTTGCAGCTTTGCAGGACAATGTAGTACGCTACGAGAAAGAGTTTGGTAAGATGACCGCCACGAACCCAAAGAGCAGGGACCACGCACCATCGCTCCATTCGGCAATGGTAAGGTTGAAGCATAAGTAATCCCTTTAAGATTAAAATACCTGAAAGTCGCCTCCATATTGGGGGCGACTTTCTGTTTCAGAGGGGCTTGTAAGCATGTTACAAGGTCACTACTTTGGTTAAGCTATTGCGCTTTCACGTATAAGTTTGTGTATTGGTAGTAAGCCTGCGCTTTGCGGATGAGTTCTTGATTCATCTGCTTTGTAGGTTGCTCTTCAAATGTACCATCATGTAATGGACGAACGATGTATTGTCGTATATTGCGGACTGGCGATAAAACAGTTAGTCGGTTACCTTCAAGATACCCAAGGTCTTGGTAAGTTGCCATGAATGCACGAGAACGATAGGTTGGTGCGAGGATGTCTTGTCCTGTGAAACTTACAGTGCAACGTAACTTGAGGAGAGAAAGTAGGGTAGGCATGACATCAATCTGCGAGCATATAGTTTCAATCTTTCTTGGTTGGAGAATAGCTGGCGCATAGATGAGGCATGGAATATGGTAGCGGTCTATAGGAAGTGATGTTTTCCCGGCACTGGATGCACAGTGATCAGCAATAACTACGAATACAGTATTCTGGAACCATGCTTTCTTTCGGGCGTCATTAATGAATTTACCGATTGCATAGTCTGTATATTTTACTGCGGCTTCTCTTGTGTTAGGGTCACCGTCTACTTTAATTCTGCCATTAGGATAGGTGTAAGGGCGATGATTGCTCGTGGTCATAATCTGTGCGAAGAAAGGATGCTTCGACTGATAGTTCTTCTCGAATACTTGTAAGCTCTTGTTGAAGATATCTTCATCACAGACACCCCAAATGTTTGCGAATGTTACTTGATTGTTCGGTATGTCCTTTCTGTCTATTACCTCGTAGCCATTATGACTGAAGAAGTCGCCCATGTTATCGAAATAACTATCTCCGCCATAGATGAATTGCGATTTGTATCCCAAGTGAGAAAGGATACGACCTATTGATAAGTTCCCCATTCGGTTAGCCTTTCGCTTGATGATGCTTTCTCCTGCACTCGGTGGAATGCAAAGAGATAATGCTTCTAATCCTCTAACTGTTCTGTTTCCTGCTGCGTATAGACTGTCAAAGACAATACTCCCTTGCATGAGCTTGTCAAGTTGTGGGGTAAGGTTCTCTTTATTTCCATATCGCGTAAGGAAATCAGCACTTAGGCTTTCTACTGTTATTAAGACGATGTTAGGGCGTTGTGAAGCAAGGGACTCTCCAATCGCCTTCTTTCCCTCATTATTAAGTCCACTTAGTTGACGATACAGAGACACACATTGTTGTTTGGGTAACATGGTATAGAACTTATCATACTCTAACTTGTTACTTTGGAAAGCAATGACAAAGTCGCAGGCTCCGTTTTGTTCAAGTTGAGTAACGTATTGATTGTTACTTCGTAGAGCATGGGTGCCTTGTAAGATAAAATATGAGCTTATTGCTAAGACCATATATATAGAAAAGTGTATAAGAAACTTCTTCGCATTGTAAAGATGAGTAACCTTTAGCTTGTAATGTCGCGATTGAAGGAAGATAATTGCAGCTGCTAAGAGTAATGTAATGCCAATCAACGGAACTATAGAATAGGATTCCATGATGTTCCCAATAACTTCGTGAGTGTAGACGAGATAGTCTACTGCAATGAAATTATATCTTACGCCAAACTCTCCCCAGAAGATGTATTCTCCTGCTGTGACGCAAAGTAATAAGAAAACATATACAGCCCAAGTTATATAGAGGGAGATCTTACGCCATGCTTCTCTTGTTCTTGGAATGAAAAAGCGTATGGAGAAACTAAATAGTTTCCATCCGAGGAATATTCGTGCAATCTTTGGTGCGCCGCCTCCGTATTCGTGGAAGATGGTATGGAAGAATAATACGTAGGCAAAGGCGATAGTTAGTAGAAGTTCAATGATCCATCCTGTGACGCGATGATATTTAGCTTCATTTAGCCCAAGGTTTATAATTTGCAATGGTAAGGCAAGCAAAATTGCCATACAAATGTCTGTTACGAAGCCAACACTTAAGAATCTGATTATCTCCCAGAATGAGAAAGAAGAATCTTCGGGGACATTCCACATTAAGATAATTCTTAGGATGAATCCAATGAGTAGATACAGTTTTAAAAATCGTGTTCCAATGAAATTAATAGGATTCTTGGTAATTACATTTGTTCTTTTGTCCATCGTTTGCTTATTTTTCGGCAAAGTTAATAATTATAGATGAGGTCCAGACATATTTTAGGCAGTAATTGCGCTCGCGTGTTTGAGAATGTAAGCTCCTTAGAATGATAAAGGTGCTTCTATTTGTCGATGGTGTTTCTTTGTTTTTAGATAAGGTCAACTTAATTTCTTAAAAGAGGCTATCTACTTTCGAAGTATTTGCTTACTTTTGCAAGCAAAAAATATCTCAATGAGTATTATCGTATTTACTATTCTCTTATTGTTAGGTGCCTATTGTGCAGGTTTGTTAGGCTCCTTGACAGGTTTGGGGGGAGGTGTAATTGTCATTCCTCTACTCACTTTAGTTTTCGGTATCGATTTCCATTATGCCATTGGAGCTGCTTTGGTTGCTTCCATAGCAACCTCTTCTGGTTCGGCTAGTGCTTATGTAAAAGAAGGAATGACCAATATCCGTTTAGGAATGTTTCTTGAGATAGCAACAAGTATTGGTGCCGTTATTGGTGCTGCAGTTGCTTTGTGGATGCCTACTAATGGAATAGCTATTGTTTTCGGAGCAGTTCTCCTTCTCACAATAGCCTTACAATTTCGTCAGAAATCCGATTACGTCAATGTAAAAGGTAGTCGGTTAGCGATGAAACTGAAGCTTTTTGGCTCCTATCCTACGAAGGAAGGGAAGTCGCAAAAATATGAGCTAACCAACGTGTCGGGCGGCTTTTCTGTGATGGTACTTGCTGGAGCACTGTCTGGTCTATTAGGAATTGGTAGTGGAGCGTTGAAGGTTTTAGCAATGGATGGATGTATGAAAGTTCCATTTAAGGTCAGTACTACAACGAGTAATTTCATGATAGGTGTGACAGCTGTAACCTCTGCCGTCGTTTATCTGCAGCGTGGCTATATAGAGCCAGGTCTTGCTTTCCCAATAATGGTAGGTGTGTTAGCTGGCGCAATGAGTGGAGCAAAGTTACTGAAACACTTAGATGTGAAAGTGTTGAGAAAGATATTTGCTGTAGCCATACTATTGGCGGCATTAAACATGATATATAATGGCATAATAGGTAAGTTCTAAAATGGAAGAAAATACAAACACTAAGAATGATATGAATACTCTGATAGGCAATACTTTGCGTATTGGAGTCTTCACGGCATGTATCATTGCGCTGATAGGCGGTATATGGTATGTTGTAAGTACTTCGGGTTCTGCATTACCAGATTATAAAGTTTTCTCTAAAGGAGCCGAAAGTTATACAACTTTTGAAGGAATCTTTAAATCAGTATTTGCGATGTCAGCTACAGGCTGGGTACAATTAGGCGTAGTCGTCCTCATGCTCACTCCTGTAATGCGTGTAGTATTATCATTGGTCGATTTTAGCATCCAACGTGACTGGCTATATGTGGTCATAACAGGTATCGTCCTCCTCATAATCGTCATGAACTCACTTGTTGGAGTGGGATAAGATGTGTTAAATAACAAGTAAAAGGTTATTTATTGTTAACGTTAGTAGTTTGTGAACTTATTCTTTTTCTTATTATTAGGTCGTTTAACGGATAATTCGTACCTTTGCAACCCGAAACAACAGAGTGGATTATATCGTTTTTAGAGTGTCTCACTTGTGTTTGTAATGGTTTGAAAATAAACAAAATAAATATATAACAATAAAAAGTAAAATTATGCCTACTATTTCACAATTAGTAAGAAAAGGCAGAAAGGACATCGTAGACAAGAGCAAGTCTCCGGCTTTGGACAACTGTCCAC
>ERZ772909.1833-NODE-1833-length-11319-cov-8.212624_pt1 | contig 11319 bp, 9 predicted proteins | sample MGYA00511137_ERZ772909 | MGnify/ENA primary metagenome ERZ772909 (study PRJEB29015, sample SAMEA2738095) | human oral metagenome | biome: human oral; feature: human-associated habitat; material: saliva | place: China | collected 2270 ... | reverse complement strand
AAGACGAGTTATCAAAGAATTATCCTGGCGGCGATAGTGCGGTGGAACCACCTGAGACCATACCGAACTCAGAAGTGAAACGCTGTAATGCCGATGGTAGTGTGGGGTATCCCCATGTGAGAGTAGGGCACCGCCAGGTTATCAAATACATAAATAAAGCAGAGTAGAATAAAAGATAAGAACCCCAGTTGAAAGCTGGGGTTTTTATTTTTTTGTAATCTACTCATTATTTAATCAAATAAGAGTCTAATTTTAGTTTTAACAAAACTACTAACTTCATATACGATTTTTTATAAGTTTGTTAAACTAATAAAAATTTATGTTTTCCTAATTTAATGAATTATCAAGATCGCATTTCTAATATTTTCTCTGTCAATGGCGAATTAAGTAAAAGTATCAAAGGTTTTAGACCTCGAACTGAGCAGATTGAAATGGCGCATGCTGTTGGCGAGTCAATCCAAAATAAATCTTCCCTTGTTATTGAAGCTGGAACGGGTACAGGAAAGACCTTCGCATATCTAGCTCCAGCTTTAGTATTTGGTAAAAAAACAATTATTTCAACGGGTTCTAAAAATCTTCAAGATCAGCTTTTTAATAGAGATCTTCCTGCTATTAAAAAAGCCCTTAATTTCACGGGAAAAATTGCGTTGCTAAAAGGTCGAGCAAACTATCTTTGTTTAGAACGTTTAGATCAAGTTATTGCTCAAGGTGTGCTTGGAGATAAGTCCGTTTTAGCTGAATTAGGTAAAGTACGTAAATGGAATAACAGTACTAAAACAGGTGATTTTACAGAATGTATTGAGCTTGCAGAGGATAGCCCAATTATTCCACAGCTGACGAGTACAGCTGAAAGCTGTTTAGGTACAGATTGCCCTAATTATTCAGAATGTTATGTAGCAAGTGCGCGTAAAAAAGCATTAAATGCTGATTTGGTTGTAGTTAATCATCACTTATTTTTTGCAGATATGGCTGTAAAAGAAAGTGGTTTTGGAGAACTCATTCCGAATGCAGAAGTGATTATTTTTGACGAAGCTCATCAGTTACCAGATATTGCTAGTCAATATTTTGGTCAATCTTTAACATCACGCCAGCTTTTTGATTTGTGTAAGGATATTAATATTGTCTATCGCACAGAACTCAAGGATATGCAGCAGCTTGGCACAACATCTGATACCTTACTGAAGGTTGTACAAGATTTTCGTTTATTACTGGGTAATGGGAGTAATGTTAGAGGAAATTGGCGTGAGCTTTACACGCAAAGTGCGGTGAAAAAATCCTTTGAATTATTACAGGAGAAAATAGATTTTTTAGCTGAGGTCATTAAATTAGCACTTGGTCGTTCTCAAACTTTAGACAGTATTTTTGAGCGTGTAGAGTCCATTAAAATCCAACTCAAACGTTTATCTGAAACAAATATTGTGGGTTATTGTTATTGGTATGAAGGAAATGGTCGCCAGTTTGGTTTACATATTACGCCATTGACAGTAGCTGATAAATTTGGTGCTCAGCTCGAAGCGAAAGAAGCCGCTTGGATATTCACATCTGCGACATTAGAAGTAGGGGGAACCTTTAATCATTTCTGCCAACGTTTAGGAATTCAAGATGCTACGCAAAAAATTTTACCGAGTCCTTTTAATTATTCTGAGCAGTCTTTGCTTTGTGTGCCTCGATATTTACCGAATACCAATCAAGCGAATACATTAAATTCACTAGGCGAAATGTTATTACCTGTGGTTGAAGCAAACAAAGGGCGTTGCTTTGTTCTTTGCACTTCTTATTCAATGATGCGCGGTTTAGCAGAATACTTCCGTGAAAAAAGTAATTTTTCGATTTTATTACAAGGCGAAACCTCCAAAGGCAAATTACTCGAGCAATTTATAAAAGAACCCCATAGCGTTTTGGTGGCAACCTCTAGCTTTTGGGAAGGTATAGATGTGCGCGGCGATGCACTTTCTTTAGTGATTATTGATAAACTTCCCTTTGCTGCGCCAGATGAACCTTTGTTGAAAGCCCGTATTGAGGATTGTCGTTTGCAAGGTGGCGATCCATTTAACGACATTCAGCTGCCTGAAGCCGTGATTACCTTGAAACAAGGCGTAGGACGTTTAATTCGTGATGTTACAGATCGTGGCGTTGTGATTATTTGTGATAATCGATTAGTCATGCGCAATTATGGCGAAACATTTTTGAAAAGTTTACCTAACTCAAGTCGTACCCGTGATCTCAACAAAGTGATACAATTCTTACAAAATAAATAAACGAGAATAATAATGCAAAATTTAACTTTATTGGCACTAGATACTTCAACTGAAGCTTGTTCTGTCGCTTTATTGTATCGTGGTGAGAAAACACATATTAATGAACTTGCTCAACGCACACATACTAAACGAATTTTACCCATGATTGATGAAATTTTGGCTAATTCAGGTTTACGTTTAAATCAAGTTGATGTTCTCGCCTTTGGGCGTGGGCCTGGTAGTTTTACTGGAGTTCGTGTTGGCGCTGGGATTGCACAAGGTTTAGCGTTTGGTGCGGACTTGCCTGTTATTCCTGTTTCAAATTTAACCGCAATGGCACAGGCGGCATTTGAATTACATCAAGCAGAAAATGTCGTTGCAGCGATTGATGCGAGAATGAACGAAGTTTATTTTTCTCAATTAGTGAGAGAAAAAGTGAGGTCTAATGTCGGGGAATTTTTTCAATGGCGAGAAATCATAACTGAACAAGTTTGTTCCCCAGAACAAGCAATTAAACAGCTTCGAGATGATAATGCATTTAGAGTCGGGACTGGTTGGGCAGCGTATTCTCAATTTACTGAAAAAAATCTAACAAGCTCATACATAGCGTTGCCTAATGCATTATATATGCTGGAGCTCGCAAGAGTAGAATACTTGCAAAAACGTACAATTTCAGCTTTAGAGATTGAACCGATTTATTTGCGAAACGAGGTTACTTGGAAAAAATTACCAGGACGTGAATAAGTTTAAATAACAGGAGGATAGAAAATGAAAGGAAAAATCACCTTATTTTTTACCGCACTTTGCTTGGGATTGACAGGCTGTATGGCGCCACCGAAAGGGTTAGAAGAAGAGCGATTCTCTATTAATTCCTATCGCGATATTTCACCTCAAGATTTAACCTGTCATTGTAAAACTGTTCGACTTGGAGGAAAAATTGTTCAGGCGACTGTTTTACCAAATCGAACAAAAATTGAAGTGTTAAGTTTACCGGTATCATCAATTTCAGGTAAACCATTCGTTGAATTTCAATCGGATGGCCGCTTTATCGTGTATTTCAACGGCTTTGTGGACCCTGAAAATTTGAAAGAACGTTATATTACTGTAGGCGGCCAATTAGCTGGAACAGAGAAAGGCAAAATCGAACAAGCTGATTATACTTATCCTGTTATTCAACCTGATAAATACCGTATCTGGACACTCAGTACCACCTATGATTATCCAACAGATGATTGGGATGAAGATGATGATTGGGGATTTTTTAGATGGAGACATCGCCCTTGGTATGTTCAGCCTGAAATTCGCTATTATTTGAATTAAATGATAAAATCTTAAAGATTTTCCAACAAATTAGGATAAAAAATGGAAAAAATTTGGTTTCAAAATTATCCAGAAGGTTCTGAAAAATTTCTGGATACTTCAAAATATGAATCTATTTTGGATATGTTCGACAAAGCTGTGCGCGAACATCCAGATCGCCCCGCTTACATTAATATGGGGCAAGTACTTACTTTTCGTAAATTAGAAGAGCGCAGTCGTGCATTTGCCGCGTATTTGCAAAATGAATTTAAACTTCAGCGTGGAGATCGCGTGGCATTAATGATGCCAAATTTATTGCAATATCCTATCGCACTTTTTGGTATTTTACGGGCTGGCTTAATTGCAGTAAATGTGAATCCTCTTTACACACCCAGAGAATTAGAGCATCAGTTGCAAGATAGTGGTGCGGTAGCGATTGTCGTGGTATCAAATTTTGCTTCTACCTTAGAAAAAGTCGTTTTCAATACCAATGTCAAACACGTTATTCTTACCCGAATGGGCGATCAACTTTCATTTGGTAAACGCACGTTAGTCAATTTTGTCGTGAAATATGTGAAAAAACTCGTGCCAAAATATAAATTACCGCACGCAGTGACGTTCCGAGAAGTGTTGAGTATTGGTAAATATCGACAATACGTTCGTCCTGAGATGGAACGCGAAGATTTAGCCTTTTTACAATATACTGGCGGCACAACAGGTGTAGCGAAAGGTGCAATGCTGACGCACGGAAATATTATAACTAATGTATTCCAAGCAAAATGGATTGCAGAGCCATTTATCGGTGATCATTCTCGAACTCGCTTAGCTATTTTAGCCTTGCCTCTTTATCACGTATTTGCCTTAACAGTGAATTGCTTATTATTTTTAGAGTTAGGCGTAACGGCGATCTTAATCACCAATCCGAGAGATATTGAGGGATTTGTGAAAGAGTTGAAAAAATATCGTTTTGAAGCGATCACTGGTGTAAACACTTTATTTAATGCTTTATTAAATAATGAAAACTTTAAAGAAGTTGATTTTTCTGCTTTAAAACTTTCTGTTGGTGGTGGTATGGCTATTCAACAGTCTGTTGCAACACGTTGGCATAAATTGACGGGCTGTAACATTATTGAAGGTTATGGAATGACGGAATGTTCACCATTAATCGCTGCTTGTCCGATTAATGTTGTGAAACATAATGGCACTATTGGTGTGCCAGTGCCAAATACTGATATAAAAATCATTAAAGATGATGGTTCTGATGCAAAAATTGGCGAACCTGGTGAATTATGGGTGAAAGGTGACCAAGTCATGCGAGGTTATTGGCAACGACCAGAAGCAACTAACGAAGTTTTAAAAGATGGTTGGATGGCAACTGGCGATATTATCATTATGGATGAGTCATATAGCTTACGCATTGTTGATCGTAAAAAAGATATGATTTTGGTTTCTGGCTTTAATGTCTATCCAAATGAAATTGAAGATGTCGTTATGCTGAATTACAAAGTTGCAGAGGCTGTGGCAATTGGTGTTCCTCATGAAGTTTCTGGTGAAACGATTAAAGTATTTGTGGTGAAAAAAGATGATAGTTTAACCCGCGATGAACTTCGAAACCATTGTCGCCAATATCTCACAGGATACAAAGTGCCAAAAGAAATTGAGTTCCGAGACGAACTGCCAAAAACTAATGTAGGTAAGATTTTACGTCGGGTTTTACGCGATGAAGAGATCGCAAAACGTTCAAAACATTAATGTCAAAATGGGATAGCAATATCCCATTTTTGTTCTTTTTAAATAAAAAATCACTATGATAAAAGAATGTCAAAATCCACCGCACTTCACAGTAATTACGGATAATACTGCGCTATTAGAAATTTGCAATTTGGCTCAGCAGCAAAGTGCGGTTGCCCTAGATACAGAATTTATGCGGGTTTCCACTTATTTTCCTAAGTTGGGATTAATCCAGCTTTATGATGGCGAGCGCGTCTCTTTAATTGATCCTTTAGCGATTACGGATTTTTCGCCTTTTGTTGCATTGTTATCTAATCCTAAGGTGTTAAAAATCTTACATTCTTGTAGTGAGGATTTATTGGTTTTCTTACAAGAATTTGATCAGCTTCCATGCCCAATGATTGATACGCAAATTATGGCGCGCTTTCTTGGGCTTGGCACATCAGCGGGATTGGCAAAATTAGCACAACAATACTTAAATGTAGAAATCGATAAAGGCGCAACTCGAACCAATTGGATTAAACGCCCTCTTTCTGATATTCAACTTCAATATGCCGCAGGTGATGTTTGGTATTTGTTGCCGCTTTATCATATTCTTGAAAAAGAGTTAGCGAAAACACCTTGGGAACAAGCAGTAAGAGATGATTGCGAACTTGCTCTTTCTAAAACGCATAAATTACAAGAACGAGATTCAGAAAAAGCTTATTTAGATATTCCAAATGCTTGGAAATTAAATCCATTAGAATTGTCTCGTTTAAAAATTTTGGCTCAGTGGCGACAAAACGTCGGAATAGAACGTGATTTAGCACTTTCTTATATTGTGAAATCAGATAATCTTTGGAAAGTGGCAAAGAATAATCCACGTAATACATCTGAAATGTTAGAAATGGGATTAACTGAAAATGAAGTACGCGTGCGAGGTAAAAAGATTTTGCAATTACTTGCTCAAGCTAGACGTGTTTCTTCTAATGATTATCCAAAATCTATTGAACGTATTTCTGAAGATCCTCGTTATAAAAAAACAATTCGATTGTTACAAGAAAAAGTGAATAGCTTAACACCAGAAGGTTTAACCCCTGAAATCGTTGCCAGTAAACGCACTTTGGAAGAGTTGATTAAATGGGTTTGGAAATATGATTGTTCTCAAGATAAACTACCAGAATTGCTGATTGGCTGGCGCAAACCTATTGGTGAAAAGTTAGTTGATGTACTTAAGTCAATATAAAAAAGCGTTGAGCAAATAGCTCAACGCTTTTAGTTTTTACTCGTAGAGTTTTTTCACTTGTTCAGGTGTCATTACTCGCTGGTATTTACTAAATTCTTTTGCCATATAGTAAGCACCAAAATTTGTTAAGTGATCTTGATCTCCATACAAGTATTTTCCTTCAGCCATAACGCTATCTTTTGGTAAATATTGTTGAGCATCTACCCAATAAACATTAGGAATATCCTTGACTAAATCGTGAATGATTTTGTTGCTCGCATCAATATCGCCCATACGATGAATTGGCGTTAAATATTTTTCAAGTCCATAATTTTCTAATAAATAACCACGCAGAGGAGAACGACTTACTGAGCTATTATTAGCAAAAACATATACAGGTTTTTGCATCGCTAGTTGTTTCACTGTGTCTTTAAAACGCGCTTTAAAGTCTGGTTCAATGAAAGTTTCAGGTCTGAAACGCGGCACTGGCTGTCCGCCCATTTTCAAATCATAAAATGCTGAAATAAATATTGCTTTATATTGAGAATCTTTCTGCCATACAGATTGGCAATTAGGATCTAATTGATATTGATCATTCACAATAAAGCTACATTCAAATTTATCTTTGAAAATATCTGCGTTCCAGCCTTCTTTATTTCCCACGTATTTTAGAAAAGCTTCTAAATGTGAAGAATGAGAATCGCCTAGAATAATAACCTTAGCAGGATAATGATTTTCATTAGAAATAGGTGATTCTTGTTCAATATGCTCTTGTTCAACTCTCATTATTTGTCTTTTATAAAGATTAAATCCTAAGAGTAAAAGAGAAGGGATAAAATAAATATAAAGAAAACTTTGTTTAAAGTTTAGTTTTGATTTTCTAATTGGCTGTTCGATTAAATAATAACTTAGAACTGAAAAGATTATTGTTAATACTGTTACGATAGTAATAGATTGATTATTAATTTGTTTTTCGCCGGTTATATAATAAGCTAGTGCAATAAAAATCCAATGGTATAAATAGAGTGAATAAGAAATTTTTCCAATAAACACTATTACTTTATTAGATAAACATAATTTTATAACATTGTTTTGATATGTGGTATGAATAATTAATGCTGTAAAAATACAAGGAAGAATTAAAGTCACACCCGGAATAAATGCAATATCATTATTCATTAAAAATAAACAGGAAAATAATAGTAATGTACTTAAAATAGCTAGAATATTACTTACTTGCTTACTCAATTTAGCTTTATTTGAAAAATTATGATAAATTGCTAGCAATGAACCTATAAGTAATTCAGGAAATCTTAGGTTAGAGAGATAATAAATATTAGGTTGATGCAATACTTCTTTGTAAAAATTAGCTGGAATAAAAGAGGTGGCAAGTAAAATAAAAAACAAAATTAGCGTTATAATAAATAATGCTTTAATTTCTCTAAATTTTTTATAAGCTAAAATTAGGATAAGTGGAAAAATAAGATAGTATTGTTCTTCTACAGCTAATGACCAAATATGTAATACAGGGTTTTCATTTGCACTTAAATCAAAATAACCTTGTGTTAAACCTAAATAGAAATTAGATAAGAAAGCAGTAGCTAATTCAATCGTTTTTCTTAATTGGTTAAAGTCATTATGAATAAAAATAGCAGATGCAATGAAAGACATAAGTGCCATTACTGTAATAAAAGCAGGATAAATTCGTTTAATACGTCGAGTATAAAATTGTTTAAACGAAAAAGAATTCTGTTGAATTTCTGTGATAATAATACCCGTAATCAGAAAACCAGAAATAACAAAGAAAATATCCACCCCAAGAAAACCGCCTGGTAACCAGTTTTCATTAAGATGATAAATAATGACTGAAATAACAGCAATTGCGCGTAGTCCATCAATTTCTGGACGATATTTAATAGATGACATATAAGGTTCCCTTAATTAATACGTAACACCGCACTTAAAAAGTGCGGTTATTTTTTTATATATTTTTACACGTTGAATCGGAAGTGCATTACATCGCCATTTTGTACTATATAATCTTTACCTTCTAAACGCCATTTACCCGCTTCTTTTGCACCGTTTTCACCATTGAATTGGATAAAGTCTTCGTAAGCGATAACTTCTGCTCGGATAAAGCCTTTTTCAAAGTCGGTGTGGATTACTGCTGCTGCTTTTGGTGCGGTTGCGCCGACTGAAACTGTCCAAGCTCGTACTTCTTTTACGCCAGCAGTGAAATAAGTTTGAAGATTTAAAAGTGCGTAACCCGCACGAATTACGCGGTTCAATCCAGGTTCTTCAATGCCTAAATCTTGTAAAAACTCGACTTTTTCTTCATCATCAAGTTCTGCAATTTCAGATTCAATTGCAGCACATACAGGAACAACTACCGCCCCTTCTTTTGCGGCAATTTCACGAACGCGATCTAAGTATGGATTATTTTCAAAACCATCTTCATTTACGTTTGCGATATACATTGTTGGTTTTAAAGTTAGGAAGTTGTAACTCTTAATTGCTTGCAATTCTTCTTTGTCTAATCCAACAGAACGAATCATCCCCCCATTTTCAAGTACAGGAAGAATTTTTTCCATAACGGAAAGTTCAAATTTAGCCTCTTTGTCGCCACCTTTTGCACGTTTTTGTAAACGTTGGATTGCTCGTTCACAGCTGTCTAAGTCTGCTAAAGCTAATTCAGTATTGATGGTATCAATGTCATCTTGTGGGTCAATTTTCCCAGCAACGTGCACGATATCGTCATTTTCAAAGCAACGAACGACGTGGCCGATCGCATCGGTTTCACGAATATTAGCGAGGAATTTGTTACCTAAGCCTTCACCTTTACTTGCTCCCGCAACTAAGCCTGCGATGTCCACAAATTCCATTGTGGTGGGTAATACGCGTTCAGGTTTAACGATTTCTGCCAATGCATCTAAACGCGGATCTGGCATTGGTACTACACCAGTATTTGGTTCGATAGTACAGAATGGATAGTTTGCGGCTTCAATACCAGCTTTAGTGAGCGCGTTAAAAAGAGTAGATTTGCCGACATTTGGCAATCCCACAATACCACATTTGAATCCCATAATTTTTCCCTTATTTTGAGTAAAACGGTTGTACAACTAACCGCACTTTTAAATTTTGAAACTGTTTAAACGATTGGTCGCTTTGACCATTCCATCTTTGAAAATCATTTCTACACAATCAGTTGCTTCATCTAGCACTTTTTCAAGTGCATCACGATCTGCCAGTGAAGGTTTATTTAAGACATAACCTGCCACTAAATCACGATGGCCAGGATGCCCAATGCCAATACGTAAACGGTAGAAATTATTGTTATTGCCTAGTTGAGCCACAATATCTTTTAAGCCGTTATGTCCACCGTGCCCGCCACCTTGTTTGAGTTTTGCTATGCCTGGTGGTAAATCTAATTCATCATGAATCACTAAAATTTCTTCAGGTTTAATACGGTAAAAACTTGCCAATGCCCCAACTGCTTTACCGCTTAAATTCATAAAAGTTGTCGGCACTAAAAGGCGGACTTCTTTTCCATTCACTAAAGTGCGGGCAGTTTTTCCGAAGAATTTACTTTCTGGATTTAGCGAAACGTTAAAACGACGCGCCAAGCGTTCAATAAGCCATTCACCCGCATTGTGGCGTGTATCGGTATATTTATCGCCAGGATTGCCTAAACCAACAATGAGTTTTATTTCTGACATTTTTATTTGATGATGTAAAAAAATAGTGACGTATTGTAGCGAAAAAGCCTTAAATTCTCAATCTATAACGCTAAAACAAGCAGCTATAATTGAGAGACTTTATTGCTCGTGATTTATCATTAAAAGTCACCGCACTTTTCCGTTATAATGGTTAAAATTTTTTAATAAAGAAGTAAAAATGAATCAGATTAACATTGAAATCGCTTATGCTTTGCCAGAACGTTATTATTTGAAGTCTTTTCACGTTGATGAAGGAATCTCCGTGCAAACTGCAATTACGCAATCAGGGATTTTAAGCCAATTTCCAGAGATTGATTTGAGCACAAATAAAATTGGGATTTTCAGTCGTCCAATAAAATTGACTGATGTATTAAAAGAGGGCGATCGTATTGAAATTTATCGTCCATTACTTGCTGATCCGAAAGAAATTCGCCGTAAACGTGCAGCAGAGCAAGCTGCAGCCAAAGACAAAGAAAAAGGAGCTTAAAAATGACCGCACTTTCATCTGTTGATTTTTGTTTACCTGAACATATCACACCAGAAATTTTTCTACGCGATTATTGGCAGAAAAAGCCACTTGTGATTCGTAACGGTTTGCCTGAAATCGTTGAGCAGTTTGAGCCACAAGATATTATTGAACTTGCGCAAAATGAAGATGTCACCGCTCGTTTAGTGAAGACATTTTCTGATGATGATTGGAAAGTTTTTTTTAGCCCTTTAAGCGACAAGGATTTCCAAGAATTGCCAGAAAAATGGTCGGTGTTAGTTCAAAATTTGGAGCAATGGTCGCCTGAATTAGGGCAACTTTGGAACAAATTTGGCTTTATTCCTCAATGGCAACGTGACGACATTATGGTGTCTTACGCGCCGAAAGGTGGCTCTGTTGGTAAACATTATGATGAGTATGATGTATTCTTGGTGCAAGGATATGGTCATCGTCGTTGGCAATTAGGTAAATGGTGTGATCCAAGTACCGAATTTAAACCAAATCAACCGATCCGAATTTTTGATGATATGGGCGAATTGGTGATTGATGAAGTGATGAATCCGGGCGATATTCTCTATATTCCGGCCCGTATGGCGCATTATGGTGTGGCTGAAGATGATTGTTTAACCTTTTCTTTTGGCTTGC
>ERZ772909.1831-NODE-1831-length-11326-cov-2.812616_pt1 | contig 11326 bp, 11 predicted proteins | sample MGYA00511137_ERZ772909 | MGnify/ENA primary metagenome ERZ772909 (study PRJEB29015, sample SAMEA2738095) | human oral metagenome | biome: human oral; feature: human-associated habitat; material: saliva | place: China | collected 2270 ... | reverse complement strand
TTTTCCGATGATTCCCAAAATGCAGTTACGGACTTAAGTAATCTTCAGACCAAGGATATTGACGGAAAAGAGTTCAGCGGAAAGGATTTTTCCGATTACGACCTTACCATGGTCAATGTCTTTGCCACCTGGTGCAGTCCCTGCGTGCAGGAAATTCCGGACCTTGCGGAAATTCAGAAGGAAATGAAGGATAAGGGTGTCAATATCGTTGGGGTGGTGACGGACACGGTGGACCAGACCGGAGAAAATCAGGAGGCTTTGGAGAAGGCGAAGCTGATTCAGGAAAGAAGCAAGGCGGAGTATCCCTTCCTGCTTCCGGATCAAAGCAATTTTAACGGCAGACTCAGCGGGATTCAGGCCTTTCCGGAGACTTTCTTCGTGGATAAGAAGGGACAGATTGTAGGAGAGACCTATTCCGGTTCCCATAATAAAAAGGCTTGGTTGGAAATCATTGAAAAGGAATTGGCGAAAGTAAAGCGGTAAAATGCGAACTCTTAAAGGAACTATAAAAGCTATAGAAGCTATGCGAAAAGCCATGGTTTTGCCAAGTTGTATTAAAGAAATGGTGAAATATGAAACAGAAAATTTTAAAATCCCGACTTAACTCTTTGATTCTTCTCTGCATGGGCATCGCCATGATCTATGTGGGAGTTCATCGGGGAGAGGCACTGGTGGTAATGAATAAAGCAATCAAAGTATGTATGGAGTGTATAGGAATTGGATAAGCTAAAAGAATTCATCAACGGAAAATCAAAAAAAGACAAATATAAAGCAAGAAACAATGTAAGGCATGTTTTCCAATCCTTTTGGTTTCTGCTTACGAATTCCTTCTTTGAGGGATTTAAGACCGGAAAAATCTACGGAGGAAAATGGAAACAGCTTTGTGTGCCCGGCATGAATTGCTATTCCTGCCCGGGAGCAAAGGGCTCCTGTCCTATTGGGGCTTTACAGGCGGTCATTGGAAGCCCGAAATTTAAGTTTAGCTACTATGTGGTAGGCTTCCTCTTTTTTGTGGGAGCACTGATCGGAAGAGGGGTCTGCGGTTATCTCTGTCCGTTCGGCTTGGTGCAGGATTTACTGCATAAGATTCCTTTTGTGAAAAAGATAGAAACCTTTAAGGGAGACAAGGCTTTACGAAAGGCAAAGTATCTTATCTTGCTTGTTTTCGTAATACTCCTCCCGCTGTTTTTAGTGGATATTATAGGACAGGGAGCCCCCTATTTTTGTAAATTGATTTGTCCCGTGGGCATGATGGAGGGCGGTATTCCTTTGGTGCTGATGAATAAAAGCATGAGAGGAGCCATTGGCTTTTTATATGCCTGGAAAGGCTTGATTTTGATTCTGACTATCTTTCTTTCCATCGTGATTTATCGACCGTTTTGCAAATACATCTGTCCGCTTGGGGCGATTTATTCCCTTTTTAATTCCGTTTCCCTCTTCCGCTATACCTTGGATCATCAGAAGTGCATTCACTGCGGAAGATGTAAGGCGGTTTGCGAAATGCAATGTGATCCGGTGAAAAACTGCAATGATTTGGAGTGTATCCGCTGCGGAAAATGTAAAAATGCCTGTCCGGTGGATGCGATTGCCTGTGGGATAACAAAGCTGGATGTGTCGAAAGAAACGGTAAAAGCACAGGCCTAGAGAGGGCAGTAGGGTAAAGTCTTGCCTCAAGCTCTAAGAATAAGGCACGAAAGAAGATGAACGAGGTTGGAGGGAATATGAACATCCTTGTCGTGGAAGATGATCAAAGTATCCGAGAGGGCATCGCAGCGTTCCTCTCGGAATTTGGCTACACTATGGTGGAAGCGAAAGACGGGCGGGAAGCTCTCTTGAAATTCAACAAAGAGATTCACCTTGTCATTTTGGATATTCAGATTCCCTTTGTTAACGGTCTCGAGGTCTTAAAGGAGATTCGAAAGCAGAGTAAGCTCCCTGTCCTCATTCTCACCGCCTTTAGCGATGAAGAGTATAAGATTGATGCCTTTACAAGCCTTGCGGACGGCTATATGGAAAAGCCCTTTTCCCTGCCGCTTCTAAAGGCGAGAATCGACTCGCTGATAGAGAAGAATTACGGGCAGGAGGAGAAGTTTTCCTATAAAAATGTAGAGGTGGACTTTTCCGGTTACACTGCAAAGGTGGAGGGAAAGTCTGTAGACATGAATGCGAAAGAAGTGGAGATATTAAAGTATCTTTTCGAAAATGAGGGGCAGGCCTTAACAAGGGAACAGATATTAGACCATGTTTGGAAAGAAACGGAAGAAATTCCCTTTGACAGAGTGATTGATGTGTATATCAAAGAGTTACGAAAAAAACTCAAGCTGGACTGCATTTTCACAATAAGAAATGTGGGCTATAAGTTGGAGAGAGAATGAAAAATCTAAAGCTATTTCCCAAAATGTTCATACAGCTTTTTTCTGTTCTCGGAATCATTATCCTCTTGATTCATCTCTTGGTCTTTTTCATTTTCCCCATTAGCTACTTAGAAAAGAGGAAGGAGGCCATTACGAATCGGGCAAATGAGGTTTCCGCTGTTATGGAGGGAAAGTCCCTTACAGAAATAGAGAATACTTTGGCTCTTTATTCTAAAAGCAGTGATATTCATGCCTTTGTAAAGAATGATACGGAGAGTCTGTCCATTCCCGTTGACACGAATATTCCCATAGACAGTGCGGTGCCCATTGATTTTCAGAGCAAAACAAATTCCATGATTATCGAAGAGAGGGAGATTAAAACGAATACGGGAGAGGCGCTCAGTTTGCAGTTCATTTCCACTGCGGATATGCAAAAGGAAGCGAAGGAACTGAGCCTCCAATTTCTGCCCTATTCCTTGGCGATTTCCCTTTTATTTTCCGCAGTGGTTTCCTTGATTTATGCCAAGGCGATTAAAAATCACATTCAGGAAATCAAAAACGAGACCGACAAGATGATTGCGTTAAATGAAGAGGCGCGCTTAGAGGTTGATTCCAAAGATGAGGTAGGGGAGTTGAAAGCACAAATCAATACCCTGTATCGAAGCCTCTTACAATCCATTGAAAATGTAGAAAAGAAAAATCAGGAAATTTTAAAGCTGGAAAAGCTGAAATATGACTTTTTAAAAGGGGCTTCCCATGAGCTGAAAACCCCTCTTGCGAGCCTGAAAATCATTTTGGAAAATATGCAGTACAATATCGGAAAGTATAAGGATAGAGACCTCTATATCGGAGAATGTATCGCCACTGTAGACAGTCTTAGCCAAAATATTTCCCAGATTCTCTCCGTATCCTCTTTGGAAAATCTAAAGGAAGATGAGGAAAATCTGGAGATTCAGCCTGTCTTAAGGACGGTTTTAGAAAAATATGAGGTTTTACTCCAGCAAAAAAAGCTTCACTTAAAAAATGAATTGCAAGACGAGAAACTCTATATCGGAAAGCCTGCTTTGAAAATCATTTTATCTAATCTTCTCAGTAACGCGGTAAAATATACGGAAGAAGCCGGAGCAATCAGGATTTATGCCGAGGGGGGCTGGTTTTATGTGGAGAACAGCGTTCATCCTTCTTATGGCCTGAAGCAGGAAAAGCATTACTTTGAAAAAATGGAAGCGAACAGGGAAAATAGCAAGGGAACAGCTTTTGGTACGGAAAAACGATATAGTATGAGTTTTGATTTTAATAAAGAAAACAGCAACGGTTTGGGTTTATATATTGTGAGTACCTTATTGAATAACTATAAGATTTCCTATGAGAGTTTGGAAAAAGACGGGAAATTCCTATTTCGGATTCAGTGTTTACTCTAATGCGCTTAGGAAAAGTGTTGTATCAGAGCGGGTAAGGGATAAAGGAGGAAAGATGTTTATCTTAGAACTAAACCAAGAGGGTATAGGAACGGAAATCGGCTTGTTTCACACGATAGAAGAGGGAAGAGCCTTTATTTCTCAAGTGAACGGCTACCGCGTCGAGGAAGAAGAAGGATTTGTCTATGAAAGTCTGGATATCCGGAAGCTTCCGGAGTATTTGGAGCTGGATTATAACGGAAATATAGTTCCCTTTAGTAAGTTTATGTTTACCGAAGAAGGGGATATCGACATTTTCTGGAAAGAAATACCGGATTTGAGTTCTCCCGGAAAAGGCATGGTAGAAGGCTGTACCCGAGTGGATGCTTATGCTATTTCCAATGAAGAAGTGAAAGACTATATCGAAAAGCGGGAACTTCAGTACAAAAAGATAAAAGGGCTCTTAGAGGAAAAAGGCTATGAGGCGGACAGAGCCTACTTCGGTTCGGAAGACGGAGAAGCCATGCTTTACAGAAAAAAGGGAACGGAAGACTGGCATTTTCTTACCCATATGGATCCGGACTTTATCGAGGAAAGTGCGGAGGATATCTTAAGAGCTTGTGAGATTAAATAAGCGCTTCTAATATTTACAAAATCCTAAAATATGTTTATAATAGTAAACATTATATAGGAGGTGTGAAAAATGAAAAAAGCTGCATATAACATACTTCCGGGAACGGAAGAAATATTAAAAAGTATGGGAGAACAAATAAAGCTTGCCAGACTCAGACGAAGTCTATCTGCTGAACTTGTGGCAGAACGTGCGGGAATCAGCAGAGCGTCTTTATGGAAAGTGGAAAGAGGGGAACCGGCTGTGGCTATGGGAATCTATGCAGCAGTTTTACATGCCTTAAACAATCTGGATAAGGACCTGCTTTTACTTGCTAAGGATGATGAGATGGGAAGACGGTTGCAGGACTTAAATCTACTTACAAGAAAGCGTGCACCGAGGAGGAAAGGCTAATGGCATCCAAACAAAAGACCATTTATGTCTACGATGATTTCAGCTTTGACAAGACAAGTCTGATGGGATGTCTTTGGATAGATGTGCTCAAAGGAGAAGAGTCCTACTCTTTTGAGTTTGATAAAATCTGGTTGGAAAGAACCGGCCTAAAATTCACACCGGACCCGGAACTTATGCCATATTCCGGTAGACAATATCCTTCCGGAAAGACTATTTTTGGTTTATTTTCAGACTCTTCTCCTGACCGTTGGGGTCGTGTTTTGATGAATAAGCGTGAAAGATTACAGGCGGAGAAAGAGGGGCGTAAGCCTTCGAAGCTATATGACAGTGATTATCTTTTGGGAGTATATGATGAAACCAGAATGGGAGGGATTCGATTAAAAACAGACCCGGATGGGCCCTTTCTTTCTGCTGATCAAGGAGCTGCTGTTCCTCCTTGGGCTACTTTAAGAACTCTGGAGGAAGCTTCAAGAAAGCTTGAAAATGATGATGGAGGGGCGATTGAAAAGTGGCTTAGGCAGTTAATCAAGCCCGGTTCTTCACTAGGGGGAGCAAGACCTAAGGCAACAGTAAAAGATACCAAGAATCAGCTTTGGATTGCGAAGTTTCCTTCTAAAAATGATGAAAATAATACCGGTTCCCTACGGAGATGAGCTTTCACTCAATGTAGATGAACAAGATAACAGGATTTGTATTGAACTTGCGATTCAGACAGCTTACCGATTCGGAATAGCGGAGTCGGAAGCGGTAGATTTGGCCCATAATATCCTGGAGACTGTAAGAGAAAATTGGGAAAAGATAGCAAGATCTTATGGAATATCCCATGGACAAATAGAAGACATGAGACCGGCTTTCGATGTTTGTTATCAATAAAAGATAACGGGCCGTTTCTGCTCCGTCTAAACATCTTTCCCCTTTTCTCTTTTTATGGTAGAATTTTCCAAGGCTTAGTATTGTAAAAGACGATAGGAGGGCTATATGGAAGATGAGAAGAACATTCAGATAGAGAGAAATAACAGTTTTGGAGATGTGGTGATTGCCGATGAGGTGCTTGCCATTATTGCCGGTATTGCGGCAACTGAGGTAGAAGGTGTGCATTCCATGGACGGAGGCTGGTCCGGACAGTTCATTTCCAAGCTCGGAATCAAGGACCTTGCAAGAGGTGTGAAGGTACAGGTAAGAGAGGGAGAGGTCAAGGTGGACTTAAGCCTCAATATGGAATACGGCTATGCTATCCCGAAGGTTTCCGACCTTGTGCAGGATAAGGTTTCCGCAAGCATCAACAATATGACGGGACTCACAGTTTCTGAAGTCAATATCAGAATTTCCGGAGTGGTAAATAAAGAGAATGAATAAGAGAGAAGAAAGAAGCCATAAGTTTAAGCTCTTATTTTCCACCCTCTTTTATGAGGGAGAGGAGAAAGAAGAGCAGATCAGCCACTATTCCTTTGAAAAAGAGGAGGACGATGAGAGTATCATCGCCTTTGACTGTCTTCCCGATGAGGAAAAGGCATATTTAGAGGCAGAGGTGCTGAAGATTTTAGAGCAGCTTCCCGAGCTGGACAGCATGATTAATGCGGATACGGAAGGCTGGACCACAAAGAGAATGAGTAAGACAGATCTTACGGTGCTTCGTCTTTCTCTTTATGAGCTGAAGTTCCAGGAGGATATTCCGAAGAAGGTAGTCCTGAATGAGGCGGTGGAGATTGCCAAGAAGTACGGAGGTGCGGATTCCGGTTCCTTTGTGAACGGCGTGCTTGCGCGGATTCTTCCAAAGCTTTCTCCGGAACTTTCCGACTCTACTGAAAAGAAAGAAAAGAAGAGCGAAAAGAAGGGAAAGAAAGAGCAGAGAAATTCTTCTTTCCACATCGTTCTGAACAAGAAAGATTAGTTTATGGAAAGAGCTTCCAAGAAAGAATATACGGTCTCACAGGTCAATCGTTATCTTGCACGAATGATGCAGGAGGATTTCTTTCTTTCTCACCTAACGGTATCCGGAGAGATTTCCAACCTGAAAATGCACCCGTCGGGACATATTTATTTTACGCTTAAAGATCAAGCTTCGCAGCTTTCGGGCATCATGTTTGCCGGAAAGAGGGCGGGGCTTGGTTTTCGTTTGGAAAATGGCATGAAGGTGCTTTGTACGGGAAGAATCGGTCTCTATGAACAGGGGGGGAGCTATCAGATTTATGCGGATTCCTTCCAGCTTGCAGGACAGGGGGACCTCTACCTTCGATTTGAGGCACTGAAGAAAGAGCTTATGGAAATGGGACTCTTTGATCCCATGTATAAGAAGCCGATTCCCCAATATGCCCGGCGTATCGGTGTGGTTACGGCAAGCTCCGGTGCGGCGGTAAGAGACATTGTGCAGATTGCAAGACGGAGAAATCCCTTTGTGGAAATTACGCTATTCCCGGCTCTTGTGCAAGGAGAAGGCGCTGTGGCGTCCATTGTGCGGGGAATAGAGAGGCTGGATAAGCTTGGTCTGGACGCTCTCATTGTAGGGCGAGGAGGCGGCTCCATTGAAGACCTTTGGGCCTTCAATGAAGAAGCGGTAGCAAAGGCAATCTTTAATGCGGAGACCCCCATTATCTCCGCGGTCGGCCACGAAACCGACACGACTATTGCCGATTTTGTCGCGGATTTACGGGCACCGACTCCCTCTGCTGCAGCAGAGCTTGCAGTCTTTGACTATATGCAGTTTGTGGACGATTTAAGCTCCTATACCTATAGCTTTCACGAGCGAATCGAGAAGAAAATCCTTTTCCTTAGGCAAAGACTGAAGGAGAAGGAGTTGAAATTCTCTGTTCTGCATCCCAAAGCCATTTTACAGGGAAAACAGCATCGGCTCTTGGACTTACAGAATCGTTTGCAAAATCAGATGGGAAAGGCTCTGCAGAGCGCCAAGGAGAATTTGCAAGATTACGGCAATTTTGCAAAGCTTATGGAGCGGAGACTCAGTGAAGATAAGGCGCGCCTCAGTCGTTATCAGAGCTTTCCGCATCTTATAGAGGAAAAGCTTTTAAAGGCAAGGCACAGTCTTACTGTTTATCAGGATTTTCCTCGCTTTATGGAGGAGAAGCTGCAGGAAAATAGACATCGAATGCAGCTTCTTTCGGAGCAGTTTGATGCGCTTTCCCCCCTTCGTCTTCTTTCAAACGGCTACTCTTATGTTCGAGACGAAGAAGGACACAGGGTAAGCAGCGCGGAAAAGCTCAAAAAGGGAGAGCTTTTGGAACTGCATTTCTCGGACGGCTCCGCAAAAGCCAGAGTGGAAGAGATTGAAAGTAAAAAAGTGAGCAAATAAATAGATGGCATAGTTGAATGAAATTAGGCTGCACTGCAGAGCTTATGAAAAACAGCATGCTTGCGTAAAAAAGCTCCTGTTAAAGCAGACGATAGAATAAAGATGTTAAATACTAAGAAAGAATATCGAATAAACTAACAATTAAGAGGAGAGTGTAGGATATGATAGAGGGAAAGGAAGAGATGCAGGTATTAGGCAAGGATGGGCAGATAGAATTTGCTTCGAAGGAAAATGCGGGTAAGCCTGAAAAAAAAATAAAAGCGGAGAAAGTGGAGAACAGCGAAAAGAACGAAAAGAGCGATAAGAAAAAAGATTTAAGCGAGATTTTCACGGACTTGGATAGCCTATTACAAAAGATGGAGGGAGAGGAAAGTCTGGAAAAGAGCTTCGCAATTTATGAAAAGGCGGTAGCGCTTCTAAAGGAAGCGAATTCCAGCATTGACCGAATCGAAAAGCAAGTCCGTATCTTAGACGGTGAAGAGGGAAAATAATGAGTATCAAAGAGGCACTCGGGAAAAAGAAAGAAGCGGTGGAATCCATTTTACAGAGTTTCTTAGCGGAAGAAAAGGGCTTTGACAGGACCGGAAGAGAGGCGATGAACTACAGTCTTATGGCGCCGGGAAAGAGGATTCGCCCGATTTTGGTGGGAGAGGCTTTTTCTCTTTGCAAAGGGAAAGAGGAGGAAGTTTTGCTTCCTGTTTTACACTCCTTTATGGCGGCCATCGAAATGATTCACAGCTTTTCCCTTTGCCATGATGATCTCCCTGCAATGGACAATGACCGCGTGCGGAGAGGGCAGGACTCCACCTGGGCACATTTTACAGAGGCGCAAGGTATTCTTGCGGGAGACGCCCTTTCGCTCTATGCTTTTCAGGCGGTTTTGGAAACATTTCAGAAAGAGAAGAGAAAGAATCCCCTGCTTTCCCGCTATGAAGGAAGAGTGCTTTCGGCGCTTCTTGTGCTTTCGAGAGAGTCCGGCATAGACGGCATGGTGGGCGGACAGGTCGTGGATCTTGAAAAGGAGGGACAGCCTCTTTCTGAAGAGGAACTGTTCTTTATTATGGAGAAGAAGACGGCGGCACTGCTTCGGGCTTCTCTCCTCATAGGTGCCATCTTGGGCGGTGCCGGGGAAAAAGTGCAGGAGGAGATTGCGCTTTACGGAGAAAAGCTCGGCCTTGCGTTTCAGATTCAAGATGATATTTTAGATGAAATCTCTACGACAGAGGAACTGGGAAAGCCGGTGCATTCCGACACGGAAGAGGGAAAGACTACAGCTTACTCTCTCTACGGAAGAGAAAGGGCAGAAGAGAAGGTAAGGGAATACACGGAAGATGCGATTTCTGCGCTGAAAAGCCTTAAGGAGAAAGTCTTAGTTGAAGTAGATCATGCCTTCACAACTAAGGATAATGCTAGTGCAAATAGGGATAACGCCGAAAATACTACACTGGGAAATGCGGGTAAAAAGTCCGAAAGTATAATGCCTAAGAGGAAGTCGTTACTTTCCAAACAGGCTGAGGAATCCTATATTTTCTTAAAGGAACTTGCGGTGTATCTTGCGAGCAGGAAGAACTAAAAATTGAAAAATCTCGTTTTGGGAGATGGTTTGGAACGTTTGCGGGCTATATCATGCAGACTAAAAAGAGGAAGAATTAAAACGGTAAAGGGTTGAGTTATGTTACTGGAGAACATCACCGGGGCAGAGGATGTACGAAAGCTGTCCCTGAAAGAGCAAAAAATCTTAGCGAAGGAAGTACGACGCTTTATCATAGAGAAAATGTCCGACAATGGAGGACACCTCGCCTCAAATCTCGGCGTGGTAGAGCTGACCATTGCCTTATTTCATGCACTGAATCTCCCGAATGACAAGATTGTTTGGGACGTGGGGCATCAGTGCTATACGCATAAAATTCTTTCCGGAAGACGGGATGACTTTGCACTTCTTCGAAAATACAAGGGCATCAGCGGTTTCCCAAAGCGGGAGGAAAGTCCATACGACAGCTTTAATACCGGGCACAGCTCGACCTCGATTTCCGCAGCACTCGGGATTGCGGAGGGACGGGATATCTTGGGAGAAGATTATAGCGTCGTTGCAGTAATTGGTGACGGGGCACTAACGGGAGGTATGGCTTACGAAGCCTTAAACAATGCCTCCAAGATGAAGAAGAACTTCATTATTATTTTAAATGACAATGAGATGTCGATTGCGAAAAATGTGGGGGGAATGTCCACTTATCTGAACGGCATTCGCTCACACAAGGGCTATACGCGTTTCAAGGAAAATCTGGCTTCCGGTCTTGGGAAGATTCCGTTGGTTGGAAATCATCTTGTGGAGCGGCTGAAGAATACAAAGAACTCCATCAAACAGCTTTTTGTACCCGGTATGCTTTTTGAAAATATGGGACTAACGTATCTTGGACCGGTGGACGGGCATAACCTCCATGCCTTAGAGCAGGTCATCCATGAGGCAAAACGTATAGACCATGCGGTACTCGTGCATGTGGTTACCAAAAAAGGAAAGGGTTATGTTCCGGCGGAAAAAAATCCCAGTGTATTCCATGGCGTCGGGCCATTTGACATTGCTACGGGAAAAAGTAAAAAAGAAAGTACGGAGAAGAGTTACACGGATATTTTTGCGGAAAGCCTCATAAAAGAAGGAAAAGAAAATAAAAAGATTGTAGCGATTACGGCAGCTATGCCGGACGGAACGGGTCTCGACAAGTTTGAAAAGCTCTTTCCGAAGCGTTTCTTTGATGTGGGTATTGCGGAAGCCCATGCGGTGACTTCTGCAGCGGGTCTTGCCAGTGCAGGTTTAAAGCCGGTTTTTGCGGTATACTCAAGTTTCCTGCAAAGAGCTTATGATCAGCTGGTGCACGATATCTGCCTGCAGAAGCTTCCCGTTGTTTTTGCCATTGACAGGGCAGGTCTTGTTGGAGCGGACGGAGAAACGCATCAGGGGATTTTTGATATTTCCTATCTAAGAAGTATTCCGAATATGACGGTTATGGCTCCAAAAAATGCAAGGGAGCTCACGGAAATGCTGCATTTTGCCTTGCAGTTTCAGGGACCGATTGCGATTCGCTACCCGAGGGGGACAGCCTACCAAGGCTTTTTGGAAAAACAGGAGCCGATAGAGTACGGGAAGGCGGAGATATTAATTGAGAAACAGACAGGAAAAATAGCCCTCCTTGCTCTTGGCTCCATGGTTTCAACCGGAGAGCATATCGTGGAGAAAATGGCAAAAAAA
>ERZ772909.1829-NODE-1829-length-11340-cov-5.911741_pt1 | contig 11340 bp, 6 predicted proteins | sample MGYA00511137_ERZ772909 | MGnify/ENA primary metagenome ERZ772909 (study PRJEB29015, sample SAMEA2738095) | human oral metagenome | biome: human oral; feature: human-associated habitat; material: saliva | place: China | collected 2270 ... | reverse complement strand
ACAGCTACAAGAGTCCTTATAAACGCTTGCGCCAGATCGGTGAAGCTATTCGCAAGGTCATGGTGACTGCAGGGCATTTGTCTGATGATCAGTCGCGCGTGCAGGTCGATGAGGACAAGGACAGCTTTAACGTCTTTGCCTATCTAAAAGGTGGCAGTATGCGAGACAAGGAGCTCTTTTCGAAGGTTTTAGGAGAATTCTTTGCCCCTGTGGACAATCAACGCTACCTCTTAGTCGCTCAAAAAGCACCAGCCGGCCAATCCAAGTATTTCGTAGTCCCAAGCCTCTTTGAAAAACGCAAGGAAGATGCCCAGCTCTTCCAAAATGCCGTCGCACCACACATAGGCAACTACCAACTCGTCTACACCCGCAACGAAGCAGGCCGAAAAATCCTGCTCGAAGCCAGACTCAAATCCCTAGCCAACAAAAACGACCGCATCATCACCAAGAAAAAGGTCAAAAGTGCTTTGAAATAAGAGGAAGTGAGCGTTTTCTGCTAGGAATATGATATAATAATAGCAAGATTTTTGTCCCTGAAGGAGAGATATAGATGCAGGTAAAACCAGAACTGGAAATAGAAAAACAACTGATTAACCAGCTGGTAACTGGTGAAAGCCAATGGACTTATAGAGAAGACCTAAAAACAGAAGAACAACTATGGGACAATTTCTTTGAGAAGCTAGCCCAAAATAACGTTGCTTTGCTGGCAGACCATCCCTTGACAGAGCAGGAAAAACGCCAGATTCAGAACCAACTCAACTTTGTCAGCTACTATGATGCTGCCAAGTGGTTGGTCGGTGAAAACGGCATTGCCAAAGTCGAGGTTCAAAGAGAAGATGCTAGCCTAGGCACCATCCGTTTGTCAGTCATTTGGCGTGACAATATCGCAGCAGGAAAGTCTAGCTACGAAGTTGTCAATCAAGTCCAACGAGAAAAAGTAAATCCTATGGACCAAGACCGAAGACTGGATGTTACTCTTCTCATCAATGGCTTGCCCATGATTCAAATCGAGCTCAAGAGTTCCCAAGCAGCCTTTATCGATGCCTTTCATCAGATTAAAAAATATGACCGTGAAGGGAAATTCCGTGGTATCTACTCTAGCTTGCAGATGTTTGTCGTGACCAACAAGGTCGATACTCGCTATATAGCTGCGGCTCGTGAAAATAAACTCAACAAGCAATTTCTAACCAAGTGGGTGGATAAGGACAATCATCCTGTGACAAACTTGACCAGTTTTGCCCATGAAGTCCTTTCGATCCCTCGTGCCCACCAGATGGTCATGCAGTATTCTGTCATTGATGATAGCAAGAAATCTCTCATCCTTTTGCGCCCCTACCAGATCCATGCTATCGAAGCGGTGCAGGAAGCATCTCGCCAGCAAGCATCAGGCTATGTTTGGCATACGACAGGTTCAGGGAAAACCCTGACCTCTTATAAGGTAGCAAGGAACCTCCTTCAGATTCCGTCCATCCAAAAAACGATTTTTGTCGTTGACCGCAGGGACTTGGACCAACAGACCACATCATCCTTCCTCTCATATGCGACCAATGATGTCATCGATATCGATGAAACGGATAATACCCATGATTTGGTCAAGCGACTAGGTAGCAATGATAAGCGTGTCGTGGTGACTACTATCCAGAAAATCACTACCATGATGCGCAAGTTTGAACAAGGACTTTACCAGCGTGATGCGGACAAAATCAAGGGACTCCGAGTGACCTTTGTCGTGGATGAATGCCACCGTGCTGTTACTCCACAAACACAAAAAGACATTAAAGCCTTTTTCCCTCAGTCACTCTGGTATGGATTTACAGGCACCCCTATCTTTAAGGAAAATAAACGCCAGCAGGTCGGCGACCTCGCCCAAACCACCCAGCAACAGTATGGAGACCGTCTCCATGAGTATACAGTCAAGGAAGCCATCCATGACGGAGCTGTCCTAGGCTTTAAAGTAGACTATCGCAATACCCTCATCACAGACCAGTCTGAAAATGACATACCTGATAGCGTCTATGAGAATGAGGAGCACATGCTGGAAGTCTTGGACGCTATTATCAATAAATCCCGCCAACAGCTAGGCTTCCAAAAAGGAGTCGGCAATACCTACAATGCCATCCTGACGGTCAAGTCTATTCCTCAAGCCCAAGCCTACTATGACCTTCTCAAAAAAGTCAAGGCTGGACAGACACGGGTCAAGGTATCTGAGAGAGTCAAGATGGTCCTTCCGGACTTTCCAAAGGCGACCATCACCTACTCCGTTACGGAAAACGAAGAAGACTCAAGAGCCAACCAAGACCACATGAAGCAGGTCTTAGAGGACTATAACCAAGAGTTTGATACTCACTTTACTATGGCGGATCTTCGTGGCTTTAACACCGATGTCAATAACCGTCTAGCTAGGAAACAGGATAAGTATCTCTATCGCAATGAACAGTTGGACTTGGTTATCGTGGTCAATCGTCTCTTAACGGGATTTGATGCCCCTTGTCTATCGACCCTCTTTATCGACAGAAAGCCCATGCAACCGCAGGATTTGATTCAGGCCTTTAGTCGAACCAATCGCATATTTGATACTAGTAAGACCTATGGACATATCATCACCTTCCAAAAGCCTCTAGCCTTTAAGGAAGCAGTCGATAATGCCCTCAAGCTTTACTCAAATGGTGGTGAAAATGATGTCCTAGCGCCTAGTTGGGAAGAGGAAAAGAGAAACTTTTTGAGAAGTTGTAGCGACTTCCAAAATCTCATCACTGATGATCCAGTAGAAGGACTTCAACTCGAACAAATCTCTACACCTCAGTTGAGAAAAATCGCCAAGGCCTATCAAGGATTTGATAAGTACCTAGCCTCTATCCGCGTGTATAAAGAGTATGATGAGGACGAAATCTACGCTCAGACTGGACTCAGTTCAGAAGAGTTGGAAGTTTATCTTGGTTTTTATCAGAATATCCTAGCAGAGTTGAAGAGTCGATCTGAAGATGATAACGACGATGATGGACCTTTTGATATCCACTACGAACTGGAGTCTATCCAAGTCGATGAGATTAACTATGCCTATATACTGACCTTGATCCAAAGCCTGATCGAGCAAGAGCAGAGTCCGGAAAAGAGTCTCAGTGCACAGGACAGAGAAGCAGTGGATACCTATATCCAAAGTCTGGAGAAGACCAATCCAAATCTGGCACAGATCATCTCAGAGCTTTGGCAAGAAGTACAGGCAAATCCTGACCGCTACAGAGGTCAATCCATCGCCAATATCCTTGATCAGATGATTGAGGCAGTCATCCAGCAGCATATCCAAGACTTTAGTAAGACCTGGTATGTAGGTGAAGATGAACTCCGCTACTATGTCAATCACTACCGCAAGGGAGCTAAAAAACAATTAGGAGAAAGTCAACTGACCAAGAGTCAGCGCTACAAGGACTATAAAGTTGAGGTGACAGATGCCCTCAACCCACTCCTCTATAAAAAACAAATCAAAGAAGCCTATACCCAACTCATAGAAGAGGTGATTGAGCCACTGAGAGTGGGGAGGTAGGAATTGAAAGTTTTGATGTATCAACTTCTTGAGAAAAAAAGTAAGTAGTATAACTATAATCCCTCTTTAGGTATATTATTATCTAGAGGGGGGGTTAAATTGATTTATGTTATAATTTTAGTAGTTAATCTTCTAATTCCGAAAATACATTTGAAATAAAAAAGAATGCTGATAAATCAACATTCTTTTTATGTTCTCTTTGATAAACATTATAAAATTTGTCTGTTTAGCTACCAAAAAGCTACCAATAAACTTGGAAATATTTTTAATATGACTTTTAGTAATATACCTTATTCCTGAGTTTCTGATAAATTAACTACTACTGCCAACAATTTTACATGTATATCACTTATTTTCTCCTACCTTTCTATGGTATAATAGATAATAATATAATTAATCTTTAATAGGTGGGTTTTATGAGTTATACCAAAAGTCAGGTATCAAATTTTCTAGATGATAAGATTCTATTTAGATTCGGAATTTCTAGCGATTATATAATTAAATTCGACACAAACGAAGAGTTTTTTACATTTAATGAACTTGAAACAATAATAGCAAGTAACTTTGGCTATTGGAATTCAATTTATGATGTCGCTCAAAATGATTTTAAGTCAGAATGGGAAAAGTTAAAAGATAGATACAACACAATAAAAAATAATATTTTCGAACTGGAAGAATTAGATATTGAAAACATAAATAACCAAATCTGCAATAATCTAACAAATAATTATGAATCAAGAGACCCAGATACGAGAGTTTACTTATTAAGACCATTCTCACCTATTGACAAAGATACAGAGTTTCGGAAAATAAGAAACTTTGTTTCATTCTATATTCAACGGACTCAAAATAGCCTTGATGGAGCCGTCAGAAGTTTTATCTATCTATCAAAAAACAATTATCAAATAGGTTCCTATTTTTCAAGCGTCAACAATTATAATTATTATCCAGCGCTATATTTACTTAGAAAAGACTTCTCAAATATTAAAGAAAATATTTCTGATTTTGAAGCAAATATAGTAACTCCTATAACTAACAAGTTGAAAGATATTTCAGATAACTCTGAAGTACAGTATAAAGAAATTACAACTTTCATAGAAGATAAGCATAATCAAATTCAGATACAATATGATGAAAAAGTTTCTGAGTTTGCTGAATTTAAAAAATCTCTCGACGACTGGCAAAAAGAAAAGCATGAAAAGATTAAAGCTTTAGAGGACACTTATGAAAACAAGCTTTCTTTAGAAGCGCCAGAAAGACTTTGGAAAAAACGCTCCAAAGAGCATCAATTGCTAGCAAAAAAATGGACACGCTTTCTCATTTTTGCAGTCATAGCTTTAATATTTGCTCTAGTAGGATTAGTTATCGTATTACACTTGTATTTAAAGAGTATTCAAAGTGAGCTCCCGTTTATATCGGAATCATTTATACTCATTTCAGTGATTTCATTTTTTATTTACATTGTTAGAATATTGATAAAAATTGTTATGTCAAATCATCATTTAGCTACCGAATATAAACAAAAAGCTGCTTTGACAAGATTCTATCAAGCTCTTACCAAAGCTGGAACCGACATCGAAAAAGAAGAACGATTAATAATTATTAACTCACTATTTAGTAAAGTTGAAACTGGACTAGTAAAAACAGATACCTCAAATGATAGTGATGCAATTTTAGCTCTTTTATCAAAGAATCTAAAATAAAAACACTAGTGGTGTGGAGATTTTTAACTTATTTTTTATTTTTCAAATTATTGTAAAAAGGTATAAAATTCATGATAGATTGTAGTAGTGAAGAAAAGAATAAAAAGGAATCAAAGGGAGTAACTATAGAAAAAGACTCAAAGCCCTTAAGTATAGAAGAAGTCAGAGTTAACTTTCAAAAAATCAATTTAGATATTTCTGAAAAGATGAGCTCAATTGCTGAAGCGTCTTTAAAAATATTATCACAAATAGAGATACCAAAAATAGATTTTCGTCCTATGCTATCAGTAATTGATAAGATAAATGAGTCTTATTCTTATACATTTAAATCGATAATTGATACTTTTTCTTCGATTGATTTTGAAAAATATAAAAAAGATTTAGAGGAGCTTGATAAAAGAAAAATAGCACAATACTTGCATTTTGATATTTATCCTCCATTATTATTTATTGATGAAATGGGAGCATATGAAATAGAAAATCAAAAAGAAGCAAATTTTGTACTACGGGAATATTTATCATTGTGGGAAGAAGAAAATGGTAGAACAGTGTATGATTTTATTCCTAAATCTCTTAAAACTTATAGAGAGATAGGACAATTACAACATCTTGAAAAGTTAAAAATGTACAAAACAATGGTCATGTTTTGTTGTGAAAGAATTGAAAATGTACTAGCTACGCCCCAACTACAAGAACAAGGTAAAAAGCAATCTGAAATTAAAATTTCTCATGAATCGTTTAGAAATTTTATAGATTCTTTTAATCATGATGATTACTTAAAAGAGTTAATCTCTCATATTGCATATATTTCTGAATATCATGATAAAGGTTTCAGGGAGATAAATCTTTTCAAGAGGTTTGAATATTTAGATGAAAAATATGATGAAGAAACACTTCCATTAAATAGAAATCTATTTATGCATGGTTTAGTTGACGAAAAAAATGTGAATTATTTAATGGTTCAGAAAGCTATTTTAGCTTATGCTTTCTTTGAACAACTATATGTGTTAAAAACTAGAAATAGTAAAGATGCTAGAATAAAAGGCCTGAGAAGGAAAGGAATTTCTAGAATGTCAAAAAGAAAAAGGTCAAACTAGAAAAATCAGCCCAATATAAGGATATGGACAAACCCCTTAGAAAGGAATTGCTAAGGGGATTTATGGTGGTTTCGTGGTATAATTTAGTGTATTAGAAATATTTTAATAAAATTAGAATTGTTATTTAGAAAGTTTGAAATGAGTTTATCTAATATTGAAATAAAAAAGGAGTTATCTAGGCGGTTCCAAGAAGCTAGAAAGAAATCTAGACCTCAGACATGTTTACTATGCAATAAGCCACTTACTAAACTTTGCAATTCACATTCAGTTCCTCAATTTGTCTTAAAACATTTGGCTGAGAATGGAAAAATTATGCAGTCTAGTTCACTAATGTCTTTTGAAGATATAGATTTATTTGAAACTGAAAAAGGAGTGAACAATTCTGGAATCTTTAAATTTATATGTCATTCTTGTGATAATGAATTCTTTAATGATTATGAATCTGAAGAAGCATTGTTAGGCGAAATTTCAGATAAAATGCTTGCTGAGATTGCTTTAAAGAATGAATTGTTGAATGTTTCAAAGCGAAGCCAAGAAGTAAAATTGTATAGTTCTCTTCCAGAAAGAATAATTGGTATTGACGATATGATAGATTTGTATAGTTTAGATTTAAGAGATTTTCTTCAAGAAGTGGAAGTTCATAAGAGAGAAATTTTAAATAATACAAAAGGTGCATATCAAATCGTGTTTAAAGAGATTCTCCCATTTGTGGTTCCTATTGCTACACAAGTAGCTATTACACTACAAGATGATATGTATGGGTATCCCGTAAATGATGTTTTTAATCCTGATCCAAAAGTCAGTATGCAAGATTTGCATCTGGTCATTTTCCCTTTTAAAAAATCATCTCTTGTTTTAGCTTTCTATCATAAAAAAGACAAAAATTATAGAACTCTAAGACATCAGTTTAATAGCGAAAATTCTAAAAAAACCAAAGAATTTTTAAATTATCTTGTATTTGCCTACACAGAAAATTTTTTTATTTCAAAAAAAATATATGAAAAAATTCAAAATAATAAAAAACTAATCCAGCTAAGTCGTGAATTGTATCAGAAACCTAATCTTGGAAATTTAAGTATGTATGATTTTTTTAATTTGAAATATGAACCGGTAAAGCCAGACGAAATTCCCAATTTCTTAACAAAAGACTGGGCACTAGGAGAAAATAATGAGTAAAAATAGTATTCCTCCAATAAAATTTAAGACTTTTTTGAATCATTGGTCAAATACAGAATTAAAAGAAGTCAAAGACGTAAGAGATGGGACTCACTCTTCTCCAAAATATATTGACAATGGCTATCCTTTAGTAACTTCAAAGAATTTAACAGATTCTGGACTAAATCTGAATGATGTATCATTAATTTCTGAGTCAGATTATAAAGAAATTAATAGACGTTCAAAAGTAGAAGTGGGAGATATTCTGCTTGGGCTAATTGGTACAATAGGGAAGCCAGTTTTAGTTGAAACTGATGGATTTGCTATAAAAAACGTTGGACTGATAAAAAATGGTGGGCAAATACAAAATCAATTTTTATTGCAATATTTAAAAACGAACATATTCAATAAATATATTCAAATTGAAATGGCTGGGAACACTCAAAAATTTCTGGGACTAGAAACTCTACGTAATACCAAAGTTCCAGTTCCTAGTCCAGAAGAACAATCTGCCATCGGCTCCCTCTTCCGCACCCTAGACGACCTTTTGGTTAGCTACAAGGACAATCTCGCCAACTACCAATCTCTCAAGGCGACCATGCTTTCCAAAATGTTTCCCAAAGCTGGACAGACCGTTCCTGAAATTCGTTTGGATGGATTTGAAGGTGAGTGGAAATTATATGAACTTAAATCAAGGGCTGAAACTATAACTAAGGGAACCACACCGAAAGATAAAAGCTGGCAAGGGGAAGTAAACTATATTAAAACCGAAAGTATAAATAGAGATACTGGTAGTTTGGTCCGGACAGCCTCTACAAGTATAGAAGAACATATAGGATACCTAAAACGTTCTATACTTAAAGAGGGTGATGTATTGTTTTCAATTGTTGGGACTCTTGGGGTAGTTGGGATAGTTGATAAAAAAGATTTACCTGCAAATACAAATCAGCAAATTGCAATTATTAGATTGAAGAGAGACGATGCGATTTTTATGTTGAATTTTTTGAAAAGTCCAAGAATAAAGTCTTTTATCAAAAGTGATTCAACAATTGGAGCACAACCCTCGCTTTCTTTATGGCAGATAGAGAAAATAAAGGTATCACTTCCTCCTTCATTCGAAGAACAACAAGCAATTGGCACTTACTTCTCCAATCTCGATAATCTCATCAACTCTCGCCAAGAAAAAATTTCTCAGCTTGAGACTCTGAAAAAGAAACTCTTGCAGGAAATGTTTATATAAAAGGAGTGCAGTAAAATGTCAAAAGTAAAATCAGAAACTCTAAAGAAAGAAGAAAAACCTGTAGTAGCTATCTGCTATGATTTTGATAAAACGCTATCTCCTGATGATATGCAAGCCCAAGGATTTATACAGAAGCTTGGGTATGAAATCAGTGAATTTTGGAAGAAATCCAATGGTTTTGCCAAGGCTAATAATATAGACAAAAATCTTGCCTATATGTTTACGATGAAAACAGAATCTGAAGGGACAGTCCTATTTACAAAGACAGAGTTAGCTAAGTTTGGTTCAGAGGTAGAACTATTCCCAGGAGTCGAAGACTGGTTTGAGCGTATTCGAAAATATGGTGAAGAAAACGGAGTTATTGTAGAGCATTACATCATTTCATCTGGTTTGAAAGAAATGATAGAGGGGACTTCAATAGCTAAAAATGGTGCTTTTAAGAAAATTTATGCAACTTCTTTTTATTGTGATGAAAAGGGTGTCGCGGTCTGGCCTGCTCAAGTTGTTAACTACACCAATAAGACTCAATTTCTTTTTAGAATTACCAAAGGTATTTTAGATGTTAATGACGATGCGGTGAACGATTTTGTTGCTGAAAGTGATTTACGAGTTCCTTTTAGAAATATGGTTTATTTAGGGGATAGTGATACAGATATTCCGTGTATGAAGCTAGTCAAAACAAGAGGTGGCTACTCTATCGGTGTATTCAATCCAAAAACCAATGATAGAAAGAAAGTTCACAAAATGACTCAGGATAGTCGTATTGATTATTTTGTTCCAGCTGACTACTCAGAAAATACAGAACTTGATAAACTAATCAAGACGATTATTAAAAAGACGGCTTATAATGAATTGTTAGAAAACAAGAAAAATGCTGATAAACTTGAAGCAAGCAAAAGAAAGCGAAAAAGAAATCCAAAACTAAGGTAATTGTTTCAAAAGTATCTGATTTCCTTTCTATCGAAAATCTGGATTTTATAACCCTCGAAAAACATCGTTTATCAACTTCCTATTTCTGATATTCCTTTGGACTTGATTCAAACGGTAGAAAGAGAAGTGATTGGTTATAAATGATTGCTTGTTTAAAAATAATTGCAAAAATTAGAAAGAAACATTATGGAAACAACACAAACTTCCCAGTCGCTCTACCAAGCCCTGTGGAACTCAGCGGATGTTCTCCGCTCTAAGATGGATGCCAATGACTACAAGTCCTATCTTTTGGGCATGGTCTTCTATAAGTATCTGTCAGATAAGATGCTCTTTTTCGTGGCTGAGACTATGGAAGAGGGGACAGATAGTCTTGACGATGCTCTTGAGGTCTATCGCAACTACTACGAGGATGCGGATACCCATGAGGATCTGGTCTCTGTCATGAATGATGAGCTCAACTATATCATCAAGCCAGACTTGACTTTTACGGCTCTGGTAGCACGTGTCAATGAGGGGACTTTCCAGCTGGAAGATCTAGCTCAAGGTTTTCGTGATATCGAGCAGAGTGACGACCTCTATGAAAATCTCTTTGAGGATATCGACCTCTACTCTAAAAAGCTAGGGGCTACTCCGCAAAAGCAAAACCAAACGGTAGCAGCAGTCATGAAAGAGTTGGCTGTGCTAGATGTGGCTGGTCATGCGGGTGATATGCTGGGGGATGCCTATGAGTATCTGATTGGTCAGTTTGCGACTGACTCGGGAAAGAAAGCTGGTGAGTTCTATACGCCTCAGCCTGTCGCTAAGCTCATGACTCAGATTGCCTTTTTAGGTCGTGAAGACCAGGAAGGCTTTACCATCTATGATGCGACTATGGGGTCGGGCTCTCTCTTGCTAAATGCCAAGAAATATTCTCATAAACCGCAGACAGTCGTCTACTTTGGTCAGGAGCTCAATACTTCGACCTATAACCTAGCTCGGATGAACATGATCCTACACGGTGTTCCAGTTGAGAATCAATTTCTACACAATGCCGATACTTTAGATGAAGACTGGCCGACTCAAGAGCCGACCAACTTTGATGGGGTTCTCATGAACCCTCCATACTCTGCCAAGTGGTCAGCAAGTTCTGGCTTTATGGCTGACCCTCGTTTCTCTCCTTTTGGGAAATTGGCGCCTCAATCCAAGGCTGACTTTGCCTTTCTTTTGCATGGGTATTACCACCTCAAGCAGGATAATGGAGTTATGGCTATCGTCCTTCCCCACGGTGTTCTCTTCCGTGGAAATGCGGAAGGGACCATTCGCAAGGCCTTGTTAGAAGAAGGTGCCATTGATACAGTTATCGGTCTACCTGCCAATATCTTCTTTAACACCAGCATTCCGACCACGGTCATCATTCTCAAGAAGAACCGTACTAGCCGTGATGTCTACTTTATCGATGCTTCTAAGGAGTTTGATAAAGGCAAAAACCAGAATATCATGACGGATGCTCATATCGAGAAGATTCTAGAAGCCTACAAGTCTCGTGAGGAGATTGACAAGTTTGCCCACCTAGCAAGCTATGAAGAAATCGTCGAAAATGACTATAACCTCAATATCCCTCGCTATGTAGATACCTTTGAGGAAGAAGAAGTCGAGCCACTGACAGATATCGTCAGCAAGATTAACGAGACCAAT
>ERZ772909.1826-NODE-1826-length-11348-cov-2.194368_pt1 | contig 11348 bp, 9 predicted proteins | sample MGYA00511137_ERZ772909 | MGnify/ENA primary metagenome ERZ772909 (study PRJEB29015, sample SAMEA2738095) | human oral metagenome | biome: human oral; feature: human-associated habitat; material: saliva | place: China | collected 2270 ... | reverse complement strand
ATAGTATAAAATAACTAAGAGTATTATATTCTTACACTATCGCATATAAAATGAAAATAAAGAAATATATTGCAATCATTATTATCATTGGAGGATTATCTTATGCAGTATATCGTTCGTTTATGACAGATATCCTATTAAGATATAGTAAAACAATGAGTATGAAAGCCGTTATAGAAGAACGAATAACGGGAAAAAGTTCGTATCCAGTTCTTCGTTATAAGTTCTCTTATCAAAGTCAAGATTATATCGGTTTTGTATCAGAACGTTCGGATTTGCAGGTGGCAGACACCATCTCTGTAGTCTTTTTAGAATCTAATCCTTCTATAAATAGACCTCAAAAGGAAATGGAATAGAAGAGGATGTGATTAAAAACAATATACACAAGGAAAAATTATCAATGGAAATTCTGAAAAAACAACAACAAAGAAAAACGAATAATAAACTAAGAAAAGAAATTTAATTCTACACACTTTTCAAGTACACTACCATATTCTTAGGTTCAATCCCCTTTCCCTTGTATATTTTTGTGTCTATTCTTGGTTGGTGTTGTGTCTTTATGGCTGTCATACCCCATATAATTGCTGGGAATACAAGAAAAACACAATCAGTTATAAGAGGTGAAAAACAAAAAAAATAATAGGAGATCCATTTCTTGTGTTGTCCTAATGTGCTATTTTATTCTTTTGTTTCGTCTTCATCTTCATTCTGCATTAAATTTATTATCTTTGCATAAATAGCGCCATGCCTGCTTGTTTGTGGGCAGATGGCATCATTTACAACGATTTATTATGGCAGTTAAAGATAAAGGACTCACCCCAATGATGAAGCAATTCTTCACGTTTAAGCATCAACATCCAGATGCAATATTGCTTTTTCGTTGTGGAGACTTCTACGAAACATATTCACAAGACGCTGTAGAAGCATCGAAGATATTAGGGATAACGCTCACCAAACGAAATAATGGCGGCTCATCTGCGGTTACAGAGATGGCAGGTTTCCCTCATCATGCGTTGGATACTTATCTTCCAAAGCTTGTTCGTGCGGGACGACGAGTGGCTATTTGCGACCAATTAGAAGACCCCAAACTAACAAAAAAGCTTGTTAAACGTGGTATAACCGAACTGGTTACGCCCGGAGTTGCATTGGCAGACAATGTATTAAACTATAAAGAAAACAACTTTTTAGCTGCCATTCATTTCGGAAAAGCCTCTTGTGGTGTTGCATTTCTCGACATCTCAACAGGCGAATTCTTAACAGGCGAAGGCTCATACGATACAATAGAGAAGTTGTTGGTGAACTTCTCGTCCAAAGAAGTGTTGTTCGATAGAGATAATAAGCAACAATTTAACCAGTATTTTGGGGATAAATATTGTACATTCGAGCTTGATGATTGGGTTTTTACCGAGTCAACAGCCCGTCAAAAACTATTGAAACACTTCGGAACACAAACGCTTAAAGGCTTCGGAATCGACCATCTCACCAATGGAATCATCGCTTCTGGGGCCATCATGCAGTATCTTGAAATCACCCAACACACCAATATCAGTCACATAACATCCATCTCTCGTATAGAGGAAGATCGTTATGTGCGCCTCGATAAATTCACCATCCGCAGCTTAGAGCTCATCAACTCGATGCACGAAGGCGGTAGTTCATTGCTCAATGTTATTGATAATACCATCACACCAATGGGTAGTCGTATGCTCAAACGCTGGTTGGTGTTCCCTTTAAAAGAGCAAAAAGCAATAGAACAACGCCTCAATGTGGTAGAGCATATCTATAATAGCGATACTTTTGAGCAGGTGTTGACCGACCATCTGCATCGAATAGGCGACTTAGAACGAATCATTTCTCGTGTAGCAGTGGGCAGAGTGTCTCCAAGAGAGGTTGTTCAATTGCGCTATGCACTCGATGCTATCGAACCAATTAAGTCGGCTTGCATTGCATCAAAGAACGAATCTTTGATGAGAATGGGCGAACAAATCACCCTGTGCGAGTCTATTCGTGCCCGAATAGCAAAAGAAATTACCTCCGATCCACCACAACTTGTGAACAAAGGGGGTGTTATTGCCGATGGAGTGAACGAAGAGTTAGACGAGTTAAGAGCAATTTCTCACTCAGGAAAAGATTATCTTTTGCACATTCAAGAACGGGAAATCGAACAAACTGGTATTTCTTCTTTGAAGATAGGCTATAACAATGTGTTTGGATACTATCTCGAAGTGCGCAACATGCACAAAGATAAAGTGCCCCAAGAGTGGGTGCGTAAGCAGACACTTGCTCAGGCCGAACGCTATATTACACAAGAGTTGAAAGAGTATGAAGAGAAGATTTTAGGTGCAGAAGATAAGATTTTGGCACTCGAAGCGCAAATCTTTAACGACCTGATAGCGGCTCTTCAAGAGTTTATTCCACAAATACAAATCAATGCTAACATCATTGCTCGCATCGATTGTTTGCACTCTTTCGCTTCAGTAGCACAGTCGAACCATTATGTTCGACCAGAGATTAACACCACAGAAGTGCTCGATATCAAGGCAGGAAGACACCCAGTTATCGAAATGCAGCTACCTATTGGAGAGCGTTATGTGCCCAATGACATTCTGCTCGATAGCGAAAAGCAGCAAATTATGATGATTACAGGTCCTAATATGGCGGGTAAATCAGCTCTTTTGCGCCAAACTGCCCTCATAGTGCTATTGGCTCAGGTAGGAAGTTTTGTGCCTGCACATAGCGCAAGCATTGGTGTTGTAGACAAAATCTTCACCCGTGTAGGGGCAAGCGATAACATATCGGTGGGCGAATCAACCTTTATGGTAGAGATGACAGAGGCTGCAAACATTCTCAATAACGTGTCTTCACGTTCTCTTATCTTGTTCGATGAGTTGGGAAGAGGTACATCTACCTATGATGGAATAAGCATTGCGTGGGCCATTGTCGAGTATCTTCACGAGCAACCAAAGGCAAGAGCACGCACACTTTTTGCCACACACTATCACGAACTCAATGAGATGGAGAAACGATTCGAGCGCATTAAGAACTTCAATGTAAGCGTGAAAGAAGCCAATGGCAAAGTGATGTTTATGCGAAAGTTGGTAGAAGGCGGTTCAGAACACTCGTTTGGTATTCACGTTGCCGACATTGCTGGCATGCCAAAGAGCATTGTTAAACGTGCAAATGTTATTTTAAAGCAGCTCGAAAAGAACAACGATCAAGTGGGAGAGGTATCGAAGAACGCTATAAATAAGCTCGATGAGCCCAACGAAAACGTACAACTTAGCTTCTTTAAGTTAGACGATCCAGTGCTCATTCAGATAAGAGATGAGTTCTTACACCTCGATATTAACAACTTAACTCCCGTTGAAGCACTCAATAAATTGAACGATATTAAGAAGATTGTCAAAGGATAAAGCGTCCTTTATAATCGTCTTTTAGTTATTGCCACATTGCATTTGCAGTGTGGCATTATTCTTTTAGGGCGGTAATAGCATTGCTTTTGCAGTGTAATAACAATGCTTTTAGAGTGCAATATCATTGCTTTTAAGCTTTAATAGTGGTGCTTTTACATTCAATTCTCGCAAAAATATACTACCTTTGCCCATCTATGACACATCAAACGCATACATTTTCCAACGGATTACGCCTGGTTTGCGTCCCCCATTCATCACAAATTGTGTATTGTGGATATTACATTAAAGCAGGAACAAGAGATGAGTTGAGCAACGAAGAGGGCTTAGCACATTTCTGTGAACACATGTCTTTCAAAGGCACGGCAAAGCGTTCGGCACGTAATATCATCAACAGTTTGGAGCAATATGGTGGCGATTTAAATGCTTTTACAACCAAAGAAACAACCGTTTATCATGCAGCGATATTGTCGAAGCATGTTTATAAGGCTGTAGAAGTGCTTACCGATATGGTATTTAACAGCGTTTATCCACAAAAAGAGATTGCAAAAGAGGTAGAAGTGATTTGTGATGAGATAGAGAGTTATAACGATTCGCCCTCAGAACTCATTTACGATTATTTCGAACAAGAGCTTTTTGGCAGTGCAGCCTTGGGTCATAACATTTTGGGAAAGGCTGAAAATGTGCGACAATTTACTACTGCCGATGCTCAAAGATTTACACAACGAATGTATCAACCCAGTAATATGGTGTTCTTTGTGTATGGAGATATCGACTTTAAACGATTGGTTCAGCAACTCGATAAGCTAACAAGTGCTTTCCCAGAGGCTACTCCTTATTTGCAAAAAGATGCGATTTTGCCTATAGATATATCGAAAACAACGGGCGTAGAAGGCACTCAAAAGGTCATAAAACGCAACACCCATCAATGTCATGTCATGATTGGTGCCAAGTCGTTTAGCGTGTATAACAAGCAGCGTGTGGTGCTTTATTTGTTGAATAACATATTAGGTGGGCCAGGAATGAACGCTCGTTTCTCTATTGCTTTGCGTGAAAAACGAGGCTTAGTGTATAGTGTCGATAGCTCGATGGTGTGTTATAGCAATGTAGGAGTGTGGAGTGTGTACTTTGGTTGCGACCCTCACGACCTTAAAAAGTGCATCGCTTTGGTGAAAAAAGAAATGCAACGCCTGTGCGATAGCATGCTTACAACCAAGCAAATAGCCAGCGCAAAGCAACAGTTAAAGGGGCAAATTGCAGTGTCATGTGATAGTAGAGAGAGCTTTGCACTCGACTTTTCAAAAGCCTATTTGTATTTTAATGAGATGAAGTCTATCGATGATTTGTTTGCCGAAATCGATGCTATTACACCTCAAGAGATCATGAATGTTTCGAGAGAAATATTCGATTCCAATCGCTTATTCACCCTCATTCTAGAATAAAATAAAAGCTACTGCCTTTAAGCAGTAGCTTCTTTTTATTGCATAACGCCTTTAAGTTCTTCTAACCTAATGCCGTTTTGTATTCTAAGCGTTAAAGAATCGCCTTTAACAAGTTGTGATGTAGGAATGCTTAACAACGCAGGTTCAGTTACATTGTTGGTGGTTTCTTTGTTGCTAAACACCACCGTCCAAATATAATGTGCATTGTTTCCATGGCTCATTGTAAGTTTCTTTTCTGCAATAGAGATATTAATGGGCTTGTCTTTCACTTTCTCTAAACGCATTGGAACCGCTAGTTGAACGTTCAAATACTTCTTATTCTTAGCAAAGCTCGATGCAACATACAACACAGGGTCGCTCTTTACGTCTTCAGTTGTTTGTGTAACAGGTTGAAGAAGCATCATAGGAATGAAGCCTAAGATAGACTTTACCTGATCTTTTTCACGATAAGTAACTATTGCACGATAGAAAGTTTCAGTGCCAGTGAGCCATGGATGTGTTGTAGGAAGCTTGACACTTGCTTTCTGATCATCGTCAAATACGATGTTTGCAGTTTGATCTTGCTTGTTAATAGTTACCTCTGCGGCATCTCGTTTTAGGTAAGAATTGTTTCCATCTCCACCTTCAAAGGTGTTAGAAGTGCAGGCTGTTAATAGTAGTAAGGCTGCACCGATAATAGATTTTATTTTCATATAGCTTTAAAATGGTTAATTGCTGGGTTGGCATACATTGTTAATATACGCTCACGAAGATAGGCTTCATCTTTGTTTTCGATTTGAATTTTGTTCAATTGACCAGCGAGATAGCCTTCAAAAGTTTGTTTTTCTTCGTGTGTGTAATAGTTACTATATTGATTATTGTTCTCTAATAGGTCGAGAGCAATGTAGTTATTGGCAAACAAACGATAGTTAGCATGTATTTGTTGGTCGATGTGTTGTGCCACAATTGCATAAAAATCGTTCTTAGAAAGCTCGCTGTCGAGTGATTCAAGGAATGGATCTATGCACTCGGCACAATGATAATGAATGCGACCTTTATAGCCCATGATGCCCGTTTGCATGCTTAATATATCGTCTTGAGCACTCTTTTTATACTCAGGATTGTCTCTCTTTAGTTGAAACTCCATTGCTTTGAGGTAGTCGCAAGGGTCGTATTCATACGAAATAGCTAAGGGAACGATGTGCATTTCCTTTAGTTTATCAGCCAAAGAGCCTTCTCCTCCGATGGTAAGCATCTTCAAAAGAGCTTCTTGAGTGCGGTCGTTTGAATCCTTAGCTCTGCCTTCTCGTTGCGCAATCCAAATGTTTTCGCTTTTGTTGGTCATCACAAAATGCATGTAGTTAGATAGGCGTTTGCTGGCAATGAGCATCTGACGAGGGGACAAACCACGCTCAACAATGAACGATTTGTTCACTCTTACAAGGTCTTTTACCCACGGAAGAGACAATAAGTTGTCGCCAATTGCAATCTCACACGATGTGTCAAATCCTGCATCTATTAGTAGAACGTCGAGAATTGCCGAATCTAATACAATGTCACGATGGTTACTTAAGAAAGTAAAATTTTTACTTTTATCTATCGCATCGCTGTTAAATGAAACCGATTTAGATGTTTTATTGAGCACCCAATACACGAAATGATAACTAAAAGCACGTTGAAATTCCATGCTATTCTTTACCTCTTTCATCTTTTGATGAAGCATTTCAACGGGTATTTCAGGGAAGATATAAGGCAAAATGGTGCGGAATTGCTCGCTACTAAATATCCTATCAATCGCCTCGGGCAATTCTTTTGGCTCGAAAGGGCGTATGTCTTTAAACTCTTCAGGTATTATCATATCTTTAAAGTACTTGATGTTTAAGATGAAAATGTTATGTTTTAGAATTGACGTTCTACGATGTTTGTAAGCACATCAGTCATGTTTAAGCCTGCAGCACGCACCTGTTGAGGAATGAAACTTGTTGCAGTCATACCAGGAGTGGTGTTGATTTCCAATAGATTGAGAACGTCATTGCCTTCTGAATCCTTGCTTATGATGTAGTCGATGCGTATAATTCCGTTGCAACGCAATAACGAATAGATTTCTTTTACCTCATTAGCTACACGCTCTGCAGTGTCTGGATGAAGGCGAGCAGGGGTGATTTCTTGTACTTGTCCGTTATATTTTGCGTTGTAATCGAAGAACTCATTTTCTGTAACTACTTCGGTTGCAGGAAGCGAAACCAATCCTTCTTTAGTGGCATAGCAGCCTATTGATATCTCAGTTCCTTGTAAAAAGCTTTCAATCATCACCTCATTGCTTTCGTTAAAGGCAAGCTCTAAGGCAGCAGGAATATCGCTTTTGGTCTTCACTTTCGATACTCCAAAGCTCGAACCATCGGCTGCTGGCTTAATAAAGCAAGGCATTCCAAGTTCACTCTCAATCTTTTCTGCGCTTATTTTGTGTACTTCGTCTTTGTAAACTACCATACTTTTAGCCACATTATAGCCAAAACCACGAAGGTAATTGTTCAAAACAAACTTGTTAAAGGTCATTGCTTCCACCAAAACACCAGAGGTAGAGTAGGGCAATTGAATCATATCAAAGTAGCCTTGAAGTAGTCCATTCTCGCCAGGGGTGCCGTGAATAGTGATATAAGCATAATCGAAGACGACCTTATTGCCATTCAACTCAAAAGAGAAGTTGTTTTTATCAATTGGCAGTTGTTGATTCTCTTCAACATTCACCCACCACGATTCTTTACTAATTTCTACAATATAAACATTGTAACGCTCTTTATCGAAGAACGAATAAATTCCTTGTGCCGAGCGTAAAGATACCTCGTGTTCTGATGAGTAGCCACCACATACAATGGCAATATTTCTTTTTTGAGTCATTTTTGCTTATTCTTTGTTTTTCAATTATTGAAAGTATCGTTATTAGTTCCTTCTATATACACACGCCATTTGTTTAACATTGTGTCTAAATCTTCAGGCAATGGCGATGTAAAGTAACATTCTTTTTGAGTAGAAGGGTGCACAAAACCCAGTGTTTGTGCGTGAAGTGCTTGTCTATTGCATATATTAAAGCAGTTTTGAACAAACGATTTGTAGCTCGAACTTCTGTTTCCACGAAGTATTTCCTTACCTCCATAACGTTCATCTCCAAACAAAGGGTGCCCAATATGCTTCATATGAGCACGTATTTGGTGTGTTCTGCCTGTCTCTAATATACACTCTATGAACGTAGTATAACCAAATCGCTCGATAACTTTATAGTGAGTAACGGCAGGTTTGCCTATTCCTGAGTCGGGAGAGAATACAGTCATGCGTTGACGATCTTTGGGATCACGACCGATGTTGCCTTCAATTCTGCCCTCATCTTCAGCGATATGTCCCCAAACAAGAGCCTTATAGCTTCGTGTTGTGGTTTTATTAAAGAACTGAACACCTAACTTTGTTTTGGCATTAGGAGTCTTTGCCACCACCAATAAACCACTTGTATCCTTGTCGATGCGATGCACCAAGCCCACTTCAGGACTGTTTGCGTCGAAGTTTTTATCGTCTTTCATGTGCCATGCAACGGCATTTATCAGCGTACCATGAAAGTTTCCCACCCCTGGGTGCACCACAAGTCCAGCAGGTTTGTTCACCACAAGCAAATCAGCATCTTCGTAAACAATATCCAAAGGAATATCTTCTGCCTCGATAGTGTTATCGTGTCGAGGGCGATCGAGCATTAAAGTAACCACGTCGTTGGGACGAATTTTATAGTTACTCTTCACAGGTTGGTCGTTCACATGCACGAAACCAGCCTCTGCAGCCTTTTGAATTCTGTTTCGACTACTATGTTGAAGCTTTTCGAACATAAACTTATCTACTCGCAAAGGCTTTTGACCTTCGTCGGCAACGATGCGAAAATGCTCGTAAAGTTGTTGTTCGTCGTCTTCTAATAACTCGTCGTTATCTATTGATATATTTTCGTCTTTAATCACAAATAAAATGTTTTTGTTTGATGATATCGCAACTTCTTTTAAGCAAATTACTCGCCAGGAGCAGGCACTTCTTCGAAATCATCGACGTCATTACTGCCTGAATTGTTGTTACGATATGTGGGTTCAACATAGCTTACACTATCACTTGCACTGCGCATTCCATTTCCAACCATGATAGTTAGCGGTGTATCTACAGGAATTTTCTCGCCTGCTACAACGTTTTTGTCGCCTACCATGATGCCATACACCCAGTCTTTCTCACCAGGAACCTGCTTAGGTGCAGTGAGCTTAAAGCCCATTGACTGCAATTTAGCCATTGCTTCACGGAGCGAACTGTTGTCGATTACGTCGGGAAGAGTGATAGTTGGTGATTTAGAAGAGTTGATGGTGAGGTAGATGATGCGACCTGATTTGACCCTTTCGCCACCCTTTGGGGTTTGTTCGAGGATACAATCAGCAGGCAAGGTTTTGATATAACCAGTGTCTACTACCTGTACTTCAAGTCCTAAGCGCTTGAGTTGAGCTTCTGCTTCTTGATAAGATTTAAACTTAAGATGAGGCACTGTGATGGCTTCTCCATGATGAGTGTAGATCGATAAACCATATTTCAAGCCAAAAATGCAAATCAACACCACGGCTATGTTGAGCCAAAGATATCTACTTTTAAACTTACCTATAAATTCTGACGATTTCATTTGTTTCTTTTTCGTTTGCAAAATGATGTCCACACGTTTCAGATGGTTTTGTTTATAGTGACGTATCTCATAACGAGTGAACAGCAAGAGTGCGTGCTATTATATAAATAGGTGGCGCCTCTTCTTTGCAAAAGTACAAAAAAAACATTACATAACTCATCGCTTTGCAATTCATTTTCTAGTTATGTAAGTCAAAGGGTTATGATGATTGCAAGTAAAAGCAATGCAATTGACCTGCATAAGCATTGCTATTGTGTGTCAAAAGTAATACAATTAGCATGTAAAAACGTTGCTTTTGCAGGGATAAAAAAAACTCCAACACACCGTGTGCATTGGAGTTTAATGATGTTGTGCGCCTGCAACCTTTGTTGCTTTGACGTTATTGTGCTTTGAAACGTTTAAGAAAGCAACTTTTTAACGATGGTAGAGATGGTTCCGCCCTCTGCTTTTCCAGCCATTTGTTTGCTTGCTTGCCCCATTACTTTACCCATATCTTTCATGCCTTGCGCCCCTGTTTCACTAATAATGTTAGCTACAATCTTCTCTATCTCTTCGTTAGAGAGAGGCTTAGGCAAGTATGCCTCAATCACTTTAACCTGTTCTATTTCGTGAGCAGCTAAGTCTTCACGACCCGATTGGGTGAAAGTTGCGGCAGATTCTTTACCTTGTTTTGCAAGTTTCTGAAGTATTTTAAGAGCATCTGCATCGCTTAATTGATCGTTTGCACCAGGTGCTGTCTTTGCTTCAAGGAACACTTTCTTAATGTTACGCAATGTTTCTAAACGCACTTTGTCACGTGCTTTCATTGCATCTTTAATGTCATTGCTGATTTGTTCGAATAGTTCCATATCTCTATAATTGATATTTTACGTTCTTATTTATGCAAATGTGATGAGCCCTTGTATAGGTTCTTGGCCATCGTTGTTATCGTTTGTAGGCTCTTTCTTTAGCTTACGACGAATGTCTTCGAGTGCTTTAATACTGCGTTTGTAGGTTGGTATCTTCTCTACTTCAAGGATAATTTCTTCATTTGATAAGTCTTCAGAATCGAATAGGAACACGTTGAAATTGCGTTTTGCATTTCTGTGTGCCACATCTCCGCCATAATACTTACCTCTGAGCATCATCTTTTGAGCCACTTCTTGTTGCTTTTTGGCGTTGTTGATAGCCTCTTCTTGAGCTTCTTTCTTGTTCATATGGTTCTCAACAACATCGATATCTTTCATACCGAAGCCCGTTGCAAGAATGGTAACCTTTACTTTTTCGCCCAATTCAGGATCTACAGACAATCCAAACTTAGACTCATAGTCACCTGTAATCTTACCCATAAACTCGTGAACCTCGTTCATCTCTTCCATAGTGAACTTGGTCTTTTCGTCCTTATCGTCACTAATCTTGATGCTTAAAAGGATTTTCTTTGAGTTATAGATGTCGTTATCGTTGAGTAGAGGCGAGTTAAGTGCATCTTCAATAGCCTTTCTTAATCTGCCTTCACCTTCGCCATAACCAGTACTCATGATAGCTACTCCGCCTTCTCTCAATACGTTTTTAACGTCTTGGAAGTCGACATTGATAATACCATGTTCTGTAATTATCTCTGCAATGCTTCGTGCAGCGATGCTAAGAGTGTCGTCTGCCTTTCCGAAAGCATCTAAAACGCCTAGCGAAGGATATATTTCTCTGAGGCGTTCGTTGTTGATTACCAAAAGAGCATCAACGTTTTTAGCCATTTCTTCTACGCCATCTAGAGCTTGATCGATTTTCTTTGCGCCTTCGAAAATAAATGGAATGGAAACGATTCCCACTGTAAGACTATCCATTTCCTTA
>ERZ772909.1823-NODE-1823-length-11352-cov-6.376383_pt1 | contig 11352 bp, 8 predicted proteins | sample MGYA00511137_ERZ772909 | MGnify/ENA primary metagenome ERZ772909 (study PRJEB29015, sample SAMEA2738095) | human oral metagenome | biome: human oral; feature: human-associated habitat; material: saliva | place: China | collected 2270 ... | reverse complement strand
GAATAATAGCTAGACCTATTTGAAAGGGGATACAATGACTTCTCAAAAGAAAAAAACAAGTCAAACTAACAGAAAAAAAATGAACCTTCTTCTGCTTGTCCTAAACCTCGTCCTTCTTGGCCTATTGGCAGTTTTTATGCTAAACCGACCAAATCAGTCGACAAGCAATCAACAACAGGATCAGACAAGTCAATCTAAGAGTACAGCTAAGTGGAAAACCTATGATGACCCTGTCCAAATCCCTATCCTCATGTACCATGCGGTTCACGTCATGGATTCATCTGAGGCCTCTAACGCCAACCTCATTGTTGCTCCGGATGATTTTGAAGCTCAAATCAAGGCCTTGGCTAAGGCAGGCTACTACTTCCTAACTCCTGAGGAAGCCTACAAAGCTTTCACTGAAAATGCTCTGCCTGCTAAAAAGGTTGTCTGGCTGACCTTTGACGATGGTAACGAAGATTTCTATACTATAGCCTACCCGATTCTCAAAAAATATAAGGCTAAGGCAACCAATAATGTCATCACTGGCTTTGTCAAGAAAGGGAACGCTGGAAATCTGACCGTTAAACAGATGAAAGAAATGATGGCGCACGGCATGAGCTTCCAGTCTCATACGGTCAACCACCCTGATTTGTCTGCCAGTGACAAGGCGACGCAAAAGGCTGAATTAACGGATTCTATTGACTATCTTGAGGACAAACTCAATACCAAGGTTAACACCATTGCTTATCCATCAGGTCGCTACAATCAAACGACACTTGACCTAGCTAAGAAAACTTACAAGTTAGGACTAACAACCAACGAAGGGCTAGCCAGTGCCAAGGATGGTCTTCTCTCACTTAATCGTGTCCGTATTCTGCCAACAACAACAGCTAAAGGACTTCTCAGCGAGATTGCTACTGACAATGAGTAAAAGAAATCACTTGATTCAAGAATCAAGTGATTTTTATATTCTAGTCAAATATTTCTGATAGGAGAGCCACACCCTTTTCAATTTCAGCATTACTTAGGATGATTGGTGGCAAAAGACGAATCACGTTTGTCCCTGCAGTTAAGACAATTAACCCCTTATCTCGAGCCGACTGGACCAATTCTCCTAAATTGCCAGTAGTCTCAATCCCAATCATATAGCCCAAGCCACGTACAGTGGTAACCGTCTCTTTATCAGATAAAGCTGCCTGCAATTTTGCTTGTAGCTGGTTTCCATTTTCAAGGGCAGTATCTAGAAAACCTGGGACCAACACAACTTCAAGCGTAGCTTTGGCCGCCGCCATAGCCAGCTTATTTCCTCCAAAGGTAGAGCCGTGACTTCCGTAAGAGAAGGCTTCTCCAAGAGATGACTTAGCAAGCATGGCACCAACTGGCACCCCATTTGCCAAACCTTTTGCCAGAGTAAAGATATCTGGTTCAATATCGTAGTGCTCATAAGCATAAAGCTTACCAGTACGACCAAGTCCTGTCTGAACCTCATCTACAATAAGATAAATACCCATCTCCTTACAAAAGTCAGCCAAAGCCTTAACAAAGGCCTTATCCGCAGGTTGAACACCTGATTCCCCTTGAACCAACTCCAACATAATAGCCGCTGTTTCGTCACTAGCTAGGGCCTTGACACTATCTATGTCATTGAAAATAGCATAGCTAAAGTGGGGCACACCTTCACCAAAGCCTTGTTTGATTTTATCCTGACCAGTGGCAGACATGGATCCAAACGTTCGACCATGGAAGGAATTTTGGAAGGTAATGATTTCTTGTTTACCCGATGCCTTTCGGGCGATTTTTATGGCTGCTTCATTGGCCTCTGCACCACTGTTACAGAAAAAGGCCAGATAATCCTTGTCACCAATTAAAAGGTCAGCAACATCTTCTTGCAACTGATTGTGATAGAGATTTGGCTGGTGCAAAATCTTGCCCACCTGTTCTGTCAAAGCCTGATTGACATAGGGATGGTAACCCAGATTGGTTACCCCAATACCTGATGAAAAATCCAAGTAGGTCTTGCCAGTTGTATCTGTCAAATAATTGCCCTGTGCCGAAGCAAAATCAATCGCTGCCCGCTTATAATTTGAAAATAGTTTTGTCATCTCTTACTCCTTGATTATGGTACCATCTGTCAGGTTATCACCAATAATGACCTGCTCAACACCAGATTCAACCGTCTGAACAGCGCTTTGAATTTTAGGAATCATGCCCCCAGTTATCACACCTGAATCTATTTTTTTCTGAACGTCCACAAAATTCAGATGCTCCAAAACCTGATCATTCTCTAAAACACCCTTGACATCTGTCATAAGGATAAGTTTTTTGGCACCTAGACTAATCGCCACAGCTCTAGCAAGGTAATCCGCATTGATATTGAGCAAATCTCCCTGCTCACTATAGCCCAAGCTAGGAATCAAGGGAATCTTGCCTTGAGCTAGAAGTGCCACTAGGGTCTGATTGGTGATGTTTTTGACTTCACCCACAAAGCCATAGGTCTCTTGATCTAAGAAATCAGCATGGACAAGGTCCGGCAATTCATCAACAAGCTGATAGGCTGGCAAACCTGCAGTTGTCAGCTCACCTGCTAAGTTTTTCCCAACTATGTCAACCAAAGCTTCTTTAATCAAGGCCATATCTGACTGACTCGTCACACGAAGACCATTTACCTTGTGAATTGGAATATGATTCTCCTCCATCAGCTGATTAATAGCAAAACCACCCCCATGGACGATAACAACTTTCTGACCAGCCTGCTGCCATTCTGACAGTTTGGTCAGTATCTCAGGAGTTAGCTGTTTACTGGCTACTCCACCAATCTTAATTACAATATATTCAGCAGTCATCAGTTAACTCCTTTTCCTTAGATAGTCTAAGTGTGATAGAGGGCATTAATCTTAACGTAATCGTAAGAAAGATCACACCCCCATGCGGTTCCCTTTTCATGTCCAGCATGAAGATCTACCGTAATGGTCACTTCGTCTTCATGCATGATGTCTTTCATTTCCTCATCATCAAAGGTCACAGGACTAGAGGCTAGCATGACTGGCAGACCGCCAATCATAATATCAACATTGTCCACAGGAACGTCCACACCGGCATAGCCAACAGCAGCTAGAATACGTCCCCAGTTAGGATCTTCACCAAAAATGGCTGTTTTGACCAAACTTGAACCGACTACAGATTTTGCCATCATACGGGCATCAAGGGCGTTAGGCGCATTGACCACGTCAACTTGGATGAGCTTATTGGCACCTTCACCATCCTTGGCAATTTTCTTAGCCAACTCTTGCATCACGAAATTCAACATCTTCGAAAATTTATCAAACTCTGGTGTACCTGGCAGAATCTCTTCATTGAGCGTGCAACCATTTGACATGACAAGAACCATATCATTAGTTGATGTATCCCCATCAACTGTAATCTGATTAAAGGTCTTTTCCACATTTTGGCTCAAGGCTAACTGAAGGGTGTCACTAGAAATATTGGCATCACAAGTAATAAACCCAAGCATGGTTGCCATATTCGGGTGAATCATACCTGAGCCCTTAGCGACACCAGCCATAGTAACCACATCACGTCCAAAAGTCTCCGTCACAGCAATAGTCTTAGTTGCTGTATCTGTCGTCAAAATCGCCTTAGCAAAATCATCAGCATTCCCATTGACCACCAACTTGGAAAGACCATTTTTCAAGGTATCCATTGGTAGCAACTCACCGATAACCCCTGTAGAAGCCACACCAACCAAATCTGGTTCAACACCTAACTTTTCAGCGGTCCACTCCTGCATGGTGTAAGCATCCTCCAATCCTTGAGTCCCTGTACAAGAATTGGCTACACCTGAGTTAACAACGATGGCCTTCATTTTCCCAGCCTTTTTAACTGAGGTCTTGGTCACAATCAGAGGAGCTGCAATCACCTTATTGGTCGTATAAACTCCTGCCACACTGGCTGGTTTTTCAGAGACAATCCAACCAAAATCCATTTTTCTCTTTTTAAATCCTGCATGTAGCCCATCTGCTGAAAATCCCAGCGGACTAGCAATTGTTCCATCTATGACTTTCATATTTTTTCTCCTAACTCTATGCTTACATCTACAAGTATGACGGTGTCAGAAGCAAACCTTCTGTCTCATCCCACCCCTGCATGAGGTTGAGATTTTGAACCGCTTGACCAGCAGCACCCTTGATCAAATTATCAATGACCGAAATAACTGTCAGAACATTGGTTTTCTCATTATAGGCAAAGCCAATATCTGTAAAATTCGATCCAATAACGTTGTGTAGTTCTGGCAAACTGTCTTGCACACGTACAAAAGGTTTATCACTATAAGCCTTTGTGAATGCTGAAGCTACATCAGCTACAGTCACGTCCCTCTTCAACTTACAATAAACCGTAGCCATGATTCCACGATTAACGGGTAAAAGCGACGTTGAAAACTGAATCTCAGGCATTTCCGGATTAAAGCCCTGCAAGGTTTGAACAATCTCAGGAATATGCTGATGATGATTGAGTTTATAAGTCACGTAATTATCGTGAACATTGACAAAATGACTAGACTCACTCAAAGCCTTACCCGCACCAGTTAAACCAGACTTGGCATCCACAATGACACTATCCGTCTCAATCAGACCGGTAACAACCAAAGGAATCAAGGCTAACTCTGTCGCTGTCGCATAGCATCCAGGATTGGCAATAAATTTCTTACCCTTCACATCTGCATATTCTGATAATGCGTATGTAAATTTATTCAAAACACTCTGCTTAGCAGGTGATTTTTTATACCATTCTTGATAAACATCTGCTGGCAAGCGATGATCGCCAGACAAATCAATAATAGGAAAATCAGCCAGAACAAATTCCTCTGCTAGCGAACTAGCGACTCCTGAAGGTGTGGCAAAGAAAGTCAAATCCGCCTTTTGCATAATCTTTTCCGCATCGTAAGCTTCAATTTCTAAGTCACAGACACCTGTCAGATAGGGATACACATCAGACAATCGTCGGCCCACTTCCTTGGTTGCGTGAATAGAAACAAGTTCCACTTTTTTATGATTATTCAAAATTTTAACTAACTCTAAACCACTATAACCAGTGATACCAACGATTGAGATTTTCATTTATGCACTCCTTTTGAATAAATATGTAACTAGTTTATTGTATTTTTATTCATTTGTCAAGGAGGAATTAAAATTAACATGAAAAAAACAAGCAGTCTTTTTCAACTACTTGTTTTATGATTGTTATCTAGTTATTAAATAATTGCAAGTTGGCAATACGATCGACTGCTTCGACCAGACGTTTAGGATCTACTAGCAGCCCGATACGAACATAAGCATCTCCTGCAGGACCAAATCCTTTACCTGGTGCCACAGCAACATGGGCCTTCTCAAGCAAAAGATCCGCAAAACTCTCACTAGTGTAACCCTCTGGTACAGGCATCCAAGCATAGAAAGAACCTTTGGATGGAAAGGCCTTCCAGCCAATCTTAGCAGCTGCCTGGACAAAAGCATCTCGACGGCTATCATAAGTCGCATTCAGTTGAGCAACAGCCTCCTCAGATTTAGGATCTAAGAGGGCTGCAATCCCAGCCTCCTGCAAGGCAGGAAAGATTCCCACAAAAAGATGGTCTTGAATCAGATTTAAGGCTTCAATCATTTGATCATTCCCAGCAGCAAAGGCCAAACGCCAACCAGCCATATTGAAGGTTTTCGAGAAAGTATAGAACTCAATGCCCACATCTTTAGCACCAGGTGTTGATAAGAAGCAAGGATTCTCATAGCCTCGATAGCCCAAAGCTCCGTAAGCCAAATCACTCACCACACCAACTTCGTAGGTCTTAGCCCAGGCAACCAACTTTTCATAAAAGGCCTTAGTCGCCACAGCACCCGTAGGATTATTTGGATAATTGATATAGATAAACTTAGCACGCCGAGCTGTCTCTTCAGGAATGGCATCCAAATCTGGCAAGAAATCATTTTCAGCCGTCAAAGGAAAGGTCTCATAGGCTACACGTCCTAGACTCACTCCTGATAAATAATCAGGATATCCTGGGTCAGGCAAGAGCAGGAGGTCGCCAGGATTCATCAAAGCTAGGGGCAATTCCACTAGTCCAATTTTAGCACCTCCCATGACACAAATCTCACGCTCCGCATCCAAATCGACCCCATACTGTTTCTTGTAAAAACTTGCAGCAGCTTCCTTAAAAGGACGATTGCCTCGAAACTGTGAATACTTATGGCTAGCAGGATTTTTCGCTGAGGTACAAAGCGCCTCAACAATATGGTCATAGGTTGGTTGGTCTGGATTCCCCTGACCAAGATTGATAACATCTGCTCCTTCCGCCACCTTGGCATTAACCTTAGCAACCAAACCTGCAAAAAACTGTTCTGGCAATGCCTTCAATAAGTCAGATTCTTCAAATAACATAAACACTCCTTAATGATACAAGTCCGTGCGACGATCCTCAAAAACAGGAATCTGACCTCGAACCTTATCTACCTCTTCAAGATTAATATCAGCCGTAAAAACGCCCTCCTCATTCTCCTTGGTTTGTAAGACCACATTTCCAAGTGGATCTATAACCATAGAATGTCCTGAAAAGATATCGTTCGGTCCTGCTCCAACACGATTGACAGCAACTACAAAAGCTTGATTTTCAACTGCACGCGCCTTTAACAAAATCTCCCATTGCTGCACTCGAGGTTCTGGCCACTGCGCTACCACAAAAAGTACCTTGGCCCCTTGTGCCATCTGTGTTCGCACCCATTCAGGAAAACGGATATCATAACAAATGACACTGGCAGCTATCACACCATCAAGCTCAAAAACAGACTCATTCGACCCAGCAGACATGTACTGGTCCTCTGCCATAAGGCCAAAGAGATGGACCTTGCTATAGGTATTGATTAAGTACCCAGACTTATTGTAGACATAGGTCGTGTTGTAGAATTTGCCATCTTTCTCAATAGCAACGGACCCTCCAATAATAGCTACAGCATGTTTCCTAGCAAAATGAGACAAGAGTTCTTGAGAGTCCAATCCATCCTTATCCGCAAGTCCATCAAGTTCATTTAAAGCATAGCCTGTATTCCACATTTCAGGAAGCACAATGACATCGGGATTGTCATCAAGCGCCCTTTCCAGCATCTCTATGACGTGTTTTTTATTTTCCACAGGCTGTCCGTGAACGACATCCATCTGTACCAACGCAATTTTCATAATAACCTCGATTCTATATTAACCATTATAGCACTCCAAAAGACGTCACAAAAATTGAAAAATTCAATCTCATGATAAAGAAAGGCTATCAAAAAAGGCTGGACATAATGTCCAACCTAATCATTATTACACTAAGCAATATCAACGTAACGACGAGTACCGCTCACTGTCATGTATGAAAGCCATGTGTGACCGTCCGCTGTCAAAACCTTATCGTAGTTAACACTCATACCCTTGTCATAGTAAGCCAATTCTGGACTTGAAACCTTGGCTTCTGCCTTGATTGACGCACGACCTGTGAAGGTATAACGGCCTGATTCTGGGAGACTTGGCTTCGCAGCTGGTTTGCTTGCTTCTTGCTTAGCTGCTGCAATATCAACATAACGACGAGCACCACTTGTTGTCACGTATGAAAGCCATTGACGACCATCCGCTGTCAAAACCTTGTCGTAGTTAACGCTCATACCCTTATCATAGTAGGCCAACTCTGGGCTTGAAACTTTAGCTTCTGCCTTAATTGACGCACGACCTGTGAAGGTATAAGTGCCTGATTCTGGCAGACTTGGTTTATCCGCTGGTTTAGCAACTGGTTTAACTTCTGGTTTAGTTTCTGTAGCTTTAACTGTTGCAATATCAACGTAACGACGGGCACCGCTTGCTGTCATGTATGAAAGCCATTGATGACCATCGGCTGTCAAAACTTTGTCATAGTTAACACTCATGCCCTTGTCATAGTAGGCCAACTCTGGGCTTGAAACCTTAGCTTCTGCCTTGATTGACGCACGACCTGTGAAGGTATAAGTGCCTGTCGCTGGAAGGTTGATGACACCTGTAGTGGCTGGTTTGCTTTCAGCTGGTTTGCTGCTAGTAGCATAATCGCCACCTTCGATACCAAAGTACTCTTCCAAGCTCAATCCTGAATCGTGGATGTCTTTAGCTTCTTTACCCACATAGCGGATATGCCATGCTTCTGGCATATAGCCAGTTGAAGCTTCTTTACCTGCTTGGAAACGCACGATAAAGCCGTAGTTATGTGCATTGTCTTTAAGCCATTGACTAGCTCGTGCATCTTCAAGCAAGTTACCAGACTTATCAGTCAAATCAAAGACCAAACCAGTTTGGTGTTCGCTGAATCCAGGACGAGCTGAATAACGATCCGCAGCTGCTTGACCATCACGACTAACATAGTTGTCGTAAAGAGTCTTTTGATAATCGTAAGAACGGAAACCACTGTATGAACGTCCAACATTCAACCCTTGATTAATCATATCATCACGAAGTCGAACAAAAGCTGCCTTAGCTGTAGGATTTTCACCTGGATTATAGTCCTTAGAAAGACCATGCTTCTTATTGACAACGATAATATCATCGTATTTACCACGAACGCTGTAGTAAGAACCGTTATTGGTCAATTTCCCTGTCACTTGAGTTTCAGTGATTTGAGGGACTGTAGCTGTAGTTTCTGTGATATAGGTTCTCTTACCATCCAACATATAGTAAAGATGCACAGAATAAGTACCCGCATCCCCCTTATGGCTAGCTGTGTCTACATGAACCTTGTAACTTCCATCTGACTGTTTATCAGCATGGTACCATGTAAGGTCGTCTTGGCCATTCTTATCTGACCAGATTGGAACACGCACTTCTTTAACTTCTTTGCCACCACCTGAAACATCAGTTACGACAACATCAAAACCATTAGAGGTTTGATTATTGATGGTCAATTTTCCTGTTACTTGAGATTCAGGGACTGTGGCTGTAGTTTCGGTAATATAAGTTCGTTTGCCATCCAACATATAGTAAAGATGCACAGAATAGGTACCAGCATCGCCCTTGTGGCTGGCTTTATCTACATGAACCTTGTAGCTTCCATCTGACTGTTTATCAGCATGATACCAAGTGAGGTCATCTTGACCATCTTTATCTGACCAAATTGGGACACGGACTTCTTTAACTTCTTTGCCACCACCTGAAACATTTGTAACGACTACATCAAAGCCATTAGAGGTTTGGTTGTTGATAGTAAGGTTACCAGAAACACGGTTTTCTTGTGGTTTAGACTCAGTAGTTTTCAAAGTCGCAATATCCACATAACGACGTGTACCACTGTAGCTAATGTAAGAAATCCATTGGTGGTTATCCGCAGTCAAGACCTTGTCATAGTTCACTTTGTAGCCTTTTTCCAAGGTATAAAGTGTTTCTGCAGAAGCCTTAGGCTCGTTTTTAACATTCAAGCTACGTGTCACATTATAAGTACCACTTGCTGGAAGCTTTTCAGCACCGCTAGTTTCTGGTTTTGCTTGATTAGTTTCTGTTGGTTTAACAGTTGGTGTTTCAGCTTTGGCAGGTGTCAAAGTCGCAATATCTGCATAGTAGCGAACATAGTCATAACCAAGGTAAGAAATCCATTGGTGATTATCCGCAGTCAAAACTTTGTCATAGATAACATGGTCACCCTTACTGAAAACAAAAGTAGGTTTGAGGTCTGCTTTTGGTTCTTTCTTAATATTTGTGTCACGTGTAAAGTAGAAAGTTCCTGTCGCTGGGATGTTCAAAGCACCTGTTGTGGCTTGAGTGCCATTAGAAGGCTTACCATCCCCATTACCACTATTACCGTTACCACTACCAGCTGCCACTGGTTTCACTGGCGCATAACGACGCACGCCAGAGTATGATTTGTAGCTAATCCATTGGTAGCCGTCAGCTGTCACGACTTGATCGTAAAGAACGCTGTCTCCTGGATTTACATAAAATTCAGCCTTGGCAGACACCTTAGGTTGATTCTTAATCTCTGTACGTTCCTTGTAGACATAAGTTCCTTGACTTGGAAGGTCGCTGTCTGTAGTTGTAGCTGGTTGGCTCACCAAACTAGTATTGACAGCTGCTCTCACCATACTAGATACATCAAGATTAGCATTTTTTTCAGCTAGATTTGTGCGGTTTGTCACAGCTGAAGCTGAAGGGGCAACTGCAGTTTCAGATGCTTTATCAGCTGTTTGTGAAGCACTCACTTCACTTCTAGCCTCGCTAGTAGCAGTTTCACTAGCGGTTTGGCTAGTTGTTGAGACTTGGCTAGCTTTCTCGCTTGATGCTACCCCATCGGTCGCTACACCACTGAAAATATCAGCTGCTGTCACAGCATCACTATCTGAGGTAGCACGCACAGTGGCATCTGAAGGTGTTGAAACTTCATGATGCTCATCAGCCAAAGCTTGACCTGCAAAGACCAAACTAGCTCCTAAAAGGACTGATGCTGCCCCAAATGAATATTTACGAATGGAAAAACGTTGTTGTTCGTGTAAAAATTTTTCTCGTTTCATATTATTATTTCTCTCTATCCAATTGTTGTTACCGATTGATTGTAACACTAGATGACAAATATTACAACTATTTTACAAAAATTACTTAATATTTCTCACTTGTCCATTAGTATACCAAATTTATTTGACTTGTTCACACCTAAATCATAAACTGTCCAATTTTTGTCATAATCGGAAAATGACTGATTATACTTATATATTCGTTAGTTTTCCAAAAAAGTAAAAAGATTACTAAATCAATAGCAATCTTTTTTCATGTTAATTACGATAAAATGGATAATTTTCTGCATCCTCACTTTGACCAATAACAAGATGGTCTGAATCGCCATTACTAGTTCCAGGAATAGCCCAAAAAGCTGCGCTATCAATATCAGAAGCAATTGTTCCTGAAAAATTTCCATTATTTAAATGTCCAGAATAGAGATGATAAGTATAACCACTCCCATTTTGTACTGTGCCATCTGGTGAAATTGTGACAAATTCTCCTCGAGAGTTTGTCCAAGTACCAGCGATTGAACTATAATCACCTGAACTTAGTTGCTTCCCATTAAACGATGATGATGATTGTGTTTCTTCTCCTGTTTTTTCTTTTGTAGGCTCAGCAACTCCTCCTGAAGATAAGACCGTTTCATCAGTGTCTTTAGTTGCAGAATCTTTGGCAACAGAAGACTCACTAACCTCAACTGTTTCATCTTTTGTGTCTTCATTTTTTACATGCGGTTTTGAATTTTTCTTATCGTTCTTAGTAGATTTACTTGAGCTTGAAGACGACTTTTTAACGGTTTTGACCGGACTGCTACTTGTGCTAACACGCGCCGACTCATGACTATTAAAC
>ERZ772909.1819-NODE-1819-length-11358-cov-7.357516_pt1 | contig 11358 bp, 5 predicted proteins | sample MGYA00511137_ERZ772909 | MGnify/ENA primary metagenome ERZ772909 (study PRJEB29015, sample SAMEA2738095) | human oral metagenome | biome: human oral; feature: human-associated habitat; material: saliva | place: China | collected 2270 ... | reverse complement strand
CGCCGTTGACCTTGGTGAAGTCACCGACGGCGAGGAGCTTGCCGCTGGGCAGCTCGACGAGGTCCTTAACCTGGTTGTTGAAGTCGAAGGTCTGGCCGGTCCACACTCCCGTGGTCGCGTCGAAGGCGGCGAGGCCGTTGGAGGTGATCGCCGAGCCGTTCTTGCCCTTCTGGACGCCGGTGAAGTTGCCGCCGACGTACATGGTCGAGCCGATCTGCTCGAAGGCCTGGACCTGAATGTTGCCCTCTTGGATGGAGCCGTTGAGGTTACCGGTCACGCCCCACATGGTGGGGGTGGCGTACTCGGAGACGGAGGCCTTCTGGGTCTCGGCCGCGGTGCCGCCATCACCGATGGCGCGGAAAGAGGAGTCCGTGGAGCGCAGCTCAGGGCGGACGTAGACCTCGGCATAGGGGTTAATGATGGAGCCGTTGCGGTGGAAGAACGACGTCGAGGAGGAGGTGTCGTACCACGAGGATGCCAGCGGCCCGTAGCCCCAGCCCATCGTGTACTTGTTCTGGGGGGAGGCCGTCAGGTTGACGTATCCCCAGCCGGTGTTGGTGCCGAAGCCCGACCAGACGATGCCGCCGTTGACCCACCACTCGCGGTTGAACTTGACGTTCACGGGGTGAGCGCTCTTGAACGGCCAGATGAAGTCACTCATCTTGGGGAACTGCATGCGCACGGTCTGGTAGGCGGTGCCGCGGTAGTTCCAGGCGCGCTGGACCATGACGCCGTCGGCCAGGTCGGAGACCTTGGTGCCGCCGAGCAGGCCGTTGACGGTCTCGTGGGAGGCCTGGATCACCTCGAAGTCGCCGGGGGTACGCGAGCGGGTCGCGAGCTTGGACTCGTCGCCCTTACCCTGGCTCCACGTCTCCCAGCCCTCACGGCCTCGACCGATGAGGACCCAGCCACCGCCGTCCGTGCTCTGGTCACAGAAGAACTGGCGCGGGGCATCCATGGTGGCCGTCTGGAGCCAGTAGGTGCCGTTTTCCGAGCGCGGATCGTTCTGCTTGATCTCCCAGCACGAGGCGGCCGCGGTGGCCTCGGAGAGGCCGTCGTGGAGGGGGTCAACAGCAGCCTGAGCTGCGACGGGACTGAGTGCAAGCACTCCGAAACCGGTTATCGATGCCAGGCCGAGGGCGAGGCAGCGGCGGAGAAATTTCATCGGATCCTCACAGGTATCACGTTAATGGTTACCACTAATAGTGTCACGAAAACCCCCGTCGCTCAACCACTTGGTTAGCGGAAAATTAGAGTCCTTGACCACATATAAGGGAGCCCTCGCCGCGAGGGCGAGGGCTCCACCTGTCAACAGGTTTTCACGAGGAAGTGCGGATCGCGTCAAGCGATGACAACCTCGCGAAGACCGCCGCGAAGCGACACGATAGTCGCATTATTTGACCATGTTTGCAGTCAGATCGAAGGTCATCGACGCGGTGCTCTTGTAGTTGACATGCTCCTCAACACCGATGCGGTTCACCCCGTCTGTCAAGGAGCTCGCGGGGATGGCGACCTCGAGCAGATCGGAGGACGCCTTGGAGACGGTGACCGCCTCGTTCGCATAGGTCGTGTGAGTAATGTTTCCATCCGACATACGCTTCGTATCGACGATGGTCCCATTGATCCGCAGGACGACACCATCGTCCGCGCGCACCTTGACGACCAGGGAGGTCGCGGGCGTAATGGTGCCCAGGTCGATATCGCGTGCGAAGTAGTAGGTGACGGCCCGGTCCTTCTTCGCGATGTCGAGGGGGGTGGCAGCGTTCGCGTCGCCCCAGCCGATGGGCCCGGCGCCGCGCGACCAGTCGGCCAGGGAGCCGGTGGTCGCCCAGTCGGAGGCTGGTGCACTCGTCGAGGTCCAGTAGTTCCACTGGGTGGTGCCCGAGGGGATGACCTCGCCCGAGGTCATGCCGCGCACGTCGATCGGCTGGGTGGCGTCACCGAGGTTCTGGGGCTCCGCCGGCACCGAGGGCTCATGGGAGTCGGAGTTGTCTGGGGTGCCCTCCACTCGGAAGATCGACGCTTGCATGCCGACGGTCGCGGTGCGCATGTAGTTCACGTGCGTCTCGACCGCGATGACGTTGTCGCCGCTGTGCAGCAGGGCCGCGGGCACGAAGACCTCGGACATGGAGTCGACGGCGGCGCTGTAGGAGGGGGCGTAATCCGCTCGGGTCTGGTAGCTGACCGTGCCGCTTCCCATGCGGGTGCGGCCGACCTCGTGGCCGTTGATGTAGACCACGGCGCCGTCGTCGGCCATGTACCTGACGGTCACGCCCTTGATGGCGCTGGCGTCGGCGACCTGGAAGTGGCTGCGGAAGTAGGAGGTAACGGGGCGTGAGCCCTTCGAGCCCAGGACAGTCGCGATGCGCGAGTCGCCATAGCCGAGCGGTGCGGCGCCGGTGGGCCACTGGGAGTCGTCGAACGAGGTGCGGGCCCAGTCCTCGGAAGCGGGGCTGTTCTCCGCGCGGTAGCTCCACGTGGCTCCCGCGTCCAGCAGGACCGGGTTGGCCGGATCGACCTGGCCGTAGGCCGGGGGAACGTAGACCGGGGTGGTGGCCGAGCGGTTCCCTGCGGCGTCTACGGCGCGCACAAAGAAGCGGTTCTCGCCGCCGCGCGGGACCTCAATGCTGGTCGACTCGGTGGAGCCGATGGCGCGATCGTCGCGCAGGACCTCGTAGGAGACCGCGTCGGAGACGCCTTCCCAGGTGAGGGTCACGGTCGAGGCCGTGGCCGAGGAGGTGCGCAGGTGGGTCGGGGCCTCGGGCGCGACGTTGTCACGCTTGTCGTAGCGGGCGAAGCCGCCGTTCCACTGGCTATGCGTCGAGTCGGTGAAGGACAGGGTGAAGTCGCCGCCAGCCCACAGGTTGCCGTTGGTGTCGGTCGTGAGCGCCCATGCGCCGGTCTTGCGGCGCGAGGAGAGCTCGAAGGGGGTCCAGTGCAGGTTTTCGCCGGTGGTGGCGTCCCACGCGCCGACCCACTTGATCTCATCGATGCGCGACCAGTTCTCGTTGACTCCCCAGTCGTACTTGTCCTGGTAGGAGCCGTCGGAGCAGTGGCAGGAGCCGTAGATGACGCCGTTGGCGGAGATGGTCGAGGCCTGCAGGTCGCCACCATTACTGAGCATCAGGGAGCCCGAGGTGCGCAGGTTGGTACCGGTGTCGTAGCCGAAGAGGGAGTGCTCGGAGCCACCAATGAAGACGCGTTTGCCCGCGGCGGAGATGGTCTGCTGGTACTTCCCGGCGCTGACGGTGGAGGGCTGGAAGTCGAAGCTCGTATCCTGCGCGGCGCCGGGCGCGGTGGAGAACTTGGCGGCGTACCAGGCGCGATCGTTGCCGTGGGCGCGGGTGAAGTGTCCGCCGGCGTAGAAGGCGCCGTTGTCCTCGCTGACGGCGACGGCCTGCACGGAGCCGCTCAGCTCGGGGTTCCAGGCACGGTCGGGGCGTGCGTTCAGGGCCACGCGGGCCGCGTTACGGCCGTAGACGTTCGAGACCCCGCCGCCACTGAGGTGGGTGAAGACACCGCCGAGGTAGACGTAGCCGTCGTAGTAGTCGAGGGCGCGCACGCTGACCGTGCCACCGCGCAGGGCGTTCTTAATGCTCAGATCCCACGAGGGGTCGATCGCGCCGGTGGACGGGTCGATGACGACGGTGCCGATGTGGGCCTCGCCGTTGACGCGGGTGAAGTCGCCGGCCACGAGGAGGCGGCCGTCGGGCAGCGCGAGGAGGGCCTTGACCTGCGCATTGAAGTCGAAGGCCTGGCCGGTCCAGTCGCCGGTGTTCACGTCGAAGGCAGCCAGGCCGCGCGAGGACGTCTCAGCGCCGTTCTCACCCTGCTTGACGCCGGTGAAGTTGCCGCCCACGTACATGGTGGACCCGACCTGCGCGAAGGCCTGAACCTGGATATTGCCTTCCTTCACGGAACCGTTGAGGTTACCGCTCACGCCCCACGAGGTTTTGGCCGCGTAGTTGGAGACGGCGCGGCTCACGGTCTGCTCGGCGCCGCCCTCGTCCGGCAGGCGGGCGAAGTCCGAGGAGTCGGAGGAGATACGCGGACGCACGTAGGCCTCGGAGTAGGGGAAGATCGTCTGTCCGCTCTTGTGGAAGAAGGAGGTCGAGGACGAGACGTCTCCGCCCCAGCTGGCCGCGCCCGTGCCGTAACCCCAGCCGATGGTCCAGCCGGTGCGGCTCGAGGGGTAGACCTGGAGCGCGTTCCACCCCTGGTCGTAGCCGGGGGTATTCCACATGTAGGTGTAGATGCTCGCTCGGTTGTCGAGGGAGACGTGGACCGGGTGGGCCATCTTGAAGGGCCACACGAAGTCCGTCATCTTGGTGAACTTCAGGTCGACCGTCTGGTACGAGCTACCCGAGGCACTCCAGGAGCGAAGGACGCGCACGCCGTCCGCCTGATCCTTGACGTTTTCGTTGTTGAGCAGCTGGTTGACGGTGGCGTTGGAGTACTGGACAACGTCGAAGGCGTCGGTGTTGCGCACGCGCGTGGTCAGCTTCGAGGTGTCACCCTTGCCGCCGCTCCAGCCTTCCCAGCCCTCGCGGCCGCGGCCGATGAGGACCCACCCGCCGCCGTCTGTCGTCTGGTCACAAAAGAACTGCGCGGGAGCATCCATCGCGGGGGTCTGCAGCCAGTAGGTACCGTCGGAAGCCGCAGGATTGCGCTGCTTAATGTCCCAGCAGGACGCCGCGGCAGTGGCGGCACTCAGGCCGTCATGCGTGACGGACTGACCAGACTGACGGACATTATCTGCGTGCGCCATCGGGGCGAACGCAAGGGACACACACGCAACAATCGGCGCGGTTGCAACGATTGCAAGGCGCGAAATTGCGGAAGCCATGACACGACCTTTCGACTGAACGATAACTTGTTGCATAAATAATTACACAACAAGTGCCATCTGATCAACCGGTTGGTCAAGCAGGACTTTCACAGGAGCCCCACGCGCCCCGTGGTTAACCCCGTCGGTTCCTCGCGAGGGACCCAAGTCCCGTCAGATGCAGGCGATCGCGGAAAAGCCAGCAAACACAAGCAAAAACCAGGACCGAGAGGGCTGAGCCCGCGACGGTCGCCACGAAGGAGTCACGCCCCAGCGCCCACGCTATACAACCGCCCGGAATCACCGCAGATGCGCCCACAACGAGAATCGGCTTGACCACCTCGGACAATTTCGGTGTCACACCGATGAAGCGCGAGACCTGAACAGTCGCCATGGCCGCGTCAAGCACCATGCACACCGCCCACACGACAGCAGCCGCCACCATTCCTCCACGCGGAATAAAGATGAGGTTACCCACAACGTTGAGGCTCAGCACCACGATCTTGTTGACCGCGGCCCAACCCGAGCGCCCGCTCATGATGAGCAGCGAGTGAATGTTGCCCGCCATGAACGTGACGATGGAACCGATACACAGCACCACGAGGACGGTAGCCCCCGGGGCGAAGCTCTCGCCCAAGATCCGCATGAGCGCGGGTGCAAAGATCGCCATCAGGGCGTAGATCGGAGCGGCGAAGAGAACCAGCCAAATCGACGCCGTGCTGTACAGGTCCCGCAAGTCCTTCGTGCGCCCCTGATGCAGGAGCTTGGAGAACTGGGGAGACACGACGACGCGCAGGGCCGTGTCCACGACCATGCCAGCCTGAATGAAACGAATCGCGCCACCGTAGATGCCCGAGGCCGCATCGCCAGCGAGCAAGCCGACCAGCAGAACATCAAGCCACTGCAGGGCCTGCTCCAAGCCCGCCGTCAGGGTGCGCGGCAGCGCGAAAGCGATGACCTGACGACGACGCTCGGCCCCGGGCCAACGCCCCACCGAATCCGCGACCGATGGCATGTGACGCAGCAACAGCCACCACGAGGCGACCAGAACGATGACGAACGGAAGCGCCCACGCGACCGACACGAAGGCCAGCGACCCGGTCAGAGCGGCCGCGAGGGCGACGAGCAGAGGACGCAGGCCCGGCAGGAGCAGGTTTTGGACGAGGACGTACTCGCGCATGTTGCCCAGAGCCCGCAGGGCGGCTGACGCAACCAACGTCAGGGCACCGATCGGCACGAACCAGAGGACGGCGCGGGTAGCCCCCGCGACCTCCTCATTCCAGATCAACGGGGCCACGGCCTCGAGAACGAGCACGCAGACGGTCGATACTCCCACGGTCATCGTCGCCATGAACGACAGGGTCGCGCGGATCTCCTCGGGCGCATCCAGGGACAGGCGGGGCATCAGGTAGATCGCCGTGGAGTCGAGGCCAACCTTCGCCAACGCCATGACGATCGCGAAGACGCCCGTCGCCTGGGTGACGACGCCCGCGCCCTGCGCCCCCAGCATCCGAGACAGGATGATCGTGAACGCGAAGCCCAGAATCGCCGACGCCGCCGCACCGACGAAGCCGACGATGCCCCCACGCGCGAGGGAACGCCTGGCTTGATTTGTCTCACTCATGAGTAACCTTCCCGCTACCGCGCGGTAGCCTTTCCCTATAACCGATCGATGGGATACACATGGACATCAAACTCGATTCGCTCTCGCCCGCCCGCAAGAAAATTCTCCTGGCGGCCGCGATTCTCCTGATCATCGCCCTCGTCATCGCGGGTATCCTGCGCCTGACGGGCTCCTCCGACTCCGAGACGTCGGCAGCCTCGGGCATCCAGTCCTCCCCGGAGGACCAGTCGGCCGGGCCACAGTCCGTCGCCAAAACCATTACGCCGCAGTCCGCGGGTCCGGCCAACGCGTCGGGCTCGATGGGCACCGCGACGGAAGCCGGCGAGCAGGCCCAGTACGTCGCCAACACCCTGTGGAACGCGTACGCCGACCCCGAGCAGGCCCAGGCCACCGACCTGTCCTCCGTCCTGACTGAGTCCGCGCTCGAAGAATTCGACGCGCAGGCCCTGGAGTGGTCGAGGGACGGCACCCACGCCGAGGGCACGCCCACCCTGGAGAACCCGCAGATCATCTCCGATGACGGCGCTGGAAACGTCACCGTCTCGGTGTGCGTGGACTCCTCCTCCGTGCGCCTCCTCAACGACGCCGGGACCGCGCTGACGGACGAGACGCGCATGACCCGCGCCCTCACCTATTTTCAGTTTGTGAAGGAGGGAGAGAACTGGAAGCTTGCCGGTTTCTCCTTCCCCGACGACCCGACCTGTTGAGCCGCTCAAGCATCTGCGTGGCGAAAGCCCCGTCGTTCGCGGCGGGGCTTTGCCATTGCCCGAGGCGGACCGCCCGCGCGGCGCGCACGGTTCCGGCGACGCTGCCCGCCGTCGGAGCACCCTGCTCCACTGCGGTGGCGCGACGCAGAGGATCGCTCTCCTCCTCGAGGTGGCGCGACAGCAGGCTCACGGCGACAACGGAGATCATGAGGCCCGTGTTCATGCCGTAGTAGAACTGCTCCACGAGGGTCGCCAGGATGATGCCACCCAGAATCGAGCCGTACACGTCCTTGGCGCGCCAGATGCGCGGGAACATGCGCACGAAGAAGACGAGGAACAGGAGCAGGCCGACCAGGCCGTAGGAGAAGATGACCGTCCAGAACTGCCCCTGCGTGCCCAGGGAGGGCAGCCACGGCGACGCCGAGGGACGCGGCGCGCCGAACCCGAGGAACGGGGACTGCCGGAGCTCGTAGAGCGTCTCCAGGTAGTTCGAGGCGCGGTCCTCCGTCGACGAGGAGGCGGCGACGCGCTCGAGGAGCGACTGCGAGGCCGGGGTTACCAGCCACGCGACGACGCCCACTGCGGTGGCCGCGACGATGCCGAGCACCGTGCGCCAGGCCCCCGCGCGCAGACGCTGGAAACCCACCCACACGACGACGACGATCAGGCCGATGTACATGCCACGATTCAGGGTCGCGGCGGCCGGAATCACCGACAGGGCGCACACGGCGGCCACGAGGAAACGCCACTTGGAGCGCTCACGCCACAGCACGTAGGCGAAGACGAGAGCCAGCGGGAAGATCAGCGAGTAGACGTTGCCGTAGGTGTTGGAGTAGATGAAGGGAGCCGACGGGCGCGGATCGGAGAGGATCCACGACGACGGATTCCACTGGGTGGTCGCGCGCTTGGTGAACTCCTTGACGAAGTCGTTGGAGTGCAAGGCGCGCGGCACCAGGTAGTACATGAGCGTCTTAAATCGCAGCGTCGGGGCCGCCATGGCGATGAAGCCGCCGATGGTCGTCGAGGCCAGGAAACCCCACATGGTGCCCACGATCGCGCGCACGCTCAGCGTCTGACGCGCGTTATACGCGTAGACGGCGAAGATGCCGGGCGCCAGCTGAAGCAGGAAGCGGTAGAACGCGCCGATGACGCGCCCTCCCGAGTCGAGCATCGTCATGGAGGCCAGCACCCACGCCAGGAAGAACGCCCAGATGATCGTCCCAGGCGGGAAGCGCAGGCCGTGGCGGCCGATCATGAACACGACCATGATGATGGCGAAGAGCGGCCACATGAGGTCGCCGGAGCCGAGCACCCACCACAGGAAATACGCCGCATAGGCCACGACGAAGGGCCACGCCGGCAGTTCCTGCGCGTCCTCTCGCAGCGGCCCGATACGGGCGGCGGCGGGCTTCGTCCAGATTCCTCGGCGCGGACTCACGCGTCCGGGCTTCCTTCGGGGGCGCCGCGCTCACCGGACGAGGCCGGGGCATCGTCACCGCCGCTCGCGCCGGTGGGTGCTCCCTGGGCGGGATCGGCGGCGCGCGCGTCGCGGCTGGGTGCGACCAGCTTGTTGCGCCTGCGCGAGGACAGGTACAGGAAGGGGCCCTCCAGGAAGCCCTTGATCTCAGACTTGGTAAGGGAGCCGGGCACGTCGTCGTCGGTGCCCGCGACGCGGGCGCCGCCGGGCTTGATACGGTTCAGGATGCCGGGGATTCGGCCGATGAGGGTGCCCAGGACGGAGGGCTTGTCGATGATCGCCTTCGTGAGCAGGGCGGCCATGCCGGAGCCGTTGCCGCGGATCTGCTTGTCCAGGCCGGCCTCGTCGACGCGGTGGCGGTGATGCACCAGGGCGTCGGGCGTGTGGACGATGACGTCACCCGTGGCCAGGATGCGTGCAAACATGTCGAGGTCTTCGCCGCCACGCGTGGAGGTTCCGGCGCCGAGGGCCGGGTCGAAGGGGCCGACCTCCATGAGGACGTCGCGGCGCATCGCCATGCACACGCCGGCGCCCACGCGCGCGGTCGTGATCGGGAACAGCGGGCCACCGTCACCTTTTTCTCCCAGGGCCTCCAGGCCGCTGGGCACGTCGCCGACGCACCAGACGCGCGGGCTCATGTCCTTGGGGAAGCCACCGCGCGACTCGAACCAGCGCTGCGCCTTGTAGCGTTCCTCCAGGGGCAGGGCGATGCCCGTCGTCGCGGCCACGTAGGGCGAGGCCGTGAAGGGGTCGATCATGGCGGTCAGCCAGTGGGGATCGACGATGGCGTCGTCGTCCGTGAAGACGATGACTTCGCCGCGCGCCGCCAGGACGCCGCGGTTGCGGGCGCGCGACAGTCCGGGACGAGACGCGGAGACAATGCTCATGCGCGTGTCGCTGATGCCGGCGAGCTTCTCGCGGGTCTGCCCGGTGTGCGGCGCGTTGTCCACGACGACGAGCGAGAAACGCTGGTGGTCCTGGGCCAGGATGGCGCGCACCGCCTCCTCGAGCATGTCGCAGGAACCGACCGTGCACATGATGACGGTGGCGTCGATGTCCGCCCCCGCGCCTTCTTCCCAGCCGCGGGCGCAGGCCGCCTCGACCTCGAGCACGCGCGGATCGTTCTCCGGGTGATCCGTGCCCTCAATCTCGACGAACGCGGAGTTTCGGCCGTTGTCGCGCACGAGAACGAGCGCGCGCGGGAACGTCGGGTCCCCCGAGACGAGCTGGCTGACGCGGGCGGTGCGGTCCACGTGCCAGATCGAGGCGGCCTTGTCGTCGAGAGTGGTGATCTCCTCGGCGCTCACTTCTTACCCTTCTTACCCTTCGTGTCGGACGAATTCTTCTTCGTCGAACCCTTCGTGTCGGTCGATTTCTTCTTCGTCGAACCCTTCTTGTCGGCGGTGTCCTCGGTGGCCTTGTCGGGCATCGACTCCTTCGCCGGCGCAGCTTCCGTCGCCTCCTCCGCGACCGGCTCCACGGCCTCGTCCTCGGGCTCGATGACCTCGAGGGCGGGCGCGGCGACGGTCTCGGCGCTGCCGGCGACCTGCCCACCCAGGTAGATCATGCCGTTGACCTCGCGGTTGATGAGCGCGAGCTCGTCGAGGAGGGCATGCAGCTTCGCCAGGTCGTGGCCCTTACGCACGGCGATGAGGACGTGGCGGGAGGGACGAACCTCGTCGAGGAGGGAGGCGAGAGGCTGGTGAATGTCGATGAGGCGCGGCGCCGGCACGCGGGTTTCAGCCAGGGAGCGCGACAGGACGCGGTGCAGCTGACGGGCCTCGGGATCCGACGCGTCGGCGATCAGGTCGACCCAGTGGTCGCGGTCGATCGCCATCGCGAGCATGCGCGTGGGGGCCAGCCACGGCTCGGGCACGTTCTCTTCCGCGCTCCACACCGGCAGGGCAGTCAGGTCCGCCAACTGCGTGGGAGAGGCCAGCGAGCGTGCGCGCGTCTCGCGCAGGAGCACCAGCACGAGGCCGGCGAAAACACCGACGACGGTGAAAATCAGGATGAGGCGAGCCTTGGAGGGCTCCACCGTGTCGCTCGAGGCGTCAGCGCTCGTAATCACGAGGCCGGCGCTGGCGTGGTACGGCTCCAGCTGGGCGACCTGCTCCTTGAGCTTGTTGATCTCCTTCGTCACCTCATCAGCGCGCGGATCCTCCGTCACCTTGCCGTCCTCGTCGACGGTGGGCTGCAGGGTCCCCAGCTCGGCCTCCAGGGCGGAGATGTCCTCGTTCGCGGCGGCGGCCATCTCGTCGGCGCGCTGCTCCACGAGGGCTGTGCGCTGCTTCAGGTAGGACTCGGCGATCGCGTCCGCGGCCGCGACGGCCTCGGCGCGGGTCGGCGCCGAATACTCAATCTTCACGATCGTGCCATTCGTGTCGCCCGACACGTCCATGTTGGAGCGCAGTTCGGAAGCGGTCACGCCGCCACCGAGCTTCTCAGCCGCCGCATCCAGGACCGTCGCGGACTTCGCGATGCCCTGCTCGGTGACCATGTCCGTCGTATTCGACAGGGAGGCGCGCACGGCGGGGGCGGGAGTGATAGTCGGAGACGTGACGGTCATCGACACCGTCGCCGTGTGCGTGGCCGGAACGCCGAAGGCAGCGACGACGCCGAGAACCAAACCAGCCGCGGTCCCCGCAGCAATCGACCTCCAGCGGCGCGCCAGGGCGTGACGCAGGATCTGCTGGCCGCCCGTGGGCGGAGGGGTAAGGATCAT
>ERZ772909.1818-NODE-1818-length-11360-cov-7.713401_pt1 | contig 11360 bp, 8 predicted proteins | sample MGYA00511137_ERZ772909 | MGnify/ENA primary metagenome ERZ772909 (study PRJEB29015, sample SAMEA2738095) | human oral metagenome | biome: human oral; feature: human-associated habitat; material: saliva | place: China | collected 2270 ... | reverse complement strand
CTTATGCACAGATTTCTATCCCTGCCTACGACTGTATCGACTATGATAAGGACTTCGATAAGAACGATATCGGTGAGGAGTACCTCGGTCCTTGGAAGCAGTTTAACCTCCTTTCTCTGAAGGGAAAGAATCCAGAGCCAACTGTTCGTGCTTACTCTATGGCGAACTATCCAGCTGAGGGTGATATCATCACATTGACTGTTCGTATTGCAACACCTCCATTCCTGCCACGTCCGCAGGTTGGTTTCCAGAACGTACCAACTGGTATTGGTTCTACTTACATCTTCTCTCTTAAGGAGGGTGATAAGGTGATGATGAGCGGTCCTTATGGCGACTTCCATCCTAACTTCACTTCTGGTAAGGAGATGATTTGGATTGGTGGTGGTGCTGGTATGGCTCCTTTGCGTGCGCAGATTATGCACATGACAAAGACCCTCCACACTCGTGATCGTGAGATGCACTTCTTCTATGGTGCGCGTTCACTCAGTGAGGCATTCTTCCTTGAAGACTTCTGGGAGCTTGAGAAGGAATATCCTAACTTCCATTTCCACCTCTCTCTCGACCGTCAAGACCCTAAGGCTGATGAGGCTGGCGTGAAGTATTACACTGGTTTTGCAGTAAACTGCATCCGTGATGAGTATCTGAAGGATCACGAGGCACCAGAGGATTGTGAGTACTACCTCTGTGGACCTCCAATGCTTATCAAGACAGTTACAGACTATCTTGACAGTATAGGTGTTGATCAGGATGCAATCATGTACGACAACTTCGGATAGATATAATTTAAGGCAGAACTCCAAGTAAGGAGTTCTGCCTTTTAGATTATCTTTGAGAAGTTGGGTTATACCATCAGTCTGCGTCAGATACGTGAGGATATTCCAATTTAAATTATTACATTTGCACTCCATGAGTTACGTTTTATGTTCACATCTCCCACCTTAGTCGCTGACAAAACTGATAAGCAGGAACGAGGATTCTATATTCCTCGACTGCATTGAGAGCGTAGCCTGACGGGTACTGAGTTTGAAGTACAATTCCGTAACGAACTTACCCAAATCTACGCAAAGATATATGGCAACAGAACAAACATACAAGTAAAATCGATTGATATACAAACGATATGGAAATAAAGAAACAACCGATGACCTCGGCAACGCATAGCGAGTTTACGCTCGAGGCATTGAGGCAAATTGCGCCTTCGGCTTTCACGGAGGTGCAGGGAGCAGATGGTGAGCTGACACAGAAGGTGGACTTTAAGGTGCTTCGCGAACTCTTGGGCGATGCTATCGCTGATGCTGACGAGGAGAGCTTTGGCTTTCAGTGGGTGGGCAAGCAGGAGGCAAAGCGGGCGGCAGCGGAACCAACTCGCCAGACGTTGCGTCCCGTGGTGGACGACAGTGTGGACTGGGACACGACGGAGAACCTATAAATTGAGGGCGACAACCTCGAGGTGCTGAAACTCTTGCAGCGTGCTTACCTCGGCAAGGTGAAGATGATTTATATCGACCCGCCTTATAACACGGGCAACGACTTTGTTTATAATGACGACTTCGCCATGAGCCGTGAGGTGATGGACAAGGCAATGGGCAACATCGATGAGGGCGGCAACCGCCTGCGCCTAGACGTCAACGTCGCATCCAATCCCCGTTACCACTCCGACTGGTGTTCGATGATTTATAGTCGCCTACTCGTCGCACGCACCCTGCTCGCTAATGACGGCGTTATCTTTATTTCCATTGACGATAATGAGGTGCATCACTTGAGAAAGATATGCGATGAGGTGTTTGGAGCGGGGAACTTTGTGGAGGAGTTTGTTTGGGTAAAAAAGAAGAAAGGAAGTCATTTATCCAAAACACATAGGAGTATGACAGAGTATGTTATGTGTTATGCTAAGAATAGTGTTTTTTTAGAACTATTTGGAGAAATGGCTTATGCAGATAAACAACAACCATTAGCTAAGAGAACCAATGCCGTAAAAACTCTTTCTTTCCCTTCTAATTGCATACATGCTAATTTGGCTGATGGGCTATATAAAGAAGGTAAATATGGAACTGGTAGTTCCGCTCTATATTTTTCTGACTTCGAGGTAAAAGGGGGAAATGTTTCTAATAAACTTGTTGTATCAGGACCCTTTATCTGGAGACAAGATAAATTGGATGAGGAAATTAAAAAAGGAAGTACCATTTATTTATCATCTAAGTTTGGCTTTAATGTTCTTCGCGCAGATCAGTCAGATAAAATTAAGAGACCATCTTCTTTGATTGACTCTTCGATTGGAGTTGGAACAAACGAGGATGCATATGCTGAAATACAACATATTTTTCAGCATGAGGCTATAATGAGTTATCCTAAGCCGAGTTCCCTAATTTTATATTTGACCAAAAGTGCAACTTATTTCGCCCCCGACTCCCTCATCCTCGACTTCTTCTCAGGCTCAGCCACTACTGCCCACGCTGTAATGCAGTTGAACGCTGAAGATGGCGGTAAGCGTAAGTACATCTGTGTGCAGCTGCCCGAGAAGACGCCAGAGGGTAGCGAGGCACGCAAGGCGGGTTACGAGACGATATGCGAGATTGGTAAGGAGCGTATCCGTAGGGCTGGTAAGAAGATTAAGGAGGAGGCTGGGCTGATGGGTCAGGACTTAGACACTGGCTTCCGTGTGCTTCGTACGGACTCGTCGAATATGGAGGAGGTTTACTTTGAGCCAGCTGGATTGGAGCAGCAAAATCTCTTCACGCAGGTGGATAGTGTGAAGGCTGACCGCTCGGAGCTTGACTTGCTCTTTGGCTGTATGGTAGACTGGGGCGTTGAGCTAAGCTATCCACTTCGGATGGAGGAGGTAGATGGTAAGCACCTGCACATTGTGAACGAGGGCGCACTCGTGGCTTGCTTTGATAAGGAAATCAGTGTTGAGGCTGTCAGTCGTATTGCGGAGCTGAAGCCACTGCGTGTCATCTTCCGTGAGGAGTGCTTTGCTACCGATGCCGACAAGCTGAATATCTATGAGAAGTTCAAGCAGTTCTGTGGCTGGAATGATGAGGAAGTCTATAAGCGTATTCACGTGTTATAAATATCAGTTAACTAAATCTTAAACATCAATGGGTAAATATAGTTGCTATATGTCCCAATGCCCACGCCGTGAGTAAGGGCTGTGGCGGAGTGTTCCCGTGTTGGAACATGAATGTTCCGCCGCTGGAACATTGGCGTACCACCGCAGGGAACATTTCGTTCCTCATTGTAGGATATATTGATATGGATAATATACTAAAAATAACTTGGTTAAGAAAATAGAAAGTATAATATTCAATTATAATCAATTCATAACGCAGCATACAATCGTGTTGCTATCCAACACTTTTTGTGTTGTTGATAAACACCAATAGTGCTTACCATTCATAATTTTATTTTGATAATATATTTATGAGCGGCTCTTCATTAGTTATATAATAGTAATAACCATACTACTATAAATAAAAAAGATTGGGATAAGAAGTTTCTTACCCCAATCAAAAAGAGAATCTGAGATATGTTCTCTCATCCTCACACCTAAGTATTATAATAGAACACCTATCTTCTTATAACTATATTTGAAGAAAATTCTTTCTTGCTATCATACAAGAACCAACAACACCTGCCTTTTCCTTCAGCTTCGATAATACAACTTTAGTATCTTTGTTTACTAAATTAAGTGAGTATTTTAATATGGCAGACTTAATTGAATGGATGAAGTATTCACCTGTCATAGACAAAATTCCACCAACGATTACGAGTTCTGGATTGAAGATATTGATAAGTCCTGCTATGGATTGTCCCAGTTTATAGCCCATAGACTCTATAACATCTATACACAAAGTATCTTCATTACATGTTGCTGTAACCACATCTTGTAAAGTGAAATCTCCATTCTCACTAAGAGCCAAAGAGGATGACTCTCCATTATTTAACCTTTCCTTTACTATTCGTACAAGAGCACTGCCAGAGACTTCTGTCTCCAGACACCCCTTCTTTCCGCAATGGCATATCAATTCATTGTTTGTAAAGAAGTTATGACCTATTTCACCAGCATATCCTGATTTGCCCTTATACAAATTCCCATCGATAATGATGCCTGCTCCAAGACCCCAACTTACATTAATAAAAAGAATGTTCTTTTCACCTTGTACACATCCTTCCATATATTCTCCGAATGCCATAGCACGTGTGTCATTCTCAATAGTAACTTGATAACCAAGTTTCTCTGTAAGCATGCTACTTAATGATGCTTCTGAAAAATTAAATACAGAGAAACTATAACCAGTATCGGGATTAATACGTCCACCAATATTTATATTGATATTGAGGATTTTCTCTTTGGAGACAGAAGTGTTTATTGTGTAATTGTGTATAATCTCACATAAACGTTCTAATGCTTCTTTGGAGTTATCATGAATATAGTCTGTTTCCTTAAACAAATCTATAAGGTCACCTCTAATATTCATAAGTCCTATGTTGACAAACGTTGGATTTATATCCACGCCAATAAAATAACCAGAATCGGGATTTAAGCCAAAGAGGTTAGGATGGCGACCTTCTTCAGTTTCAAGTTTACCATACTCAAGTACAAAACCCTCTTGACACATCTCGTTGATGATTCTTGCAATTGTGGGCGAACTTAGATTAAACTCCTTTGAGATGTCAGTATTAGTAGCATTCCCATTACTTATAAAATATTCTATGATCCTACTTTTAATAAGACCATTCTTACTTTCTTTGTTATATGGAAAGATTGTTTTCATATATATATTTTTTGCAAATTTACTATTTTCGTAGCAAGTTTACGAATATTATCTCTTGATTTTACAAATTTACAACCTTAATTTAATTTATGGACCATATTTACATAAATATATTGTGTATTTATAAGTAATTAAAAATAAAATTATGGAAATAGATGCGATTTAACAAATAATTTTTGGAAGTACCAAAAAAAACATTTAACTTTGGCACCATAAATCAGTTGCAATACCTAATTTGTAAATGATTTGTAATTAAATATAACTGAACCTCGTTTGCGAGACAATATAAACAACTATAACATAACAATCTAAACGATTAAATCATGGATAAGATTACAGGGTTAATTGATGCTCCATTTACACCGTTTTATGAGAATGGTGAAGTTAATTTAGAGCCTATCGAACAGTATGCTAAAATGTTAGCCAAAAATGGCCTTAAAGGCGTGTTTATTAACGGATCTTCTGGTGAAGGTTATATGCTAACAGAAGACGAGCGTATGCGTTTGGCAGAAAGATGGGTTGAAGTTGCTCCAGAGGGCTTTAAGGTGATTGTACATGTCGGCAGCACATGTGTTAAGTCAAGTGAGCGTTTGGCTGCTCATGCACAAAAAATAGGTGCTTTTGGTATTGGTGCAATGGCAACTCCATTCCCAAAGATTGGACGAATAGAAGAACTGGTAAAATATTGTGAAGAGATAGCAGCTGCTGCACCAGAACTTCCTTTCTATTATTACCATATCCCAGCATTCAATGGTGCTTACCTATCTATGCTTGATTTCTTGAAAGCTGTTGATGGTCGTATTCCAAACTTTGCAGGTATTAAATATACATACGAGAGTTTGTATGAGTACAACCAGTGCCGTTTATACGCAAATGGTAAGTTCGATATGTTACACGGTCAGGATGAAACAATTTTACCTTGTTTAGCTATGGGTGGTGCACAAGGTGGAATTGGTGGAACAACCAATTATAACGGCCGTTGTCTCGTTGGTATACTCGATGCCTGGAAGAGTGGTGATTTAGAGAAAGCACGTGAACTTCAAAACTATGCTCAAGAAGTTATTAATGTTATATGTCATTTCCGTGGAAACATTGTTGGTGGTAAACGCATAATGAAACTCATCGGTTTGGATCTTGGTAAGAATAGAACTCCTTTCAATAATATGACTGATGAAGAAGAAGCTCGTATGAAGCAGGAGTTAGAGGCTATTGACTTCTTCAACCGTTGTAATGTCTTTTAATATCACAACTTAAAGATTATCAACAATGGACGTAAATAAGTATCTTGCTTATTGGGCAGACAGGTATTACGAAGATATTACAAAGAATATACTTCCTTTTTGGTTGAAATATGGATTAGATAAAATCAATGGAGGTGTTTATACTTGTGTTGACCGTGATGGAACGTTGATAGACTCTACAAAGTCTGTTTGGTTTCAAGGTCGTTTCGGCTTTATCGGTGCTTTTGCTTATAACAACATTGAAGCTAATGAGGAATGGCTCAATGCTTCTAAGAGTTGTATTGACTTTATTGAACAGCATTGTTTCGACACAGATGGTCGAATGTATTTTGAAGTGACAGCTGAGGGAAAACCAATTAGAAAACGTCGCTATGTGTTCTCTGAGTGCTTCGCAGCAATCGCTATGTCTGAATATTCAATTGCATCTGGCGACAAGAGTTATGCACACAAAGCTTTGGATCTATTCAAAAATATTCTTCATTTCATAAATACAGAAGGTATTCTTGAACCAAAGTATTGTAAGGATATAAAAATGCAAGGGCATTCTATTACTATGATCCTTATCAATACCGCTTCTCGCATACGTGAAGCTATTCCTGCAGCTGAACTTGATGCTCAGATAGACCTTTCTATAGAAAGTCTCCAGCGTTATTTTGTACACCCTGAATTTGAAGCTCTTTTAGAGACCGTAGGTCCTAATGGCGAATTCATTGATAATACAATGGGGCGTACAATTAATCCTGGTCATTGTATTGAAACAGCTTGGTTCTTGTTGGAGGAAGCTAAATATCGTAATTGGGATCCAAAATTAACCAAAATGGCTGTTACTATCCTTGAATGGTCATGGAAATGGGGATGGGACAAAGAGTATGGAGGTATAATCAACTTCCGTGATTGTAGAGGACTACCTGTACAGGATTATTCACAAGATATGAAGTTCTGGTGGCCGCAGACAGAAGCTATTATTGCTACTCTCTATGCTTATGAGGCAACTAAAGACGAACGTTTCTTGGAGATGCATAAGCAAATAAGTGATTGGACCTATGCTCATTTCCCCGACTTAGAATATGGTGAATGGTATGGCTATCTGCATCGTGACGGTTCGGTTGCTCAGCCGGCAAAAGGAAATATATTTAAAGGGCCATTCCATATTCCACGAATGATGATTAAAGGATTTATGCTATGTAATAATATTAACAAGCAGGCATAAAGTTGTTTAAAAGTACTATCTAACTTTCTCATTAAATATAAAAGTCCTCCATACCTACGATAAAAAGTAGGTGGAGGCATCTATACCAAAACTATATGAAAAGTCTAACTAACAGTAAATTTTATCCATGGGTTGTAGTCGCTCTCTTAGGAGGTGTTGCTTTACTTAACTATATGGATCGGCAGATGTTAAGCACAATGAAGGATTCCATGCAGATGGATATTACTGATTTGCAATCTGCAACGAACTTTGGACGACTGATGGCTGTGTTCCTTTGGATATATGGTCTTATGAGTCCTATCTCTGGTATTATTGCAGACAATTTGAGTCGTAAGAAACTCATTGTCGGTAGTCTTCTTGTATGGTCTTCAGTCACTTATCTTATGGGATTGGCTACTACTTATGACCAAGTATTTTGGCTTCGTGCACTTATGGGTGTAAGTGAAGCTCTGTATTTGCCAGCTGGCTTAGCACTTATCGCAGATTATCATACAGGTGGTTCAAGATCTTTAGCTGTAGGTATTCACATGACAGGTCTATATCTTGGCCAGGCGATAGGAGGTTTTGGTGCTACATTAGCTGCAACTTACTCTTGGCATACGACTTTCCATTGGTTTGGTATAATAGGAATTGTTTATGCGTTTGTATTATTAGTTTTCTTGAAAGATTCAAAACGTAAGGTAGCTGAGACTAACGCAGAAACTCCACAAAAGCCTAAGACTAATGTATTAGTTAGCTTAAAATCATTGTTTACAAACATTGCTTTTTGGGTAATTCTACTCTATTTTGCTATACCAAGTTTGCCTGGATGGGCTACTAAGAATTGGCTACCTACATTGTTTGCAGAAAACTTGCATTTACCAATGTCACAAGCAGGACCTATGGCTACTATTACCATAGCAGTATCATCTTTTATTGGTGTTCTATTAGGTGGTATTCTTTCAGATAAATGGGTACGCAAAAACATCAGAGGTCGTATCTATACTGGTGCTATCGGTCTGTCACTAACTATTCCTTCTTTATTGCTGCTCGGATTTGGCAATAGCATAGTAGAAGTAGTTTGTGCTGGTGTCCTTTTTGGAATAGGATTTGGAATGTTTGATGCTAATAACATGCCTATTCTCTGCCAATTTGTTGGTCCTAACCAGCGTGCTACAGCTTACGGTGTGATGAACATGGTAGGTGTGTTTGCTGGTGCAATGATTACATCTGTATTAGGTGCATGGAGTGACGATGGTAACTTAGGTATGGGCTTCGCTCTTCTTGCAGCTGTTGTCGCTGTTGCTATTGCTGTACAGCTATATAGCTTGCGTCCTAAGACAGACAATGTTGAATAATTTACACTAACTCAGATACAAAAACATGGTACTTTCGGAATTAAAGTATAGTGAACGAATCGAAAAACTTCATCCTTTATTTAAGAAAGCTTTCGATTATGTTAAGACTCACGATTTGTTAAATACCCCTTGTGGTAGAATAGAGGTAGACGGCGATGACCTCTTTATCAACAATGTAAACCCAGAATGCGTCACTTCTGAACAACAAGTGTTGGAGGTGCATCGCCAGTATATTGACATTCACATCTTATTAGAAGGTAAAGAAACTATTGGTTGGACCTCTCTATCTGATGTTAAGCTTGAAAAGAAATCATATTCAGAAGAAGATGATTGTGCTCTTTATGAAGATCCTTTCTCAACAAGTGTTCAACTCTTGCCAGGTCAATTTCTTATAGTTTGGCCTGAAGATGCACATGCTCCTGTCATAGGAAATGGAAAGATTAGAAAACTCATTGTGAAGGTGAAAATATAAAACAATAAAATAATCAATCGCAAAATATTCCTAACTATGAATCTAAGAACATTATTAATCCTTATGTCGCTTGCTGGTAGTGGAACTGCTATCACAATGCAAGCTCAAACACCGATAGCTATAGGTCAATCGGATGTTGAAAAGAAATGTACGGGTACAGTAAAAGACGACGAGGGAAATGAAGTAATTGGTGCTTCAGTTTTAATTAAAGGTACAAGAAATGGTGTGGTTACTGACATTGACGGTAACTTCGTTATTGACCGTGTTAAACTTGGGGAAACTATTGTTATTTCATATCTTGGTTATAAAACTGTTGAGGTTAAATTTGATGGTTCGCCTTTAAATATTAAACTCACTAATGATAACAAAGCCTTGGACGAGATTGTTGTTGTCGGATATGGTGTACAGAAAAAGTCAAGTATGACTGCTGCTGTATCAAGTATTTCAAAGGAAGATCTCACTAAGCAAGTTACTTCTAACATCGCTTCAGCTATTCAAGGTCGTGCACCCGGTGTTGAAATACTTCAGAAAGGTGGTGATGCAGGTGGTAATGTAAGTATCCTTATTCGTGGAGCTGGTTCTTTTGGCTCTACAGAACCTCTCTATATTATCGATGGTGCAGTAAGTTCAAATGGACTTAACACATTGAATCCTAACGATATTCAATCTATTGAGATTTTGAAGGATGGCTCTGCTGCAGCTATCTATGGTTCTCGTGCAGCCAATGGTGTTGTGCTTGTAACAACTAAAAATGGTCAAAAGGGAGCTACAAAAGTTGAGATTACAGGCTCATATACATTACAGACATTGAGCAAGAAACTCGATTTCATGAATGCTGACCAGTGGAGAACATACGCAAATATGGTTGCAGATAATTCTCCTGCATACAACAAGGCTGCACAAAATGTTAATCCAACAAATCCAGATTATTCTCAAGACTGGCAGGACATCTATTACAGAAATGCTACAATGTACAATTTAGGTGCTTCTGTATCAGGAGGTGGAGAGTTTTCAACTTTTGCTACAAGTTTAGCTTATACAAAGCAAAATGGTATTATCATTCAGTCTGATTATGAGAAGTATAATGCACGTCTTAATGGTACTTACAAGAAAGGTATCTTCGAGATTTTCGAGAACTTGTCTTTAGCACATACTCGTAGACATGCTGCTCCTACAGCACGTACCATAGAGATTCCTACAATTCCTGTAACGGATGAATACGGCCGTTATGTTTCTACTCCTAAAGAGTTGGGTTATTCACTAATTAATGCAGACATCAGCAACCCTTTGGCTGATATGTATGTTAAGAATAGTGTGACTCACAAAACTTCTCTGACAGGTAGTTTTGGTGTAGGTGTACAGATTTTCAAGGGATTGAATTACAAGTTGAACGTAGCTGGTAGCTACTATACAACTAATGGCTATACTCATACTCCTCAATATGCAACATACTGGGATGAGAATGGTTCACCTGACTCAAGATTCAGTCATCCATATACTTCTCTAAGTGAGTCAAGAAATGAAGGTTTGAATTATAATATTGATAATCTCCTTACTTACAAGGGTTCTTTTGGTGATCATAACTTTGACGTTTTACTTGGTACCAGCTGGATGCGTGAGTTCTATCGTACTATGTCTATTTCTTCAGGTGTAAATGACTTAGGTTCTCCTTCTGTTACCACCTATAACGGGGCAGGAACTGTTGGCTCAAATGAAGCTAATTCTGCATTGTTGTCATTCTTTGCACGTGTAAACTACAACTACTTGAATCGATATTTGTTATCATTAAGTATTCGTAGTGATGAATCATCAAAGTTTGCAAAAGGACACCGTGTAGGCTATTTCCCTTCAGTGTCTGCAGGTTGGAATGTCCACGAAGAAAAGTTCTTCAAGATTCCATGGATGTCTAACCCAAGTTTAACAGCTATCATCGTAGAATCTTGCTGTTATCATACTTTTTTGGTTTTGACTATGGACTCTGTGTCCTACAAATTTTTATTTTTCTGAATGGTGCATATTTTAATTTCAGTTTATCGTATATAGCAGTTGCCTGCTTTGAGGGATTGCTGCATTGTCGCATCTGTACGATGTCTCCCAATGGGTTTCTGCCTTCCGTAGTTACAAGTTTCTGGGTGCTCATCCTCCTCACGATTTCGGTCCAATAGCAGGATTCGCCTTCTCGCTTCAACTGGCAGCGGATGGTGTTTACCACCCAGTAGGCAAGCAGACCGAAGAAAAGATGCGCATCGCTCCGGTCATCGGTCTGATGATATATAGGACGGAGGTTCAGGTCGGTCTTCAACTGCCTGTTGGTACATTCGATTT